>Ga0209367_1000026_pt1 | contig 83394 bp, 62 predicted proteins | sample WorMetLIZISLAND2_FD_187412 | JGI IMG/M metagenome (GOLD analysis project Ga0209367, IMG submission 187412) | Marine gutless worms symbiont microbial communities from Max Planck institute for Marine Microbiology, Germany - Olavius geniculatus... ...
GTCGTTGGTAGCGCGTTTCGGCTGAAACGAAGTTACTCTACACCGGGCCCGGTTAGTACTGCGATGGGTGACTGCCTGCGGGCAGGAACTGCTATAGGCTTTCGCGCGTCCCGTGAGCATTAGCTCAAATTTCTTGTATTGACTAGCAATAAACGCCGAAAAGGCACGGCTTACAAATCGATTCAGAAATTTAGAAGCTGTGAGAAACGGACAGCAACCGTGTTCAATTCTGCTGCTTTTGATTGTCAATAGCTCTGATATTTCTGTTTCGATGAACTGTTGCAGTTCGCTCTTCTATTTTCTCGTGAATATAGGCCCTAGCCTGCGCTGTACACCGTATTCTTGCAGCAACTGCTCAGTATTGAGTCTGATGCATTCGCCATGCGGCAGCACTAGTCGAGGCGAATGTTTAAGATCTCTGATACGTTGGCTGTTCAAATTAATCATTATATTAATTCAGTACCATCACTCAGCTATTGAATAACTCTTTAGACATACAGACCTGTATGTCAACTATAAACTATGATCTTGTCGTCTTCTGGTCGAGCATGGCCTAGCGTTTGTCATTCAGTCCATGCATTTGATACCGTTTTCGTCTGTGGATTGAAAAAATTATACATATTAATAAAATAATAAATAAGTTTGCAACTGCGCACGTAACTTATGCATGTCTGGGCCTGTCATGTACGTTGACGTAATGATTTTGTGTTTAAAAGCGCGTACAGAGCGACGTAACTGAACTAAATTTAAATCACATGGTTTAGTTTTTGACTAACTGACCAACAGCAAGCAGTAATGCATTACAGTACGCACCGTCTAACGGCGTCAGTGGCTAAAGTGACTACGCTCACGTATGCGTCAACCAACGACCAATGGGCTGGCCCTGCTCGCTTATTAATCAGTTCGTCAAAAAATAAACCGTATCAGTTCAACTCAGTTCAGTCATAGAGTGTTTACACGATCCAGCAAACGTCCAGCATTAGCACGTGTATTTTGAATACATTTGCTGGAAGTTTGCTGGACGTTTGCAGGATCGTGCAAACACCCCATTACGTCGCTCTGTACGCGCCTAAAGAACGGCAGTCGGCGAGTGAGCTTCAACGATAAGTTGCCGTGTTGCCGTTTTCCAGTGGCGGCGGCACCTATCTGTTCTTGGGGTTGCACATTTTGTGAATGTGAGTCGCCAAAATCCTCAAAAGGCGCGATGTCTGGAGAAGATTCGTAGCTAAAAGTTCCCCGGTGATAAAGCTCCGACTCAGTTCGAGTATGCAGTTTTTGTGCAATTCTGTTGGACGCTGCAGTAAGTATAGGCCCACAGACTACTTAAGGTATGTAGACCAATATAAACTTAAGTTTACTGACTAACTGTTTATAAGCTTATGATAGGCTATCATGGTGCTGATGTTGCATGAACGTTTACGTGCTTTTTAGCTTTAAGGCAGGCCCAGCATTTACTATTAATTGCTGCCCAGAGAGTTATGGTAGCAACTGCTCCCCCTGCTAAATAGGTGTCGCCGTTATTTACTCCTCGCGCGCTACGTTCCTAACGTAGCGAAGAGGAGTATATAAAATCAGTGTAATATTGAGGACCGATCGACGACCTACCTTTGTTCCTGAAAGAGCCTTCCCGGAAGAACTTCAAACGGCCATATCTCCATAACGGTGCCAGATAGACGGAGAGACAATTTCCTATAACGACCTCGACGCCAGTCACTAGGCTATTAGTCCGATCCCAAATTGACGCCGGGTCTCTAATACAAGTTGAAAGGAACGAAAAAGCACTTAGAAGAATACAGAAGCAAATAATGCGCGCGAGGAGTACATTAGATTGGCCACAATCTAATAATATTCCTTGTGTTGTTTTCGTTTGAATTGCGACTTGCGAATGAATTGGTTAAATTGTGTGACGGATTTGTTCAGATCGCGTGTGATTTTGCTGATCCACAGCTAGACCTCAGCGCTCTGTGGAGCGCTTGTGTTAATACAAGCAGTATAAATACACCGTGTCGTTCGTTTGTTTCATCGCACTATTCTGCGTGTTGATCTGAAAAATTGTGCAAAAAATAACTTTATGCAACGTCTTTAAAACACTGTCAGTCAGTCAGTCAGTCTGAGCGACTGAAAATGCGAGACTGGAAAATAAAGCACAAGAAATACATGGATAGAAAATGCGAGACTAAAATATAAGGGAAAATGGGCGTCTGGGTTGAAATCTTGCGTGCAGTTTTGGTGTTATATTTGACTCAGAATTATCCATGAGATCACAGACTTGATTTATAGATATTATTTTTAAAATTTTAGATTAAAGTGATACGTTTTTGTTAAGTTATGGCTATTTGTTTTGGGGGCCACTTTTCATTAGGACACAGTGTACATTAACCACACAGGTAATTTGTTTTTCCCGCATTTTCCAGTCTTTATTTTTTGTGCTTTATTTTCCAGTCTCGCATTTTCTAACCCTGCATTTTTGAGCGCGTTTGTGCCGCAAATTATAGGCCTAGTCTCGCAAATTTCAGTTCTGCATTTTCAACGTCCCCAGTCAATCCGTCAATCAATGTTTTTATATATCAAACACAATGTGTGTATCACTCCACATGGCAGCACAACCACAATGAAGAATAAAATAACTAATTCGCCCATACATTTATTTGCGATTTTTTTTTGCAGCCAGGCTTTTATATAATACAATACAATACAATATTCTTTTGTTGTCAGATAGCTACGAATGCATCGTGAAACAAATAACTAGAATTAGGGGCCTACAATTTCTTCGCATAAAAACCAAACTTGTTTACATCGCCCACTCGAGGATGTTCCAAACGTTAGAAAAATTGTTAAAGTTAAAAACTCGTACTATGTTTCAAAAATTTTAAAAAGAATTTGTAAACAGTAAATAGCAAACGTGACCACTTTTTTAATTTTTTCACTAAAACCATCGACTGTTTCAGAATGCATTTTTAAATATTCAGTATTTACTAACGTTTGTCACCATACGCAATAATTAGTAAGAGTTTTGACCTCCAGCGCTTAATCCGCTGCAAACACAGATGCTAATGGTTCTGTGAAAACTGTGACGTTATCATCTAGGCTACGTCAGCCCTGTGAACGCTAACCTATGTTTCTAATGGTAACCGCGAAACGCAAATCTACTGTGGATCGGCGCGTGCATACATGCGCTTTTATTTGTGAAACTCTAAGGAGGTAAAATATAATAGTTTTTTTTATTCCGATTAAATCAGTGCAATTCGATTATGGATTTTTGACATTTTTTAAGCAGTAAGTTGCTGGCGGTTTAACGACAACAAACTGGTCGATGATTTTTGACCCGCTCCAGCTATGCTGTACGGCCTTTTGGCATCGTTGTCGTTCGTCGTCTGTCTGTCTGTCCGTCTGCCCGTCACGGATGTAATGCGGCTACGGTGCGTGATAGGGCTTAGGTTGTTATTGATCATTAATAGGAAATCGCATACGCCCTTTCAGATGAGATGAAAATCATCAACCACGGATTACCTTGAAGATCACTGTCAACCAGTACGGTCGGCTATCTTAGCGACAGCTGGGTTTTATGTTACCAGTCTTAGTAAGTCTATAGCGAGAACCCTGCCGGCGATGAAGACATCACAGTTGACGAGCGTGGTGACAGTGGTACTGGTGCTAGTCGGTGTGTTGGAATTAACCGTCGCCGGTGCAAGCAGTTGTTCTGCGTCGTGTATAGTCCAGAAGGACATCATCAGTTGCCGGCGCTTCGACCGTCCCGCTGATATCCGCGCCTGTGCCAGACGTCACCCCTCGGTGTCCGTTCTCGATCTAAGCTACATCGACGTCAGGCAAGTAACGTAAAGTAAAGGCGTCCACAGAGCGACGTAACTGAACTGAACTGATAATTTCGTTTTTGACGAAATGACCAGTGAGTGGGCAAGCAGTAATGCATTACAGTAGGCACTGTCTAACGGCGACGGTGTCTGCGTGACTACGTTCACTTACGCGTTAACCAATGACCAATAGGCTCGTTTTGCTCGCCCATTGGTCAGTTCGTCGAAAACTAAACCGCGTCAGTTCAGTGCAGTTTAGTTGTGTCGCTCTTTATGCGCCTTAACGAAGTAAAAGTAACGCGTTCGAAGACGTTTTAAAATAGGCCTATCTAACATCTTTGCACGTTTTACATTGTTCAAGTACAATTTTCAGTAGGCCTACTGTTTAATGTAACGTAGTCTAGCAAAAAATAGATTTTACTTCAAACGATAGATGTAAGATTTTAGATTTAAGCGACGTTTACTTTGATGTTGTTGCGGTTAAATTCTACGTTACAAGTACCTTGTAATTAACTTTTATAATTATACCGCGACGACTAGAGTCAAATCGTAGCAGTAGTACTTTTTAGTAAAAGTAACTTATTTGGTTCAATATTTTATACATTTACTTTTGTAATTGTCTATTTTTATCAAGTACTTTTACTTTTTATTTTAGTAGCTTCTTATAGTTTACTTGTACTTCTACTTAAGAACTTTTTCGAGTATTTTTACTGTGTCAGGCATGCTCTGACGCGACGTTCACTAAGCGGTCTGAAGCACGTTGTTGTCCTGTACCTGGACGGAAGTCGTGTGCGACACGTGGACGTGGACGCTCTGGCCGACATGCGGCAATTGCAGATGATCTTTGCTCGCCACATGCGAGGTTCGCTCTTGACACCTGTCCGATATTTAACCGGACATCAGATCAGTAATAATTATTTCGGCAATTATGATTGAAATTCATAAATTCGTCATTAACTTCTTCGTCAGTTTGGATTATTTCTGTAGATCGTTATTACTCGGCGCTATTGGAATTGACATTTCTCACACAACTAAAATATAACTGTAATTGAAATTGGTACTGATGACTAAATAAAAACTAAAATTAGTAATTGATTTCAAAAATAAAATGGTTAAAAGTTCATAGTTTCTAAATTTAATTTTCAAGTTTTGAAACTAGAAGATTTTTTTGATTCTAAACATCACTGTGTTAGTTACTACAAGCTATGGGTTCCTTAAAAGTGGCTTTTAAGGTATTTGCTTAAGAAGTTTAATGCCAAAGTATTTGGGCAAGATCGTAAAAAACGGGCATGATCTTTAAAAGCGGTTTACCAAGTCTTCACATGCGCAGATTACCGGTAGTCATTTAGGCCCAGCCTTTGGTTCATTAGTCAGCGAAATGAGGTGTCCGGTGTAATCTTTGCATGTATTATCTCGCAACTCAACCAGTTTATCTCTTTGCTTCGTGGGTAGACGAAATGAGTATCAGCGAAAACTAGGACGTAAACAAGCACACCGCGCGATACACTGGCTTCTTTATAAGTGGTTTGGCAGTGTAAACCGATGTCTGGGCTGGGGCTGAGGAAACGGAGATCAGCGCCGCCACATGGGCTTTATGGCTCGGGGAGGACTTTTCGTTTTTACTCGCGAGAGCACGTAGTGCTTAGCGCGTCTTAGCTATCATAGAGACGTCCGTTCGTCTGTCTGTATTATGTCTGTCACACTCTGTGATTGTATCATAGCCACACAAGCTAGCATCACGCTCAAATAACTTGTTACGTTTGTCTTACTTTGCAACGTCTCGCATCTTCAGCCATGCATTTTTGACCGCGTTTGTGCCGCAAATTTCAGTCTCGCAAATTCCAGTCGTGCATTTTCAGCGTCTCTACCACCTGTTCAGGTTCGCTGGCGGCTCTGCTCGATGCAGTGGTTGGTTCGCCGTCCGTTCGCGAATTGGCGCTAGCTGACAACTTTGTGGTGTGTTCGTGCAAGTGGTTGCGCGTGGTTCAGCGACTGGCGGCGGCTGATGTGGTCATCATCGACTGGCTGGATGCGGCGCCGCGATGCTCCGAGGAAACAGTCAGACGATGCCGCGCCACCAACGACAGGACACGTAATGAAATAAAATGAAATGAAAGCCGCGCCGTTTGGCTTTTATTACGCCCGACAGCAGCTACTGCTGTAGCGCGTCTTAGCCGTCTCCATTCTGTCCGTCCGTCTGTCCGTTTGTCCGTCTCTCACACAAGTGGATCGGTCAAAAACGATGCAATCTAGGATCACCAAAATCTTCACCATCGGCTGCCTGAAGACTTTAGTAGCCTAACTAGAGTCTCCCAAACAGCCAATGGTAAAGTTTCAGGAGCAGTTTTTAAAGCTTTTCCATAAATTCGAAAGAGGTCACCCCTATCGAGGGCGTTAAATGACAAAGGGGTAGGAAAAATTTTCGATTTTTTGCCAATACTGAAATTTGTGCATTGGGTATGGCGCTAGCATCATCCGCCAACGAGTCTAAATGAAACATCGTTGTGAGCTTAGATTTCGTTCGCACCAGGCCTTCACACATGCATCGCTGTCACGCGTTTTTCTTTGCGTTAGCTGGGCTTTTCTTGTTTAACTTTGTTTTAGTTCAGTTCCTTTTATTTCTGTCGCTCTGTACGCACATTAAGGTTTGACCGATTTATAGTTTCACGCCGTGGTTACGTGGAAATGAAATAATAACTAAAACATTTGCATTAATGTTTTAAAAATGTTTTTCTGTATCTTGAACACACGTCGGATAAAAGACATGCAATGAAACATTTGCAAAATCGTTTTACGTATTTTACACCTAAAGCCCAAATTCCATTACGCCGACTTATTCGTTTTCCGTGAGATCTCGAGAAAGTCTCGGGATGTCTCAAGCTTGTCACCGGAAAGTCGATGTTGTGGACCATGAAAGTGAAATGTCACGGGTTTGTTGCGGGCGTTACGGGGAAAGTCGGCGTAATGGAATTTGGGCTTAACCACATACACTACATCTTCTCCATGTGCTTATGATGCTAAAATGTTTTGCAAACTCGATTTGTTTAAAAACGTTTTGCAACTTGTTTTCTTCACATGCTTGCACAATGCACATGCATTGATTTCTATGCGTTATACCCCGTTTACATGATTGAGATTGAGCAAACATCGAGCAAACGTCGAGCAGTATTCAAAATACACGTACTAATTGCTCGACGTATGCTTGACGTCTGCTTGATGTTTGTTAGCATTTATTCAGCTAGCTCGACGAACTATGGTAATTAGCATGCTAATTAGGAGAGCGGGCGGGTTGTAATTGGAAGCCCTATATAACACGTGATCAGCTGTGGGCTAAGTCTAGGCCTACATTTGAGCCAGAGTACGGGGTTCCATCAAACCTGCTTGATGTTTGCTCGATGTTTGCTTGATCGTGTAAACGGGGTATTAGTTAACAGACGGTTCACGCGCATTGCTTTTTTGGCGTGATCAATTGCTTCGTGGGTACTGTGGAGTCGTAGCAGAGGAGGTGAGACTGAGGACAATTCTCTTCTTGTCCAAAAATTAAATATTTCGGGACAAAATAATTTTTTTTAAATATGGGGTAAAAATTCCCAATTATGGGCAGCTCAAAGGCAAAATTGAAATTCTGAGCACCCGTAACATATTCTGTCGAAAATTAGCAACAGTTGTCTGTCGAAAATAATCAAACTGCCTGTCCCTCTACTTTTAACCAATGCTTGGTAGGTAAGCTTTGTACTTTGTTTAATCTGTGTTGTCGTACCTGCGCTTTGCAGCTGTGCTGTTTTTTTTTATTAAATCAGTACGACTCGTTTATGAATCACGATGGTCTGAGCCCGAGTCACGAGGGTTCGAGTCAAAGGTCCGAATCTTATAAAAACAGAAATTCGAGTCTCTAGTCCGACTCGAGTCAAAACATTCTTGTTCCGACAATTACGTGTGTTTTATTTTTTTTGACGCGTTACATCTATGATATAGGGCGTCTATGGCACGATTGTCGTCTGTCTGTCTATCGTCTGTCTTTTTGTAACGGATGTATTGTGGCTAAACGGTAAGTCGTAAGGGAAAACTTTTTACAAGAATAATTTGCCTTGTGTCTTGAAACGTGCAAAATTTCGTCGATCTAGTGCAAGAGAGACTGTTTAAAATTCGGGGTTAAATGGTGGGGGTATAGGAAAAAATGTGCGTTTATTTCAAGGAAACTGGCCATATCTCTAAAACGGTGAGAGATACACTGTACGGCCAAGATTACTATTAATCACTAATAAAAAGTGACATACGCCTTTTCAGATGAAAAGAAAATTATCGACCATACGAGTAGATGACGTTGAAAGTCAGTACTGCAACCGGAACTGTATAGGCTGCAGCGCGTCTTTCCTAGCGACAGCTGGGCTTATGTTTATTCTTTTAGCACTGACAGTGACAAATAGTTTGTCGTTACTTGCGTTTTATTTGTGGTCATTTCGGTTTGTGTTTAGGCTACGTTAACTTTTTTAATGCAACGTAATGAGTTTACTACCGGATTCAAGTGCTACGATGACTGTTTTGCGCATATAGACGAAGACGACGGTGGGCAGAACAGCATGGTTGCGGAGCGTCCAGTGATGGGGCTGGGTCGTGACCAAGGTCCCAGCGACAACCAACCACCACATCATCATCAACATCAACGTCGCCAGGCAACTTCTCCGAGTTCATCACAGGGTGGTGGTGAAGGAGGCGGCCCGTTGTGGATCGCGCATCCGGGAACCATCGTACTTCTCATCCTACTCGTTCTCATCATAATCTTCATCATCGTATTCTTCGCCACGCCGCTCAAGCACAAACTCGTGCGCCCGCCGCCGAAGGAAGATGAAGGAAAGCGAAGCTCCTCGGCCCGTAAGTCGGACAGCAAGGGCGCCTTCCTGTCGGACAGTGAGAGAACCTCGGGTGCCGAGCCGTCCCTGCTGAAGCGACTCTCGTCAAAGCTGTCGCTATCCGGACAGGGGGAGGCTCCTGAGAAATCGCAAAGTTTGTCCGGCGGCGGAAGGCCGAGCAAAGGCAAATCAAGCACGAACGTCAACAATCGGGCGTTATCCGAACCGACGATTTCATCCACGAGCCGTCAGTCCACTGTGCGCAGTCAGAGCAGAGTGAGTTCAACTGTCGTCACCGAGGAGAATGAACAGGGACCTCGTGCTTCGACTGCCGCCTCGCGGGATTCACTGCCGCGCCTTTCAGTGAAACCAGCCGAGGTCCGCGCGCTTTCATTTCATGCCTGTTACTAACTTACTAAGCCCGGTTCTCGTCCGTTAGTTCAGTCGCACAAGATTTAACCGCTAGGTTCAGGCTTGGGGTTGAGGTTAGGGTTAGGGTCGAGTTCAGGGTTATGGTTAGCGTTAGCGTTAACGAAAATAATTTGGGTGCGGGTGAATTAGCGGACAAGTACCCTGATCTTTACATTAGCCTACGCGCAATTGTGTTTGCACGTCAACACCCGTACGCTTATAAATTTCATTCTATAAACATTAACTTAAAGTTGCCGTGTGTCCGGAAACGTTGAAAAGCGGGTTCAGTGTGGGCCCAATTGCTGATCGTACTGCTCAGACGAGTAAAAGCTTTCGATTGTTAACAAAATAATTAACCGTGGATGACCTTGAATGACTCCTAATGCAGATGTTTTCCGAAGCTCATGACGACGACGATGATGAGGGCGTGGGCCTGTTGTCAGTTTATCCATTCGCCAGATGGTAGCATCAATATCGGCAAAAATTTGTGCTCTCCGGGTGCTGATTTGCTAACGGCCGTTATTGGCCTATACCGTTAGGTCGAACCTTGGATACGTTGTGTCGTTCGTTTGTCATGTATTGTGGCTAAGACGTACGTCGTAGGAGGTCGGCGATGGCACTGTTGGATAGGGCGATGACGAGTTCCTATAGGCTGTGAAGAGTAACCATGTCTCTGTCTCTATCTGCAGCAATTCAAGTTGCTGCCTGCAGCCATTACTCAGGTTAGCCGAATCGTATGTATCCTAGCTTTGATTGTAGCGTTCGATACAGCAGCGTCACCGTAACGTGTATGGGACTTTAGTCACTGTGGGAAATAGCTTACTTTTCGCGACCGCGGAAGTCGGACGCTGGCATTCGGATATAAGCAGTGCGGTCGGCCCTGACCCTACGACAGCTGGACTTCTTGTTAATACTGACAGCCATGCGATGCGGGTGTGCGATGGTAGGCGGACGACAACGACGACGATGGTGAAAATGAAGACGACGAGAACGTTTCTAACAATATAAATCGGAGCGCCGACAACGACGATACGATGTCGTCGAAACGTCGCAAGACGAGCGTGCGCGAACTGTTCCACAGCAAGATGTCGGCGCTTCGACACATGAACCTCGGCAAGTCTCTGTCCGTGAACAACAGCAACGTGCGGCTGACGTCGACGAGCTGGAGCTGCACTTCGACCAGTGACAATGGAGACGATGAACTGACGACCACTGACGATGATAGCACCACCAGCACCGGCTACATCGTCACGCGCCGGCAGTGGTGAAAGTAACGTGAGAGGGGGAATGGAGCTAGAAAGACAAAAACCTGTATAGGTTAGGTTCTTTGGGAAAAGGTTTTCCGGTTTTAGATTTTAAAAAACCCATACACAGGTTTTTCGAATCACTTTTCAGCTCTAAACTGGAAACTCGGCTCAGCCGAGTTAATTCCGCTAGCGACGTCGTGTGTTAAAAGGTTGGGGAGGGGACAGGAAGCTGCAATTTTTCGACGTAGGTTACAGCTGCAAATTTTCCACAGACTGGCAGAGAGAGAGAGAGATGCTCGTGATTTTAATTTTGCCTCTAAATCCTCAAAAATATGGGATTTTTAGCTTTTAAAATTTGCATTTTTGGAAAACAATTTTTCGGCAAAATAAATTTCCGACAAGTGCGGTGGGAGGGATAATTGCCCCCTAGCCCCTTGTTTCGACGTCACTGTCCGCCACTTCTGACTTGAGCTCCGACACTGAGTAAAATTGACTCGTAGAAATATTTCATTATTTTGATAACTGCTAAAAATATGAGGTCATGTGAGATATATAGCGCTTTTGCTAAAGTTAAAATAAGAAACGTATATGCCTAATTTAACCAGATTTTGTGGCACCGGAAAAGGTGAAACCCCTGCTCCATGACGACGTCGGTATCTCAGTCTTCAGAGCAACCAGCTCCGCCATCTTCATTATTTTCACCACTGCCCGCCGGTCAATTCGTCGGCACAAGGACTGCTACATACAGGCCTAGCCTTTTTCGGCTTCGCATTCTCAAAACGGCGCTCGATTTTGTCTTTATTGCCTTTTCACCAGTCGTATACGCACTAACTTTTCAGCGCCGTATACTTGAATAGGGATATGTGTTAACGGCCGGATTCAACCCTCCCCACAAAACTAAAATGTATGGAATTTTTTTCCGACTGAAAAATTAACATAAACTTATACTGCTGCCTGAAGTATGTTGCGATGAGATGCGTGAACGACGTAATTAAATTACTGTGTTATCATGGGTTGCCCGGACCCATTTATACAGCGCTCCAACGACGAACTTAAGCGAGGGAAATGAGTGGGGAATGGAATGAAAAAGAGGGGCTAGAGACCAATGGGTGGTAAATAAAAGGGAAAAAGAGGACAAGGAAAGCAGGCAAAAAGAAGTTTAACCTCCGAGCAAATTATTCTGGCTACGACCTTATAACGTAGGCCTATTAAACGTTCGCCAGTCATCGCTTGCTATCGAAGTGAATACATGTAGTAGTCATGATAAACAGATAGAGTTGAAATTATAAATACGGCTTTGGGGCTTTCTTTAGAAAAAAAACATGCTCGCAAGGTGAAGTATAATCTACGCTGTATTGTAAAACTGAAGTTTTTATCCTACGTACAACTATATAGACAAACAAGCCCAGCTGTCGTTAGAGAAGGCCGACCGTACGCGGGTGTCGGAAGGCCAACAAATGATTTTCGTGTCATCTGCAACCGTTTTCACGCTACGAGCCAATAGCAGTAAAATAACCACTTTTTGGGTGGTACCCCTCTTTGACGCCCGCGTGCGCAGGCCTTCTTGAACTTAGGGGGTCGTCGCGACTTAAAATGCTAAAATCTATGAAAATTTCATACGCAGATGGTCTGGCTCTATCGCTAGCCATTTCGGTGCAATTCACTCTTAAAATGTGTGTCGCAGTCCGAAATCACGAAAAATTTACAAAACCCGTAATTTTGATAGTTCATTGTCGTTCAAGGTCATCGATGTTGATAAAACTAAACAACCCGCAAGCAGTGCTTGTTATGATATGCCACATGTCTCTACTTATTTGCAACCATTTTTACACTAGGCGAGCCAATAACGGCAAAATACCGTACCTCTATTTGACGCTCTCGTTCGAGGGAAACCCCCTTACACAGGGGCATGAAATTTTGTCACAAAAACTATACCTCGGGGCAGCCCACAGTAAAGATTTTGTGACCCTAGCTTGCATCGTTTTGATAGGGCTCAAGAGTGTGACAGCCGGACGGGCGGACACACAGACAGACAGCTAGACGATGACTAAGACGCGCGAAGCATTCTAGCTGCTATCGCGCGTAAAAAGAGACAGAAGGAAGGAGAAAAGGTCAGCTATAAGGCGAAAGCAAGAGGGGAGGGAGCATGAAGAAAGTGAAAAGAAATGAAACGGGGGCCCTAAATGATCTTCTTGTAGGGGGCCCCAAATTTGAAGTTACGTCACTGAGCGCGACCGTTAGCACGGTAGGCTAAAAAAGTATCAGCCGTGCGCACTGCGCGTCATTAATTGGGTCAATCACGTCGCAACACGTTTACTGCAGTGCATTGTTTCGTAACATAGGCCTACACCGTCCTGCTATAGGCCTATACAATCAGCGACCTTGCGGCTTTCCCACGTCGCAGCACGCGCTGACGGCGTCTGCGTTCATTTGCGCACAAACGTGCATGTGCGTTGACGTCAGAAGTGATCGACATTTTCCAGTGTTTCCTTCACTTTTAATATTACTAACACGAGTAAATAAGCCTATTAAGCGACTTTAAACTTTCATTTCAATGACTATTAAGCCTTCCATCGCCATATGATGCGAATATAGGTGGGTTATGCCAACGTGGATTGCGATCATATTGGCCTAATTTGTCTATCTCGAATTTTATTTCGTGAATATTTAATATAAGCATTATTAACTTCAGCGATCTAGTGCAAGCGAAACACCTTCAAATTTGAGATAGAACAGATAAAGGTGGAGTATGGAAATGTGGAGTAATGAAAAGCTGGCGATTTCGAGTACAATGGTCATGGCTTACTCGAGCCGAGCATGGATTCCCAATGGCGCGTTCTACCGTTCTACCGTTAGACCATGATGTTGAGGATAGTTTCTTTTCAACGCATCGCACGCAACGCATGCATCGCAACGGACGTAAAGAACGCGTACGTATAACATGTATAGGGGATAGGATCGCAAATGACGTTAAGCTAGCTAACGCAACGCCCGCTTTTATCCTTGCGTTTAGGCCGCTGACTACGTCAGCTACGTTTGTTGCGTACTTGCTTGCGTACTTTTCTTGCGTTCGTTGCGTTTGTTACCATTTTTTTACGTGCGCTGCCGAGTTGCATACGTTGCGTGAAATGGAGACCCAGCTTTAGGCGGTTTTGGTTTTACTTTTTTATCTATGGTCTGGCGATCTTCTTTTTATCTACGATTTATTGGCCTAGTTTCTCAAAACTAGGTGAAGGAGACGAACAGAAATCTCTTTCGTAATGTAGTAATTAGTTTTAAAAAACTTTAAATGAGCCTTGACTTTTTGTTTATTCTTCGTCTCCGTGTCGTCGGGGCGCTGCCAAAGTAGGATGTGATCGTCCGACGTTTTTACGCAGCGCGAGGAATCAGCGGTGAGATGGAAGCTGGGAAGCCTAAGCGCAGGTACTTTCTGTCACTCCATTGGACCGTTTCTTGGCGTTTAAAGCGTAAAAACTGCAGCTTTGTTAGCTGTCGACGACAGTGAGAAATGCATGTTTGAATGACGGCATCGAAAGTCATAGATAGTATTACTTTTTAGTACATAGTAGGTCAATATGGCGCCGAATTAGGTCGAACAAGCACCCCACCCGTCACTCCAGATCTGCCGGATTTCTGATTTCCACGTTAGAGCGCTAAACTTATAGATAGCAATATTTATATCTCTGGAAGCTTGTACAAAATCTTATCTGTTGCATGATTTATGAATGACTGTTGAAGCAGGAAAGGAAATTAATTGAATATAGAAACATTGTACTACATCACAATTATTTTCTACGGGCTATGGGTAAAAAGTGCATTGTGGATCTGCAGATGTCACAACAGGTGAAACTGTAAGTAATTTAATTTATTAGTTTAACCATCTCCTAATCCTGTCCCTAACACTAATTTTAACCCTAGCCCTAACCGTACTACGACATTCGCAGATCCGCGCATCTACAGATCCGCTTTGTACCATTGTCTTTTTCTACGAGGAATATAATTAATGTAAGTGCTGCTTGCACTGCTGCTCTGTACCCATGCAGCTATGGTCTGTGTATGATTAATGTTGTCGACAGGAATTCAGAGCAGCGGAAAGAGAAATCGAGGGACGCTGCACGCTGTCGACGCAGCCAGGAGACAGAAATATTCTGCGAGTTGGCGCATGAGTTGCCCGTTCCATACTCATTGCTGTCACAGCTTGATAAGGCATCGATTATTCGACTGGCAATCACTCACCTGAAACTGCGCAGTATGCTTGCAACAGGTAAGCTGTTACGTTTCAAGAAATGTATAAGAAGATTTTGCATAGATGGCTCTGTCTATCACATGGGCTGTCATTACCTTTTTGGTGCTTTGAGCTAGTGCAGGTTAAACCTTACCACTTGAGATTCTTCACGTTGTGAAAGACCTAACGTGTGTTATAAACAAAGTATAATAATAATGATAATAATAAAGCTAGCATACAGTGTTATTGACTATAGTCGTGATACAAGGGCTGTTCCATAAATAAGTTATGGAATGGCATTGTCAACTCACCAATAAATTTTGTACAAAAATTTATTTTATATTTTGAAAATAGCAACCGGGATGAATGTGACGCAAGTGCCAAGTGAATGCTGGCTGCTGACCTTTAAATCAAGTCGCTCTTCTTAAGCAGCAGATCCTGTGTATGGAGCTACATTCACCATAGCAATTTAGTGGAGTCAGTGCACCATTCCATAAGTCTGGCATTCTGAAAGATTGCCACTGATTGGGATAAGATCAGGAATAGGGTTACGGTCAGTATTAGCCTTAGTTTAGCGTTTAATAAGTATGGTTTCATTGTCATCTGAAACAGATTTTTGGTGGCCCCTTGGAATGGCAGACCTGAATCAGTTTAAAAGGTGGTATTCATTTTACAATCACACTGAGGTGATGATGCAGCATGTGATTTTATTTGCTGATGGAAGCAGAAGAAGAGGGTAGTGAGGCCAGCAGTGGATCAGCCGAGATGGAACAGAAACTCAACCAGCAGTACTACAAGTCGCTAGATGGATTTCTCATTGTTATTGCAAAGAGCGGAGATATCGTCTATATATCGGAAAATGCTGAGAAATACCTAGGTCTCTCACAGGTAATATCTTGATACGAATACTGAAAATTTACCCGCACAGGTAATGTGATCTTGTAACTTTTTTATATAGATCGAAAATTTGTGACTTGCCATTTTCAAATTTGTATTAATTCATGTGGTTTTTCAGTCCATAGTAGATTGTTCCATGAGCGTTTTGTGAACATGCCTTAAAAAACCAGCATTTGGCATGGTATATTATGCTGCAGAGTTTTTGTAATCATAGGCTCAGGTTAGCCATAATTGTTTATTGTCAACGATTTGTGTAATTCTATATCCGGTTTGATACAAGTCTTCCCACAAACTATTTCCACTGTTGCATTTTTTATTGTTTTATTTGTTGTTGCTGATTTATTGCAATAAATGATAATTATAATGGTAGTTTTTGTACGGTTGCACGGTTAGGTTGATCTTCTCGGCTATAGCATTATGGACTTTGTTCATCCATGCGACCACGAGGAGATGTATGAATTACTAAATGATAAATCATACACGTCAGTGCCTGATGGAAGTCTGTCACTGATCAATGACATGCTGGTCACGAAGCATCGGTCACTGTTTGTTCGCATTAAATGTACACTCACAAGCAAAGGACGCAACATCAACATCAAATCAGCAGCTTATAAGGTTTGTATGGCACATTAGTACGTTGTTGTCTGTTAGTTTTGAAAGGTACTTAACCATGGAGCACACGGAAAATTAGCTTACTACTTCATAGTTATGGGATATACTCCAAATTTTATGTGCAGTAAGTATTGTGAAAAATATTTTGATAATTGATATAACAATGCTGGTTTGTGAAAATAAGCAGACCACAATAGTAATGTATAAAGTCTCTTAAAATGAACTGGTAGTCCACCAAACTTCATAACTTTACATCTTCATCAAATATACCGGTAAGCCAAATTTTACAGTTATTTTACTGTCAGTACATTTGCAATACAGGTTCATCAGGTAATGTATCTCGCGAAACACCACACTGTCTTTAAATATTAGCAAGCTGGTTCAAAAACTTAAGTTAGATTCTTTTTGCTGCTGTTGCTGCACTGCTTTTTCTGTTTTTGTTGATATAGTGCTAGGTTTGCGCATTAGAGATCTTTTTGAGTATGCACTATATAAACTTACACTTTACTTACTTACTTTGCATCAGTTAAACAAAGAACTGTATGTATGGGCTTGCTGAAAAGGCAAAAGTGGGAGTGTTTAGCATGGTAGCCTTCAACAGACTTGTGAGTTAGGAAGCAGACATAACATTATCTGTGCGTAATACTAATGTATGTATATCTATGTTGGTTGCAGGTGATACATCTAACCGGTAATATGGGCTACCGACTGCCGACGTTGGACCTGCTAGACCTGAGTGGTAGTGCTGGGACCATGTCGGAATGTGCAGTGCTCGTCGGGCGGCCAATGCTGAACGTGTTAAGTGGTGAACTCATGCTCAATAAATGGATGTTTGTCAGCCGGCATGCGCTCGACTTGAAGTTCGTCTACTGCGATCCTGGGTATATTGACATGTTTGTCACTGCAGTCTGTCTTTGAACAGCTGTCATTGCCTGCACAAAAGCATGTTGCTATACACTGTGGCTGCATTTTACAAAGTAGTGTAGTGACAGTAGTAAGGTGAGGTGGGCAAAACTATAGTCATTTGCATCAAGTTTCTTCCTGATGTTCCATGCCAAAAGTTATTGAAATTGGTTAATGTTTCACAAAGCTATTCAAAAAATATAAGTGGCACATTTTTTTGAGACGCAGATTATATACATTGTGTAATCACATGTGTCTGTTTATCAGCATAATTATTTGAAAACTGAATCGATTCTGGTGATATTTTATGTAGCGGTGGGGATGCAGATAATATCGACATGGTGCTGATGTGCAACTATGGGTCTGTGATAAGCATTGTGCACTGTAGGATAGGATAAACTCAAGTGGACCACCTGCATTTTCAGTTGCTGTGAAAGTTTAGTGTTTTAGAGGATCTCTCATAATACATGGTGTTTCATAAAAAGGGACCCCTTTTTGTTTTTCTCATAGTTCACTCAACTGCCATATTTTGTTGCAATATTTTAAATTAGTATTTCTTCAGCTACAACTGGTAAAAATTTTGTGTAAATTGATCATCATTTGAGTGAATTATGAAAAAAAACAAAAAGGGGTCTCTTTTTTTGAAACACCGTGTATTAAATTTTGTCTGTGTTTGAGTGCATGTCAGTTAACCACAGACTGAAAGAACTGTAGCATGAATTGAACTGAATGTGGCATTAACCTGCAGCTGATCATTCTAATGTGTTTTGTTGCAGGCTGTGTCGAATGTTGGGTTATTCACAGTCGGAGCTGGTTGGCAAGTCTCTGTTCAGTTTTCATCACATCTTGGATGCTGAGATGCTAGACAAAACGTTCCGAGCTTGTGAGTAAATTTGCAATTTTCATATAATCCAGCCTGGAGGCAGATTGTTTTGATAATAGTAGAGTATGTTTATGTACTTAGATAATTAGTGCTTTTAGATTTTTTACTAAAACTATGACAGTTCTTTAACACATTGCTCAGTCTTGAGACCTGTTAGAACAGCTGCGTTACTTTCTGTACTATGGAGAAGTGAAGAGTTGCAGTTTTAGTACTACTTAGTCAGATTATTGCTGAATAGGAAAAGCAATTGTACTGGTCTTTTGGCGTGTGTTAGCTCCTAGTCACTGAAAGCTGGACAATGTGATTTTTTACTGCCATTTCAGCTGCTATACTCGTAACTAATGCATGGTTATTAGAGTTGTCCGTCTCTCATCTGTTATGTGCTTCAGCAGCAGTTTAAGCCTTTAAGCCAGAGTTCAGCAGCAAGTAGCTGTTTACTGCTGTTGTATGATGATGCCTAGCTGCCACGGAAACTAGATACTCCTTAAAATAATTAATCGCATGATGAATGCAGTGTAAAAATCGATCATTGCTGATTATTATGCTGTGGTTTTGTGGTGATGTAGTGCTAAGCAAAGGCCAGGCAGCGACTGGTTTTTATCGTTTCCTGACGAAGCATGGTGGCTACGTCTGGATGGAGACAAGCGCTGCATTGACTGGTGATGAGAGCAATGAAAGGAAGGATCGATTCATCATCTGTGTCAACTACGTCATCAGGTTTGTGTGTGGGTGTGGCCATCGATTTAGCACGCTTCTTATCGACGTTGTGTGCTCTGTGAATCTAGTTACTTTAGGGTGGCCAAAGGTCGTTGAAAGCGTTTGAAAATATGTCCATTTTCCAGGATCTGGAAAGTTCTCGAAAACCAGATAGGGTCCTGAAAGTCCCCTCGAATTTCAATGGTTTGCAATCATTGTTACCACAATGTGGAAACTTTGCAGTCACTGCTATGCACTGCACAGTGTACAGTGGTTTACAAAATACAAGAGGTTCTGCTGTGGTAAGTAGTGTTGCCATGGCATGTGTACTTAGGTTGTAATTGTGTTCTTTGTTCAGACAGCGCCCTGATTCTCTTGCGCCCTGATTCTTTCTGAGACTTTGGCGCTTTATAAATCATTTGCTTACTCACTTACACTTGATCTAGTTGATCTTGTGATCTTCAGATTTGTGATGTACCGTGTTGGGTATAATGCATTATAAAATTGTTTAAACAGATTATTTTTTTTGACTAGTATTGTCGGTAGTTTTTCTCTGCAGTAACACGTTGAGTACCGATAGCTGGTTAGGTTGGGGTGTATTAACCTACAACACTGTGTGATCTTATATGGCAGGTGGGTGGTGTGAGTTATCTTGAAATCACGAAACACTGCACGCGCTCTTTAATCTTTAATGACCTGGTTATCAACTGATTAGTTTATCGACATTCAATTTGTTGATAAACCAACATTCCAACAGTCATTGAATGTTTTGTCACGTGTCGTGTAAACAGCAATATAGAAGATCGAGATACAGTGTTTGCAAGCATTCAGCTGCAAGACGAGACATTGTCTACCGTCAATGAAGTGACTGAAGACATCATTGAGGAGGACTGCAACGAGGTGATGGTGTACAAGGATGAGGATGAAGATGACAATGTAGCCGGGATGCAGTTTGTCACTGAACAGATTGTGACTGAACAGCTACTAGCCAGCAAGTCCAACACCATCGACTGTGAGCATGCATTATGTTATGTTTCACCGAATTACATTTAAACTCTTCTGTTTTTGGTTTTTTCCATACATAGCTGACTTTGAAGTGACTAAATTGCTTTCGGCATTTTTTACTCTGAATTTTAATTATGTTATGTTGAATTGCGTTAACGTTTGGTGTGGGAAATACCGAAACACTTCAGTCACTTTACAGTTCGTTTCGTGTGGAAAAAGGCCGAAAACATACGAGTCCACGAGGTTTTGTCTTGAACGATTGTATAAAAGTAACAGTTTCGTTTTATGTGCATTTTGTCATTTTCTGACTAACTGCTTGAATCTGTACTTTTAACCATTCGTTATTGCCTTATCTGTATCGTATTTTGCTTTTCAAAAATATACTGCCATTGTAACATGTTGGATGCTCCGTTGATGTTGGAGAGAGAGGTTGCCAATTACTTGTGTCGCAGTGTTTTAGGCTAGTAGCGCAGTAGATATGCAAGAGATCCCAGGCACAAACACCTCGACACTGTTGGTTTCGTGACAGTAAGGACCTCTGGCCTGTAACCTTTCTGCCACAGCAGTTTCTAAAAGTATATTTTTGGGGCCACGACCAACCTGAGATAACACAGGAAACAAGGCCAATTTAAACAGAAACTGAGTGTACGCGTGTGTGTGTTTGTGAGCACAGATGCCGTCAGTGTGGTCTCGTCAGTTACATTCGCCGCCAGTAAGTTTATTTATTAAATCTTTGTTTTCCGCTTGATGGCTTGTAATAATGTGTAATTGTACACTCTCCGCAGTCTCAGCAGTGCAAAGGATAAGCCGAAACAGTGGACTGCCATGCAGGGCAGCTCTGTAGAATAGAACACAGATCTGTCATTTAAATATGGCTCAAACAGACCTCACAAGATTTAGCATTAACGTTAACTTGCTGCATACTACTAGCTTCAGCTTTAGTATGGTGTTGCAACTTAATCAGTAAAGTCCAAATTAATAAACATTATATTGTATCAAATTGACTCTTATTTATACACTGTGATCTGGGATGTTTGTGAAAAATAATGTACATACTAACTGGTGAGAAAATGTCAAATAATACATTTTAGGCATGTATAGGATTTTAGTGCCCGTCAACGATTTTGCCATTTTTTGTAATTCAGTTGTTGTAAAGTTTAAGATTTATTATTGGATTTGACAGATTTCTGCACAGCTGTAGTACTGAACATGGAGTTTATTTACGGCTGAAATGAATTAAACTTTTTCTTGTTTTTTCACAATTTGAGAGTTTTGACAGTTTTACTCACTTCTAATCACAACAGGGATACATATGCATTTATTTGTACTTTGTTCTTTAGTACGTAATCATGGTAGTTTCGTCTTATTTGACTTCTCTAGCTATTTCTGATAATGTAACTTCAGTAATTTCTGTAGACATCCACCTTCTCTCGAGCTGCTTTTGTGGAAATAAGTTCTGTTAAATCTGGGTTGGATGGGAAGAAATGAAAGCTGGTACAGCATTGTATAAATGGGCTGATTCACATTAAAAGGTACATTGTGTGTATGTAACGTTGTCTGTTCAGCTGCATCTGACGTGTTGTCTGCGCCATCTCTAGACAGATCACCAATGATTGCCACTACCACTGCCACCTCAGACATTGTGGTTATCATTTTCAATATCTGTTTTTTTTGCGGCGTTGTGCAGTCAAATTGAGATACAATTGTGTTTCCGTTACGGCAGCGTTTTATACTAAATGCACTGTGGTGATGTGTTAGAGTTGCCTCATATTAAATAGACTTGGGACTTTTCCTAATTTATTGTGTGATGCATCGTTTTTTCCTAATAGGCCATAATATTAACCAACACTCAATTTTTTCTATTTTTATTTTTAAATTATTTTGTATATTTTAATACTTTGTTAGTTTAGTACCATCTCAGTGTTGTCGATGGAGTCCATTATCTCTCCCCCATAATCTTCATTCTTTAGAGTGTAATCGATTTAATAAAACTGAAACCAGTTTCGGGTTAGAGTTTTGATGTGTACATGAAGCTGGTTTCTGTGCAAACACGCAAGCGGGGCATGTTGCCGCGTGATATTATAACGATAATATTGCAGTTTTTGTTCAACAAAAAACCAGGAAGATGTGCTGCCAAATGACGTTTGCAATTCCACAGTGCATGACTTACATTTCCCAATATTCTCAAACTTTTCAGTCAGTACCGGTAGTCAGTGTCATCAGCTCGGCGATGGATACGACAGTTAGGTCTATATACATGTAAAACAACATAATCTTGTCAAACAAACACATTTACCACACACCCATACGTAAATATCTGCCATATAAAGCTGTTACATAAATATCATACTGGCAAAATAAATTTATCTCACTTTTGGTTCTATGTATGTCTCATCTTGCACAGGTTAACAAATGAAAACGACAGGTTTCAATCGACGAAACCTGGTCCGGAGACGTTTTTGCCAGTAACCCCAGTTTCATTGGTTTTGGTTTTTTTGATGGATTGCAGAAAACTGCTACCCTGAAAGGAAACCAGTTTCAGTTTTTGCTAAATCGATTACATTCTTATTTTGCATCAGTTCTAACTTCTGTAGTAACGTCTAAGCACTTTTGATGGGTCATAGTACTAATGTACTCATGGTACTGAGATCACTTATGATTTCTGTCTGGCTGCAGCAGTAGTAGTTTGAGTTAGCAGTACCAGTGGCTTGGAATGTTTTTCCCATCATCAGGATCCATTCCTGCACTATTGCTTCAGAGTATCACTGAAATTTTATTCTGTTTTTATAACCGTGTAACCACTGGTTGACCTCTTGTTGATGCATCGTTCACATGCTGTTTAGATATTTTCCTGTATTATAGTGTAACTGCAATATGCCCATTTAGCATAATTCTACTGATGCTCCGGTATGTTTGTTTTTATGCTACCAGATTGCATGCTTTTGCTTTTGTAAACATTCTCATAATTCCCTGTGACATGTTTTTATTTTCTCATTCTCTGTGTTTATTCTCTGTTAAACGTTGCACTTTTCCCATTTCATAATTTCAGGAAATTCAGTTCAAGTTTAGTTAAACTGTGTTAATTTATTGGAATATTTTGTATGCCGTATATGATGTTTTCTGTGAATCTGTCGCGTATAGCTGGAGCATGACCATGAGTTGAATGAGAGTGCTGGCGGCTTGCGGACTTTGTCTGGGAATTCTCTCAGCAATTTTTTCAGTGACCTGGTATGGAGGTTTTCATCCGTTAACGATAAGTCAGATTCATGTGCAGTAGCTTACAATATGGTTAATTTGTAAACTAGTAGACCCTCAGAAGTTTGCTATATTTGTGTCGGAACCTGTCTGTTGTATCGTAAGATGTTTAGCGTTTTGTTACTTTGCCAAAAGTAAGCATTGGAAGACGTTATATGTGCTGGTTTAGTTTATTTTTGGTAGCTGGGTTACTCAAACGGTATGGATACTGAATGGATTGTGTTGAAATTTTGTAGAGGGGTTAGGAATATCCCAAGCATGAGGAGCTCACATTTTGGTTAGGGATATGACGAAGCTGGAAAATATTCGCATTCGTCAAATGCGAATATGAAATTTACTATTCGTCGAATAGCGAATATGAATGCAAATAGTTATTCAGCCTCAAGGAAACATCATTACATCTGTATTTGAATAAAGCGAAACATCCAAAGTAGTTGTTCAGTGTTCATTCAGAAAAAAATCAGTATTTAAGGCAAAGTTCAGTTAAATCAATCAAGTTCCATTAAGAAAATGATACATCCAGAGTGTTCTGTGTTCTCTTTAGTCAGTATCTTCTATCTAAAGTTTAGGTAAATTCAGTCAAGTTGCATAAAATGAAATATTCGCATTTGACAGAAATGCCACCAACTATTAATCAAATATCGAATGACTGAAAAGTGGTCAATATTCGCGTGTTGTTGAATGCGAATTCGAAGTTCATCACATCTCTTAATTTTGGTTATGATGTAAAGTCATTTGTGGGTTCTGGATCGTTATCCAATATTCTTTGCAGTTTTGAGATAGTAGCTTATTATTTTTTTGTATTTGCCAGGTGACCATTCTTGGCATAGGTTTAAAATCTTCGATTGTTTCTGGTCATAGGTTTTGTTGGTTTTATCTATATCTTTACCTGTGATTTGTTAGTGACATATGGTGCTAAATAATGTTATTTTGATTGCCACTAAAGTTACATATATCTACACATTTTTAGCAACTGCATGTAAGATATTTAGTGATGGATCCACTGCCGATTTATACCAGAATTTCATGCCCGTCAGCTTAAAGCAGTTTTACAGAATGTTATTGTCACTAGGACCCACAGTTTTCCACGGAAAATTTTGCCAAATTCCGTCGGCCAGTTCGCAAAATTCCGCGGCTCATTGCAGCAAAATTGTCCTAATTCCACAGCTCACCGCGGCCATCCATTTGTGCATAAACTAAGCTTTATTCTATTAAAAAAACTTTAGTTTTTGGATGCTGGTATGGCACTCAGTTATGCTAGCAACATACAATGAAAATTATCGATTTTTTTCTTTTCATAAGTGCAATTTGTCAATTAGTCACGTTGTGTTTATTTACCACTGTGCCATATTACGATGGTAATTATTAGTAGGGACACAGTTTTAGGCAGTTTAGTTTGATTTTTCTCCGTGATGTAGTTAGTCTAATTACGTTATCAAGCTGATAAGTCATTTCTCAACTTCAGCAAAGTTCTGTGAAATTCCGCGGAAAAGGGCAAATTCCACAGCTTGGCTCGAAATTCCACGGCTTGCTTAAAACTCTGGGCCCTAATTATCACTATCAGTGTTCTGGCCACATTTTAACTTCGCTGTTTGTATTCCTGCCTTTTCATTTAATGCACTGAATAGTTGTACTGATGACAGGGATATAGCAACAGTTGACCGTTTTGGAAATGTTCAAGCACCAAATATTTACACAGTAAACGTGTGAATGTATGGCCTAGTACCTGCCGCTACATGCTTCAGAGTTGTTTGCAGCATCAATTAAAAATGTCTTAACATAAATGATTATGATGCTGTTAAAGATGATACATCGTGTCCCAAAATTAGTGATGCCCTTGTTTCAAACATGCCTAATTCAGTTTGTAGTTATGGATTTTGATCAAGTTATTGTACGCTGCGCTATCTTAACATTACTTACGGTTACACCCATTATTACGTACTCACTTTACCATGTGTGCTAAGTGTAATGGCACTATGTTTACATTAAGGTCGCATTCAGTACATCATTATTGACAAAGGGATGAAGCAGCAGTGTACTTGCCTAAGCTGTTAAGCTTGCACTGAGGCCAAAGCTGGCCAATTTGAGCTGAAATTTTAAATACTAGTTCCAAATGATAGTCTCCATGGCCATTTCAGATTTTGTAAGAATCCGTCAGGTATTAACGATCTGTAATTATCTGTAGGGGGGGTCGCTAATTTTGGAACATTGTGTATACTGATAGGTATGTTATGTTATGTTACTGATAGGTTTGGCATGTTGTATTGACTGTGCTAGGAGTCTGGTGGCATCGAACTACGAGCGCCGTACGTTCCATTGGATGACTTGACGTTTGTCTCGAGTGTTGTCTGCGTTGACGAGCCCGCTGAGCACTGGTAATGTATTTATGCTTTCTCGAGCAGATAACAGCTCTAGGTCAATTGAACCGTTTTCCTTCTAGTCGTTGTAAAATTTCACGTGTTTTTATGTGCTACTTCAGCGCTGGTGCAGGTTTTAAAAAATTAGTCAGTTAATCTTAAAACATTAACTTTCATTACGTGATTGATTTCAAACAGAAGGCCACACAGTCTGCAAAATTCAACTACTGGCAATTGTTATATTTCACATACTAAAGCAAACTCAGAAGAATTCAAAAATGACAAAATGCAGTCCATAGTTCCATATGTGTGTAGTCGAATAACTAGTCTAATAGTCTTATCGTGAGCTAACTGCAAAACTAACACCATACAAGCTGTACAGAAGCTATGAATATTGACCACATGTTCTGTGTGATGTGCTGATTAGTGGGTGATGGTAGTGATGTGGAGAAGTACAAAATTTTATTAGAAACTTGATTGATCCGAAAAAAATGATGTCAATGATTAGTCAATTAATTGGTTGCTACTTTATGCAGACCCGATTTATTTCTGTGATTATTTTGCAGTCCCGTCGAGCTGGATCTGACCACCGTTTCAGGCAGTAGTACCAGTACGTTAGCTGCTGACACGCCAACGTCTGCCGATACATCCAGCACTAATAATAATAATAATAATAACACGGACAGTCACGTCAGTGTAATAAAACGTTCCGGGGTGGATACGGACAAAGAGACTGTGAACAGCGGAGACAGCTCACCAAGCGGTGGTGCCTCACCTGTCTACAAACTGCCGAGGCTTGCTGACGATATGCCTACGACTGCCACAAGCCGAGATAAACCGGGTGTGTTCTGTAATTTTTGCTATCTACACAGTGCTTCCTTCAGTGCCTCGATAGTGTGTTGGTTGAAGCAGTAACTGATAAGTTCTCTGATTAACTTGTATCGATCTCAAATTGGCAACACTACTTGTCTGAATCTTAGGAAACAATTACCATGATAGATAAATATTGTTATTTGATGAACTTTGTTTGATCATATTATTTCAGTGACAGGAAGAGGTTCTGCTTTGTAAAAAGTTTTATCATCTGTCAAAGTTTGCGAAAGTTTACTTTTAAGATACCCATTTTAATCTGGCGTGATTGACTGGTTGAACGGAAGTCCTTCCAGAGTACTTTAGGAAGCTACACTCTTTTTGTCTCTTCCTTTTGACTGAGGTTAATAATTTAATGCTTTTTATAGCCGGCCCTACTGTCTTGAACTCGCTGCTCGACGGCCTTCGAGATCTGGAGTGTTCCGTAGACACTAGACACCTTCAGACAGTCATTGAAAACGTTATTGTTTTCCCAGTATTAGTGTGTCTAGCACATTAGAGGTTTTTTATGATAATGCGCTATATAAATCTACATTTGGCATTGTCATTTGACATATGTGTTGTCATATTTCAGTTACGACTGCAGTATCCAGCAGTTCTGTATTGCTAAATCTCTTGACGAAAGGCATCGACACGAACTGGGGCTACAAGCTGAAGGACTGTTTAGCCCAGTCGACAGCCGAGGTTCGATTTGCTTTTTTAACATGCTGTAATAACAGATGTTGATACATGAGTGTTTATCCATTTAACTAGGAATAACAGCAGATATGTAGGCTATGGGTTTAGTTCTTGGTTAGGTGAATAGTATTATAAAGCAGTAGTATGCATATGAACTTACGTTATCAGGATTATTAATACTGAAGAATTGTGGTCTCTACCAAATTATTTGCTGCACAAGCTGCCAGATTTTTAGGCTGTTGTAGAATCTAGAAAGTGTGAGGTTATGGCCTGTTGACAGCATTTGTCTGTCTTGTCAGTCAACAAATTTACTAGTCAGTATGAGACCTCTGCTAATGAGAGAATAGAATTTGATGTTTATCATACCTGAACATATTTTGTTGAGTATTATTGCATAAATAGGTACAGCTGTAGCTCATTACTGTTTAGAATTTTCTTCAGCACTTCGCCAGAGTTAGTTTGCTTTTTGGTGGCATAATGGTTAGATCGTCGGATTTTCTGCCTACGTGTTGTGAGTTTGACTCTCGGTTTGCTGTCTATCAAGTGTTTTCTACTTGGATTGGCGACTGTCTGCGGACCGGTATACCATCTTGGTATATAACCGTCCACCAAGGTCAACTCAGCCTTCTATCCCTCTAGGGTAGATACATCGAGTACCAGCCAGCTTGGTTGGCGTTAGGCGGGATGCATTTACCCATGCCGGGTGACAGATAACACTTTGTGATCCCATACGGTGCTCTGTAGCTCTGTGCATGAGCTTGCCCTGTTGGAGTGCTGCGGAATAATCAGTTTAAGTAGTACAAGATTGTTGTGTTTGCAGGTTTCCTCTGATGGTGCTAGCAGCAGCAGTGGTAGCGACTCATCTGGCGTAGTGTTTGTTTCACTGGTGCAGAATCTAATTAACGTTGAACAGTCGGCCAGCGGCTTAGACCGGAGCAATCTTCCTCCCGACGACGTTTTTCTTAGCACACAATAACAAACAACAGAACGACATTTCTGCCAATCAGAGTACAGTTTATTTATAAGAACATCAACTGCAGGGTAACCACTTATCTGGAAATCCCAGAACGGTGGGAATGTTTGGGGGATTTTCCGGGGTGCTGTGGGTGGTAACCCTGCGATTTGTTTTGCGTCGACTACTAATTCTTATCTCGGACTTGAGCATAATGTTTTACTCGTTTATTTACTTACGGGCCATAGTAATGTGCGTTTTTTGCCCATTCACGATGATGATCATTCGTTTTTAGTTGTGATTATTTTGCCGCAAGAATTTTGTGATGTATCGAAGCGCACAATAATGTTGCTGTTAATATTATCGTTAGAAGTATTCGCTAAATCGTACAAAAGAGTTAGTATACGTTAGTTATTCTAATATATATTCACATGTAGATGTAATTCAGTGGTTGAAATTTATGCGATTGTCGTTGGCAGGATGGTAAGTAACTCAGGAAATACGCAGTGACTTTTACGAGTAGTAGCAATTGTCCTTGAAGGGCACGACATTCATGTCACTTTTGTAGTGTATTAGCATGTGAGATGAGCTTTACTTGAACTTTTATGCCCGTATTTTGTGCTGGAGTGTGAGTTGCTTTTACCTGTTGCGGGATGTGCCCCAGAATTAGGTGTAATGTGCGCAATTCTTAAGTAATTGCAGGGCTAAAAATTGCCGTCGGATGAACAGACTAAAGCTTTTGCCTTACAAGCTGAGAGGCCTTTTAAAATTTTCGATTTTTTTTTATCTGTTATTATTCTGCTGGAGTGTGTTAAAGTAATGGTTTAGCCTAAGTAGCCTGCAAGTAATTATGCTGTATGTCTGTTTTATATGTACCTGCACTATTTGCAGGTCTGGCAGTATTGTTTTCTGAGCTTTTTTCTATTTGCTTTAGCTTTTCCCAGTTGTAATAAATGTTTTGTTATTATATTCTTCATCAAAGTTGAACGAGAGAAGGTCTAGATTAGCATTTTGCAAAACATCTCTAGGCAGTTAGTTTTTTTTATCATTTGTGTTGTGAACTGCTGGTAGACAGTGCAGTTTCTGAAAACAGTTTATATATTGCAGAAAACTTTGAAAGTCACTCCTATACGGCAAGATTAAACTTTCATTAATTTGCGTAAATTATGTGTAATGTAATAATCCAAGGCATTTTACATGGTGCCTCACCTGACCCCTTTTCGGTGTCAAAAAAGTCCTTGCTGTACCAGTGCAGTAAGTGGTAACTCAAAAGGGGATGAAATTTTAAAGATTAGTGGTCAGTATTATTAGTTTCGGCTGTTGTCATTTGTCGAAAGTGTTTATGCCTTCTTGTAAAGATGCCAGTTATTGTCCAGCGTTTACTCTTCTTGATTATGTATAGAATAGCAGGCAGTTATCTTTCATGTAAACTGCTGGCTGAGTTGTGCTGTGTCATAAGTTTACAGTGTTGTCTCCAATGCTATTTTTGTCCTAAACCAGCGGTGCACAACCTGTGTGCCAGGATGTGTTATTCAGCCAGGCCAGGTCTTGAAGTCCAAGAGAAGATTTGTTGATCCTATCTTGCACCGTTTTTGACTGGTCCACCCGTGTGATGGACAGACAGAATTGCGATGGCTGAGACGCGCTGAAAGCAGTAGCTGCTTTACGCATGAAAACTAAGCATATTTCGTATGAAATTGTGTCTTACAAATTATTCATTTACTATCTTACTTGCTTTTGGACTTGTTTTAAATGGCGCTTTTCTCCAACGTCAGATGGCGGAAACGTATCACAATATACATTTAATATCTGTCTTCCATTTTTTTCACTACATATCATATCACTTTGCATCAGTCTGGCCCACGATGACTTCAATGTTATGTTAATTGGCCCTCATCTCAGAAAGGTTGTGCACTGCTGTTCTGAACACTAAGAGGCAACAATCTTTGTTGACAATCTTGCTCACAGCCCCTTCCATTTGTTTTGCATGCACGGTTCAGCAGCACCCACTGTGTGCATGTGTGTGTGTGTTCAGTGTTTGAATATGCATCATGTCAGCATAGGATTATGTCTTATTCATCTCGCGTACGCTGCTGGAATTATTATTTTTTTCTTTTATGCTTCGACGCTGCTTGTTTTGCAACAGGAGGTTGTGACATAAACTCTGGGTTGTTTTACTGTCATGGTGTAATAACTTTTGCATAAATGTTCTGTTGAGCTGATGAGGGTTAGACTCGATTAAGCCAGCATTCAGCCAAAGTTGGCTCCTGGGTGGTAGGTCATAGCGTGGTCCAGTGGTCAACACGTTATGTCCAATGAGTGTAATTGCCCTACAACAGGCCCGGTTGGATGGGCGACTGTCTTTGGACATTCAAACCATCTTGGTATACCAGTATATCCAATCACCCAGGTCAACTCAGCCTTCTGGGGTAGGTAGACCGAGTACCATCCTGGCTGGGGTTAAGGTGGAGTGTGTTCACCTGTGCTGGGTGGCAGGTAACTCTGCATGATCTCATATAGCAGGTGATGCTCCGTAGCTCTGAGACGGGTGTCCTATGAAGAACTACAGTGTACATGCACCCCTTTGACCCTCTGTTAACAGCCAGTGCCTAGGTCGGTCTGCAGTCCTGGTAGTGGGGCCTACTGTTATGCACAGCTTGGAACATTTCTTCCCTAGTACTAGCAATAATCATCCAGGTCTGGTCGAAAGTAATTGTAGTGTAACTGCATGGCTAAGCCACTTCTGCAGACAGTGATCTCTCCTCGTTACACAGTATTGAACTACTGAACTGGTACCCAGAGCTTGTACAGTACGGCCCCATTGTGTCTTAGTCCGACTATTGTTGTATGATGGATTCGCGTTCATCACGTGTATATATGTTGTACATACATACAGAACAGAAGTTACTTTCTGCTGCATGCAGAGATATCTATGAAATGATATGCTTTTCAGCATTAGGCAAAGAACTTTTGTGTGTCCGAACTCAGTATGTGTAATATGCAATAACGAAGCTTGTTTTTAGCAAAAAGTGGACGCGCGAGTCGGCATATTTTTGTGATTCGACATCAGTGCAAAACGTTCTGCCTCACTGACAGATAAGCGATGCCAACTTGTGTTGTATGTTATTTAATAACATCATCATATTAGTATTACCGATTCTCAGCTTTATGTTCTGTTTCATTACACTATCAGCCGATTGTTAGTGTATTGGAGTGGAATTATTAGATATAGAGGAAAGTGTGTATTTTGTAAAGCTGTTACTAACACAGTAGTGGGTTTTATTTTCAGTAGAATACAGTGGTGCTGTCCAATTCGTAGTTTTTATTCGCTGAATCAATAAACTCAGCCGTTATGAAGAAAAAACTAAATTTAGTGATAATTACTTGATTATACAGCGAGCATGGTTTTTAAGAGAGAGAAAATAAACCCCGAGAATATTTCGTTTTTATACCGTTTGCCATTTGACCGTTATAGTGACAGTTGGCTATTTTTTTGTCCATTGCTCACCCATGAATTGGCTTGGTAATAAAATTCTCCTTCATGTTGGACAGCACTATGATACAGGCAGCAAGTTGCACATGTATGCATATATCTCTATCAGTTACTAGCCACATACTTGGTGCTGTCTGTCGTAGTGTATAGGTTACTTCTCGTAAGCATTTCACTCCATATATAATGGACCAATTTGCTGTTGTCACTGCTGACGTAGTGTAACCTGTCTGTTCTTAGCTGTTATTATGTTGTTTAAAGGTGCAATTATTGCTGTAACTTTCGTGCATTAATTAATATATCATCCAATCATTCATAATTCAGCTTAGTAATCATCTCCGACATAAAAGGCGACTGAAGCTGACAAGTTTATGGTGTGTATTAGAACAACAAAATTCAAAATTGCCCATTTTATTTTTCCCACAGAACGTTTGCAGATGTTCACAGATCGTTCTCTACTTTGTCTAAATTATTCAGTATTATGTCAAAATTTCAGTGCTTAATATGTTGCGTTGAAGGTCTCACAACAATGTTCTATATGGTTCATTGTTGTTTGCTAAGTCGATTGATTACAATTTTCGTTGTTTATAAACTTCCCCACGTTAGTAATTTGATCGGTTTGCTTATTCAGTGTACAGGGTTCCCAACTTCTCGCATTGTTGGGGTTGTGTAAGGGCACATATAAGTAGTTACGTACTGGTAAGTGTGATAGATATGTAACTCAGAAAGTAATGAGACTTGGTTTTTAACAGAGTCGTGAAATTTGCTTCTCTTATTGTACTGGGAACCCTGTTTGTACGCACACTAATTGCCACAAAATGTGGCCATTTATTTTTGATGTAAACCGAGTTGTATAGCTCAAAGTTGTTATTCTTTGCACTTATTTTTTGTAACGTATTCGTGTAATTTCTCTGTAACGCCAAACAGTCGCAACTTGACGCCCGTTGCACCTAAATTTTTGTACTGTAACCGGCAAGCATGACTGCAGATATAATAAGCATTTGAATATTTGCATAAATACACGCAGCTTATCCCAGTTTCCGCAAAATCTTTCAAGTGGCATTATAGTGAATTCGTTATGTATGATGTTAATATCGGCCGGTGGTAAATCGTGATTTCATGTTCTTGGAAGTGCAATCAATTGCCTCTGTGTCATTGTGTGTGACTTCCGTACGAGCAGTTTGTTACCATATTGCTGTTAATGTGTTCACCAGCGTGCACGTTCTTTTGTGCAGAATTATAATAACATCTTTGTGCACGCTGAAACTCAACTCTGCACATTCTCTTGCCGTGGTTCTATTATTTACATTTGGCCAAAGACTGATTACCCGCAAGAAATGTGAGCTGTAAGGGTGTCCAGCCGCTGCAGAACAGATACCAGGTGATGTTCGTTCATTGAGTTACAGACTTTTTGTGCCCCAACTGGACTATTTTTGTCATTTGTGCGGTGTACTTTTACAGTTTAGCGGCAGCATGCAGCAGCTTGGAGGTCGAGATCTCCAGAGTCTTGTTGCATCTCCATGGGCTATGGAATTCAACAATTTAATTAATTTTATCAAAATGTACAAAGTTCAAGACGTGATTGACTTCTGCATTTAGCCATGCAATCATCTAACCATAGCTTCCTAAAATTATTGAAAAGTTAGACTAGCGCTGCAACCAAAATAGCAGTTCACTTCTGGGTGGTTACTGACGGCTATTACCATGTCACGTGTGATAAAAATAGTCGTATGAATAAATAAAAGAAAACCAGGAATCGAACATGGTACAAAAAGTTCAGTTACCGTACATGACGTTCATATTCGCCGTTTTATATTCAGTAGCTCTAACGATGCACCAAATTTTCTCACTATTTTCATCGGAATGCCTTTTTACTATGTAGTGTGTTTGCTGTGTTGATGAATAATGATAGTTTAGTTGGCTATCATTTCCAATGGTCTCTTTCAGGGGTTCTTAGTCTTCAATTTTGGTCTCTGTACCTTGGATTAAGAATCCCTCTTCAGTTGTATTTCACAAAGCGCACAAATGGTCCGCAGAGGTTAGACGCATCGTCGAGTTGTTTGCTGACAATAAATAGCTTATATCGATTTAGTCTTTTCTTCTAACATTTTACTGTATGCACAAGGACTCGTATGCTATTTGCCATGTGCAATCTAAGTAAGCCAGTTATCCACATCTGTATTTCCACTCTTTGTTAATTCTGAACCTGTAACCTATAAATGATATTTGGCAACACTCATCCCCTAGATGATATACATGTGCAGAACTGGATGTAAAACTACACATTCACTTTACTCGTGGTTCATCGTATCTAAACAGGCAATAAATACAGGGTGCAGCAAAAAAGTGGACCCCTAAAGTTTTTTGCTGTTTTCTCAGCAATTGTTTGGAAATTTAATTTGAAATTTCACAGCTTTATTAACTAAAACCTTCTACATCTAACTGCCGAGTAAAATGTGACTCTGTTGAAAAACTAAGTTATAGACTTTTTAACATGACCGCCTACCGATTTTTCAGCATTAAAAATGTGCAAGCTACAACACCAATTCAATAACATCGTTGAAACATCACAGTTAACTAATGATCAGATGCCAGAATTTCATCATCACTGTGAATGTTCGGAGTGTCTATCGCCAGCTCCAGACTCCAACACAAGCCTTTAGTCGCTTAATTTGATGTCTTTCACAGTCTTGTCAATCGGTCCTTATGGCAGGTTGCCCCAGACAACCTGAAGCACTTCCTTGAGTTCAGCGATTGTTTTCAGCTTTGTTTTAAGCCTGCTGCAAGCCTCCCAACATTGCACCCCACAGGTGATAATTTATTAGATTTATATTCGGTGAATTTGCAGCCCACTGGTCCTTTGTGATGAAATCTGAACAGTTGGCCTGCAGCCCATTCCGTGCGTTGCACGCTGTATGCTGGCGCGCCATCCTGCTGGAAGACGAACCCAAGGGCAGCCGGCGATTGCTTTAAAAGAACGATAATTTAGGGGTAACTTATAAACAATATAAATTACTGTTTATCAAAAAGTCACTGTGACGTCATCGGCAGTAACGTGTAACCAGTTTTTGAAAATTAAATAGTATTTTGAGCTTGAACATTTTTTAATGCTGAAAAATTGGTAGGCAGTCATGTTAAAAAGTCTACAACTTCGTCGTTTTTCAACACAATCACATTTTACTCGGCAATTAGACGTAGAAGGTTTCAATAAAAAAAAGCTGCAAAATTTCATAATAAAATCCCAAACGGTTCCTGAGAAAACGGTGAAAAACTTTTGGGGGTCCACCTTTTTTTGCTACACCCTGTATATCCTTTGCGAGTCGTAACGATTCTATCACATATTTCTCAGAAATTCACACCGTCTACTTTCTATGCCTGTACTTTCACGGCATCATCTAAAATGACTTACCTTTCACATTACATTACAATACAAGCAAATGTTATCACAGATGTGTTGAAACGTGCAAAGTCGTAACACTGCCGCATTGGCAGGCATTACAGACCGCTGCATCGTTCATGTGCTACTGTCATAATTACATCTGCTGAGTACGTTAGAGAGACCAGACGTATCCCACTGTACATGGGCCAAGTGGCTTAGGGCCAAGGTTAGAAGCTGACTCGAACAAACGGGCCTGGCAAAAAAATGGGACCAGGTCGGGCTGAATTTCCCAAAAGCTATCTTTAAATGCTCAGGTTCGCAAAAAGGTGCATTTAAACTGAAAAAAACTGTTTTAATCTTTTTTTCACAGGATAACAGTTTGATCCGTATGAACCACAGGCCATTTGTTGTAGAACTCTTGATTTTGAAACTGTTACAAAATCCAGCTGGTATAGCGGGGCCTTGCATTTTCTGCAAAAATTGGCTGAGACAGGTCGAAAAAGCCTGCAGGCTGTGACACAAAATAAGACCGGATAGTCAAAATAGGCCGAAAAAGCCCAAAGAAATGGTCTGGGCCTAATAATTCAGGCCCGCCCATGGAGACTGGACAGACCTACAATGGTCACAGCGGAAGACCACTATTAACAAAACTGTCTCAGAGTCAGTAATCGGTCGGAATGCTCAGTTCACTTGGTGGACGGTTTCATACAGTTGCCGTCGGGGTAGACTTTCTTGAACGCTCGCACGATGTCGGGATCCAGTAGTTTGACACCATCCACCTGATTGCCCAGGGTCACCCTGAATAACGCACAAAAATCGTTCCAGTGATATATATCTGAGAGTATAATAGTGCTTCGATTACCACAATATCATTGTACTTATCCATATTTCTATTCAAAATTACTGTACTAATCTTTCTGTTCATCATGAAAACCGTGTCACTACATAAATCGACTTAATATTTTCGGGCTTTGTATTAACTTTCAAGTTTTATTTTTTACCAACTTTTGTTTTTTCACAAGTTTACAGACAGTACGTAGTCTAAAACTGCAAAGTTCTTGCTAAAGAGATTGAACCTAGCTGAATACTGGATGTATCTTATTTGGTTACGAATTACACCAAGCTATACAAGAAATCTGAGCTATTGCTCATGAGACACGCGAAGGCCTATAACAGTTCCTGTTTGCAGGTAATCTTGGTCTACCTTCATCCATTTCGTTGCAATTCACTCTTTTGCAGTGAAAAATTGCCAAAAATCACTAAAACCCCCATTTTTAGGGCTCAAGGTCATTCAAGGTCATCGATGTTGACATTTCTAAGAAGCGCATCGCCAGTGCTTGTTATGATAAGCAGTATGCCTGTGCCTATCTGCAACCACTTTCACACTAGACAAAAAAACAGCGGATAAATAAGCACTTCTTAGAGGGGTATGATTCTTTGACACCCACTTGTGCAGGCCTTCTTAAACCTAGAGGGTCCGGACTTGGACTGATAAAATCTACATTCAATGCTGAAAATTTCATATGCAGGTTGTCTTCTTTTATCTCCAGCCATTTCGGCGCAATTCACTCTTGAAACGTGTCGCAGACAGAAATCGTGAAAAATTCACTCTAACCCACTATTTTGGGGGTTCAAGGTCATTCAAGGTCATCGATGTTGACATTCCTAAAAAGCTCGTTGCCAGTGCTTGTTATGATAAGCAGCATATTTGTGCCTATCAGCAACCATTTTCACGTTAGACGAGCCAATAGCAGTAGAATAACGCCTCTCTTTCACCCCCTCTTTCGAGAAACCACCTTCACCTAGCGGCATGAAATTTTGACCCAAAATACTAGAGACTCTAAGCTATCATATGGTGAAAATCCGAAGTCTCTGTCTCACCTGGTCTTGGAAAGGTACCAGGACGTGACAGACAAGACAAACAGACAGACAGAATTACCATATATATACCATCCCCGACATTTTTGACTGTAACTTGAAAACCAATTACCAGATGTTGATAATTTTTGGTAGGAATATTCTTGACACAACTTGGCATCAAATGACCGTTCAGTTTCCCACTTCACCCAATACATGCTTCTGCACTACCTAGGGAAAGCAGATCAAGCGAAATATGTGTTGAAATAATCAGAAAACCTGAAAAAAACATCCCCGACATTATCGATCGTAACTTGAAGAAAGATCAGCAGATTTTAATACTTTTTGGCAGAAATATTTCTGACACAACTGGCTATTAAATAAGTGTTTTAGTTTCCACCTCACCCAACGTCTGCTTTTGCACTACCTGGGGAAAGCAGACCAAGTACAATACATGTTAAAATGAATTGAAAAAACGTCAATAAATTCCATCTATCCTAATCTGTGGGCCCCAACAGCTGGTCTATTACAAGGTTTGACTGTCTTGCAGCAGTGTGTCTACCAGATAAAGTTTAGGAATGTTTGAAAAGTCTAGAAGCGACTGGTACAGCCTGCATTGGTCTGGAGCAGAACATTATCGATACTGCTGTCAACGAATGGAGAAAGCGTCTCCTTGCCTGTGTTCGCATAGTGGGCCAACACTTCAAGCAATTTTACTGCACGCAGTTGAAAAATGGACAACTGGACAAAATGTCAGCCAAAATGTCAGAAATGTGAACGAAATGTGTTTTTTTACGCTTAATGTTAATTCAGCAATCATATCACATTGGATAAAAAAGTGATATTTTGCTGGTTGTGTTTTCCCAAGGTAGTGCAGAAACAAACGTTGGGTGAGGTGAGAAACTGAATGATCATTTGATGGCAAGTTGTATCAGGAATATTTTTACCAAAAATTATCAAAATCTGATAATTGGCTTTCAAGCTACAGTCAAAAATGTCGGGGATGTTTTTTTGAGACACAGTGTAGCTAATACGCACTATGCTAGCTATCTCGTGTAAAAATTAAACAGTAATATTGGCAAATTTGTCACTAACCAGTTAGGCTGGACATTGTGTGGCCGACCAAATAGCTCAATCTTGCGTGTGCCTGGCGATAACCGTTCTATGATGCCATAGATTTCATCTGGCTTATGACTAGTTGCTCGCACCTGTGTCAGCACGATATAAATGTATATCAATAATATTGCTGCATAAAGCTGTTGCGTGCAAGTGAAAAATCACACAGATTATTATCTGATTCTTTGCAATGTTTGCTGCGATGCTAAATTCACAATAAAAGTAATTCTTTGCCTACATGCAGATAAATTCTATTACAAAAAATGACAGCAGAATGAAAAATAAATGAAATTAGTAGGCTGCTATGTGTTGGAGATATGGACTAAAATGTTTTTTGAAAAACTGCAGAAATGGCTTGCTAGAAAAAAATTGCACGGAGAAAAAATTTGTAACAAGGTAAAAAACTTGTGCACACAGAACATAAAATGCAAGATACAAACTTTGCATAGATCGAGAGTTGGAGAGTTTCAGGAATTATTAGCCTTGATCATTGCAGTGAAAGGTGGTTGTGCTGAACACTGCATTCAAGTGTTATTGGTAACAATCCACCGTTTACTGCGACGATGGAGGCCAATCATTTCTGAAACTGTCTGATCACTCAATCTACGTTAAGTGTGTTTTCACACTTTTTATGCACCATTTGGTGGGCTGGTATATACACTGTGTCCGGTAAAAAAGTAAACCCCTAGACACTGTACAATAGAAATACCAAATCTAAACAAATCTATATATAATTTTGTACACTTATTTCACAATAAATTGCTGAAGCTATTACCAAATTTTGTTGCAAAATATATTTTCTTAGCAGAGTTATTAATTGTTGAATGTCGACAACAAAATATCTCCGTTACCAATATGGCATTACATAAGTAAACCACTGTACATTTGCGGAACTCCAATGAACAAATCCAATTTTGGCAAAATTCTGCGTCAACAATGCATCATCTATTAGCAATCAAAGTGCCAAATTTCAGTTAAATTTACCAACGCAAACAATAGTTACAGTGACTTTTGTGAGGTCATTCCAAAACGTGAAGTGTCCAGTATTAAACAACCATTTGATTAATCCTGACAGTGTCCAGGGATTGCTAAGAAATTCTGCGATAAACTTCTTAGCACGATACACTTTCTATTCTCTCAACAGTTTATTTAAAATATGATCATTTGCAGAAAACACCGCTTTGTTATTGTTTACGTTGATTGCATCAACAAACGTCACTTTCGTTAAAGCAACTGCAGTAGGCTGTGTAACGCCATATTGGTAACAAAGATATTTTGTTATCGATATTCAATTATTAATAACTCCACTAAGAAATAAAATTTTTCAACGAAATTTGGTGATCGATTCAGCAATTTATTGGGAATTAAGTGTATGAAATGTTATTCGAATTCGTTCATATTTGACATTTCTATTGTACAATGTTTAGGGGTTTACTTTTTTGCCAGACACAGTGTACGTACATCATAACAGTAGACTCGGAAACATTAGCAACTAATACGAGGGGCGGTCAAAAAGTTTTGAGCCTCAATATATTAGACTAAAATTTTTACTATTGCATATACATCAGTAAAACACACCTTTCTTGTGTACTCGTGCGGGCACGTTGGGTATGAGATGTCACTGAAATTTATGACATCACAAAGGTTCAAAACAAAATGATTTGGAGTGCTAGCGCAAAGAGCAGAAAATCTGGTTGCTGATGGATAAAGGTTTCCAGTCTGTAGCTGGATTTATGAAAGTGGAGACCTGTGGCACCTGATTTTGTGAAAGCCCTAACAAATACATTTGCAAATTTTTTATTTGCATATGTGAATATACGATAGCCTAATTTTGTGCTAGCCACAAATAAAAGCATTTGAGTCAATTACGACTTCATGCAAATACGAAAAGAAGTCAAAAAGTTTTGAGCCTCAATGTATTAGACTAAAACTTTTACTGTCTATATATCAGTAAAAGATACCTTCCTTGCATATTCGTGTAAGCAAGTTGTTGAATTGATGTCATTGTAATTTATGACATGATAGAGCATTAAGCTGAAACGATTTGGGGCGCAAAAGCAAGCAGCATTTGAATCAAGCTCGTTGTTGCATGAAACTTTTTTCAGTCTATATCTGGATTTACCAAAGTGGGGCTCCACTGCATCTGAAACTGTGAAGGCTTTGACAAATACATTTATGAATTTCTCATTTGTATCTATGAATGTACGATAGCCTAATCTGTGGCAGCCACAAATAAGAGCATTTCAGCCAAATAGCAACGTCATGTCAACATTTATTGGCAACAGAAAAAAATTTATTAAAAATTTAACTGTTATTTATATCACTGGTGTTGACGAAAAACTAATCCAGATTTCTAACCTGTTGCATGCAACCCCTGATGGGCAGAGGACTGAGAGCAAGCCCCACCCACCATCCGCTAAATTTGTCACTGCAGTCCCGCCCTACGTCTACAACTACCCATCCAGCTGTTTGTGACCATGACTTCATACACTGAGACCACCCTGCATACAGTAATGACCTGGAGCCAAATTTTTGAAACTTTCCTAAGACATTTTCCAAAGATCTTCCTATGTCAGATGATTTAGGAATTCCAAAGAGGTTTTCTTATCTGAATTTTCGACGGCTTTCTTTGCGTTTTCAAAGAACTTCTACTTTTCTTATCTTCCTAAACTACACTGTGTCCCAAAAAAACATCCCCAACATTTGACAGTAACTTGAAAACCAATTATCAGATTTTGATAAGTTTTGGCACAAATATTCCTGACACAACTTGCCATCAAACGACCACTCAGTTTCCCACCTCACCCAATGTATGCTTCTGCACTACCTAGGAAAAGCAGACCAAACAAAATATGTGGTGAAATAAACAGAAAACCTGAAAACAATATCCCCGACATTATTGATCGCAACTTGAATAAAGATTAGCAGATTTTAATAATATTTGACAGAAATATTTCTGACACAACTGGCTATTTACCAAGTGTTTTAGTTTCCACCTCACCCAATGTCTACTTTTGCACTACCTGGGGAAAGCAGACCAAGCATAATACATGTTAAAGTGAATAAAAAAACGTCAATAAATTCCCTCTATCTTAATCTGTGGGCCCCAACAGCAGGTCCATTACAAGGTATAACTGTCATGCAGCAGTGTGTCTACCAGATAAAAGTTTAGGAATGTTTGTGAAGTCAAGAAGCGACTGGTAGTGCCTGGATTGGTCTGGAGCAGAACATTATTGATACTGCTGTCAATAAATGGAGAAAGCGTCTCCTTGCCTGCGTTCGCATAGTGGGCCAACACTTCAGGCAGTTGAAAAATGGACAACTGAATGAAGTGTCAGCCATAATGTCAGAAATGTGAACAAAATGGGTTTTTACGCGTTATGTTAATTAAGCAATCATATTGCATTGGATAAAAAAGTGATATTTTGCTGGTTGCGTTTTCCCCAGGTAGTGCACTAACAAACGTTGAATGAGGTGGGAAACTGATGGCAAGTTGTGTCAGGAATATTCGTGCCAAAAATTATCGAAATGTGATAATTTGTTTTCAAGTTACAGTCGAAAATGTCAGGGATGTTTTTTGGGACACAGTGTAGTTCAACCAATGGGATGCGCTTATACCGACCATGTGACTTCTTAGGAAAACTTCTTTGGAAAACTTCTTAATATCTTAGCACGTCCATGGGAAACGCATTTTACACACCGCTTCGTTTTTTAAGTTGACCAAACGTCACTTTCCTTTACTTACTTATTGTTGATTTTACCGCAACGTTATGCAAATAACCTATAACGTCACATATGACGTCTAAGCTAAGTGTCAACATTGCGTACTTTTTTTGCAAATTTCGTTTTATTACACAGCTTTCTCCCTGTAGGACAAGGTTAGTGCTTTCCTATATATTTGCCTAAATTCTTCCTAAGAAGTTTCCAAAGAATTTTCGAAAATTTCGCACCCTTTCTCAAAATCTTCTTTGAAAGATCTTCTCAAATTCTTCCAAAGATCTTCCTAAGAAGTTTCGAAAATTTGGCCCCTGAGCCTCAGTGACTATTATCGGTTTTGAAGTCTAAAATTTGATCATGGTGGTGGTGGTGTCCGCTATCCATGATGATAAATGACTTGAGCCTTTTTTGTTGACACAAAAAATTGTTTTGGTTTAGTGCTCTGTGACGTCATAAATTACAATGATGCCATATCCGTAGCAGAGTCATATCAGTCAGTGAAAAATGCACGTTTCACTGATATACAGATTGTATAAAAAATTGTAGTCTAATATGTTGAGGCTCAAAACACTTTTCAACCGCCTCTCGTAATACAAAATATTTGATAATACCTCGGCTACAATGACATCACAGTCAAGACCTCGGTTGACGTTCTTCATATTACCTTTCACCCCAACCTACAAAATACAATACAAGATAAATTTATATACATCCAATAGGCACACAATGTTCATAACGTGCCAGAACAATAAAGTTAGTACTAACAATAAGAATATAATATATGCACCCAGCACCGTAAACAACTTGCTACTAACGATCATGCTGTATTCAATTTCTCTTCATGGATTAATGAACTGTGATTCCGACTTTCATGTCTGCAGATTCTGTATTTAGTTCTTTTATAATTTTCAGTTCCATCCACATGGAAGAATAAGCCAATTATCACAGCCATAAGTTTGAGAGTACGTTATACAGCACACCAAAGTGAACGCATTCTGTGATTAGCTGCAATGCAGCAAAAACATACATTAGTCAATTAGACACAGTTTTCCTCCAGTGCTCCGTCACTGACAGTCAGCTAATACAATAAATATAATAAACTGCTGCCAAAGTTCCGCTACCAAGTTTCAAAAAACCAGGCCCTCACCAAAACACCAGTTTACACTGTGAGACCACCACACATGCCTTCGTGTCCCAACTTTTGCTGGTACTGCGCCAGGTGTGCCTACCCACGGCCAGGCCGAGTTGATCCGAGTGGCTTGTTACGTACAAAGATGGCTTACCCATCCGTGACGGTCACCAATCTAAGTACTAACAGAGCCCAGCAGTGATTAACTCTGTGATTGATGCAATCAAGGATGTTACCAACTAAGCCAAATAGCCACGTAGTGTTGTGCAGTAGAACCAGACGTAAGACATGCAAACCAGGCAGTGTTCTTTGCCATGGTTCAGCCAGTGACCAGTGCGACCGGTACGAATGATCCTCTGCAGTTGATTTGTCTTCACCCATATCAGCTCATCTACACGTTCATACCTATAATCGCATCGATGTCATCATTGTTTGATTATCAATGCCATTCACTATTAACTGACGTTTTTGGACTTATGTTTTGCTGGTCATTTTTTCTCAATACACCACTTCATAATAATTGTCATTACCATATTCATTCATTTATTTATTTATTACAAAATGCACGTAACAAACGTACATGCTAATCAGAAAGTAAGCCAAGCACACTTGTCAGTATAATAATAGAAATTTAGTACAAAGAAAAAAGAAACAACGGTAATTGGTTATCATGTTATGGCACGTTAGAAATTGTCAGTGTTATTATTATTATTAATTATTAATAAAAACGTATCATTGCTGAAGTCATGACCTAAACGGAATATACAGGGTGGGCCAAAAAACGTGCCACTTTACTTTTGTCCATATTTTTGCCAATTATTGATTAGATTTCCAAAATTTTTTCACTGGCACGCTCTGCAGACAATTTGCGATAATGTGATTATTATAGATCCCACCAGACCGTAAATACGTCTCTACACTACCTTGTGAAATATCAATGAAATATATATACAGAACGATAATAACAAACATTTGGTAAAATTGAAAAAAACACTTCAAACCAACATTGCAGTGAATGGTCTGTATGCCACTAAACTGTGTGGGTATAACACAGTCTAGTGTCATACGAATCATTCATCGCAATGTTGGTCTGCAGCGTTTTTTTTCATTTACCTAAATTTTTGTTATTATCGTTAGCTTTTGCTTACATTTATATTTCACGAGGTAGTGTACAAACACATTTACCGTGTGGTGGGATATATAATAATCACATTATTACAATTTCTCTGCAGAGCATGCCAGTGAAAGAATTTCGAAAATAGGTCAATAATTGGCAAAGATATGGACAAAAGTAGAGTGGCACGTTTTTTATGGCCACGGTGTATAAAAACATGAGTATAATTAGTTAATTTATTATCACTGTTATTATATCTGCTGCTTCTCATTTTTGGATAAGTGGTCAATTTTGCCAGAGTAACTGAGAATTAAGCCAAGAGTCCAAAGCTTCCTAAAATTATTGAAAAGTTAGACTAGAGCTGCAGCCAAAATAGCAGTTCACTTCTGGGTGGTTACTGACGGCTATTACCATGTCAAAGTAATTTTCTGCAAATTTTTAAAGCACATGAGGTTGGTGCCCTCCATGCTTCCAATCTAACAGAAATATAGAACTAAGTGTAAATCTGTACTGTAGCATTGACAGAAGAGTACAATGTTACTATGTTGAACGTTCTCATCAGTAAACTCGTTTACTAGAATAAAGTAGCAGTTCTCTGACTGTTTTGGGTACAAATGGAGACCACATCATTATCATACGTATCATAACACTGGAGGCTAGTTAAAAAATACAATAAATCTTACTCAGAAAATAGACAAATTTCCAAACAACTATGTCAGTAACATTCCAAAATGAAAGTATTTTGAAAAATTTGTGTAGAACTACAGACAGAACTAACGCGGTGTAATATAACTTACCCCCACAAAGACAGACACTCACGACCAAGCTCCATCGCCCTACAGATAAAAACAACAAAACATCAAAGTTTAACCACAACATTACAACACTGCATACTGCATACATCATGTTATAAAACGCTATGAAAACACTACTTGCGCTGCACACAATGTCACATACATCACACAAAATTCTACTGTGCATATTAGAAATCAATTCCTTCTCAAGTAACCCATCCAATATGACCACAATACAACAATGTTACAGAAAGATGAACGGACAGACAGACAACTTGCGATAACAATACTGTCGCTTTGTGCTTTGCTCAATGTGCATTATACTAGAAATGTCAAGCAGTTAAATAACAAATAACCATAGTTTAATTGAATATTGGAACTGCTGCTACATGTACAGAATTTATGTATGGGTTAATTTTTAAATTGCATTAATTTTTCTAATCTTTAGTGCACTAACTTATTGAATTAATGTGTTAATTTGACAGCGCTACACTACAATAATCAATGCATGAAATCCAGTTGTCATAGTCACCTGCCAGTGACCCAGAGAAAGATGTACCCATCGTCTTGCAGTATGGGAATATTGAGTCGTCTCATCTCGTCGTCGGACATTGTGCCGTATGGCAGCTCCATGTGGATGTCCCACGGCGGGTCGGCCATGATCACTGCAAACTTCCCGAGTACCGACATGTTCAACTGCCGCAGGTCACACTGCACCCACTACACAGGATAACGCGCAATTGTAAGTAAATAAGTAAAACGTGAATTTATACAGTGCACAATGTTCAAATTAACCTCTAATGGCTAGCAAGGTAAACCGCGAACACGGACGTGTAACTACGACATTAGGCATAGGACGATTACTGGTGACATTTTTCTATTCAGAGTACTGACGCATACAGAACAATGCAGTAATCAATTACCATCTCAGCATGTAACCTGCCACACAAGTCGTGCTTATGAATCGCCTATTTTGTGCTTATGTGCCGTTAAGACACTACTCACTCACTGCCGCACAAGTTGACCGAAGTCTCCTGCTCCCATGTGCAACAGTACAAGTCTTTCACAGAATTGGCCATAAAGATTTCATGATCCTAGATAGCATCGTCTTCATAGAATCGCAGAGAGTGATCAACAACAGACGAACGCCTTGGATATAGCAAAAACAGGGCATCAGGTATAGGAAAAGCTATCAATGCACTGTGAAATAAGATCAGTTTTCTGGCGAAAAAATAATAATAAATCATGACAGCTGTCTACAAGACGATCTATGACTTAACTTGGTCCAAAGGTCAGTAGCCATGTGGCAATGTCCGACAATTATCACACAGACTGGATGAACTCTTGCAATGGCAGTGCCATTATGAGAGCAGAATAAACCCTGGCTTTTATATGCACACAGCTTACCTGAGGTGGAAATAGAATGGTAGAGCCTTCGGGTACACCCATCTTCTTCACCAGAGAACTGTCGGTCTTGGCTTTGCTGGAATGGTTTGCCGGGTAGTCGACCTTGTAGTGGACATATTTGCACGTGTCCATGTGAAAGCATGTATTGAGAAAAGAACAGTCGCCCAACGATTCTAACCACACGTCACATTATGACAACAGCTTGTTATCATAGTATCATGCAAGATGAAATGAGAATGTGATAGCTAGCACAAATGTATGGAAAATTGTAAAACGTAATCAACACTGCATTATGTTTGCTAAAGTCATAAAGCACAATTTCACTATTACCCAGGCTCTGCCCCAGAATCCACTAAGAAGCTAACAATGTTCCCCAAATCAGCTAAAATGGGACAAATTCCATCTCTGACTCTTATCCTAATTCCCAAATTTCGACATCTACCACTTCCAACGTGTTCGTGCTGCCAATCCCATTATAACGCTCTTTTTACTATATCTTTCCATTGTTGCAAAAATTACTGAAAACCAACAAATATTTCCACACAGTTTCTAAAAATCTGTGATGTCTGACAAAGCGTACCATCAGTGTGTTTACTGATAATCTTCTTGAAATGCAGTTTATCACAGGCGCTGTTTGGGTTACTTCGTGTGCACTCCTCCCGCGTTCCAAATCCACAGAACTCTTTCACCTGTGCACCTGGAACATCATTAACAAGAAATAACGGTAGCTCAATGCCAGTAAAATGCAAAATCCTTTCCAATCCATAAGGCCCACAGGACATTGCTGACCTCCATTTCCTTAGCCTTCAGCCAGACACCAGTCTACACTGCCACTGTCAGACTATGGATACAAGGCTAGTGCATCACATGGTGTAAGTAAGTAAGAAAAGTGTAAATTTATATAGCGCATACTCAAAAAGATGTCAAATGCGTTCAAATACATTTTGTCATCAATATTTCGCAAAAATGTATGTCTTCCGCTGACGTTTGAAAGTATCGAGACTCAGTTCTGGGTCATGAAGACTGTCTGGCAGCGAATTCCAAGTCGACGGGCCCACCACAAAAAAGCGCCGACGACCGAAACTGTTCAATCGATAGTGCGGTAAGACCAACTTCCGCTGAGTGGCAGAATGCAGATGTTGATGGCCAGTGACTTTAGAGCCAAGCCAAACAAACATCTTCTCTACTTCGTCAGGTGTCACGGCAGTCCACTGGGAAAGTGTTGGCGTCACCATGAGTGGAACATCATACAGTGGCGTCGTCGCAGTGGAAGCTCGAACTGAGTCTACTTTGTCCTTGAAATACGTGGCGAACTCGTCAGCAGTCTTGCTACCAGTCTCCTTGGTTACTGCATCAACCAGTACTCCGTTTAGTGTACGCCACAGCTTCTGTGAGTTGCCACTGTTTGCTGAGATCGTGGTGCGCCAGAAACTGCTACGTTTGGCTTCAAAAAATTCATGCATGGCCTTCAGCTTGTCCGCCCAAACTTGCTTGTCCGCATCAGTTCGTTTGCGCCCAAAGTGTCTCTCGGCTGTTCTAGCTTTACGACGAGTGTCGCGGCACTCAGCGTCGAACTATGGCATAGCTGGCCTCGGCCTGCGACACATCGTGACCACAGGACAGTGCTTGTCAAGCAGCTGCGTCATCACGTCAAGGTACAGTACAGCAAGGTCGTCCGCCAACTTGTCGCTGAGCTGCTCAATGTTTGACCACAGCTGTGAAGCAGCCAGGTCACGTGCAAACACATCTTTTTCATATCTTTTCCAGGCTCGACAACTGACTGGTTGCGGCGTGTTGATCGGTCTCCGCACACGAATCATAAAACGGACGAGCACATGGTCCGAGGTGAAGCCGCCAACATCCACATCGGTGATGTCAGTGTCGGTTCTGGCGATGAAGAGGTCGAGTGTATGCCCAGCAGTGTGCGTGGCCGTTGTGACATGCTGGACGTAGCCGAATGACTGCAGTAGATCAGTAAGACGCACGGCGTTGGCACAGCTGGTGTCGTCAACAAGCACGTTAACGTCTCCGCAGATGACGACTGGACAGCTGTAGACTGACAGATGCTCAAACGTGCGTGTTTGTGTCAGAGCTTACACTGGTACTCAATGCATTACCCACAGAACAATGGCCAAGCTGAGTTGACCTGGGTGGTTAGTCGCATATGAAGATGGTTTACGAGTCCAAGATGGTTACCAATCCAGGTACTAATCGGCCACGACATACGTCAACTGCATTGATGGGACACAGTGTTAACCACCAAACTACATCATTTGCTCACTGCCAGCAATTATTACGGTAACTATTTCACAAGTGCCATTGTATTCACAGTTTTCAGCTAGTTAACAGTACAATAAGCAGCTTTGTAAAAACAAATAGAATCTAATGCAAGCCACTGTCGTCAAATTCTGTTGTTGCATGGTAATAATAAATAATCAAAAGCACTTGCAAAAAATGTTTAAAAATTTTTATTTTATTTCACACTGTTAAACAGTGACAAAATAGCAAATGCAGCTCATTGTGAAAACTGTCGGCATCAAAGTAGAGTGACAAATGAGGCAAAATAAAGCTAAAGATCATTGGACCCTTAATTAACTGATTCCTAATTTTTGGGCCCCAAATAATGTATTACATTTATCCACATTTACTCCAGTTCTTTTACAATCTGATAAACAGAGAGACAGAAGGGCATCAGCATAAAAACAGTCCTTTGTCACTCATGGTGAAAAAATGTAGATTAATTAACTCACCTCCCTGCGATCGAAACTTCTCAACCAATGACAGCTCCTATAAAACAAATAATAAGCAAAAATCATGTACAACAATGTTTCGGAAAAAAAATTGACTAAGTTCAAATAAAACTTTTCGTTCCTATCATGCTATTACTTTATTTGATCTTCCCACAAACGACATGTAACTATACTACAAAATAGTGTTGTGCGATACCTGAAATTGGAGTCACGATAACGACACCGTCTCAGGTATCGAGTATCGCAATACTACCGTGATACCAGAAGCTCATATGAAACGTTGGTCTACAGGCCATCGAGAAGATGGTGCCCACTGTTGCTTAGAAATATATAGAATCTACCAAAAAACTTCTTTAATCATTCTGTCACTTACACTAGTCAAACTGAAAAAAAATCTATTAATAATATCACCATAATATCAATGTCTGACATGACCAATGACCGTCACTTTGTGTCAAACATGTGCTGCAAATCCATAAAATGAAAAAAGTTAATTCTGACTTAATGGCACTTTTGTTGCATTTTTCGAATTTGCATCATATAAATAGCATTAATAATAATAATCATCATCATATACTCATCACTGTGCTTCACTATCAAGGAACAACTCTCGGCAAGTTGTCCACACACGTGCCTCTGTTCACCAAGCAGTATAATTTGGTACCAGTCAAAGGGCGGTGATGCTCTCCGGCTGGAAAAGTAACCATAGGTCTGGCTTCACGTCATGGCCCGGCCATGCGTCATGAACACAGTGATCTATTCACATGAGGGCTCAATGGCTAAAAAAAGAATGAGGTATGGCCAAGTTTTGCATGTGCACTGTTACTTGTGCTATCCAGTGCATATATCTTTGATGCAAGAAATCAGACTTAAGGTCATCTAGCAAACAAGAAGAAACTCACAAAATTCACTGCTACATTTTCACAACGTACAATTAAAAAAGATAACCTTGGCAGTTGGTTTGGAAAGGAGACTTAATATTTCCTCCGACAATTTCTTCGATTCTCGTTCTTTTGCCGATTGCGAGGACAGAAGGCTCTATCACAGTAATCAAACCAGATACCAGAATGTTACTTTAACTCAAAAAAAAACAATAAACAACCTAAATCATCTTTTCTGATAATCCTGCGTAAGACGGTGATTCCAAATTTCTTTACAGAAAAGCTCTGAGGGTTGTTTAAAATACATGTGTGACAAAACATTTGTTACAAACCATCTGCCTTGACTGACTATCATGTCTCCAGCCCCTGAAGGACGTGCCCTATGTATGCTCATTTATCTCAAATAACAAAAAGAGATAATAAGTTCATAAGTATATAATAAAAAGACAAAAACTAACAAAAACATCTCTAATAATCTGAGACACATCTGCAAAAAAGTCCTTCACCATAGCTAGCCAAAAATAAAATTCTCATAAATTTTGAAAAACACCAGAGCTCTGTTCCTGGACCCTATTGGGTAAACTTCTAACCCCACACCCTGATGAAGCCACTGGATATCATTAATCTTGTACACTGCTGGCAGAGTCAAAGTGGAAACATGTCAATCGGATGTATTTCAGAAGTTCATAGTATCAGTTGATGACTTCTGCCAAGTAGCTAGCCCAAAAATAAAATTATGTCTGTGACATGGACATCCTGTCATATATCAAACCATGCACTAAAATAGATTACTATAATAAACTGAAAAAAAAGAAAATGAAGAGTAAAAGAACTGACCTCAATAGACTGGTCGCATTTTGCCTGCTTGGCTGCTGTTGTTGCCTTAAATTCAGCCTCATCAGCAGCTGCGTCTCCACTATACCGCGTTCATCACAACATGGACCATAAAAACATTTTCAAAATGTTCCACCTACATTGTGGTTAAATCAAAAATAAAACACAAACATTTGCAAAAACATTTTTGCAAATGTTTCGTGATTTGAGTGCAGCTAGTTACAAATTCCGCCTGACTACTCCACTTTTTTTGTTTAAACAAACTAGTTTTCTGGAGTTAATCCAGGTCGCTAATGAAGATCTACTGGTTTTTGCTGCAGCCAGCAGCCCTTCTTGTTACTGAGCCAAAAGTGCCAAAATACTACAGAAAAAAAACTCAAAACATCACAAATTACACCATACAATTAATGAAACTGATAGAAAGTCTTTGTAAATTATGCAACTGACATTTGGGATAACATTTACAGTAAAAAACACAATAAATGCATTCACAGTAGTCACCCATCAAGTTTGCGTTTCCGCTGATCAGCATCCTTTGAACATTCCAACTCTAGCAGCGCTGTCAGCTAAACAAATACACTGTGTCAGTCTAAATTCTCATTTGTCTCAAATATATGCAATTAGTGATATAATTATTATTTGAATCATTCTGGCTGAGTCTAAAATTTTTTTTTGCTTTCCTACTTTCAGCAGAGTACTCTAAAGGAATACCTGAGAAAGGCTTTAGAAACAGTTAAAATAGGATTTTTTGCAAAGTGGCCATCTACTACAATGCAAAAAATAAAGATTAAAAACAACAGCGAGGCACAGTAAGAAAAGACTTTTAATACAAATTTATCACAATTTGGTTTTTTTGTATGATCACTAAAAAAATAAAAAAAGTTTCTCAATGCATGACAAGGTGCAACAATGGTTATGGCCTGAATTTCACAATCAATGTGTCTCAGCAGATCTTGCACTAGCCCAAACATCACAACCCAGTGTAAAAATAGACCAGTCTAGTTGTTAACAATATTGTGAGATCATAACTCATGAGCCACCCAGCCAAAACATGGGTCTAAGTTTATAACTTCGTACACTAAACAAAAGTTAGCTTCACCAGAGAAAAAAAAACATTCATCATTCCTGTTCTTAAATAATAAGAAATCTCACGATCATGCAAGTCTTACCTTTGCATGATCAACAGTGTCAACTAACTGCTTCTGTGTTCGCGAGTCTCGATCAAATTCTACTTTTGTACTGCAAAATATATCATCATCATCATCACACATCAGTAACTAATTGGTAAAGTACCAGGTTTGTAATTTCAGGTTGCAGCTCCAGTAGTACTTGCAGCACTCGCAAGCAACCTTGAGCAAGTTGCTAACCTACTGCGTGCTCAGGTCAACTCAGCCTCCTACCCTCAGTGGGATGGGTAATGTAGCAGCTTACAAGCTATGGAATAAAGGCTTAGTGTGGCTGATTGGTGTGGTGGCAGATCTGCTTATTTCACCATGGTTCCACTTGTTTGCAAGCACTGGGAACAACCATGGTTCATGGCCATATAATATACAAAGGTACTGTGCCAATCAGCTGCTAGTTCTGAGACTGTAAAGCAGCACTGAATACACAGAATAATTATCAGACAGTAACAGAGTGAACTCCACTATTTTCATTAGAACGTGTTACATGTGCATCAGTATATACTGTGCAAGTACAAGGTATAAGATGAGTGCACAAGGAAAGTTTCAAAAATATATGCAATAAGAACACACAAAAGTGGTAAAAACCTGGCATAAAGACATAGAAAACAGTTACCAAAGTGTGTCAAAACTAGGGCTGCAACCAATGAAATTCTTCAATTAATTAATTTCCAAAAAAGTAGTCAATATTAACTGATTAATAACTTGATTCTATTGTATTGCAGCTCACCAAAGTAGTGACTGTGCTGCATATTTCTGTACGAGATTGTCAACCAGTGATAGTGGCAAGTCGCTATTAACAGCTTTCACTGTAGCTTGCCACAGCACAACCAGTTCGACTGGCAGATTCAAACTGAGGTCTGTCAATTGGCGGAGCAGGGTCCTCTCAACCTAAATCATAGCAGAAAACTATGTCAAACTCATATGATGACAGAGATGTGACAAAAAACACAGATAGGCATACGGAACTGACACATGCACACATCACTCAGTAGCTATTTTCCAGTAAACATAACATAAACTGAACATCCTCTTGATACAGATAAGAATTTTTCCACATCTTTGTGGTCATAATATCATGAAAACTTCCTCAGACCAACATCCCTCCCAGATATCTCCAATGCTTGACCAATCGACATCATCTTTGCATCGGAACTACCTTAATATATTGATTATATTTTTAAAATATCAACCTGGTTTATTCTGAAACCAGCAACTGTATTTTTGGTAAATGTTTAAATTCAACCCTCACAATATTATCCAAATCAAACATAGCATAATTACACAATCATGAATAGAAAGACTACTACGATAAAACAACAAGGCAAAAAGTATCTAACAAAACATAAGAAGTATGTTCTAAAAATCGTAATAATAAATCTCACATGAAATTAAGTTACCTCGGCAACAAATTCTGTTGACAGTTTAGCAGCTTCAGATGGTTTTGCATCATCTTTTGGTTGAAGTGGCACACTACTGGAAGACTGCTGTGTATTTGTGGCAGATAAGGCTGAATCACATACTTTCTCTACACAAACATCACTAAAAATGATTTAGGAAAGAAAGATGCTAATAAAATTTCTGTTGTAATAACCAATAATAATATGCAATATAAAATTCTACAAGAATATAGAAGTAAACTGTCATAGCAAGTGTAGGAAACGTGATTCAAACAAGCAAAAGTAGTTCAAATAAAGTAAGATTGCACATATCAGTTTTATGCAAATATACATTAAAAACTTCCACAATGCAGCAAGCACGAAACTATAATGAATACAAACAATAAAGTAAACATACATGAATGTAATAATGACAAAAATACTAATAAGCAAATAAACAAAAATAGTTACCAGTTTTTACTACAGCAGGAGGTGGCTTTCCAATAATTTCTGCTACTACTTCTTGACGCTGCTTCTTCCTCTGTGCCAATTTCTCTCTGAGACTACTTTGCTTATTCTTTAAAGCCTGGATGTCACTCCAAGCGTCGGACATGATGAAACTGTAAAAAAACTAACATAAGACGTTTTACTTCAAAAAAAAATTACAAAACATAAACAACAACAACGTAGAAATCTACATGTAAATCATCACAATTTCGTTCCAACCAGTTTTCGGCCTATCAAAGTTTTAAACCGCCGACGCTGACCGCCCCCGAATTCCGTTTCTTGTCAACCAAAAAAGTTTTAAAGTAAACAGCTAATCATTACAATAAAAATGTTATTGTTTTATTTGTTACACACTTCACACATCACCTTAGCCTGTTGCTTTTTACAGCTTTGAACGGTATGCCTAAAAACCTCAGGACATTCTTGTAGATCGCAGGACACCAAAATGAACAAATTTAACCTAGAATTAACGTTGTTACGATCGTCAAAATAAGCTGTTCGGCAAGTTTCTTCGAGACTCCAGTCGACGTCAGCAGCCGGCAGCAATCCTGCGGTGTCCTGCGGTTTTCAGTCATACCCAATTTGATAGCTGTCATCCAGTACTTAGACGTATCACATCCAATTGTGTTTACATGTGACGTAAACATTTGACGTTAAAGTTTCTTCAATACTTTTTGTACGAGTGCATAAATAATCAGACACTTTTCATGATGCCGGCTGAAAGTCTGAAGAGCAAGGTGGAAGGGAATCAGTTAGATCTCAGTCTGTCGAGTTTGACGTCGGTTCCAGTGAAAGAGATAGCTGCGCTGCCGAAAGCCACCTATCTGGATCTTTCATGCAACCAGCTGACTTGGCTGCCGCCGGACTTCTGTGGTCTGACACACATCGTGAAGTTGGATCTGAGCAAGAACCAGCTGGCCGAACTCCCGGAAGACTTCGGAAACTTGGCGAAGCTGCAGCACCTCGATCTATACCAGAACAAGTTGCGCGAGCTGCCCATCAGCTTCTGTCGATTGAACTCGTTGAAATGGCTGGACATGCGAGACAACGCGCTGGAGGACGGGGGTCTGGTCGCCGCTGCCGGTGACTGTCTGAGCAAAGCCCAGTGCCAGGTGTGCGCCAAGCAGGTCGTCGCTTACATGAAGAAAATCCAGTCAGACCAGGAGCGAGAACGACAGAAACTTCTCAAGGCCCAGCGGGAGGCGCAGGCGGCATGGGAAGCTGAGGAGGAGCGGGAGATGGCGGCGAAACGAGAGAAGAGAAAGGCCGAGAAAGAGCGACGACGATTACAGGCAGCTCAGAAAGTGGCGGAGCGGAATGAAGTTAAGGCTGTCAATAATGACTCGAGTCTGGGACATGTGAGAAATGGTCGTACGGTTCCACAACGGAAAACACCGGTCGGTGGCGGACTGTCATGTTTACAGATTGTGCTCGTGGGGTTACTGTTTGCCATATCTCTCGCTTGTGCTCTGTACATCTTCTGCTCCCCTCGCCTCAACGATGAATTCTGTCACGATTACATACACTGGATCCACTTTTTTACTGACATGACGCGAAATATGTCAAGTAATCTCCTTAACCACATTCAGGCTGTAGTCAAGTAGAGTGAAACAAGCATATGATGTGGCATGTGTTTGTGGTTCAGTTTAAATACGTAACTGCAGTGGCATCATGGCCGGGGAGCGGGAGGCCAATTGCCCCTTAAATTTTTGACTGGCAGAAGTTTGTCGTCCAGAAATCCAAAATGTAGGACTAAAAACCCATTTTGGAAAAATCTTGGGACAAAATTGGAATTTTTAGGAACTATAGTCTTTTGTTGGAAATTTGCAACTGTTGGAAATCTGTCGGAAATTTGTTGCATCTTTTTGATAATTATGACTTCTTGCCCTGTGAAGTCGGAACCTATTTTTTTACCACACTGTTGCGTAATTAATTGTGTATTAAATAATAAATATACCACCATGATGTCTATATTTGGTATGTTATTTTCATAATCTATTATTATTATTACTTAAACTACTGTAAATTGCTTGAAAGCCTAGGATCAATAGTAATAATTACTGGTATTATTAATATTATAGCTATGATATTGATTAATAACATTATTTTTGTGCCTGGCTGTCTAGTCCGATGACATAATAAGCTGAATGTAATGTTAATTTGGTTTTAGTTAAGTCTGTTTAATAAGACTATAGTCTGATGGCTTGGGTTCAGTTTTCAGTTGAAGACTTGAATATATTATGTGTACTGTGCTTGAAGTTGTCATTGTGGTGAAATATGTAATTTTTGCTATCTATGAGGGGCATTCAAAAAGTTTTGCAAGTCGATATTTTAGACTGAAAAACTTTTTGATGTCTATTCACCAATAAAACACTCATTTCTCCGGAACTCGTGAGCTTAAAGCGTATATGACGTCATTGTAATTTATGGCGTCATAAGGCATTTTATATCTGTGCCTCAAGCCAGGCTTCTACCACAGACTTGAGTCATTCACTGTTTGGATAGCGGACACCACAGGGAAAATTCTTCAAATTTAAAAAGGTAATAGTTACCATAAGTCAAGTCTCTGCTGTATGTAGGGTGGTCTTAGTGTACGAAGCCAGAGTTGCAAACAGCTTGCTAGGTAATTTTTACTTTGGGATTAGGCGGCAGTGCCGGGCACTGCCAGATTTAGGAAAGATCTTCGGGGCTCACTCTCAAGCCCCACACAGGGCTCCCCAGGGCGTACATTGTAAAAATTGTTTAACCTTTCACAGAGACAACGGATATCACTGTTAACTTTTCAATAAAATTTTTCTGACAATGTCAAATCCTGATGTAACATTGTAATTAACAGAAGCGTTCTTATTAATGGCCAGTGCAGATTTCGGCAACTGTGTATTCATATTGCAAATAAAAAATTCATGAAAGTATCTGTCAGGATTTCCACAAAATTACATCCTAGGATCTCGCGTTCGTAAATCCGGCTGCAGACTAGAGAATTGTTGTGCAGATATTTGTGCTGTTTGTGATAGCCCTCCAAATCATATCTGTTTAACACTATGACATCATAAATTTCAATGACATCACATCCGCTTCAAGCTCATACGAGTATGGGAGAAATATAACTTTTACTGGTGTATAAATTTTAAAAAGTTTCTTAGTCTAATATACGGGGGCCTATCGAGTTGTAAACTTTGTCTAATTTTCCTTGTACGTACAGTTTTTTTTCATGGCTGGCACACATTTTGGCTACTGAATATTTATAATCACAAATGAGAAATTCACGGACGTACTTGTTAGGGCTCTCATGAAATCACATGTCCCGGGGCCTCGTGTTGGAAAATCTGACGGTAGGCTAATGAAATGTCATGCAACAGCGAGCCCAATTTTATGCTGATTGCTCTGGCACTCCAAATTATTCCTGTTTAACGCTCTATGACGTCATGCATTATAATGACGTCATATCCACTTTAGGCTCATATGTGTTTAGGAGAAACATGTGTTTTATTGGTGTATAATTTTTGAGAAGTTTTTTAGTCTAACATATCGACTTGCTAAACTTTTTGAACGCCCCTCGTACACCGTGGGTCATAAAAATGTGCCACTTTACTTTTGTCCATATCTTTGCCGATTATTGACCGATTTTCAAAATTCTTTCACTGACACACTCTGCAGACAATTTGCAATAATGCGATTATTATATATCCCATCACACGGCAAATGCATTTCTACTCTACCTTGTGAAATATAAATGTAAGCAAAAACTAACGATAATAACAAAAATTTAGGTAAATGAAAAAATGCTTCAGACTAACATTGTGATGTTGATTTGTATGACACTAGACTCTGTTATAACCACACAGTCTAGTGTCATACAGAACATTCACTGCAATGTTGGTCTGAAGTTTTTTTTTGCAATTTTTCCCAAAATGTTTGTTCGTTATTATTGTTATGTATGCATGTTTCAGTCATTGATATTTCACAAGGTAGTGTGCAGACGCATTTACCGCGTAATGGGATATATAATAATCACATTATTGCAAATTGTCTGCAGAGTGCGCCAGTGAAAGAATTTTGAAAATCGGTCAATAATTGGCGAAGATATGGACAAAAGTAAAGTGGCACATTTTTTGGCCCACCCTCTATTGCACAGTGGTGCCCCACATTTTTTGCCTTCTGTATTAATGCCATTTTTCCAGCATTTGCTGAACATGCAATGAGCATTCATAGGTATGACATTAACAAGGCAATACATAAATATGTTTTCATGGATTGTCTGTTTTTGTCTGACTGCCTATCAAGTATATTTCATGGAGCTGATACTGGTCCATTATAATTGCTACCAGTAGCTAATGCATAAGCTGCTTATTCATATGATTAAGCCTTAGCCTGTGTATCTGGACAGTGGATATGACAGTTGTTTATTAGTAGTTTTGAAGACATTGCAGTTGCATTTACAAAACTCACTTGTGCTATTTAATTTTTGCACCAGTTTTCTGGGTTTTCCGTCATTCTGAAACAACTGTTACACCGTATTATGCTTTTATTGAGTGGGGTTGAAAAATATGTTGATAACTAATTTCTGTACCTTTATTTACATTTGTTGCTGATTTCACACATAGATGTGCAAGACACGCTTTACACAAATTAATATGAAAGCACCAATAAGTTCAGAACAGGCATTAGTCATGCTTAAATTCTTTCTGTTACTGGGTGCATTAAATCTGTAATTAAAATTTAAAAACAATTTATTGCTTACTTCAGGATGTGAAAGCTTTATTCAGTGCAAGTGTACACAATATCACATTTGTCTTTAATGATAATTAGTTATTCATTGGTAAGAATATTGCACTTTGTTTAGGAGAAATCTTAAACACTATTACTTTTTGTTGTGATAACCTACAGAAAAGTAAGTTTATGGCTCTGGAAGACTGGAAAGTTACGAAAAAATTTTTCTCCTATTTTTTCTCCTTTTTATCTTATTTTTCTCCTATTTTCTCCTATTGTGGCCACCCTGTTACTGATGAAACATTCTGCAGACACAGACACAACGTATGGGTGTAGTTGGGTCTCATTTTCAGTGTTATAACGAAGTCAATGTATTGCTGAACGAGAGCTGCACATTTATTTCTGATGTCATAAATGTTGCCACAGGGAGGCGAGGGGCACCTGCAGGCAGTTACCTCCACAAAAGTATCAAATTCAATCCAGAGATTGGAGTAAGTCTGATGTGTTCAGAATTTAACATGCACAAGTGCTGAATGCAGATGTATTAGAATAACGATAGACATGGCAGATGGTTGAATGCTTAAGGCATGTAAGCCGAAGCGTGGAAGGAGTATGGAGTGAGGCGGTTGAGGCCCCATTTGGGGAGGGCTGTGCCCCACCATCGCCCAGAAAAAAATGCAAATTGCATGCAGAAAAATTGTTTGGTGTGTACTTATGTCACAATTTTTTACATGTGAGCTAGCTATAACCCTTATTAGCTATGGTAATTCTGTCCGTCTGTCTGTTCATCTGTCGGTCACAACCCAGTACCGATCCAAGCCCAGGTGAGGAAGACTTTGGGTTTTCACCATGTGATAGCTTAGAGTCTCTGGTATTTCCTGACAAGATTTCATGCTGCTGGGTGAAGGGAGTCCCCACGAACGAGAGGACGAAAGAGCGGCACCCCCTCAAAGAGATGTTATTTCACCACTGTTGGCTCATCTAGCATGAAAATGGTTGCACATAGGCACAGACGTGCTGTTTATCATAACAAGCACTGGCGATGAGCTTTTTAGAAGGTTAACATTGATGACCTTGAAAGACACTGAACCTCCAAAATAGAGGGTTTTACTGAATTTTTACGATTTTGGGCTGCGACACACATTTCAAGAACTAATTGTGCCATAATGGCTGGAGATAAACCAAGACAACCTGCATATGAAATTTTTGCCATTGAATGTAGATTTTAGCAGTCCAAGTCCTGACCTCCTACGTTCAAGGAGACGTGCACACCCAGGTGTCAAAGAAGGGTATCCCACAAAAAGTGGTTATTTCTCTGCTATTGACTTGTCTGGCATAAAAAAGGTTGCAGATAGGCATAAACATAAACATGCTGCTTATCATAACAAGCAATGGTGACATGCTTGTTAATGGTATCAATATCGATGACCTTGCATGACCTTGAACTTAGAAGATAGAGGATTTTAGTGGATGTGTCATTGAACGAATTTTCAGCAACATAAAATTTGACTTTATAGTTCAGCTTGGGGATAGAATCAAGCCACCAGGGTTGTTCCCTGGACCCCATTGGGCAAACCCCCAACCTTTGCCTTCAACCCCACACCCTGTCAATGCCATTAGATGTGATTAATCCTGTTAGTGTTGGCATAGTCACACGGATGTTCAGTAGAAACATGGCAGTCAGATGTACTTCAGAAGTTAGTATGAGTTGATGATATCTGCCTGGTTCAGACATCAGTAGAATATTGCAATGCTTTCACACTGCTGCTGAGATCCTCTAAACACAAAACATACATGTATCTGTAACAAGACATTTTTCAAGTACGTGGATCATAGGCTTGAATGTGCAATGTTACTGCCAGGTGCAGTCAGAAACTCTGCAACTTGACCACAACACCACATTAATACAAATTCTAAACAGTAGCCTTTACCCTAAATCTAGCTTAGGGGTCTGGGAGCTATGTAAGATCTTGCAACGGGGCAAAGTCCAAGCCAACGTTTACTTCGAGACATTCTGGGCCTAAAGAGGCATTTGGTAGCAAGCTAGAGAGAAAGTTGACGCTATTATATCATAGGTTGAAGGATGCAGTTGCAAATACGCTGGATTGCAATTTGAGATTAAGGTAGAAAATGGCATATGGTGGTGACATTGTAGGTTGTTTTTATACAACGTTCTCTGATTCTGGCTGATGGTGGAGGTGGGTGATGGACGCCCTTGGCTCTGGGCCAGAATTTTCTAGGTACAAAGTCACAAACACTGTTATTTGCCAATGCCAGAAATATATCAACATTTATGTTCTCCCCTTCTTTCCCTTTTCTTATCGCTTCTCCTTTTCTGGGAGCCTTTACCCTAAACCTAACTAAGGGGTCTGGCAGCTATGTAAGATCTTGCAAAGGGGCAAAGTCCAAGCCAACGTTTACTTCGAGACATTCTGGGCCTGAAAAGGCATTTGGTAGCAAGCTAGAGAGAAAGTTGACATAATTTAGGTCTCAAATTATACCGACTCCCTCCCTGAAATGGTTGTAAACGTTTGCCTTTTTTACAATGGATCATTTGCTCCCATGTTTTTATGGTGAAGACGCTACTCTTGTACACTATTTTATAAAGTACAGCACTCTCTCTCTCACCTGCAAATTTCACAATTCCAGTCACTGCATTGTATGCTCTGGTCGTGCAGTGTATGTTGAAATGGCTGGTTGGGTGTTCTACGGCATAGATTGCGCTTTGCTATCTACCACGTGCTTGCTCATTGGCCATCGCCTCACGCTTTGCCTGTGTTCTAGTGGTGCTCTGTGGCCTTATGCCTGTTCATACAAGCACATTATGTCACTGTAAATGCTTGATATGTAAAATCAGTATCGGTAAACGAACAAGAACGTAATGAAATTGATCAGATCGTATGAGTGTATGATAACAGACAATGGCAAGAGAATGCTCAGAAGAATCTGCTGAGAGGCTATGTAGTCGTCGGTGATGTGATGTAACCACAATGTAGCAGTTAGTGCACGTGTCCTGGGCACAAAATTTGGGTGGTGCTATTTTTATCCTGAACAAAAAATAAGCACAAATAAAGGAAATTCAAAAACTATGCATGAGTAATAATGCAAAATTCTACCTGGCTATCTCCCATGATCTTTCACAAATGGAAGGTGTTCCATTCATCAAATCATTTGCTGTTAGCAGTCTATAATTATACACCAGAAAATTATGTTTTAGAAAAAAAAACACTGGAGAAGCTGCAAAGTGGAAAGGCACCCACTAGGATGGTGCATTAGCAAAGCATAAGCATGTTATGTCTACATGTAACGCAACTGTTAGTAGCATAAAAGCGGCTACAGAGTTATTCCAAAAAAGCTGAGCAAACTGTACTGTACCTGCAACAATGCCTCGGCAATGCATCGTCTGTGGCTTAACAGCACACTCTGTATTGACAAGATGCGTTCTTCAACAGACAACACAAGAAATGCAGTCATGCAACTGTATCTTATGCAGTTGCTTCTGTCCCCTCAAATTTGTAATCAAAATCAGGCGCAAGTCCCTCCAACTTTTCGGCTCAAGTCCCCTCTTTTGGGCTCCTTCCCCTCTTTAACTTCCCCCATCAGTCCTTTTTTCTTTCCATTTTTCTCCCTACTCCCCTTTCCTAGGCTTTATCGCCCTTTTCCTCTGCATGTTGATTGCCTGGTAAAAATAGGGGAAGTTTTGATCTATACCCTTAACAAAACTCCCCCCCACTATTTTTCACTGGATGCAAGCGGCGTCTGCCAGGTATAGAGATAGAAGCCACCGACTTTATGACAGCTTTTCTTTGTTTTACGTGGAATTCCTTTAGCACACGTAATTTTGCCTATAGCTATACATATCTCTGTAGAGTGGTCTGTCTGCCGTCTGCCGTCTGTCTGTTTGGTGTTTGTCTCATTCTTGCACCCTGCTTAAACTGTTTGACATATCTACAGAGTGGCCCATAAAGTAGTAAGCTATTGTACTTTTGTCTATATCTTTGCTGTCATGTTTCACAATTTTTTCACCAGCGGACTCTGTAAGAAATTTGCTACTTAGTGGCATGCACATCACATCTATTATGTGTAAACAAAACTAACTTGATGCTCAGTGTCGATAACAATTTGTGATGGTTACATGGGGCTGACAACATACACAGAATCATAATAATTATAATTATAAATATACAGCTTATAAAAATTGACTAATAGTTTGACAAAAAAATTAACATAATATTGTATTGATGGACATTCATCCCACACAAACTTGCATACTTATATCCAATAAACTTATAATAGATAACTGCAAGATTAAATACAATAATAAAGCTTTGTTTCTATCACAGTTGTACAGTGTGCATTGTTATTTATTACTAGTACTGAATTGATAATGAAAAATGTTGAGAAACAAACAACACACCTGACTGCTTTCTGAAAACGGTCATGGTGCAAAGCTTCTTTTTTAGACCTCGAACTGGTGAATACAACACGTACTACATCATACATAACTTCTGCTGTACTCCGAATCAGCTCTGTATCCAAATCCATAGCTGGTGACTACACACAGTGAAAATAATGATCACAATTATTATCAGAAATACAGTACTTTGTACTTGAACTTGTACTCACGTAGTACTCGAATACCATTTTAAAGTACTTGTATTTGTACTCGAAGGTCAGGTACTTGCCACTATCACACCTCACACGATAGTGTGAGTGTTGTAAGGATGACCTTCAAAGTCTAAGGGAAAAGGCAAACTTTGACCCTCGGCCTCAGCCAACTCAAAACCCCTGAACCGATCGTCACCAAATTTGAATGGCATGATTATGTCGGGGACAACTACCACCAAACCAAATATGGATACAATCCGCCCTGGGGTTTTTGCTTCCCATATAGGTGAAATATACACCCCCCTGTTCAAAATTTACTTGACTTTTTTGGTTATTCTACTCGCCTACCGGCGAGTCCGTTGGACCGATTTTTACGCTTAATACGTCAAATGATGCGGTTCTGCACAAGGAAGTGCCCTTTTAAGGTTAAAAAAATAAAAATTTAATTTTTGATTTATTTATTCAAAAAATTTTTAAAAAATTACAATGGCGCCTATGGGAAAATTTTAAAATTCTTTAAACTGTCGTAACTTCCGTTGTATGCAAGATAGTCGTAATTTTTGGTTCTACGGTATGGTTTTCAGGGATGGCCTAATTAATGAAATGAAATTTATATTTACCCCCATTAACCCCCGTTGCCATGGCAACGAAATTTGGGACAAAATTGGCTTTAACTCGGCTTGTGTAAGAGATATCTGCGAGATTTTTGCATTTATAAGGGGTTTTCGGGGGTCGGAAAAAATGCTATTGGCCCCACTATAAATGCAAAAATAACGCAAATAACATCAAATGAAGAAAGCGTTAGCCTACGTTAGTGATTACCAACTAAAGTCAGCTTGTAAGGACGCCATATGCATAGCCCAATCTAAGGTTACTCAAATGATTTTTGCTGTCTCATATCATCACATCGTCCTTACACACAGTTTTAAACTTATGAGTTTTTTTACATATATCATATTATGAACATCTATTTTTATATTCATTGTGTTCACATTTAGTTTACACAAAATAATATATTAATGCATGCACAATACAAAATATTCACTGGCAGCTACAAAAAATTCCTAAAAATCTGCAGTCTAAGCAGCAAGTCTATGCAATTGGCCAACAGAGCTCAAAGATACCTTGGCCAACTAAATAATAAAAAATCAGTAAAACAAAAATCTGCTGATGAAACTACCATTTTTAGCTGGATGGACTAAGAAGATTAGAGTTCTAACTAGAAAGCAGTCACAGCCCGCAGGTACCTCCGCCAAGGCTATGTTATTCGCCAGATGGCGTCACCATATTCACTTTGCCAGCGGTTCCCTTATGCCCCCTTTAACGCAATGGTAACGAAAATTTCAAAGTGATCCGGATCACCCCCAAAATTGAATCACTCGTAGTTTGTGCCATGCCCAACATACCCTCAAAATTTCAGAAAGATCCGTCCACAACTTTTTGAGTTATCTTGCTAACACACAGACAAACAGAGAGACAAACAGACAGACAAACAAACAAACAAAAACCGGCAAAAACATTACCTCCTTGGCGAAGATAAATAATAAACAGAGGATGTTAACAATATCAAAATTTTATCACGGAATGATACAATCAAGCTGATATAACTACACATACCTCTGTAGACTGTTGACTTTTGTGATATTTTCTAAAAGTCGATTGCATGTAAATGTTGAAAAAATGGTCACTTTTCAGTAACAATTGATTCCGCCGGGAACTATAAGTATTTTGATTCGGATCGAGACAATATGCACTGTAACACAAAGTTGTGTCATAATTTTCAACTAATTTTGACACAAACAAAATCATATAAAAAACAGACATTTAAAAACATCTTCATTAATCCCATTTTGAATGTCATCATTAGGCCTACTTATGCTACAGTAACAAAATGAAACAAGTCAAAATAATATCTGATATAAGTTATTTATTTAGATAAAATTAATTTAACTGCTAAAATTTACATTATACATTACTTTTTACACGCGATAGCAGAATGCTTCGTGTGCCTTAGCCATCGTCTAGGCATCTGTCCGTCTGTCTGTCCATCTGTCACACTCGTGGACTGTATCAAAATGGTGCAAGGTAGGATAACGAAATCTTCACTGTGGGCTACCCCAAGGTCTCTAGTTTATCGTGACAAAATTTTGTGGTCCTGGGCACAGGGGTTCCCCTCAAACGAGGATGTCAAAAATGGGTACCCCCTTAAAACGATGTTATGTTGCCGTTATTGGCTCGTTAAGTGTGAAAACGGTTGCAGATAGGTACAGACATGCTGCTTATCATAACAAGCACTAGTGACAGGCTTTTCAGATTTATCAACATCGATGACTTTGAACGACCATGAACAACCTAAAAAGGGGTTTTTATTGAATTTTTTGCAATTTTTCGATGCAGCGCACATTTCAACACTGAATTGCGACGAAATGGCTGGAGATAGACCAAGACAACTTGCATATGAAATTCTCAGCATTAAACGCAAATTTTAGCAGTCCAAGTCCCGACCCCCTAGGTTCAAGGAAGCCGGGGCAGGCGGGTGTCAAATACAGCTACCCCCTAAAAAGTAGTTATTTTACTGCAATTATCTCGTGTAGCATAAAAACGGTTGCAGATAGGTACAGACATGCTGCTTATCATAACAAGTAATAGTGACAAACTTTTTATTGGTGTCAACGTCAATGACCTTGAATGACCTTGAACCCCAATAACAGGGGTTTTCAGGGAATTTTTGGCAATTTCCAGCCATGGCACACATTTTAATAGTGAATTGCGCCAAAATGGCTGGAGATGGACCTGGACAACCTGCGTATGACATTTTAGCATAGAACATACATTTTTAAGAATTTAAGTTTCGATCTCTTAAATTCAAGGAGTCTTTCATACGGAGGCCTCACATTTAAGTACTTTTTCAAGATGCTGTACACTGATTGCCAAAATGGCAGAACTGCTGCTATCGCACGTCACATGAGCTTTGCTCAAATTACTTGTTATTTGATAATTAGAAATACATGTACAACACACTAAATTATTAAGAAATAATAAAACTATGTTAATTAGTGCTAATTTTCAGTGTAAAACCATAGTATAAGGAGCACATGAAACTGCACTTACCTATTATTCGGTAAAAGTGTCCGTTTCTCAGAAGACATATTCAGTTATAATGTTGAATGTGCACCTGCTGCAAACATTATCACCACAATCATGGTCATATAAAACAGCAAGTAAACTTCACATGTACATCACGTCAACTATAGACCCTATCATAAATTATAACAGTTCACACTTAGCGTCAGCTATGTAGACTGCATGTAGGAACTAGTGATTGCAATCCCGGGATTGACTTTTTCATCCCAAGATCCGGGATTAAAAAATATGTAATCCCGGGATCCCGTTTCAGGATTAAGCTTACAGATTAGTCGTTATTTTAGTATTTTTATAGACTTCTTTTATGCATAAAATGTAGTACAAACTCCTACGTAAGGTTTATGCTTATCCTAAATGTAGGAATCGTGACTGTGACTATCATAATTACAGTGCACAGCAAAGCACATGCAAAATATTTTAATCAGTTATTGTTATTTTGTATGATTTAGCCACAAAAAGTATTATTATAACATTTTTGTAATTCCAAAATCCTGGAATTTGGATGCTGCTAATCCCAGATTTCAAGATTAACGAAAATGGCCGAGATCCCGGGATTCGGGATCCTGAGATTGCAAACACTAGTAGCAACTCCAGCTTTTGGAGTGAAAGGTTTTGCAAGTAAGGTGGCTTGGAAGTGTAACGGTAAAGTGTCAGACTTGTGATTGACAGGTCTTATGTTCGACTCCCAGTCGAGTCACCATCAAATGGTTTTACTACTAGGATGAGTGACTGTATGCAGACTGGTAAACCATCTAGGTATATAACCAACACCAAGGTTAAGTCGACCTTCCATCCCTCCGGGGCAGATAAATCGAGTACCGGACCGGACCTACCGGCCTGCATGGCTGGCGTTAAGGCGGGGCACATTCACCTATGTCGGGTGGCAGCTAACACTGTGTGATCCCATATGGCAGATGACGCTCTGTAGCTCTGTGATGTGTTTCCTTTTAAGAGCTATACACCACCTTTACCTTTATACAGTAAAGTTAGGATCGGTCTAGTTGACAAATGTCAAGTCCGTATTTGTATGCAGTATGTGTTCACAATCGCTCGAATTACGCGCTATCCCGCTAAGCAATAAATTTACTTCATAAATTATCTACATGCACTTATTTCACATATGGAACTTTAAAGAAACACACAGCAGCAGCTTCTAAAGACCAAATTCGGAACAATGACGTTCTAAATTCGAAACTCTACTTATCACAACTTCCGGTTGTGTTTATTTCCGTTGCCTTGGTGATCGACTCAGTTTCGATCATATCTATGGTTTCGATATCAGCCGCTTGCCTGCGTCGCGGAAATCCCCACTGGAATTTCCCACTCCGTTTGAGCGCTTGCTGACGCTAACGACCAGTTGTAAGTTGATTTTTGTCTTTATATTGTGGTAATATTAAAATGGATTACTGTATGTTGCTGCAGGATGATACTGAATGTTTTAAAGTTGCCGAAGGACGCCTTCTAAGCGCCGGATTCGTCATTTTCTGCCCGATATGCCGCAGTGAATATTGTGTGGCCGTGGTGCATAGTTAACGGGGAGCTGTGCTTCTGTAGTTCTTTTATGGCAGCTGTGTTTCGGATTCTAGATTTTTTAACCAGACGAAAAAAAATTGAAGAAGCAAGTGACCAAGATCGCTGATTGTTGCTATCTCGCTGGTGATTCAGGCAAACAAAGTTTTTGGCTGGAGGTTTCCCTTCTTGGGGAGGGTGGTTCCCTATTTAACACAATTAACACATGTATCACTAGATCCACGAGTAGGCCTGTGTAGCATACCAAGTGGCATGTAAATCTGTCATACGGTTTAAGCAGGGTGCGTTTACAAGTGTGACAGACAACAGACGATTGACAGACCACAGAGAAATGGGTAAGCTGTAAGCGAATTCACTTGTGCTTGAGTTTTTTTTTGCTTAGAAATGTGGGTGGGAGTTTCTGGTGCTACTTGGTTTTATTTATATAGTTATGAGTTTTATGATATGTGTATATGTTGTAGACATTCATTCTGTAGAACCAGTTATGGAATTGCAGTGGTACAAAGACAAGTATTTGAGTAGCGGTGCATATGGTGATATATCGCTTTATAGGAAGAAGGTGAGCTACATAAAATGTTGTAATATTTTGATAATATTTTAGTCGACAAAAATATACAGTGTCAAATATTGTGCAGTATTTTAGCAAGTGGAACCAGATTGAAACAGGCTGATGACAGTTGTAACTTCTTCATTTTTTTGCTATTTAGATGTTCTTGCAAAAATTCAGTGATGTCGCGTAGTGTCCAAAGTGCTGTAGATACACAAACCTGGACTGGATGTGAGACAACCTCTTCTCAACAAAAAACATTTATTATTGTGAACTCAACAAGACACGTGCAGATGATGCAGGACCCTGACTGTATTTGTCATATTTTTTATTTTACTATTTAGCAAGTTAAACTGCATGTGAAATTTAAAGGGCAATCTGAAGATCACCTGGGACTTTATGTAAAAAAATCTGGAACTTTGCAGAGGCAGATATCAGCAAAGTGTACGATACTAGTATGTGGTACCAATGAATAACGAGTTAATTATTGTGGGTGCTGTGAAAGACAGGCTGTCTTAGATAGTATTAGTTTTTATGCAGAATTTGTCACTGTGTTGCTGTTATTGTTACTCGTATTTTGTTGATGCTATTACCAGTTAACTTGTCCATTGTGGCTGCAGAACTCCAGTGAGTGTCTAGCTGTAAAGAGCATGAAGGGAGAGAAAGACGAGACCATATCATACATCAGGTCATCGAACTGGACCAAAGAGTGCGAAATGATGCTGACTTTGAATCATCCCAACATCATCCAAGCATTTGAAGTCCCGACGGACATTTGGCAGATTGCTGGCAGTCAGTTCTCTTTGCTTGCAATGGAGTATTGCCCTGATGGAGATTTGCGCAAGGTAGCATCTCACTGTTTGTGCTTGAGTCGGAAATGGTTTTCATTTTCACCATAACAAAATTTTCGGTCGATCAACCAATCTGAGATTTTTAAAGTGGCCTAAGTAATTCAAGCGAAGGTCTACAAGTGGTAGAGTATAGATGAAGTCTACAGTCTAGTCCAGAAAAAGGCAAGAAAATTTAGTAGTGACTTTATTTGCTATAATCTCAGACTGCTGGAAAATGCTGTTATTATGTCCATGTATTTACGCAAATTTCATTGCACTGCATGTTACTACAGTATATTGATTACTTTGGCAAACATGCTTACTGTTTTTTGATTGACTGGTTTCGTAAATACCAGTGATATTTGTGTGCTGTAGGTAGGCCTACATCTGCTAGATGGAATGGAACATTTTTGGATAGGTATCAGGGTATGGATCCATGATAACAAATTCTTTTACAAATTACAACTTAGTCACATAAATGCTGCAGTAGTCTGAGAAAACATTCTACACGGTGATTCATAATTACGGGAACCTTTGGTTTTTATTGAATAACTCTGTGAAACATTGGCCAATTTTGATAATTTTTGGCACGCAACATTACGAAGAAACTTGACGTAAATGACTGTAGTTTAGCCTAACTTAATACTGTCGTTACACTACCTTGTGAAATGCAGAAGTCGTAGTTTGGGCATTTACAACAATGAATTCATACTCGGTAGTGCACGCGTTGGCTCAGAAAATCATTGAGACCACAAAATTGTTGAAAATCTGTTAAGTGTAACAATTATGATATTCATTTTAATATTGTATGTCGACGAACTGAAATGACGCATCAACAGCGAGTGAGCTGCTCTGGGTCACGCGTTATTGAACATGCTGTTGGTGAGTGGCGTCAACGTCTACCACTTGCATTCGTGCTGCAGAAGGACATTTTGAGCACACACTGTAATACAGATAATGTGATGTGACACGTGTGACCTTTTGAGATATAATAACTGTTACTTGCATTTATTGCTATTTATTTAATCATTTCTGAGCTGACACATGTGTTACTCAGTTTGAATCCATTGTTGTAAATGGCCAAACTATGACTTCTGCATTTCACAAGGTAGTGTAGCAACAGTATTAAGGTGAGGTAGGCTAAACTACAGTCATTCACATTAAGTTTCCTTGTAATGTTGCGTGCCAAAAATTATCAAAATTGGCCAATATTTCATGGAGTTATTCAATAAAAACCAAGGGTTCCCATAATTGTTAATCACCATGTATAGCCAAGTAGCATAAAATGCAGCACGAACTGTTGTTGTGTGTTTGGTATAAGGTGCTGAACAAACCGGAAAATCTTTACGGTTTATCGGAATGGGAGATTCGAACTATTATTCACGACATTGCATGTGCAATAGAATACATTCACAGCAAGTCGATTGTGCACCGCGACATAAAGCCAGACAACGTGCTGCTCAGTCGCTCTCCACAGTCTCCATCCACTGTATGATTTAATTAATTAACTATAGTTATTCATGAAATTACCACTCCACTTTATGTAGTTTTTTTCTGATCTTTTAATACTTGGTATGCTTTACGGGCACTGGCATTAAGACAATTCGCCACCGAGACACTTTGGCACCATTGTATTGGTATCGAAATGTCTTGGTGCCAAAGTGTCAATACATCTTTGCTGCTGCCATTAGCCAGGAAGTTGGTAGGATTTTTCGTCATAGTTTGTCTTGTTCTTTTATTCAGAGATAGAGTAAGATTTGTTTTTCTACAGTTTGCCATTATGTTTCAACTCATAGGCTCTGTGTACTGAACCTTTCTAAGTGGTTTCTGCGAAAATTAACATATTGCTTGCACTTTTTGTTTTAGCTTTTGTTCAGTTGACCAAAGTTACTTTAGTTAGGCTGAATTCTGTCTTATAAGTGAACTATTGAAAATTGTTGAAGCAACGGAATTAAACTGCTGTGAGATAACAAAATCAGAATTATTTTTGTTTGGTTTTTGTCTTTGTTGTTTTGATAATATTATTCTGTTGTATTATTTATTCATGTCTAGTGTTACCTAAACGTTGATGCAACTAATACTACCAGTAGTCAGTACTAACTGATTTTCAGTTAACCCATTACACTTTTTACTTTAATCATACTTTAGACTATTGTGTAGATTGTGTACAAGCTTGCTGATCTTGGCTTTGCAAAAGATGGGTCTCAGGAGGCTGTTTGTCACACACGGCTTGGAACGTACTTCTATATTGTAAGTTGCCTGTATTACAGTGTAAGAACAAATATAGCAAAATTGTGAGCAAGATGCAAATGTGTGCAGTAGGCAAGATATCATGATTGGTGGACTTGTTACAACATAATGATTATGCGAATAACTGAATTAGCTGATATGAGGCTGAAGGGTCAGAGGTTATGCTGTTATTTGTCTCTGCATGTCATTGGGGGTTTAAGAGTTATAACTAGAGCATCTGACATCTAGCTTGCTGAATAAATGACTGCTACAAGTGCTAATTCAATAGGTCAAACAAAGGTCAGGACTCAAAATACTTCACACTTAGCAATAATCCTATCATACTGTAACCCCGTCGTACTGTTTTCACATCTTGTAGTATTATCTCAGCATAATCTTTTAGGTCCCTGATGATAGCAAGTGCTGATTATTGTACTATAGTATACTGAAGTCTGAAGTGCATAATTCAGAGGTCAAAGTCGTGTAGGTCTATAATGCATATCGTACTCTGTAGATTAGTGGAATAATGAACTTCAGCTGACAGAACTCAGATTTCATGATTAGTTCTATGTTAATCTGACACACAAATGATAGGCTTTCAAAAGTTATAAAGTCAAATGTTCTGTTTAAGAGATCTGGACAAAAGAAATTGCAGAGTCAATAATTTTAGTGAAATATTTTATCTTCAGTCATTACTAAACACTATGTACAATTGTACATGTATTTTTACGTGCGATAGCAGAATGCTTCACAAGTCTTAGCCATGGCCTGGGCGTCTGTCCGTCCGTCTGTCTGTCACACTGCTGTATTGTATCAAAACGGTGCAGGAGCACGAAATTTTCACTGTGCACTGCCCCAAAGACTTTAGTTTATCGTGATGATTGTCCAGGTGTCAGGACCGATGCTATCGCTCGTTACGTGAGCTTTGCTCAAATTACTTGTTTGTCGATGTTGGCATTAACTTTCAGGCCCCTGAAGTGGTATTTCGGAGTTCGTCTGACGTACCATACAACTACAAGGCTGATTACTGGTCATTTGGCACCTTGATGTTTGAATGCATCACTGGACGTCGACCATTTTTTCACACCAACAATCAGGCCCAGTGGTAAGATTTTGCAATTAATATACACAATTAGTATTTTATATAAACATTGTCTCTGTGTTTTTTGTAAATAATTTGGATGCATTTTATGTATAGGTTTCAACACAGTCTACACTCTATTATGCAAGTGTATCGAGGCATGATACACGTGTTGAAATGTAGTCATTTCATGGCCGTGATGGACGGCGTGTTCTGCCTGAACACGCCGTGATCACGTGTGTGATATACAAAAGTGAGATGCTATCAGTCGTTACGTTTGAGTTGAGTGAGATTATGGGCACTTATAACACTCCAGACACTTTAGTGAGAGAGGAGGACTGAGTAGGTCATGAAATTAATAGTGTGGCAACATATTTTGTGGCATGCTGATGATATAGGTCTGTTTTTCTATATACAGGGTGGCGCATGAAAAAATGAAAAATAGATACGTGGTTTATGCAGATTGAGTAATCGGACAATTTTGGAAAAGATTTAGCCTCAATAATTGCAGTAAATGGTGCTCATGTGGAACACATGGACACAGTGTTTAAGGTCAGCACCCTTTACTGCAATGATCTAGGCTGTGGTCATATATTTCCGGATATTTGATGGTAACTTTAAGTTAAAGCCACATACAGAAATGACATGGTTTAGTTTTCGACAAACTGACCAATGGGCGAGCAGGATGAGCCTATTAGTCATTGGTTAATGCGTGCGTACACGTAGTCACATAGTCACCGACGCCGTTGGACGGTGCCTATTGTAATGTATTACCCCAGTTCGTCAACAACTAAACTTATGTCAGTTCAGTTCAGTTACGTCGCTGTGTATGGGCCTTAACTGTTATTACCGTTTGTTATCAGGGCGTGTGACTTTCCACGTGTAAAGCAGAAGAGATCGGTTGATATACACACTTACTACAAGGACGACGAGCCTCATTTCACTGAGAGCTTGCCTGCTTTCACCAGACTCAACAAGTGAGACTTATAGTTAATATGCCACTAGTTTCAGGTTCAGGAATGATCTAGTGTTGAATCTGTGCATTTATATTAATAATAGTAATGATTAGCACCGCTGGGTCTGGCGGGTTAACTGATTTGCCGGCTATCAACCCAGCCCAAGTCCTGTCAGTTGCTGAGGAAGAGGTCCGTCGCGCAGTACAGTCGTTTCCGGCCGCCTCGTCAGGCGGTCCAGATGGCATGCGCCCTCAGCACCTTAAGGACTTGGCTTTCTGTCGTGAATCTGGCACAGATTTTTTTATCTGCCCTAACCGGTTGTCCGATGTTGCATGCCAAAAGTCATTAAAATCGGCCAATGTTTCCCAGAGTTATTGACAAAAGAATGAAAGTGGCACACATTTCTGAGACATGGTGTAGGTCTAGATAATAATCGAGTACTTGGAAGTAATAGCTAATAGTGGCTAATGTAGTTGCTGCAGTGGTTGATGTGTGTACAGTAGCACGTTGCGCGCGTACTTGGAGCAATGGCTACGACTGATGCTGCGTTGGGAGGCTGACAAGCGCGGGGGTCCACGAGACGCCAACACTCAGCGACTTCAGTGCTTCAAGCTGCTGGAACAGATCATCTCTGTCAAGGTCGGCAACTGCTCTGCTGTATTTGGTGTTTGAGACGAGTGCAAATTGCGGGACTTTTGAGATTACCGTATACAATGCATGGGTTGGTGGCATGGCGTAGCGATAACGCACTGTGTCCGATCAACGACGTTGCTTTACGCCGGGCCGGGTTAGTACTTGGATGGGTGACTGCCTGCAGACAGGTGAACCATCTCGGTATGTAACCAGCTGCCTAGGTCAACTCAGCCTTCCATCTTTCCGGGGTAGGTAAATCAAGTACCATCTTATTGTGTAATCTCATATGGGAGGTGACGCTCCATAGCTTCGAGATGGGATTCTCGTGAAGAGCTAGCTAGGCCTATATCTTTTCCAAACCATAAAGATGCAAGCCCAAATTTTATATTTTAATTTTATTTGACATTTTCTCATATATGTGTCTGATACATTTTTGTTGTGTGGTTGATTTTCAGTTTGTTCGGTTCTTTAGCCTGGCGTCTAATGAGACATCGGTCTTTCCTATCCACTCGCGCTCCAGTGCGTTGTCGCCGTCAATGACAGTGGGAGACATGGTCAAGATGATGGAGAAAGAGAGAAACGTTAGCATGTCACTGAATCACATAGACATAGTCACTGCCACTGGACACATTGTTGAACCGACTGAACCCGTTGCCAGCTATGCAAGCGTAAGCATTGCTGGTACTTCAGTACTCTTATTCAGGGAGATAGCTCCCATATTGATTAGGGGGTTGCAACCCATACATTTTGAGATATGGTTGCTAATGTATATCAGCTCTCAGAATTTAAAGAAATTTTGACAAATTTGATAGCATGGAAATATTGCAGTTGTTTATTCCAAAGTTGCAATTATTTAGTCCGCACAGAACTCTCTCATTGCAGTAAATTTAAGGCAAAGTTTGTGCCAGTATTCTGCTACAATCTTTCATCAGCTTCTGGGTAGTTCTCCTTCAAACCTGCTCACTTTTTGGATGCTACTGGGCGCTTTTGCTTCAGACCCCTTTTTACAACCCTTTACTTTTAGATAGAGATTTATGTTTGTGCTGTTGTGATGCTTTAGCGCTTTAATGTTCCTGATTATCTCTCTGGATGGCTATCTCTTTGGCATATAAAAATGCTTCTTTGACAATTCTCAGAGGTTCACTTTTTTGGACCTACCTTAACCAAGAGTAAGGCTTGTTCACTGTTCACATAGACACGAGTGCGAATCATGGTTTCAATTTACGTCAGTCAGCCAATCAGCAATTCAGTCAATCATATATTCGTTTTAAAAAGGTTAACAAATATGTTATGGTGTTAATGTATTACCTATAATAAGGACCCGCAGTTTTCCGTGAAAAATTTTGCCAAATTCCGTAGGCCAGTTTGCAAAATTCCGCAGCTTACCATGGCAAAATCGTCTAAATTCCGGGCTCATCTTTTGTTTGGGAGTAAACTGAGCTCTGTCCTGTTCAGAAACTTTAGTTACTTAAGGCTGCCATTGTGCTGAGTTAATGCTAGTAACATACAAGGAAAATTATCAGTCATTTTTAAAAAATGATATCCAAACTGTGTTTATTTACGATTTTGCTGTATTGCGACAGCTATTTGTAAAGGACACAAAGCTTTAGGCAGTTCAGTTTAATTTTTTGTGATAAAATTACGTCATCATCCTCATCAAGCCAAAAATTGTACTAATCGCTGGTCATTTTTCAATTTCTGCAAAATTTCGCGAAATTCTGTGGAAATATAAAAATTTCCACCGCAAAAAAGGCAAATTCCGTAGCTTGGCGAAATTCCACGGCCCGCAGAAAACTGTGGGCTCTGGAGATAATGCTAGATGGATTGTTTGATTATCACTGCCAGCAACTTTTGGCTGCACTTACAGTGAATATTATTTTCTTAGGATAATGAAGATGAGAACGTTCTATATGTTTATGACAAGATGACACCTTGGTTTGCATTCAACTTGTGTCCACTACTAAACGTACCGGTATTACAGCATCTGCGTAATGCCACGGATAGGGCGAAACAGAAGGTTTACTTTTTACATCTTTACTGCATCTGTATCTTACTGGTGGCATTAATGCGTTTGCAGAATATACGGTCATATACTCATGTACGATGAAAGATAGTAGTAATGACGATCCTGCAGCTGAAATGCTCGAGTTTAACATAACTCTTGTTTGACTTTTTGGCGTTTTGTTAAGTATTATACTATTATTGTCTGTGATTTTTTGTTATAGTGGCATTTTAGCTGTCATTATTCTCCAGCTGTTGATTTTCAGATTAAGTACTATTTCAGGACTAATCAAAAATGAAGTCGTTTAAACTTTTCTGAGGTGCATGTGGCCCATAAGGCAGCTCTGGTCTCTGTTTTTAAAAAAAAAATTTGGCCACATATCGGCTTACATTGAGAGACCAAAAATACATGGTTATTGCATTGCACACTGTACAGAATAACTGTTAAGTCGCAGCTTTTTTCTCGTACTCATTGCATCTCTGCTCATGGAAGGATACATTGCCCAGGCTGAGTTGAAGAAGAAGGCTTTAGACTATGTTAGTGATTACCAACTAAAGTCAGCTTGTAAGGACGCCATATGCATAGCCCCATCTAAGGTTACCCAAATGATATTTGCTGTTTTAGAGGACTGATATCATCACATCGTCCTTACACACAGTTTTAAACTGGTAAGTATTTCTACATATATAATATATAATAATCACATTATTGCAAATTGTCTGCAGAGTGTGCCAGTAAAAAAAAATTAAAATGGGTCAATAATTGGTGAAGATATGGACAAAAGTAAAGTGCCACGTTTTTATGGCCCATGGTGTAGTTGCATAGCCGTAGCAAATTGTCTGTGATTTTTCCGTTCAAAACTCGGAGATTTATTTCTTACAGTGACAAGTCATAACTTCGAAATAGCAAGCGCCTCTGTTTCTTTTTTAGGTTTTGTAGCGCTATACAAAATCTGCTTTTAATTTTCTACTTTAACTTCCTTGCGTTTTGCAGGAAAACTACCGACTGATATGGGCGTGCTTAGTCTATCATATTTCTGAACACGTCCGCAGTTTTCAGCGCCTGATTCATGCTGTCCAATTATCACAGTGAGTTGCAGGCATTGAGTCTGTCGCATCCAACATTTTATTTTAGTATTTTAAACAGAGATCACTGGATTATAGTTTTAGAAATTTAATTGTATAAAGTGTAGTTTGAAGTTTTATTCTGTGTAATTTTATGTAGCATATTGAATTTTAGTATAAAAATCTGTTAAAGTCTGCTGGATACGGGTTGCAGTTTATTGCATATACACCGTCTTCCAAAATTAGCAGCCCTTCTGCTTTAAACACGCCTAATTAAGTTTGTAGTTTATGGATTTCAACAAAATATCGTACACTACACTATGCTAACATTGCCTACGGACACACCCATTATGACGTTCGCACCTTATCGTGTGTGCTCAGTGTAACGTCATTATGACGTCAGAGTTTATTTACATTAAGATACGTTCAGTGCATTCTTATTGACAAAGGAATCAAGCAGCAGCGTACCTGCCATAGATTAAGAGCTTGTGTCGAGGCCAAAGGTGGTTATTTAAGCTCAGACTTATGGATAAAGATAAGTTCAGAATGATTGTGTCAAAGATTGTTTCAAATTTTGTAAAAATCTGTCAGGTATTAACGATTTTACACTACGGCCTAACTTATCTGTCAGGGGCCGTTAATTTTGGGACACAGTGTAGATTTTATTCAATTTGCAATGTAATGCTTTTTGTGACTTAATACCATACGTATGTGCTTGAGTGCTCAACTTCTGTCCGTGTGTGGCGTCAGCATTTGACCAGCCTATTTTTGCATTGTTTATGGTATTGGGATAATTATTTTTTACATGTGTAGTTATCCACTGTGTTTTGCTAGTGTTTATGTATCAACTTGTGTGGTCTGTAACTAATGTTGAACAGTGTTACGCTGCTTAAAACAAAAGAAGATTTTGATAATTCTCTCGCAATGACAGAAGCCAAGTTCAAGCATTTTGAGACCAAGATACACTTCGAGTCCGAGTGGTGGGTTATTTTTTGCTGTTTGTGTCGTCTGCATTGATAAAATATTTATTCATACCTTACTTGCTTCTAATAAGCCGCATTGCATTACGGATGTTTCCTGTCCGTTTGTCTGTCCATCCTGTATGGGCTCCAAACTCGAAAACAAAAAACATACAGAAACCTAAGTTGGTGTAGATACTGGGGCCGAAGCAGGTGTACCAGTTTTTAGCTGAAAAGGACAAAAGGCTAGGGGACGGCCAGATAATACAGGGTGGTTTAAAAACGACAAGACTGTGTGATGTACGGTTGCAAAATTATGGTGCCATAAACTTTGTGCCATTTTTTGGACCACCCTGTACATGTATATTGGCACCGGGTTGGCTTATTTTCATATCATTCTCTTTGGTTTGCCATATTTTTTTGTGTGCATGTTGCTGTTAATCTAGCCTGAAAACAGACATTGAGGAAGCAAAACGTCATGAATCTTTGTGTAAGTTTTTCTATTAATGGCGTCATCTGTGAATTTGTGCAAATGCATCAGATACGTGTAGGCTGAGAAGGGTAAAAATAGTTAATTATTTCAGTAAGAGGATAATCAGTGATTTTTTGCTTGTAGCATATTGTAGAGGGTGTTAAATACTTACACCAGTATTACTCTGCTATGATGCTGCTCACTGGGCTTTAGTCTTTAAGTTCATTCAGCACAACTTATAAAGTAACTTCAGAAAATTAAGTCAGATTATCAGACCAAATAAATGGAATAAATGTTAAACATTTAGCTTAAGTGTACTGCTGAATCTGCTATGAAGTATCTGTTTGTAATTCTTCCGCAGCTGATGAGTGATGATGTGATCATTGATCCTAGGTGATAAGAAGTTGTGTACCGATGGCAAGACATGGCACTTACCAGCCGAATGCACAAGACTCTGTCAGTCAGTCAGTATTTTGTTTTATTTGCTCAGCCTTTTTTTGTTTATTGGAAATTGACATCTGATCTTATAATTAAGAGTCCATCATCTTAACCATGAAAAACTCTTTTTAAATAGTACAGTTCGTTAGTGTTACTTGGTGATGCTTTGCACATGTGAAGGCAGAGTTTCTGGGCCTGGCACAGAGTACTTGTAATACTGCTGTTACGTTTATGACTTTATCACCTCTGCTGACTGCATAGATATTTTAGTTATACTGCCTTTCATGTGTATTGATGCATGTAATAGTATTTTGGAAAGTGTTTATCAATATCATGTTAACAGTATGTTGTTGATTAACTTTTGCTGCAGATGAGCGAGTTGAGGACGAGATGTCAGTCTCTGCATACAGAGTTTACTCGGCTACGTGAACTTCCGAGCCACATGAACAGCTCCGCATCTGCTCTGTTGGAATTGTACGTACAAACACCAGTCTGTCTCTGTAGTGTTGACGAGTTTGTTGTGGAATTTTGTTGCCATTTTTATCCATTTCTTTCGCTTTTGCTTTCGACGTTTCTGTTAAACTGTCGTTGATCTTGTGAAAATATAACAGTGATGTAGCCAACGTAGAATAAATGAAGCTTAGTTGCTTCTTGGTGCTTTTAAAGGATACTTTTCTATGTTAATAATGCACGTATATAACTTTGTGGGGAAAGGGATAAATGCATTTGGCAAAAGTTCTATTTAAGTGCTATTAAGTCCATATGCTTAACTATTTTTGGCTTGTTCTTGATTTGCTATGCCTGCTACTTGCTTTCAGTGGAGAATTATCTGCTTATGCCACTGATGTGTGACGTTGATGTTATAAAATCATAATCATCTGCAATGATATGTTTCTGTCCTGTTAGGCAAACCACTGCAACGAAACTGAATGAGAAACTGAAGTGTGCAGGTTTCTAGTTAAGTCTTTCTGTTACGGATTTTTGATATACATGCAGGGCAGACGAATAAGAAGCAGTTCCTAAGAAAAAATTTTATGTATGATTGTTTTTATCATATTTGCACTATTTGAGGAGAATGATTACGAAAGAGAGATAATATCAGGCACTAACAGCAGCTAAAGACCCACGAAATGCAGATCAGAGCTGTGAGAAAGCGATGCTGACTAGGGGCGCGGGTTAGGGAGGAGAGGGCGTACTGTGTTTATCAACATTTTCACCAAACTTTGTCGCATCCATTTGTTGAAGCGGAATTTTTAAGCACAGTAGACTACAAGCGTATTTTGTTCTGTATAAGTGTATGTAATTATCCTGTAATAGAGCCAGACAGCGCTGAGTCGAGGAACGAAGGCAAGTCGTCAGACCAGACGTGTTATAAAGAAATGAAGAGTTGCCTCGACGGAGTTGTTGATGTGGACACAATTCTCCTGGGTTGTCTAAACTCACATTGCAGGTTACTTAGAGCTCTAATGTGGTAAAACTGGTAACTGATTTTATGTCGTGAACTGTATTGGTGTCCTGTGCTAGTAGTAGTCTGGTATGGCGTAATGGCACTTCTTTGGTTGCCTGAAAAGCATGCTGATACTTCCCAGCTGTCTGTGATGAAATATTTAATGTACAAGTTAGATATGCAACTGGTGCTCCTAAGAATGCATGCAGAGAAGTGGACGCCGAGTGCGGATACGTGCACCGTGCTTGAACTCCAGGAGTCAAAACATGCAATTGCAAATTGCTGCTGCAATTTGGCGAATATACAATAGCAATTTTGCTTTTTGCCAAATTATTTTGGTTGTTATTGATTAGAAACCCTGCACCGAACAGACGGAGGGATGGGCAAGATGCGTAGTGTGGCTTATACGACGGTTGCGTAATAGAAAAAGGTCATGTATAGCTCTTAATAGGAAACCATCACAGAGCTACGAAGCGTCACGTACCATATGGGATAACACAGTTTTAGCTAGGGCCTACCAACCGACACAGGTGAATGCGTCCCGCTTTAACCCCAGCCAGACAAGCTGGTACTTGATTTACCTACCCTGGAGGGATGGAGGGCTGAGTTGACCTTTGTGTTGGTTATATACCTAGATGGTTTACCTGTCTGCAGACAGTCACCCATCTGTGTAATAACTGAAGTCGAACCCACGACCTCTCGATCGTCCCAAGTCCGACACCCTGTCTTTACGCCATCAAGCCACCTTAATGGCGTGTACAAAAAGTAAAAAAGTAAAGGTGTCAATTTATATAGCGCATCTCGCGTATAACGCCTCTAATGCGCTTTTCGTCACTAACCCGAGCCGCCAGCCGCACGGCCACCACGTGCAGCCTGCAGATACAGGCTAACGCAACGGCCGGCTAGGCAGCCACAGTCAGCTGTACTAAGGTCACCACCTTCCGTAACCCATATAAATGAGTTACTGCACATTTTACCGTCCCACGGAGGGTAGAAAGCTGAGTCGACCTAGCTGGCAGGCTTCGCACCGAAATGGTTTAGCTGCCCGCAGGCAGTCACCCATCGCAGTACTAACCGGGCCCGCCGTAGAGTAACTTGGTTTCAGCCGAAACGCGTTACCAACTATGCCACGCCACAAAGCAACTAGACTGAACTGAACTGACCAATGGGCAAGCTTTTGTGTGTTACTACTTGCTCATTGTTCATTTCAGTACAGTTCAGTTATGTCGCTCTGTACGCGCCTTACGTGAACTCGCCCTGTGTGTTTCAGCAAAGTGCAGAAGTGTGGAGCGGAAATGCGGAGATGCGTGTTGGACTGCGGTGCACTGCAGGCGAGTTTCAGCGAAGCAGAAACCGAGCTGAAAACATCTCAGCAGCTGAGACAGAAAGACGTCTGGCAACTGCTTCATCGCTGGTCCCTCAAGGTCTGTTTTTCTTGTCGTCGTCGTCGTGACGAGCCTGTCAGGCGTTGCCCATATAGGGAGGGGGCGAGGGGGGCAGATGCCTTGAAGCGATAAGGAATTTACCAGGTTATCACTGTCCTGAAACACATCTGTGACGTCAGTGGGGTCACGAAGTATCGTTGGCGTTCTGCTGCCAACTTTGGACAGAAAAGAGGTAAGCGTTCAGCTGTCTCCTCTCCATTTCCACGATGGGGACAGACTGGAAACGTAATCTGCCCAAAGAAAGATTGGTATGCGGCTGTGGCGGTTAATCGGTTGAGCCTCAATTGGTGAATTTCTCTTTGTGCTTGCCGTGCAACACTAGGAGCTACCAGTTGTGGACTGCTTTGTCCACCTATGTATACCTGACTTGGTTGGTTATAGCTGATGGCTCTGAACGAAGTCGGCCGTCCAACCAGTTCAGAAAATTTTATCAAAATCCCTTTGTAACTTTTTTTGATTTTTAGGCACCGAAACATAACTGTAATGATATAGCTTATATCACTTCAGTGACTTCCCCATTTAGGAACACAACGAACAAGCGAAGAGCTGCGTTAATGGCTACACAAACAGTGAAGTGAGGTTGTTGGTACTGCATTGCAGGCGGTGAATCAGAAGAGTCCGCCATTGAACAACACTGATGCTGCTGCTACTGCTGCTGATAATGATGATGATGATGCGCATTGGTCTAATCAGCCGTTATCATCACTCGTCGCCGATGTACAGCAGACCCGGGCTGAGTAAGTCACGCAAGTAGTTGATGCTAGCCATTACTGGATGTGCAATATTGCAAGGAGTAGTGGAAATACAAGTTTTGCTTTTTTTTGTAGGGCGGGGGAGAGGTAGGCCTAACTGTGCCACTGCATTCTTTTCTGGCTAAGTGATAGAAGCACGCGCATCTATACTCCTGAGCTGTATGGACCAGTTCCCCAATTCCCTATGCGTCCTGCTCTTTTCTCTCCCCTAATTTCAGATAGGGATCTAAGGAGAAGTTGTAGGCTCCCCTAGTGGGATCTGAGGGAAGCCCCAGCCTCCGTCGATTATGGGACCATTCTGTGTTTAAAAATCATTTGAAAGCAAGCCAGGGAGGCTGTATTATTTACACAGGTGACTTAGGTCTTAATAATTATTGAGAGTTACAGGCGGCTGTCCTAAAGACGTCTTTTCAATCGTGCCTCTAGTCGTAGCAGGCGCCTTTGAGAACTTTGTGTAAGGGGCGCTTCACAAATCTGCAGATAGATTGAATTGATTGTCTGATAGACTGATGGATGGATGGACCGATTGATCGATCAATTTATTATAATTTTGGCCACCTGACCTTAATACTGTTGCTACACTACCTTGTGAAATTCAGAAGTTGCAGTATGACTGCTACGAGCATTCGAGATGGGTTTTCTCCGGAAAATCCTTGGTGTGTCAAGAATCTCTCACATCAGAAATACAGATATCAAGAATCAGCTCAACATCCAGCATGACAGTGTGGACAGGATCCGAAGCCGCCGTCTTAGATACTTTGGCCATGTAGTCAGAATGCAACCTTCCCGATGGCCACACCGAGCCCTGTATGCTCGTGTTCGCGGAAACAGACTCAGAGGACGACCGAAGAAGCGCTGGACTGTTAACAGTTCAGACGATTGCCAGATGATGGGTCTCTCACTCACACAAGCAACACGAGGCTGAGGACAGAAGACAATGGAGGGAATACACGAGGCTGTCCAAGCGTGCCTAACTGTATCGCCATGACACCGGACGAGGAGGATGAGTATGACCGTTTACAACAATGATTTCATACTAGGATACAATTTATCGATTGATTGATATGTTCAGGCTTGACGGTGCAATGACTGACGTTCATCAATATACATCGTTACCGTCGTCGGCGTCTCATGACTGGAGCTTCCTGGATGCCGCTGATACCAGCTAACTTTTCATGTAGATAATAATATAATGCGGCTTTAAAAAGGTTAAAGGTCGCATATAGCTCCTAATGAGCGAACCCATCTCAGAGCTACGGAGCGTCACTTGTCATATGGGATCACACAGTGTTACCTGCCACCCGACAGAGATGAACGCGCCCCGCCTTAACCCCAGCCAGATAGGCCGGTACTCGATTT
>Ga0209367_1000027_pt1 | contig 80588 bp, 61 predicted proteins | sample WorMetLIZISLAND2_FD_187412 | JGI IMG/M metagenome (GOLD analysis project Ga0209367, IMG submission 187412) | Marine gutless worms symbiont microbial communities from Max Planck institute for Marine Microbiology, Germany - Olavius geniculatus... ...
GATCCCCACTATCGATATGATGATTATCCTCATTATGAGGCTTTCCGGAATCCGGCTACGCAGAACCAAATCATGGGGACTCGAAGACATCGCCTTAAATTAATCCTTTAAATGGTAGATAGACCCGAATCGTAATTATTCACTCCCTTCAAAAAGTTACCTTCTTCCGCCTTCTGTTTTCTCAACTTCCCACCCTCTCACCTTCTCAACTTCTGCCCTTCTCACCCTCTCACCCTCCCACCTTCTAACCTTCTGCCCTTTTGCCCTTCTGCCCTTCTCACCCTCTCACCTTCTCAACTTCTCAACTTCTGCCCTTCTACCCTTCACGCCCTGCCCCCTGCCCTCTGCGCCCTGCGCTTAGCGCGGTCAATCCAAAATCCGAATTCTAAAATCCAAAATCCCTAAATGACCTTGACCATACCGACCTCATCACATTTGAAGTATTTCGGACAGCGGCTGCACTCCCCCCACATTTTGGGCGGGAGTTCTTCCCGTTTTTGCCGTTTGAATCCCATCGTTTTGAAAAATTTCTCGGTCAGGGTGAAGGTATAAAGTCGCTTTATACCCAGTTGCCTGGCATCTTCAATCAGGTGGTCGACCAGTTTGCTGCCCAATCCCAAATGCTGGTAATCCGGGTGAATGGCCAGGGCTCTGATTTCGGCAATGTCATCCCACAGCACGTGCAGACTGCCGCAGGCCACGATCAGGTGCAGTTCTTCCCGGGTTTCCATCAGGCTGTAAACCGGGACATTGCGATCGCTGGCGATGACAAAATCTCGGATATTTTCATACAGGTACTGGGGGCCCCGTGGCAGCATCACATCAGCGGCGGCAAAGCCGTTTATGAGATCGAGGATTTCCTGTACATCCCGAACTTGAGCTTTCTGAATGACGATCTGCCGCTTCTCATCCGGATTGATCAGGACCTTGCGGAATTTTCCTTCAGGTTTATCTTCCCCTGCCTTGGGCGTCGGGGGTGGTTCGATATATTCCATGTTGGGCTACCTTATGGGTCTATTGCTGAAATGCCGGTTGCCGGTTGCCGGTTGCCGGTTGCCGGTTGCCGGTTGCCGGTTGCCGGTTGCCGGTTGCCGGGCTGAACTTCTATTCTCAAAAATATGGCCTGCAATCAGAATGGTGTCAAGACTTTATTGAATCAGGTCAATGTCACAAATTATTTTTAGAACTCCAAATACCGAACGCCGAATGCCGATCGCCGAATGCCAAATGCCTTATATCTTTTACCTTACACCCTACACCTTATACCATATACCTTTCCCTTTTCGCCGAACACCCAATGCCGAACGCCGAATGCCTTGTATCTTTTACCGTAAACCCTACACCCGATACCCTATACCTTATACCTTTTTCCTTCCACCTTTGAGCATTGAGCTGTGAGCTATGGACTATTCCTGCCGAACGCCGAATGCCGGGTCGTTCATCCGCTGAAAAGCCCCGGCAACTCGGCAATCGAGTCGATTGTCCAGTCAGGTTGCACCGGGAAAGTCTTATGTGCATCAAAGACATATTGGCCCGTGCGGACCAAGATCGTCGGCATGCCCACGGCCTGGGCCCCGCGTATATCCGCATCCAGGCTATCGCCAATCATGGCCACCCGTGACGGTTCGAGTTCGAGGTCCATCAAGGCCATATCAAAGTAGGCCCGATTCGGTTTGCCGATGAGTTCGGCCTCGGTTTCCGTCGCATATTCGAGCGCCGCCACAAAGGCTCCGGCATCCATGGCAAGCCCGCTTTGCTTCTGCCAGTAGCGGCCCTTTTGCAAAGCGATCAGTTGAGCGCCGGCTTTGACGGCCAGAAAGGCGCTATTCAGAATGTCATAATTGAACCGCTCCCCCATATCCCCGACCACGACAACCTCCGGTCGATGGTCTGTTATTTCGAATCCGGCGAAATCCTTTTGGGGGTCATCGGGCAGCAGCAGCTGTACGCGGGAAACGCCCTTGGCGGCCAGCCATTTTGCCGCGACCACGGCCGTGCTGAACATTTCTCCAGAATCGGCTTGAATGCCAAACCTCGAAAGTTTGGCGACCAGCGAAGCCCGGGAGTACATGGTGGTGTTGGTCAGAAAACGGATCGGGAAGTTTTGATCCCGCAGCCAAGACACGGTTTCCGCACCTCCGGGAATTGTTTGGTCTTCAATATAAAATACTCCGTCCAGATCGATCAAAAAACCTTTGATATTTTTCATGGTAGTGTCGCCCCGCATTTTTTTGGAAATTGGTTTCAGTGCATCATTTGCCCGGGCCTCATTGATCGTGCCGCGTTTCAACATAAATTGATATGCCGCCATATTCAATAGGAACATGGCGGCACGCTGATCAAGTCCAATAAAAAAATCAGTCTACCAATAAACAAAAAATAATCTTATATAAATACACAGCGATACAGAAGCGAGCGGTCCCCCCGTTGAGCGGAAGGGCCCTAGGAAGCCTCCCGAAAGGAGCGAAGATCGATAGCACATCAATTTAAATCCGAAATCCGAAACACGAAGCACGAAACAAATTCGAATGACATAAATACCAATAACAAAAAATTTCGTTCCGATACTATATCGAATAGTGAACAATTTGATCAGTTTTAGGAACTGACTTTATTGTCTCTTTTTAACTGTTTTGAACATTTTTACATTCGAGTTTGAGATTTGTTTCGGATTTCGAAATTCGGGTTTCGAATTTTTAAACCCTTACACGCCTCCCACCAGACCGGTAGAACATTTCCGGGTCCTTCCACAGGAAGTGGTTTTTTAAGTCCAGAATTTGGTCCGTCCGCTGAAACTGTCAACTATCAATCTAACGGGTCAATTCCCCATATACTATGCCGCTGTGTATTTATTGACGAAGTTATCCAAGATCATATCAAAATTGGGTCGCCCGATTTCCTGCAGGTTGTAGTATACCCGGGTATTGGGTTTGTCGATTTTGATAATGCGGTTCAGATCGATGGGGGTGCCGATGACCACCGCTTCACATTCAGTGCTGTTGATGGTGGCTTCCAGATCTTTGAGCTGCCGTTCGCCATAGCCCATGGCCGGCAGGACGGCGCCGATCTCAGGATAAATTTTAAATGTTTCCGACAACCGGCCCACCGTGTATGGCCGCGGATCCACTATTCCGGAGGCGCCGAATTTTTGCGCCGCCACCACGCCGGCTCCGATTTTCATCTCACCATGGGTCAGGGTCGGGCCGTCTTCCACCACCAACACTTTTTTGCCCCGGATCACGGACGGGTCATCGACATCCAGCGTTGAGGCGCCGTCGACCACGATGGCTGTCGGATTTTCAGATGCGATATTGCGGCGCACGATTTCGATGCCTTTAGCATCGGCACTATCCATTTTATTAATCAAGACCACGTCCGCCATTCGCAGGGTAACGTTGCCCGGGTAATAGCCCAGTTCGTGGCCCGGCCGATGCGGGTCTACCAGGGTTATATGCAAATCGGATTGATAAAAGGGAAAATCGTTGTTGCCGCCGTCCCATAATATCACATCACAGCCGTCGGGGTCGTTTTCAGCTTCACGCACAATGGCTTCATAGTCCACGCCGGCATAGATGACATTACCGCGCACCACATGGGGTTCGTACTCTTCCATTTCTTCCACCGTGCAGTTATATTTCTCCAGGTCCGACAGCGTGGCGTAGCGCTGGACGCGCTGAGACGGGAGATCACCGTATGGCATGGGATGGCGGATGGCGACCACTTTGAGGCCTTTTTCCATTAATATCTCGATAATGCGCCGTGAGGTCTGACTTTTACCGCAGCCGGTTCGCACTGCCCCGACGGATATAACCGGTTTGCTGCTTTTAATCTGGGTATCCTTGGGTCCCATCATCACAAAATTGGCTCCGGCCGCATTCACAATGGCGCCGACTTCCATAACGTGCTGATAGGAAACATCGCTGTATGAGAATACGCAAGCATCCACCGCCAGTTCTTTGATCAACGTGGTCAGATCCTCTTCGGCATGAATCGGTATTCCGTCCGGGTAAAGCTCGCCGGCCAACTCAGCCGGATACTTGCGACCCTCGATGTCCGGAATTTGCGCAGCCGTAAATGCAACCACATTGTACGCATCACTGCCGCGGTAATGCGTGTTGAAATTGTGAAAATCTCTGCCTGCCGCACCGATGATAATTACATTCTTTTTGATCATAATTCTCTCCTCTATATTCGATTTTTATGGGAAACAGATTCTCACAGATGAACCCGGATAGAATATAGTTAAAGTCATCCTAATCCGTGTGATCCGCATCCTCAACTAAATGACTTCAGTTCCGGTTTTTCCTGCAATCGCTTTTTCGATTTCTTCAAGGTTGCAGATGATACCACGCTTGCCGGTTGTCTGATTAAACTGCATAATCGCCTCGACCTTGGGTCCCATCGAACCCGGCGGGAACTGTCCCGCCTGAACGTATTCTGCCATCTCAGCCCGGGAAACCCGGCCCAGGGTACGCTGATCAGGCTTGCCCCAGTCGACGGCGGCGCCCTGGATGTCCGAGGCGATTATAAAGATGTCAGCGCCGATCTCCTGCGCCAGAACCGCACTGGCCAAGTCCTTGTCGATCACGGCTTCAACCCCGCGAAACTTGCGTTCCTTGTGGATCACCGGTATGCCCCCGCCGCCGCAGCAGATCACGATAAAGTCCAATTCGATCAGTTTCTTGATTTCGCGACGCTCCACGATGGTCAGTGGTTTGGGTGAGGCCACTACCCGCCGGAATCCATGGTCCGTTTCAACCAGGTTGTAGTCCAGCTTCGCGGCTTCTTCGGCCGTGTAGAATGGTCCGATGGGTTTGGTGGGATTTTGAAACCCCGGATCGTTTTCATTCACCACAACGTAAGAAATTAGAGTCACAAACTGCTTTTCGCCATTAATGCCGATTTCCATCAGGGCATCGTCCAGGGAAGATTCGAGCATATATCCGATCTGTCCCTGGGTCATGGCGCCGATGATCTCCAATGGCATCTTGGGAACCTCGCTGCAGCTTTCCTGCTGCAGAAGCAGATTACCGACCTGGGGGCCATTGCCGTGAGTGATAACAATTTTATATTTCCCGGACAGCCGGGCAATCTGGCGCATCGGTTGTTTGAGATTGATAAACTGTTCTTTATGAGTTCCTACCTGCCCTTTTTTTATCAAAGCGTTGCCGCCGAAGGCGATCAGAAGAATTGGTTTGTCTTTCATTGCTCTAAACCCTAAATTTCATTTTTAGTATCCAATGATCGGCTGTCAGCGACCGGTATTCGGTTTTCGGCATTCGGCTTTCGGTATCCAGAACCGCCATCCAGGATCCATCATCCCCCGCAACACACAACGGACTACCAGAAATCAGATAACAGAAGTCGGAATGCGGCCTTCGGCAAACTCAGGCGAGGCAAAGTCGGAATCAAATTAATTCAAAAATCATCTATAAATTCAATGCTTTAAACCTTATATCTTTCACCTTGCACCCTACACCTTATACCATATACCTTAAACCCCTTTTTCTTCCACCTTTGAGCTTTGAGCTATGTTGCTTTCACCTTTGAAGTGCTATTTTTTGTCGTGCACCGAATGCCGAATACCGAACATCACGAACCCAGCGTCGCCACCATCACAGCCTTGATGGTATGGATCCGGTTCTCGGCTTCATCGAAGGCCACGCAGGCATCGGACTCAAAAACCTCCTCGGTGACTTCCATGGCCTCCAGACCAAATTTTTGGTAAATCTCTTCGCCGATCGTGGTTTCACGGTTGTGAAAAGCCGGCAAACAATGCAGAAATTTGACCACCGGATTGCCGGTTTTTTCCATGGCAGCGGCATTCACCTGATAGGGTTTGAGCAGCTTGATTCTTTCCTGCCACACCGTCTCCGGTTCACCCATGGAAACCCAGACATCCGTGCAGAGGAAATCACACCCCCTAACGCCCTGCGCCAGATCATCGGTGATGGATATTTTGGCGCCCGTTTCCTGGGCGATCTGCTCAGCCTTTTCCACCAGTTCCTGGCTGGGTTGGACGCGTTGCGGTGCAACCGCGCGAAAATCCATGCCCATCTTAGCGGCACCCACCAGCAATGAATTTCCCATATTGTTGCGAGCATCTCCCAGGTAGGCGAATTTAATTTGGTTAAGCGGCTTGTCACTGTGTTCCAGCATGGTCTGAAAATCCGCCAACACCTGGGTTGGGTGATATTCATTGGTCAGACCGTTCCAGACCGGAACGCCGGCATAGCGGGCCAACTCCTCGACGATGTTCTGGCCGAATCCCCGGTATTCAATGCCGTCGTACATCCGACCCAATACCCGGGCCGTGTCCTTCATAGACTCTTTGGCGCCCATCTGCGACCCGCTTGGCCCCAAATAGGTTACGTGGGCCCCCTGATCATAGGCGGCGACTTCAAAAGCACAGCGCGTCCGCGTTGAAGATTTTTCAAATATCAAAGCGATATTTTTTCCAACCAGGCGGGGCTGCTCGATACCGGCATATTTTGCCTTTTTTAAATCCGCCGCAAGTTCCAGCAAAAACCGAATCTCCTGTGGTGTAAAGTCCAATAGCTTTAAAAAATGTCGATTTCTCAAATTAAAAGCCATTTTTCCTCCTCTTATTTTTAAAATTTATTAACACTGCGATGGAAGTTAAAATGCCTCTACCCGAGGCCCTTCAATCCGCAATCCGCAATCGAAAAATTCCCACTTCCGAATTCTAGAACCCTTCAATCTGATTTGGAAAATAATCTTCCAAATTGCCCTCCCGGTATACATCGGCGGTGGCACAGTGCAGGCAGCCGCCAAACATGACCACGTCGTAAAACGGCACCGGGATCACCTCGATTCCGTGTTTCTCAAGCGCTTCTATCATCGGGGTTTCGCTGGCCTCGACACAAACGGTATTCGGATCAATGACCAAGAAGTTCATATTCAGCCAGAGACTGCAGTAGCATAGCGGTCGCTTCTCGGTCAGAACCGATTTTGGTGCCCATATGACTTCCCAGTCATTTTTTTCGAGAAGTTCCATAACCTTCGGCGTCAGGGTGGGCCGCGCCGGGTTGCAGACCACCAGCCCCGGCCGGATCGGCACCAGGGTGGAGTCCATATGCCAGGGCTGCAGTTCCTTGTATCGGACTTTGTGGATCCGGTGGCCGGGAAAATGCTGCCGCAGCCAACGGATGCCGGCGTCGTTGGTAACCATCGAGTACTGCACGAAGAGGTCCTTGCCGCAGCGCACCACGTCGGCGGCATCAAATAGGGGTTCAACCTCGGTCACGATCCAGTCGCTGGCCTCCGACTTTTCCCATTGATCCGCTTCACTGAGTTGATTCCAGGTTTCGTGCCAGTCTTTTTTGTAGGTACTGTCAGTCAGACGCGGCTTGGGTGCTGCTTCCCAGCGAAAATTGGGATCTTCGGCATAGTATTTTTCCAGCACCGGTCGGTAGGCCAGGTACTCGAACCAGCGACTGCGGTGGGACATGGTGGCTTCCAGAATTTCATTGCCGACCGTGAGCAGCACGTCACGCGGCGGCATGCAGCCCAGCATGGAATCTTGCTTCCAGTCCGGAGTTTGGACTGCCTGGCTGAAATCGAGCGGCTCCGGTCGATCGACCCGGACACCGCGTTTTTCAAGATTAGCGCTAAAATTGTCAAGCTGCTCAACTGCGCGGGCGATCCGTTCCTCCGGCATGGGACCCCAGGTAGGATAAGGAAAGCCGTCCTTGGCGAAATCCCGGTAGACGGCCGGCTCCGGCGCCTGCAGCATAGAATTTTCGGCCCGCCCAACGATGACATGTTTTAGCGGATCCCATTCATTCCACGAATTAACAATCGTTTTACTCCCATTTCCCATAGCGACCTCCATAGATTGCCGCTCATTGCTTAAGTTCAGGTTGGAACCCCACCCGCAATTCGCGTTTTATCTTATTAATGTATATTGAAATCCCATCACGTTTGCGCAGGATTAATGAGGAACTGGAAAGAAAAAACACTGTATTGATCGAGGTACTGGAGCAAATCGAGCATCAGAAAAATCAAATCAAAAATGATGAGGATCGGAACCTGAACACCTACTTGCAAAGCCTTTGAGAGTTACATTTCAGGTTTCAGGTGGTTGGATTGCGGAATCCTGAAGCTCAATGAAAAAATTGAACGTCGAACATCGAACGTCCAACATCGAACCTCCAATAATGATGACGCTGCGCATTGTTGATTTTATAACAACCTAACTGCAGAATCACCCTCGATGCAGACAAGATTCCGTGGATGGAATCGGATTGCCTGATTTTATAGAATGACAGAATACAATATTCGATGTTCGACGTTAAAAGTTCGATGTTCGACGTTCATCAGTTTATTCCCGGCTAGGCTTCCATAACCTCCTTCATCGAGGTCAGCACTTTATCAAGCTCCGCGTCGCTGATAGTCAACGGCGGCTGGATTCGCAGGACATTGCCGTAGACCCCGCCCAGGCCGAGCAATACACCTTTGTCGCGCATCGCCATTTTTATTTTGGCCGCTGCGGCCGACGCCGGTGCCTTGCTGTCCGCATCCTCGACAATCTCGATGCCCACCATCAGCCCTTGGCAGCGGATCTCACCGATGGTCACCTGCTTGGGATTGATTTCCTGCAGGGCCGTTAACACTCGCTTACCTTTTTCGGCGGCTTGGTCGGCCATCTTGTTTTCTTCGATGAAATGGATATTGGCCAGGGAAGCCGCGCAGGACACCGGGTTGCCTCCGAATGTGGACAGGTGATCGCCGACCTGAAAGGCATCCGCAATCTCATCCGGTGCGATGAAACAGCTCAACGGAAACCCATTGGCGATCCCTTTGGCCATGACGATGATGTCCGGATCCACTCCGTAATGTTCGATGGCAAACAATTTTCCCGAGCGGCAGAAACCGGATTGAACCTCATCTGCCATAAAAAGGATATCGTATTCCTCCAGCACTTTTTTGACGGTTTTGAAATAGTTGGCCGGCGGTATGATGATGCCGCCTTCGCCCATGATCGGTTCAGCCACGAAAAAAGCCACATTTTCAGAAGTTTCAAACTTGACCACATCGCCAACCGCTTCGGCACAGGCCATGCCGCAGGTTTCCGGATCGTAAAGCTTCAGCGGGCATCGGTAGCAATACGGCGCCGGTGCGAAAGCCACGCCCGGCATATAGGGGCCCCCGCCCTTTTTACGGCCGGCATTGCCGGTCAGGCTCAAAGTACCGTAGGTTCGTCCGTGAAAGGAATGGGTCAGCGCGATGGCCTCGTTTTTCTGGGTATAGCGTTTGGCCAGCCGGGCGGCCCCTTCGATGGCCTCGGCGCCGCTGTTGCCGAAAAAGCTTTTCTTGAGGTTGCCCGGTGTAACCTCGGCCAATTTTTCGGCCAGATCCGCCATCGGTTTGTTGTGAAAGGTATAGGAGCAGCAGTGTATCAGCTTGTCCATCTGTTCCCGGGCCGCCGCAATGACCGCCTCGTTGCAGTGGCCGTTGTTGACCACGGCAATCCCCGCCCAGCAGTCAATATAGCTGCTGCCGTCTTCGCCATAATAGGTGGCGCCCTGCGCCCGCTCGATGACCAGCGGATCGACGGCGGCGACAAAGGCCGTATTGACGAATTCCCGGTATTTTTCCCTGGTGTCCATAGATTCATTCCTCCTGTTTTTGAAGTTTCACAATATATCTTAAACCTGATAGTTGATGTATCACCGATATATTAAAATTCAAACCGGAATGAAAGCTCATAGCTGATAGCTGAAAGCAGGTTGCTTTCGGCGCCGGCTAACTGCTAATATCCCAAGGCTGATGGAACAATCAAGTCCTTTTTTAAAGTGATTAAGCACCTTCTCAAATTCGATGCACCTGTGCTTCACAGCCTCCCAGCCACCCAGCTTCCCAGCCTCCCCGCTTCCCAGCCTCCCCGCTTCCCAGCTATGAGCTATGAGCTATAAACTATGAGCTATCAGCTATCAGCTATGAGCTATCAGCTATGAGCTAATCTTACTTCAACGTAATCGCCGTATTCACACCTCCGCCACCAGCACCATCCTGCGGCCAACGGGCAGTTACGGTTTTGGTCTGAGTATAGAATTCGATCACCTGCTTGCCGTAGGGGCCCAGGTCACCCAGCTTAGATCCTCTGGAACCGGTGAAGCTGAAAAAAGGCAATGGCACCGGGATCGGCAAATTGATTCCGACTTGGCCGACATCGATCTCGTTTTGAAATTGGCGCGCAGCAGCACCGCTCGAAGTGAAGAGGGCCGTTCCGTTGCCGAAAGGATTGCGGTTGGTAAAGGCAATGGCCTCATCCAGTGTATCGACACTCACGACGCTCAAAACCGGGCCGAATATTTCGTCGCGGTAAATGGCCATGTCCGGGGTGACCTTTGAGAATATGGTAGGCCCGAGAAAATTGCCCTTTTCATAGCCCGGCACGGACACCGTCCGGCCATCCAGCTCGAGTTTGGCGCCTTCGTCAATCCCTTTTTCAATGTAGCCCATGATCCGTCCTTTGGCAGCTCGGCGAATCACGGGTCCCATGTCCGTGTCTTTCAGCCAGCCCGGCCCCACATTAAGGGCCTTGGCCTTCTCGACGAAATCCGGCAGCCACTCATTGGCCTGGCCGACCAGCACCAGCGTGTGAATGGCCATGCAGCGCTGGGCTGATGCACCAAAGCAGGCGCCGATCATCGCATCGAGGGCGAATTCCCGGTCGGCGTCCGGCAGCACAATCCCGTGATTGTTGGCGGCCATCATGCATTGGGCCCGTTTGCCGGTGCCCGACGCCCGGGCATACACCTGGGTGCCCACCAAGGCCGAGCCTACAAAGGAAACGGCCTTGATATCCGGGTGATCACACAGAGCATTTACCGCGTCTTTTCCGCCATGCACGATATTCAACACCCCGTCCGGCATGCCGGCTTCCTGGGCCAGTTCGGCAATCATCATGGGCGTAATCGGATCCAATTCGGAGGGCTTGAGAACAAAGGTGTTGCCGCAGGCAATTGCCATGGGGTACATCCACAGTGGAATCATGCCCGGAAAATTAAAGGGCGTGATGCCGGCGCACACCCCCAATGGCTGCAGAACGGTGTAGGTGTCCACACCGCTGGCCACATTTTCGACGTAGCCGCCCATCTGCAGCGAGGCAATGCCGCAAGCATGCTCCACCACCTCAAGACCGCGGAAAACATCACCCTCGGCATCCGCTACGGTTTTACCGAGTTCGGCCGTCACCGATCCTGCCAACTTATCCATATTCTGACGAATTAATTCCTGAAATCGAAAAAAGAGACGGGCCCGGCTCGAAATCGGTATATTTTTCCAGGATGCAAAGGCATCCTTGGCGGCCGCCACAGCTGCTTCGATCTCATCGGAGGTCGAGTAAGGCACGTTCGCCAGCACCTCCTGAGTCGCCGGATTGGGAATCTCAGCCCATTGAGATGATACAGAATCAATGAAGCGGCCGTTGATGAGCATTTTTACTCTCGGAGGATCTGGCATCGTATCAAGGTCATAGGGTCGGGTATCATTTGAAGGTTCCATATATGTTCTCCTTTACTTGATTATCTAACAGGGTGCTTAAAAGAAAACCGCCCCGCCGTTCGGGCTCAGGATTTGTCCGCAGTAAAAATTACCGCCGTCAGAAGCCAGCAGAACTGCAGTGGCTGCAATTTCCTCGACGGTCCCGAGCCGCTTCAAGGGAATGTCTTTTTCCTTTTCAATCCATTCCGGCTCCATGTCCGCCATAATCATGTCGGTTTCAATGGGTCCGGGAGCAATGGCGTTGACCAGGATGTCCGGCACCAGTTCAAGCGCCAGGCTGCGGGTCAACCCGTTGATGCCGCCTTTGGCGGCGCAGTAGTGGGCATAGTTGGCCCGTCCTTTTTTGGAAAGCTCGGAAGTAATATTGATGATTTTACCTACCGGATCGGCGGCCATGAGCGGAATGAAATATTTTGCCGCCAGAAAAACCCCGCGCAGATCAACGGCGATCAACTGATCCCATTCTTCGACCGGCATGTCTTTTACGGCCATTTCCTTGCCGATGGTCCCGGCATTCGCCACCAGGATATTGATTTTGCCGAATTCGGTTCGGGCCAAATCCCTCATCCTGACGAAATCGGGTTCCTTACCGGCATCAGCCTGAACGGCAAAACATTTGACGCCGGCGGCTTTGATTTCCTCGGCGGTTTCCTCGGCAGCCGTCCGGTTGGAAGCATAGGAAAACAGAATGTGTGCACCTTCCCGGGCGTAGGCCAAGCAAATTCCCTTGCCGATCCCCCGGCTGCCGCCGGTCACGACGGCGACCCTGTCTTTCAGCTTATATTCCGTCATGCGTGCATCCTCCAGATCGAGTTTGGGTGATGAGTATCTATCTTTTGAAATCCCTTCATGTTTACGCAGGATTTTTGTCATATTCAGATTGAATATTCAATTATCCCCATCGATTTTATTTAATATGACAGAGCGAAGCGAAACCTTAAATCTTCAATTTTTAATCTTCAGTCTTCATTTCCGGCTTCGCCGGGTTGGGTTAATCGGTTGATTCGGTCAACCAGACCGCATTTTGTAGCCGTCACAAGTGTTTCATAATATGCGACACTATTCAAGTGGGCGCAAATATCCGACTTTCAAAATTCTCTTCAAATCTTTTATCTGTTCAGATATTAACCACTGAAATTATTATATATATTAACACCTTGACATCATTTCTATTTTAACATACATTCACTTTGTTTGTCTAGGCAGGGTTCTATATCACGGTTTTTGACCCCATATCCAACCCGATTGCAGAATCTGCAAAATGCCTCAACTTTTTGATTCCAGCAAGTCAGTGCAAAAACCACAACCCTTAGACCGTTTGAACCCTACCTTCTACAACCAGCAATCCATTCAATTTTTATTCTCAGTTCCTATGAAAGGAGGATGTAAAAATGAAACATTTCAGGGGGAATTTAGCAACCATTTTAACCGCTGCGATCATCGTCATGTTCTCGTTCGGAGCGGAGGCCAAAGATTTATATGAAATTAAGTGCATTTTTCCATATTGGACCGGTTTTGCCCCAACCTTCCTAGCCCGCGACCTGGGCTACTTTGAGGAGGAAGGGTTGGAAGTGAATATTGTGTTCGACGACGATCGCGGCAATGTTCTGCCGGCCATGATCAGGGGCGATATCGACTGCTCGGAGCGTACGATCGGTGAATATCTGACCCGGCCGCGCACCGATGACACCACCGGCACCGCCATCGGAACGATTGACCTGTCGCTGGGTGCGGATGCGGTAATAGCAGACGGCTCGATCAAGACCGTCGCCGACCTCAAGGGCAAGGTATATGCCGGCGAGCCCAACCATCCTGCGTATATGCTGATACAGGTCGCATTGAAAGAGGCCGGCGTGGCCTGGAAGGATGTCACTTATCGCCCGATTCAAACCGCCGACGGGATGGCGATCTTCGAAGATCCCTCCATTGCGGCGGTTGGCGGTTTCGAGCCCATGATTTCCCAAACGCTCAAGGCCACCAGCCGCAAAGGCGCGCACATACTGCTGCACTCCGGCGACTACCCGGGTATGATTGTCGATGTCATCGTGATTCGCACGGAACAATTGAAAAAGCACCCGGATAAATATGCCGGATTTCTCCGCGGCATTTATCGAGCCATCGACTACCTGAACAAGAATCCCGAGAAAGCCAAAGCAATGATGGCCCCTCACTACAACCTGACTGCCAAAGAATTTCAGGAATCTCTCGATGTCGGCGTTGAGTATACGAGCTACGAGAAAGCCGTCGAGCTATTCGGCAAACCCGGTCAACGGGGAAAAATCCACGAAGTATTCGATACCCTTATGGATATCGCTTTGGAGCATGATCTCAATGACGTAAAATTGTCGGCCGACAAGTCCATCGACAACTCCCTCCTGCACGATCTCTGGAAGGGCCACACTCGATGAGCAGGTCGAAAGGACCCACACCCAACTCGTGGAAGTCGTTGATTTCGTTCCGGGGGGGCCAGAAGCCCCAGACTGGAAATGGGACTGACAATCGCCTCCTTTGCCGTACTTCTGGCGATCTGGTCGCTCATAACCTATTTGGAGCTGCTGCCCAGGCAATATCTGGCCTCCCCCCTGGCTGTATTCAATGCACTTTATCAGCTGTTCGTCAAATTCAACTTTATTCATGACGTCTGGATCAGCATCTACCGGGTGTGGGTTGCATTTCTGATCGCCGCCGCGATGGCGATTCCACTGGGAATCCTGATGAGCTGCTATGGTATCGTCAATGCCATCAACGAGCCGGTGATCGATTTTATTCGATACCTGCCGGTGCCGGCCCTGGTTCCCCTGACAATCCTATGGCTGGGCGTCGGTGAAATGTCGAAAATAACGCTGCTCTGGATGGGCACTTTCTTCCAACTGGTCCTGCTGATTGCAGACGATGCCCGCCGGGTGCCCCAGGAATATATCGAGGTGGGCCTCACAGTTGGCGCCAAGCCGCGCCAATTGTTGAAAGACATCATCCTGCCGTCGATGATGCCGAGTATGGTGGACAATTTGCGCATCACGCTCGGCTGGTGCTGGACCTACCTGATCGTGGCCGAAATCGTCGCGGCGGATTCGGGCATCGGCCACGTAATCTGGTATATGCGGCGATTCGTGAAAACGCCGGAGGTCTTGGGGGGATTCTGGTGATCGGCGTAATCGGCCTGCTGACGGACCAGGCGATCCGGCTGTTGCACCGTAAAGTATTTACTTACCTGCAGTGAGCGCGAATATGGTTGAATACGAACATTTTCTGACGATCGATCACCTGACCAAAACCTTTGAGTCCAAAGACCGGTCGGAGCCGATTACGGTGATTGAGAACGTGTCCATGATCATCGAAGAAGGCGAGTTCGTTGTCTTTCTCGGACCGTCGGGTTGCGGCAAAACGACGTTGATGCGCATTGTGGGCGGATTGGAGACCGCGACCCGGGGTTTGGTCATTCTTGAAGGCGAAGCGGTAACCGGCCCGGACCGAAAAAAAGGAATGGTCTTTCAGTCGTACTCTTCATTTCCGTGGCTGAGCGTGCTGGACAACATCAAATTCGGCCTGAAATATCGCACGGACGTCAGCGAAAAGGACAAAGATGAAATCGCGCGCCATTACCTGGATCTGGTCGGCCTGAAAGGTTTTGAGGATTTCTACATCAACCGTATTTCCGGCGGAATGCAGCAGCGCGTCGCCATTGCCCGGACATTTGCGGCCGGCCCCGATATATTGCTCATGGATGAACCGTTTGGCGCTCTCGACGCACAGAACCGCGAATTTTTGCAGGTCTCGTTGCTGGATATTCGGCGCACCGAAAAAAAACCGTCATATTTGTTACGCACGATGTCGAGGAGGCCGTATTTCTGGCCGATCGCATCTTCGTTTTTTCAGCGCGTCCGGCATCGATCATCGAGGAGGTAACCGTAGGCGAACATCTGCCCGGCGAACGGAATTTAGGGACCAAAGAAAACGCCGATTTTTTCCGCCTGCGCAATCGCATCATGGCGCTCACACGCGAGCAGGCCCGGCGCACCGAAGAGATGCTGGCGCAAGAAGGCAGATGACAGAGGCTATTGAATTCGGAAGTCGGAATGCGGAAGTCGGAAAGGTAAAAGCGTGGCCGGTTGCGCAAGTCAAGGGTTGGGGGACAGAGGTCAGAGGTCAGAGGTTATTGAATTCGGAAGTCGGAATGCGGAAGTCGGAAAGGTAAAAGCGTGGCCGGTTGCGCAAGTCAAGGGTTGGGGAGGACAGAAGGCAGAGGACAGAGGACAGAGGTCGGAGGTCAGAGGCTATTGAATTCGGAAGTCGGAATGCGGAAGTCGGAAAGGTAAAAGCGTGGCCGGTTGCGCAAGTCAAGGGTTAGGGGACAGAGGTCAGAGGTCAGAGGTTATTGAATTCGGAAGTCGGAATACGGAAGTCGGAAAGGTAAAAGCGTGGTCCATTGCGCAAGTCAACGAATGGGGGACAGAGGACAGAAGTCTGAGGTGATGGAATTCGGAAATCGGAATGCGGCTTCTACGAGCTCAGACTAGACAAAGTGGGATTACCGGATGCAGGGTGGGCTGTGCGCACCGCTATACAATGAGCTGGGGGCAATTGGTGGGCAGAGCCCACCCTACAATAAATAAAATGGCGACATTAGACTGTTATCAATTCAGTTTTGCGCAAAAAGCGCAAAATATTTTTTAGTTTCTTTGTAAACCTATGGTATACAGTCATTTACGAAGATAAATTTTAGTGTCAACTTTTTAAAATGGCTAAAAGTTTAATGATCGATTGTAATATAATAGACAGAGCGAAGCGATACCACAATTCGTCATTAGTCATTTGTCATTCGTCATTTCCGGCTTGTCCGGCCTGTCCGGATTGGGATTTCACCGATATTTTGTTGCTGTAGTAAGGCAATTTGTCTACGCGGGGCGTATAGCTGCCGTCATCTATGCACTGCCGGATATGGCGGGCAATATCCTCCATGCGGGCGAACCAGACATCGCCTTTGCCCTGCATGTACTCGATAAATTCCACGACCTTGCGCCAGCGCGCCAGCCGACCGGTGGCAAAGGGATGCCAGACGCCGATCCAAAGCCCGCCATACTCGTACATGGCGTCGAATTCTTCACGAAAAACATCGATGCCGCGCGATGCGGCCTTGATCGGCATCATGTAGTCCAGATCCATGGATTGAACGAATTGCGGCCAGTCGTCGACGCCCCAGTGAGCCGGCAGCTCTACCAGCTCGCCTTTGGCTGTTTTCAGGATGTAGGGCACATCATCACCCATCAGCGAGGCATCATATAAAAAACCCTCTTCGATCAGCAGGTCCGCCGAGTTGTCTGAAAAGTTGTAAAGCGGGGCTCGCCAGCCCCGCGGCCGCTGACCGGTGGCGTTTACGATAATATCGATCCCGCGCTTGAGCCAGTAGTGTTCTTCTTCCCGGCTGCTGTCCAGAGGATTTTCGTGCAGGTAGCCATGGTGGGCGACTTCATGCCCGCCGTCAACCATGGATTTAACGGCGTCCGGATAATTCTCGATACACCAGGCCGGAACGAAGAAAGTCTGCTGAATACCGAGCTGCTTGTACGTGTCGACGATGCGAGGCACCGCCACCTCGGGCCCATAGCGCAGCATCGAGATACCCGAAACGCGACGAAAGCCGTCTTGCGGATGATCCAGGTGGATGAGACTGTCGGTATCCATGTCAAATGTGATGGCGACGGCGCATTTGGCACCATCCGGCCACGGCACTGGATTGATTATCATTTTTAGCCTTCCCTTCGGAGCGATTATTTTATCCGCAGATTTGCAATCTTAGCGATACAACTTGAAATTTACTCTATTTATATACTATTCTAGAGAAAAAGCAAATCTGAGTGGATCATTGAAAATTTTTCATTTATAATAATCTTTAATCCGTATTGAAAAAGGCGGATTGTTCGCACTAACGACAATAAGAAAGGAGGACCGATGAATAAAAAAGCACTGGCTTTATCTGTAATATCGGTAGCTGTCGCCGTTTTGCACCTGACCGGATTGGGGCATGCGGTGCAGTATGTCCAAATGCGGCCGCTGGAGCAGATGATCAACATACGCGCGGATTCGGCTAAACCCGGTAAAGTTGACAAGCTGCCCCTGATCACATGGGGTGGCGACGAAGCGACGATTTTGGCAAACGGCAATGCCATCGAGACACAGCCGGGCAGCCTGTTTGCCCAGAAAGGCTTGAATTTTCAACTGGTCTGGATGGATGACTTCAAGAAACAGGTCGAGATGTTTCTTCGCGGCGAGATGTGGCTTTTGCGCGGCACCATGGGCATGATAAATATGGCCAGTGCCGTCTGTGCCAAAGACCCGCGAACTGAACTGACCGTGATCTATCAGCTGACCTGGTCAAACGGCGGCGACTGCCTGGTGGTCAAAAAGGGGATCAATACCGTCAGCGACCTGAAGGGAAAAACCGTGGTGCTTCAGGCCTATGGTCCGCACGTGGACTACCTGGTTAAACTCCTGGCGGACGCCGGACTTACCATAAATGACGTTAATGTCAAATATGTTAAAGACCTTACCGGTACGGCAAACAGCCCGGCCGAGGCCTTTTACAATCAGGACGTGGATGCCGTATTCTGCATTATCCCTGACGGTCTTGCGCTGACGGAAGGCGACGATGCCGTGACCGGCGCTAAAATACTGATGTCTACCAAAACCGCCAACCGGGTAATCAGTGATGTATATGCGGTGCGCAAGGATTATCTTGAGGCCAACCGGGATAAAGTGCAAAATCTGGTTCATGGCCTCCTGCTTGCAGAACAGGAACTGAGAGACGCGGTCAAGGCAAATTCCAGTCGATGGCAGGAAGTGAAGACCGCGACGGCAAAAATCCTTCTGGAGAGCCCGGACGCTAATGCGCAGGCGGTTGCGGATGCAGAGGCATTGTACTACGATTGTGAGTTTGTGGGGTATCGCGGCAATGTCAAATACTTCGGTGATACCAAATGGCCGCGAAACTTCTCCAAGATGGCTGATGAGATTCAGACTTCGTTTGTGGCCATGGGTCTTTTGGGCAGCAAGGTGACGCTTGCGCATGCGCAGTTGAGCTACGATCAACTGCGGGCCGGTCTCGTAGGTATCGATGATGTCGAGGCCCCGAAATTCAGGACCGAGGTTGTCGCCAAAGTGATTGAACGCAAAGCAGCGTTGGGTACCCTGGAGGAGGGGGAGCTTTTCAATTTCGAGATCAACTTCAAGCCCAATCAAAAGGCCTTCAGTGCCGATACCTATAGCGATCAGTTCAACAAGGTTGTCGAAATGTCGGCGACCTATGGCGGGGCGGTCATTAGCGTAGAGGGGCACAGCGATCCGCATAAAATCAACAAGCTGAAGAAAAAAGGTTCTGCTGACTTTGTAGTCAAGAGAACCAGGCAGGCTGCCAAGAATCTCAGTGTCAGCAGGGCGCTGAGTGTTCGCGATACGGTTATTTCTTTCGCTGAAGCCAACGGTGTTCCCCTCGACAGAAGCCAGTTCACGGTCATAGGCCACGGTGTCTCCCAGCCGTTGTATCCGAATCCTAAAACCAAGGAGCAGTGGCTCAGTAACATGCGGGTGGTCTTTCGCATCATACAAATCGAGGCTGAAGAGGACGCCTTTGAACCTTTGGATTAGGAAAGGGGGTGAATAAGAATGATCAGAGAAAAATTATCAGCCCTAACTAACCTGTCTGTCGCCCTTATCTTTATTTTCTCGTTGGTCGCAATAACCGCATGCAGCCCGGAGCCGGAGCAGAAAAAAAAACAGAAGAAACCGCCCAAGCAAACAAGCAAGCCGCAACAGAAAAAAGTCGCCAAACCGGAGGTTCAAAAAGAGGAAGTTGTCAGGGCAGCCTGGCCCTTTGGCTTTGAAAAAGAGATTGCAGAAAAAGTACAGCCGGAAACGGTTGCCGATAAAATGATTATAAGGAATTTTATAGTTATTTTTGACGACAGCGGAAGTATGGCTGACCCGGACGCAGAAGGCAATCGCAAGATCGAAACGGCCAAAAAAGCTGTCATAGAATGGAGCAAGTCAGTTCCGACCGGAGCTAATGTGGGCCTGGTGAGTTTCCATAACGGCGTCTGGTCTTTGCAACCGCTTACCCCTGCAAGTAAACAACAGCTGATTTCAGCCGTGAACGCCATTAATCAAGGCGGCAACACCCCTCTATCCGAGGCGTTTCGGAAATCCTTTCTCATGCTCACCAGGCAAGGTCTGCAGCAACTTGGTTATGGCGAATATACCATAGTTGTCATTACGGATGGAGAAGCCAGCAATCGCGTCCAGTTGAAAAAGTGGGTTCAATTCGTTTTAAGGAATTCACCGATCCAGATTTACACCATCGGATTCGGCATTGGCACGGATCATACGCTTAATCAGCCGGGGCTGACACAGTATAAGCCGGCTGAGAACCTTGCTGAGCTGCAAAAAGGCTTGACAGACGTTTTGGCCGAGGCGGAAACGTTCGACGAAACTGAACTCAAGTAAAATCCCAAATGAGCGAAAAGCGCTCATTTGGACGTTAATTGTTATCTGTTAATCGTTATTTCGCCCCGGCGGATTTGATAATAGAATTGGCTGAGAACATTATCTTATATTTGTACCACCAGTGAGTAATAACATTGATTCCATCCCTTCTAAACCAAAAACGAATAACCAATAACCAATAACTAATAACTTCCAATTGGGGCAAGACGAGGGCGAAGCGGAAAAGTATGAGTTATCCGTTTCTCCCTCCAGCGAATCCGGCATATGAAAAATCTAGTTATAGCACTTTTTCTGTTGGTCGTAATTGTAGCGGGCGCTTTTTTCGTTAAAAGCTACTTGCCGAAATGGCAGGATCGCACCCAAAAGGTGACCAGTGACGCAAAGCAGACCCAGGGAACGATCCGAATAGCGAATGACAACTTCATGGGCTACTTTTTCATTCGAAGTCCCGAGTTGAAAAAGGCGATGCGAAGGGCAGGCTGGATTATAGACATCGAAGATGATGGGGCGGATTATGCGCAGCGCATGCAAAAGCTTGCCGATGAACAGACCGATTTTGCGGTTTGCACCGTCGATGCCTATGTTCTTAACGGCGAAACCCATAACTATCCCGGCACCATTATCATGGTCATTGATGAAAGCAAAGGGGCCGACGCCATACTCGCACTCCGGAATAAGGTTGCCAACCTAGATGCCCTTAAAGGGATCGGCAATATCAAAGTTGCGTATACACCCAACAGCCCGAGTCATCATCTTTTGAAGGCAACTTCCGATCACTTTAACGTGCCCGAACTATTGCCCCGGCAGGGCAACCTTCGCATCGAGACCGACGGGTCGCAGGAGGCGGTCAAAGCCCTTTTGAATGAGGAGGCCGATGTTGCCGTCGCCTGGGAGCCCGATGTCACCAAGGGGCTGAGAGACAGCAAGGTCGTTAAGCTTATCGGAACGGAGGTCACGGAAAAGCTCATCGTTGATGTGCTTTTGGTCAACCGCAGGTTCGCTTCGGAGAATCCGGAGGTTGTCAAGCTGTTCATGACGAATTACTTCAAGGTTCTCAAGAAGTACAAACAGGATCAAGCGCTGCTTATGAAGGATTTGAAGCTGGATACCGGTCTTTCTGAAAAGAAGATTGCCTCGGTGATGCAGAGCATCCGGTGGATTAATTTCATGGAAAATTGTGAGGAATGGTTTGGCATCGGCACCTATAATGAAGGCCTGGTTGATACCATTGAGTCAACCATGACCGTTCTCAAAAATGCAGGTGATTTCAAGTCCAACCCTTTGCCGGATGAAGATCCATACCGATTGACATACCGCGAATTTCTTGAACAGCTGGTCGAACAAGGTATTGGGCCGGGTTTTAAGGGTGCCGGAACTACAGCGATGGCACAGGATGCGATTGAGGCCAGGTTCACGCCGCTCGATGAAACCGCCTGGGCTCAACTCAAAGTAGTGGGTGGACTCAAGGTAGGAAAGATACCTTTTTTGCGGGGTGCTTCAAATTTAAATGTCGAAGCCAAGGAAATTGTGGATTCGGCCGTCGATAAGCTGAAACATTATCCTGCACTGAGGGTGGTCATTGAAGGTCATACCGGCACCAGAGGCGATCCGGTCACCAACCGCCGGCTTTCCCAAGACCGCGCGGATGCGGTCAAACAATATCTTATGGTAACTTATAACGTGGATCCGAACCGGCTGCGGACGGTTGGATTCGGCGGGGACAAGCCGCTGCCCAGAAAGCCGGCAGAATCTTTAAAGGGTTGGCGCTATCGGCTTCCCCGCGTGGAACTTGTTTTAGTGAGGGAAACCTTTTAGCGGGCAGGAGAAAGGAGACGCACTTTACATGAAGGATATCCAGCAAGAGATCACGGTGTCCGATTTTTCCGATGCTGTTGTTCAAAAGGCTGTGCGGGGTGAAAGTTTTTTGCATCCACTGACGCTATATCCCCCGGTAATTGGAATCGGTGCCGGAGTTGTTGCGGTTCTTTTTGGAATCGAAGGCTTGTTTTATCTTGCCGCGATCGGTATTCTCTCCGGAGTTGGAAATGCCATCATACGATTATATTTACTCAAGGACAGGATCGCATTAAAATTTCAGCGTATGAAACGAAAGGCATTGGCAGAACAGGCTCGCAGGGCAACTGCCGAACTGGAGAAAAACCTTTTGGAACTGGGTCGTGAAAGGGCCGCCAAACAAGTGAGATACTTGAAGGATACTTTCTTTCGATTCAAGGAGAAGCTTGTCTCCCAGATCGGAAAAGATAAGCCCGAGTACGAACAATACCTGGGGTCGGCGGAGGTCATGTATCTTGCCGCACTCAACAATCTCAAGGCTGTAGCCGACAACGAACGCGATAAGCGATTGATAGATGTCGAGGACTCCAAGCGCAGAATTAAAGAGCTAAAAGCCGAACAGAGCCAAAATATAAGGGACAACACCAATGAAATCGATGCGCAGAAAAGGCAGATTCGGGCTTTTGAGCTTGCTGAGGAGAATTCCCGGGATTTAATTGCGGAAGTAGAAGGATCGTTGACCACGCTCACCGAGGTTACCAGGTCTTTATCGGAGATTAAAGCTACTCGGGAGAGCATGCAACAAAGTGTAACGCAGGCGATGAATAAATTTCACCACATTGCCGACAGAAATAAAAAGATATTTGATAAAGTGGCCCAAAGCTGGCAGCAGCTCCAGGCCAAGTATTAAAAACACAGGGTTAAAGCCGCAAATAACCGATACCAACGGGGCCGGGCCCGATCCACCCCGGAGGATTAAAAGACATCTATCTTGACCGGCAGATTTCTGGTTTCAGGTGTCAGCCCTGCCGCCGGCCAAATAAACTGCCGGTTAAATCGGAAACGAACTATTATTGATCTATGACGCCCCTATAGATTGTGGGAGCGGTTTGCTCACCTGAGCTTGTCGAAGGTTTAACCGCGATTTTTGAACATATGCCCTAAAGGCGAATTTGTCTTAACCTGTTCTTCAGGGCTACCAATGTAGTGGCGGGGTTTATCCCCGCCAAGAGCTTGGCGATTATAACTGATAAACTCACTTAGTCGATTCGTTGCTGGAAAACGGCGGTAGCCGCCGTTTAGGCGGGGATAAACCCCGCCACTACATTGTCGGTCAAGGCCATCGACATTTGTAGTTTCATACAAGCGCTGTCTCCGGCCGCGAGTGTCCAGTCTAATCTATAAAAAGAAACTGTGCCAGATCAATGCATTATCAATTTCCTATGAAATCATTTGCCATTCTGGTGCGATATCACTGATTTTTACCGTTTACTGTCATGGAAGTCATTTTTGAGTAAAATTACAGTCGCCGTTAACCGATATACAAGGGAGATATTAATGAACGATAAAAAGATAACAATCGATGTCAGCGACACAAAACCGAAAACCATGGTCAAGGATCAGGAGCGAATCCAGGGCGCTGGCGATATTCCGGATTCGTCGATTGTCGGAAAAAATCTGCCCGCGGTAATCCAGATTCAAACATTGGCGCCAACTCAAAAGAAGATTATCGATAGCATTGAAATCGAACCCCAGCACAAGCAGCAAGCAGAGCAGGTTGGCGCCGTGCATGATTTTTTGGATACCAACGCGGCGCTTACTTTTGGTGCCGGGCCCCAGAGAAAATACCTCGAAAACCTGAAACTCCTGCTCGGCGATGCCAGAATTCGGGACCTTCAAGGTGCCGGCAGCATCATCCTTGAAATCGAAAAAGGCATCGATTTGGCCGGCATCGAAGAGCTGAAAAAGAAAATCATGGGAAAAGGCGGCGGATTCTTTGCCAAATTGTTCGGCGGTTTAGCCAATACATTGAAGGCCTTTGCGGCAAGACGACAAAAACTCATAAAACTTATCACCGGGATAGAGGATAAGATTGAAGAGCAGATGCATCAGATCATGACCGATAATGCGCGTCTCGATACCATGTTTGGCGAGGTTAAATCCAACTTCTATGAGCTTGGTGTGTGGATTTATGCCGGCGAACTTGCTCTGGAGCGGGGAGCAAAGGAGTATGATGAATTGCGGGAGAAGGTGCTGGGAAGCGGCGATCCAATCAAGATCAGCGAAACCAACCTCTTCAGGGAACAGATCATTGCGCTGGATACCCGGTTGCTGCGGATGAAGTCGGCCTACGTCAAAGCGCCGATTACGCTCCAGGAAGTCCTGACAACCCAGCAAGCGGGGAGGATCGAGATCCAAAATCTGATGGATTCACTCCTATTCGATCTACCGGCATTCATAGAGACCATCAACACGCTGTTGGCTCTTTACAATATCAAGGGCGCCCAAGAGGATCGGAAACGCCGCGAAAAACTGGCCGAAAGGCTTGCCGATCTCAAAGGAGAAACCCTTGACAAGGTCGCTGTGGAAGCAAAAGAAGGACAGATCCGCGGTGCCAAGGAAGTCGCGATGATTGAAACGCAGGCCAAAAAGATCATCGAAACCTGCCGGAAGCTCAAAGACCTCGATGAGAAAAACGCTCAAGTTCGCTCCGAGTCCGAAAATCTGCTCGTCGACGTGATGAATGATTTCCAGGACGCTATGGAAGAGCTTACGGAGCCCGGCGCGCTCCCTGGTTCTTCCAGCTGATTTTTCCGATTTACTCATACAGGAGGATAACCCAATGAAAAAGATAGCGTTGATTATTGCTTTGTCGATGGTCATTGGCCTGAGCGTAAACACCAGTGCTGATGCCGATGAAAAGTATCGAATTGTCTGGAGCCATTACACGGGTTGGGAGCCCTGGCAGTTTATCATGGAATCAGGCATCATGGAAAAGTGGGCGAGCAAGTATAACTGCCAGGTTGAAATTATTCTTGTCAACGACTACATCGAATCGATCAATATGTACACGGCGGGGCAGTTTGACGGCTGCACCATGACCAACATGGATGCCCTGACCATTCCTGCAATTGGCGGGATTGATTCGACAGCATTGATTCTCGGCGATTTCTCCAATGGCAACGACGGGATTGTGTTACTGAATGGAAATTCCGTTAAAGACCTGAAGGGAAGGAAACTGAGAATCGTGGAATTATCGGTATCTCATTATCTTCTGACCAGGGCTTTGGATATGAATGGCATGACAGAGCGCGACCTCACGCTTGTCAATACGAGTGATGCGGATATTGCGGGTCTGTTTATTACCGAATCAGAAAGAGATCCCAAGGCAGCGGTATGTACCTGGAATCCGCCGCTGATGCAGGTCCGCAATGTCAAAGGCGCCAATCTCGTCTTTGACAGCTCCAAAATTCCGGGTGAGATTATTGACTGCTTGGTAGTCAGGTCAGATCTGCCGGACAACGCCAAAAAGGCGTTGGTCGGGGCCTGGTTCGAAGCCATGAGCATCATGTCCAGTCGCAGCAAACAAGGCCAAAATGCGATCAAGGCCATGGCCAAGTTTGCCGGTGGAACCCTGCGTGAGTTCCAGGCACAGCTGAAGACGACCGCGATGTTTTACAAGGCCCAGGAGGCTGCTGATTTCGCCCGCAGCGCCAAAATCAAGGAAACCATGGAATATGTGAGGACATTTAGCTTCGATCATGATTTGTATGGAGAGAATGCACCGGATAAGGATGTTGTGGGAATTGAGTTTGCCGACGGTTCCGTGATAGGCGACAAGGGGAATATCAAGTTGCGCTTCCCGGCCAAATACATGCAGATGGCCGCAGACGGGGATCTCTAGTCCATGTAGTGATGGTCTAATGTCGGAATTACGGACCCCTAGGTTTTTCATTTAGTGCCTTTTAATTGAGATCATATCATGTCTGCGCAGGAGTTATGCCATATCCGGATCGAAGATTTTAAGAATGCTATCGATTTAATTTAAAAGACAGAGCGACATGTCGGGTCGTAGCCGAAGGCGACGTGTGGGGTCGTAGCTCGACGTGTTGGGTCGTAGCTGAAAGCGAAGCCCAAAGAGCGAAGCCCCAAGCCTGAAGCGATACTACAAATCTTCAATCTTCAATCTTCAATTCCGGCTTGCCCGGGATCGGCATCCGGTCGTAGTTGAAAGATCTGCATCGAGAACATTAAGATGACGAAAATACCGAAATTTTTTGGGCTCCATGCCCAGCCCGGTCTGAAATTCAGTGTTTTTCTCGCACTGCTGCCGTTTATCATACTTATCGCTGTATATCTTATCTCTTCTGATTACCGTCATCGGCAGAATCCGAGAGACAAGCTGCTGCCCACAATCTCCAAGATGTACAATGCCATGAAAAAAGCCGCTTTTGTCGAACACAAACGAACCGGTAAATACCAATTGTGGTCCGATACGGGCAACAGTTTGAGACGGATCGGCATTGGATTGGGAGCCGCTGCATTTTGCGGTATGCTTTTAGGATTAAATCTGGGATTGATGCCCGGATTCAGGGCCCTGGGTCTACCCTTTATAACATTCGTATCAATCATACCACCTCTCAGTATTCTGCCGATTCTCTTTATTACTTTCGGAGTGGATGAGTTGGCCAAGGTGGTGCTGATATTTATCGGAACCTTTCCCTTCATAACCAGAGATATGTATTTGGAAGTCAATAAGATACCCAAAGAGCAGATAATTAAGTCGCTGACATTGGGAGCTTCCCAATTCGCCGTCACATATCGCGTGATTTTTCCACAGATTATTCCTAAGCTGATTGACACCGTCAGGCTCAACATGGGACCTGCCTGGCTTTTTTTGATTGCGTCTGAAGCAATTGCCGCGACATCCGGCCTGGGATATAGAATTTTTCTGGTTCGCAGGTATCTTGCCATGGATATCATCATACCGTACGTACTATGGATTGTTCTGATTGGCTTCACCGTGGACTGGCTCGCGAGAAAGACAATCCAATGGAAATATTCCTGGTATTTGCAGTCTGAAGGTTAGGGGGGCAGCCGGATGATCGATGCCATTAAAGAAAAAAGTTTGCTGTGGATCGAGGACGTATACAAATCATATGGGGACAAAGTCGTCCTTGATGACATTGATTTGGGAGTTGAAGCCGGTGAAATTGTTACCGTGGTCGATCCCAGCGGCTGCGGTAAATCCACCCTTCTCAGACTCATTCTCGGCCAGGAATTTCCCACCCGCGGGTCCGTATTGCTTGACGGCCAACCCATCGGGTTTGCCGATCCCACGAGAGGAATCGTCTACCAGAGATATTCCCTCTTTCGCAATCGAACCGTTCTCGGCAACGTCCTTGAGGGGCCGAGGTTGAGTCTGTCCTTTTGGGAGAGACGTAAACGGAAGACGGAAATCGTTGAAGAGGCCAAACATTTCCTGGAAAAGGTAAATCTGGCTTCCGATCTGGAAAAATACCCCCATGAATTATCGGGCGGTATGCGGCAGCGGGTGGCTATTGCGCAGTCGTTGATCATGAAGCCCAAGATCCTTTTGATGGATGAGCCCTTTGGGGCGTTAGACCCTAGTACCCGGCAAAGCATGCAGCTTTTCCTGCTCGAGCTATGGGAAGATTTGGGCATGACAATCTTCTTTGTCACCCATGACCTCGAGGAGGCGGTCTTTCTGGGGACCCGGATCATTGTCCTTTCGCACCAGTATTTGGATGACAGGGGTGAATATCATGATGTCCAACGTGGCGCCAAAATTATTGCGGATCATCCACTCACGGAAACTGCCAAGTCAGTAGATGTCAAAAAGACAGCCGAGTTTGGCGAATTAATCGAAGAGATCCGACTGGAAGTCGATGCTCGTCATAAAAAGCATGTTAAGGATTTCAACCTCAAACATCCGTTTTCCTGGCGGACGGTGCGGGAGGAAGAGCTGCGCTCCGATGGCCCTACCAAGCACAATTTGTAGTCCAGGGCGTTTGCCGGAATGAAGCTCTGCTATTACTGGATTATTGGAGTACTCCAATACTCCAGGCCTCTCTTTTTGGGCAGAGCCCAATATCGATGACATGGCCTTGAGGACCAGGATTTAGACCTAGGATTGATCGAAAGGATCTTTGACGTATGAAACCAAATGCCGTCAGCAAGCAAATTCTTTTCGGATCCCAAAAAGCGGGCAAAACCTATACCTTTGACGAGGAACATGACAAAACCCTACCGGCCGATATGTGGTTTCAGGAATCCGAAGAGGGCCTGATTCTGTTCATCGTATTTTATACGCAAGCATGCCGCTGGTCGCGTTGTCTGGGGTGCAACCTGCCGTCCAAAGTATCCCAGGATCATGTTTCCTTCAAGTCAATTATGGCCCAGATCGATCATGTCTTTGTCGATGGTGAAGTTCGTTCGCGGGCATCACGAATCCGCAAGGTCATTATCAGCAATAATGGATCGGTGCTCGATGAAGATACATTTTCCTCCACAGCACTCATGTATCTGATTGCAAAACTGAATCTCCATTTCCCCAACCTATCCATTTTGTCCCTGGAATCGCGTCCGGAATACGTTGATCTGGAGGAGCTGGAGTTCATATCGAGGGCCCTGGCCGAAGGCGAAACGCCGACCGAACTGGAAATCGCCATTGGGTTTGAAGCCTTTGATAATCGCATCCGAAATGAATTGTTTGACAAGGGCCTGAGTTTGGAAGCTTTCGAAGAACTGGTAAAAAAAGTGGCGCCCTACGGCTTCCATTTGAAGTGCTACTTCATGCAAAAACCGGTGCCGGACATGAGCGATGCCGAAGCTGTTACCGACATCAAAAATGCGATTGATTACCTGAGCAAAATCGTCCAACAACACGATATCCAGATTAACATGCATCTAAATCCAACCTATGTGGCTGCGGGAACGGCACTGGAACCCGCCTTTCGGGAAGGCAGATATCGGCCGCCGCTATTGGAAGACGTCGCTGAGGCGGCCGGCTATGCGAAGGGAAAATCGATTTCCATATTTATCGGGCTTTCCGACGAGGGCTTGGCTGTTAAAGGGGGATCGTTTTTACTGCCGAACAACCGTTCCCTGGTGGAAAAGCTGGAACATTTCAACTGCTCCCAGGATTTTAACCTTCTCGACGAAATTCATAAAGGCCGAAAGCCAGGGCAGTAACGGAACTTGTCCTTGCGGTACCGTGGGTCAAACAGCAGGCGGGAAAAAATTGAAAATACCGGGGATAAATTAACGGATCTATGATCCAAAAAAAGGTAATCCGCATGGGTCTTTAAATGTTTATCAATTTCGGAGTGTTGGAGTATTGGAGTGCTGGAGTGCTGGAGTAATGTCTGAAGTTAGGATGTCTTCTCTTGATACCCCAATACTCCAGTACTCCAGTACTCCATAACTCCAGGTTCGAGACATTTACTAAATTCCTGAAACCTTAAATTCACTTTTTTAGTTATAGTTGCGAAAATCAATTTGCCATATCCAAAACCAGGCGACCGGTAAGATTCCCGGTAGCAAGTCTGTTCAGTGCATGGTTAATGTCCGAAAAAGGAACCGGTTCTATGTTGTGCGCAATTTGTCCAGTCTGGGCTATTTCGATAAGCTGTCTCAGCTCCTGACGGGTCCCATCGGCACTGCCTCTAATCCTGATTCCGTTTTCGATGACAAAGGCCATATCGAAAGAAACTTCACCTTTCGGCAACGCAATCAGCACAATAATTGCCCGACTGCCGGCCGATAGCAGCATCTGCCGCCAGGTATCCAAAGACGGTGCAAAATTCAGGCAGGCGTCGGCGCCTCCCATTTGCTGAATGAAATTCGGTGGATCATCATCTGCGCGAACGATAAAATCGGCACCCAACTTTTTGGCATAGTCCAGTTTCTCTTCATTGATGTCGACGGCGACTACGCGGGCGCCATAGAGCTTTGCGAATTGAATGGCATAGTAGCCCAGGCCTCCGCACCCAAATATGGCAACCAGTCGACCGGGTTCGATTTCTGCTTTACGGACGGCGCTGTATGCCGCGACACCGGCACACATGAGGGGAGCAAATTCAATCGGATCTATTGCGTCCGGAAGGGGGGTCACCCAATTTTCCTGCATACATACATACTGAGCGAAACAGCCATCGTAATCAAAACCGGTTGCAGTCACTTCGCCACAGTGGGTTTCATGGCCGGTAAGACATTGTCGGCAGTTACCGCAGGTACTGTGCACATAGCCCCCACCGACACGGGTGCCGACCTCGAATCTGGGATGCGAGGATCCGTTCAACACAATTTGTCCAATGCCTTCGTGTCCAAGGATCAGGGGCAACTCCTTTCCTGGGGCATGCTCGCCTCTCCAGATATGCAGATCCGTATGACAGATACCGCACGCCTCGAGCGCGACCAGCATTTCTCCGGGTCCGGGTTCGGGAATCGCAACGTCTCTGATTTGGAGCGGCGCTCCATGCTCAACGAGTAATGCGGCTTTCATGGTCTTTTTCATAGATATATTCTTTCGATTTGCTATCCGTTAAAGATCTCTTATGATTTAATGGCGCCCATACTTATAATACCTTATCATAACAGCCCTCCTTTTTTATGTTGATAAACAGCCGGTGCGGCTACTATCAATAACACGGATTAAGAGCGTTAATGAGCTTTTAAACATGCAAACCACAGATAAAAAATCATTGCAACAACTAATTATCCAATCAGCGACCACCACAAGCCGGAATTGAAGATTGAAGATTTGTGGTACCCAATACCCAATACCCAGTACCCAATACCGAACTTTACTTCCCTTCCCGCTCATAGGGTATTCCGGCCGAAGCCGGCGGACTGGCCTTACCGACGATGCCGATCAGCGCCAATATCGAGGCCACGTAGGGCAGCATCGTGAATATTTGATACGGAACCTCGGGGTGGTAGAATTGCAGCCGCAGTTGCAGGGCTTCGCAGGCTCCGAACAACAGGCAGGCTAGAAATCCGCCGATCGGGTTCCAGCGGCCGAGGATAATGGCTGCCAGAGCGATAAATCCTTTGCCGGCACTCATGTGTTCGGTGAACAAAAAAACCTGGGAAAGCACCAGATGGCATCCACCCAGGCCCGCCAGCAGTCCGCTGGCCATGACGCAGGCATAGCGCATGGTAAAAACCGAAACCCCGGCCGTATCCGCTGCCCGCGGATATTCGCCCACCGCCCTGATGTTCAAGCCCCAGGGGGTGTAGAACAACAGCCAGTAGAGCAGCGGGATGGCGGCATACATGAGATATACCAGAAAGTCCTGATGAAAAAAAACGGTCCCGATCAAGGGTATTTTCGATAGCAGCGGTATGGCAGTAGGCTTAAATCCCGGCAGCGACATGGTCGTGGCCTTGACGCCGAAAACCACGCGCGAGAGAAAAGAGGTCAATCCAATGGCGAACATATTAATGGCAATTCCGGCCACCAGTTGATTGACGCGCAAGGAGACGGCCAGTACGGCCAAGAACAGCCCACCGGCAACTCCGAGAAGGCCGCCCATCATCACACCGCCCCATGGTGTGTTCATCAGGAAGGCACCGACCGCCGCGCCGAAGGCTCCCAATAGGATCATGCCTTCCAGGCCGATATTATAGACCCCGCTGCGTTCCGACAGCATCCCGCCGATCGTGGCAAATGTCAACGGCACGGCCATGCGCAGGCTGCTGCCCAAGAAATCGGCTATTACGGTTAGACTAAACAGACTTTCCATGCTTCCAGATCTCGTTCCTCTGTTTGAAAAAGGCCTCTTTCCTCAGCTAGAGAAAGCTGCGGAGTAGTCAAGAATTCAGGGATTCAGGGATTGAGGAATTGAGGAATTTAGGAATTTAGGAATTGAAGGAATTATATCTTATCTTAGTTGTCTAATTATGAACTTTATTCTTCAATCCGGCCTCTCTCTCACCTTCTCCCCTTTTCACCCTCTCTTTCTTCCGACTTCCGAATTCCGACTTCCGAATTCAAGAATTCCTCAATCCCTCAATCCCTCAATCCCTCAATTCCTCAATTCCTCAATCCTTATTAAATCCGCAATCCGCATTCTGCAATCCGCAATCGTCACCCTCAATCCCTCAATCCTTCCCTCATTTCCTCCGCAGCATCCCGGCGCCGTTTCAGAATTCTGGCCCAGAAGCTTTCGTTGTAACGGATGGCGAGACCGGCTGCGATGAATATCACCACCAGGCCCTTGATGGCCTCCACCACAGTGGTCTCGACCCCCACGGCCCGCTGCATGATATTGGCGCCGGCTTTCAGGCCCGACAAGAAAATGGCTGCCACCGGCACCCATACCGGGCTGCCGGCGGCCAGAAAAGCCACCACGATGCCGTCGAAGCCGTAGCCGGCACTGAAGTGATGAAACAAGCGATATTTGAGTCCCAGCACCTCAAAGGTGCCCGCCAGCCCGGCCAGGGATCCTCCTAACATCATGGTCAGGAAAATGCTGCGCCGCACGGAAATGCCAGCATAGCGGGCCGCCGTCGGGTTTTTGCCGACGGTGTCCAGGGAAAAGCCGAATGACGTGTACCGAAAAACGAGAATCAGGATGATGGCAAAAACCAAACCTACCGCCACGCCTAAATGGGCGTCGGTACGCGGCAGCAGAATCGGCAGCCACAAGGCCTCCCTGATTTCCGGAGAGTACGGATACGGTGCGCCTTCAGCCAGCATGGGCCCGCTGACGAAATAATTGACCAGGTCGATGCCCACATAATTCATAAGGAGTGTGATGATGACTTCGTTGATTCCGTGAAAGGCCTTAAGATAGCCTGGAATCGCCCCCCAGACGGCCCCGCCGAGCATACCGGCGGCAATACAGACCGGTATGTGCAGCCAGCCCGGCATTTCCGGCAGGTAAAGCGCCGCCACCGTCGCGAACAGGGCGCCCAGATAGATCTGACCTTCGGCGCCGATGTTAAATTGTCCCACCCTCAAGGGCACCAAAACCGCCAGTCCGGCCAGCAGAATCGGCGACATTTTAACCAGGGTGGTGGCAAAACCATAGTAGTCAAAAAAGGCGCCTTTGAACAGCGCCTGATAGGCCGTGATGGGGTTGGAGCCGGAAATCACGATCAGGACCGCGCCGACCAGCAGGGCGGCCAGCACCGCCCAAAGGCTCTTTAGCATGAATATGATTCGAACCGCTTTAAGCATTCGGCCATTCGCTCCTTAATTCTTCAATCTTCATTATTCATTATTCATTTCCAAGCGCCCCTGACATCAGCATGCCGAGTTGCTCGGCTGTCGCCTCGGATGGATGAAGCATGCCGGTGGTTTTGCCCCCGAACATCACTGCCACGCGGTCGGAAACCGCCATCAGGTGCTCCAATTCCGTGGAGATGTAAAGAACGGCTTTCCCGCGGTCACGCTGTTGCAGAATCATTCGCTGGACAAACTCGATGGCTCCCACGTCAAGGCCCTTGGTGGGCTGCATGGCAATCAGAATTCGGGGATCGGCCTCCAGTTCCCGACCCAGGATCAGTTTTTGCTGATTGCCGCCGGAAAGAAATTGAGCCGGCTGGTGGATCGACTGCAAGCGCACATCATACTTTTGGACGATTTTTCGGGCATGTGACTGAATAAATCCAGTATTCATCAAGCCGGATTTGGAAAAGGGCTTCCGATTGAAATCACGTAAAGCGAGATTGGCGGCAGCCGGGTAGTCGAGCACCAGGCCCGTGTTTTGGCGATCTTCAGGAATGTACCCGATTCCGTGCAACTGCTTGCGCCGGCGGATGCCGGCACCGGAGATGTCGCCTCCATCGATCCGGATAATGCCCGCTTCGAGTGGACGCAGGCTGGTGATGACTTCAGCCAACTCGGCTTGTCCATTGCCGTCCACCCCCGCAATGCCCAGAATTTCGCCGGCGTGCAAGACGATAGAAACCCGATCGAGAGCCCGAATACCGCGATCGTTCAAAGCACTTACATCCGACATCTCGAGCGCAATTTCCCCGATTTCGCCATCTTGGCGGCCAAAATCGAAATTGACATCCCGGCCCACCATCAACTTGGCCAGTTCATTGACAGTTGTCTGCTTGACCGGCAGTTCGGCGGTCACATTGCCCTGCCGCAGAACCGTCACCTGGTCGGCGACCTGCATGACTTCTTCAAGTTTATGCGTAATGAAGATAATCGTGTGCCCCGCATCGCGTAGTCGTTTGAGACCGCTTAAGAATGTATCGACTTCATGGGGGGCCAAAACACTGGTTGGCTCATCCAGAATCAACAGCTCGGCTTCGCGATAGAGGGCTTTGAGAATTTCAACCCGCTGCTACATACCCATCGGCAGCTTCCAGATGGGCTCTTTGGGATCGATTTCAAACCCAAATGAATCGCTGAGCTTGCGCACCCGCTGTTCGTGTTCGGCAAGGTGCAGCGAAGCCTTTTGTCCTTTTAGTCCCAGAATGATATTTTCGGTAACGGTCAGGGATTTCACCAGCATAAAATGCTGATGGATCATGCCGATGCTGTTCTCGATGGCTTTACGCGGATTATCGATGGGCACATCACGGCCGTCAATCTCGATCCGGCCTTCATCCGGCTGATAGAGGCCGAACAGCACGTTCATCAGCGTCGTCTTGCCGGCACCGTTCTCGCCCAATATAGCATGGATACTGTTCTTGTCGACGTGCAGACTGACGTTGTCGAGGGCTTTGAAATCACCAAAGCGTTTGGTTATCCGGTCGATGAAAAGATGGTACATAAAGCAGACTTAGTTGCGAATATTGTGCATTCTGTGGCGATAGACTTCCTAAATGGAAGAAATAGTTACTCTAAGAAATGCCTAAAGTTTCAAAATGCCTAAAATGTCTAAAATTGTGGTATCCGATCGATTTTATGAAAAAAGAAAAACATTTTACAATATTCACTCACCGAGTTCTGGTTTTTCAAACAGAAAATACCAGTCGCTAGAAAAAAAGAAGAAGCGACACGCGGCGCAAGCGCCTGCGCTGCGCGACCGACACCACAATTTTAGTCATTTATAATTTTAGAGCATTTTAGATCATTTTCCGGCTTGTCCGGATCAGGGTTTAACCTCACCCCTTTTGACTTGCTCCAACAACCGGGCCGCTTCGGTTCGAACCGATTCCGGAACCGACGGATGATAGGTTCCGATATTGAGGACCTTGGGGTAATTCAGGTCCCAGAGGTAGTCCTTGCCTTCGAGTCCCTTGCCGTCCTTGACGACCGAGAAAAGCTCGACCATCGCCTGACGCCAATTGACAATGGCCGAATTTAAAATAATGTCGGGCCAATCGCTGTAGGCATCATAGTACATGCCGATGGCATAGACGCCTTTTTCCTTGGCAGCCTGCAGGCTTCCGATGGTGGCATTGTCCATGGTGGGAAAGACGACGTCAGCGCCCTGGTTGATCTGGTTGAGGGCGGCCTCCTTACCCTTGGCGATATCATCCCAGTCGTTGGTCCAGGCAACGGACGTTTTGCCGTCGGCACGGGCCATTTTGAATCCGGCACCAAAGGTGTCGCCCAGTTCAACGTATTTTTTAAGCTTTTGGGCGCAGATATAGCCGCCTTTACCGGTCTTGCTCATCTTGCCGGCAATGTAGCCCACGACAATGCCGATTTGTTTCAGATCAATGCCCACCGTGGCGACATTTTTTGAAGGCTTGATGCCGTTATGAACAATGAACATGACCTCCGGATATTTGCGGGCCACCCGGGAGGCGGCTTCCTGGAATTCCCCGCCGTGCCCGATGACATAGTGGTAACCCCGGCGGGCATAATCGGCCATGGCCTCGGCCTGATCGGGCTGGGGTACCTTTTCACTGTAGGCGACCTCGAAGCCGAGTTCGTCCTTGACCCGCATCAGGCCTTCATAGCCGGCCTGGTTCCAGGACTTATCCGAAATGTTGCCGGGCAGAACCATGGCAATTTTTACGTTTTCAGCCAAAGCCTGGCCGGTCAGCGCCAACGCACAAAAAACCACAACCATCAATAAACTCATTTTCATGATTCTCATTTTACCCTCCTTATCGTACTAAGTTAATCTTGATCCAATATCACCGGTATCAAGAAACTAGTCAATCGCGGCTAAAAGCCGCTCCCACAAGCCATAGCGGACTTCCGTCAAGAGTTCTCCGCAATCTACCTTCTGCCCCCAAACATCAAAGGCCTTTCAATCCGCATTCCGCAATCCGAAATCCGCATGCGAGTAAATCCGCATTCCGAAATCGAGTCATTCCCCCTTCCGCATTCCGACTTCCGAATTCTAAAACCCTTCCACCTGCTTCGGAAAGTAGTCCTCGCAGCTGCCTTCGCGATACACATCGGTGGTGGCGCAGTGCAGCGCGCCGCCAAAGGGATAGGCGTCTCTAAACGGCACCTCGACGATTTCGAACCCGAGCTTGTCCAGCTGCTCCTGCTGGTAGACCTCGCTGGCTTCGACACAGACGGTTTTGGGATCCAGCACGAGCACGTTCATCGAGAGCCAGACACTGGAATAGCACAGCGGCGGTGGATTCTCATGAGCCGGCTGGGCGGCCTCGACGATCTCCCAGCCGTTGAGGTCAAACAGCTTGCGCTGCTCCGGCCGCACCTTGCGGTTCGGATTGTTGAGCAGCAGGCCGGGGCGCAGGGGCACGAAGGTGCAGTCGATATGAATCGGATAAGGGTCGCCCGGAAAGTTCATGGCATGGATTCGCAGGTCCGGAAAATGGCGTTGCAGCCAGTTGATGCCCGCCAGGTTGGCCGTGAACCCATGCTGCACGATGATGTCCTTGCCCATGCGCGCCAGCTCGGCCGCGTCAAAAAGGGGCTCGACCTCGGTGGTTACGAAGTCCCGGGCCGCCGTTAATTTAAGCCGGTCCTCGATCGTCATCACCCGGCTGAGATACCCTTCTTTATATGACGCGTCCGTCAGCCGCGGTTTGGGGGCCGCCTCCCAGCGCATGTTGGGATCTTCCTTGAAATACTGCTCGAGCAAGGGCCGGTAGCACAGATATTCGAACCAGCGGCAACGGTAGGACATGGTGGCCTCCAGCATTTCATTGCCGACCGTGGCAACAACATCCCGCGGCGGCATGCAGCCGAACAGCGATTCGGTTTCAAAATCCGGTGTTTGGGCCTTTTGGCTGAAATCGAGCGGTGTGGGCCGATCCACCCGAATACCTCGTTTTCTGAGGATATCGGCAAAGTTGTCGAGTTGAACATTGGCCTTGTCCACTGTTTCCTGGGGTCGCGGACCCCATTTGCCTTTCATGTCGCTGTCCAGCGGGACTTTGCACTCCACCGCCGGTTCGGGGGGCGGTATCATACAGCCGTCGGCCACCCCGACGATAACATGCTTCAACGGATCCCATTCATTCCAGGAATTAACAATTGTTTTGCCCTCTTCCACCATAGTTGTCCTCCTTGTGTTTAATCAGAAAAATCAGTGTTCAAAGTTCAGGGTTTGGGGCTTCGACCCCACAAGCAAAGTTCAAGGTTAAAAGGTTGATAACGCAACGAGCCAGCTGCGTTGGAATTCGAATTTGCGGTGAAACTAAGCATGACAGATTTCATTGGTAGGTTGGGTAGCGGAACGAAACCCAACATCCGGTGATCGGATCTCAACCCACCCTACGGTCTGATCTATTGGCCGGTCACGACTGAGAAGGCTGTTTTGGATCGATAGATCCGATATTTTGAAGGCCTAATAATGTTGCAAAGCATAAATTAAATTTCATTGCAACATCAAATTGCGATACATCCATTTTATTGCCGACTCCATCAGTTCGCTACTTTTGCTAAAGTTCCATCGATTTTGACGGATAAATCTTATAGACCAAAGAACCGGGTGCAATAAAATTCCACCAAATCGGGGTTGGACCATCAAATCGCCAAGATAAAATTGCCGCCAGATAGGATTTTGACATGGAAGCCAACAATGAAGAATTGATGCAGAAAATTTTAGCAAGTGTTGACGAATTGCCACCGATGCCCGAAGTCGTGGTCAAAGCCCAGCAACTTTTGGCAACGCCTGATTCAAGCGCCAAGGAACTCGCGGCACTCCTGGAGACGGATCAAGCAATTGCGGCTCAGATTCTGAAAATGTCAAATTCGAGCTTTTTCGGGATGAGCGGCAAGGTTTCATCCATTCAGCATGCCTGCCTGGTTCTGGGGAATAAAAATCTGAGCGAAATTATAGCTGCGGCAGGTGCCAAAAAATCGTTGGAAACAAAATTACCAGGATATGGTCTTGATTCAGAAGATCTGTGGCAGCATGCGCTCTCTGTCGCCCTGGGTTCGAAAATCATCGCTTCCAGAAGAAATCCAGACCTTGAAATGGTGGCTCATACGGCCGGCCTCGTTCATGATGTCGGCAAGATAATCCTTGACCCATTTGTCATGGAAAATAAAGAAGCTTTTGAATCCTATATATTTGAAGAAGACCAAACGCAACTCAATGCTGAACAAGAAGTCCTCGGATTTGATCATGCCGAAATAGCTGCGGAGGTATGTGAAAAATGGCGTATCCCCGAGGTCATATCAACGGCCATTCGATACCACCATAGTCCGTCGCTCTCCCTGGAGGTCGAACTGGGATCCATCCTTCACATGGCCGATTATATTTCCCTCATGAGCGGGGCAGGATATGAGGACGATAATTTCATATATGAACTGGAAGCGGGGACCATGGATTATTTGGAGCTTGATCAAGACGATATCAACGAACTCAGCCTCGAAATCCAGGATGCAGTTGCCAATCTAATGGACTCCTAAACTAAATAAAGCCTAGGTTATACGGTTCAGGGTTCAACGTTCAGGATTTAAAACCTCCAACCATTTTATTGCAGGTGGATTATATCAACAGAAGGTTCACAAAGTCGGTTCACCCAACGGGTGACAGCGGCCAACCCGTAACCCGTAACCCGCAACCCACAACCCAGAACCTATTCCATCAAGACAATTCGTCCATGATTTCCCCATCAACTCTGAAAATGTAGGCGATCAACGCCGCCCGGATCCACATGCCGCAGCGCTCCTGGCGCCAGTAGGCCGCCCGCGGATCCTTGTCGATTCTGACATCGATTTCATAGCGCCGCGGCAGCGGATGCAGGATGGCGCAGTGGGTTTGAATCATGGACAGGTGGTTGGTTTTAAGATGAAACTGGGGAAAGGTTTCGGCTTCGCTGGTCGGATCCGAGGCGTACTCGTTCTGAATCCGGGTCATGTAGATGGCGTCCACCTCGGGCATGATGCTCTCAAAGTCTTCGGTTTCTTTGAACGGTATGCTGTGTTTATCCAAAAATTCTTTGATGTCGTCCTTCATCCTGAAGACTTCCGGCGCGACATAGACCACTTCGACGTCTTGGTAGTTCTTCATCAAATAACTTAGTGATCGCACCGTGCGGCCGCGTTTCAGATCTCCCACCATGGCAATTTTTTTGCCGTCCAAACCGCCGATGGTTCTGAATTCTCTTTCCAGAGTGTATATATCGAGCAGCGCCTGGGTGGGATGCTGATCGGGACCGGAGCCGCCATTCAATACCGGCACGGGGTGTTCGGTTTGGTTCAGGACCCAGGCGGTTTTTTCCGCGAACCCGGCTTCCGGATGCCGTGAAATAATCAGATCGACGTAGCTGGCAAAGGTGCGAATCGTGTCCTCCGGTGATTCACCTTTCACCTCGGAACTGGTTGAAGTCCCGCGAATTTCGGACGTGGTCAGCCCCAGGATGTGGCAGGCGTTTTGAAAAGAAAGGAAAGTCCGGGTAGACGGTTGCACGAAGTAAAGCATGGCCCGTTTGTGGGGCAGCAGGTGACGAAGCTTGCTCTGCCCTACTTTGGTTTTGGCCAGCAATCTGATCGAATCCGCCAGGCTGCAAAGATAATCCAAAAACGGCCGGTCAAACTGCTGGGCATAGATAACATCATATATGCGATTATTTCTGATGAAATTCTGCACTTTTTCATCCACGGGCCTGTTGATGAATTCATCCCATCCTTCGAATTCCTGCTGGGTTTGTTCAGCATACTTTTCCATTCTTTTCTCCTGTATTTTTTTTTATTGAAATCAGTTGTTATTGTGAGGCAAGTCTCTGGAATTCGATTTTAATGGGGAAGGAAGTGAAATGAATTCCAATTTAAAAAAATAATATGCCAAAATATTTCTTGTGTGTCAAGAACCGAATAACCACATTATGTTGTGGTCTAGGTGAAAGTCTTGAGGTTGAATTCATAGATAATCAACTGCCTGCCTCGCAATGTGCCATAAGTCAATGAAATCCCAAATCTCAAGCATCAAATTACAAACAAATCTCAATTTCTAATATTCAATGACCAAAACTGTCTTCAACTTTGAGGCGATTCATTCTACAAATCAGCGATGTTTTGTTTGGAATTTTGAATTTTGTCCATTGGGATTTATTTGAGATTTGTTTTTTGGTGCTTGGAATTTTTCATCAAACGGGCGAACTTCATTAAATCGGCCAATTTCCTGTTCGAATGGGCTATATTTTTGAATAAGCGCTTTCTCCTTGCTTGCTTGACATTTTTCTGCCATATTTCAAGCTTTTAAATCCAAGCACTGTCAACAAAGGAATTATGAATGTCTGCAGCCCAACTAAAAGAAACCATTCTGGGGAAAATCAGCGCCGCCGCTGAAAAAGCCTTTGGTCTGCCGCCGGAACGATTGGAAATCGGGTTCCCGCCGAATCCCGCCATGGGTCATTTTGCCGTCGGATGCTTTCCCCTGGCCAAACAGTTTCGCAGATCTCCGGCTGAAATAGCTGCAAAAATTGTTGAACACCTACCGGCCGATGATGTCATGGCCAATGCCAGCGCCGCCGGCCCCTATATCAACCTTGAAATTTCAGGCGATCTATTTTTCGGCAATGTGTGTCGTCATATCACAGACCGGGACAGCGCCTATGGCTCGTCCGACCTGGGTCAAGGCCGCCGCGCCATGGTGGAGTACCTGGCACCCAACACCAACAAACCATTGCACCTGGGTCATCTGCGCAACGGCGCCCTGGGCATGGCGGTTGCCAACATGTACCAGGCCACCGGTCACTGGGTCGTCAAAGCCAACCTGGTCAATGACCGGGGCGTTCATATTTGCAAAAGCATGCTGGCCTGGCAACGATGGGGTTACGGCACAACGCCTGAATCGGAGGGCATCAAAGGCGACCACTTTGTCGGCCGCTATTATGTGCGCTACGCCCAGGAAGCCGATAAAGACCCTGAGCTTGAAAATGAAATCCAGCAGATGCTGCAAAAATGGGAAGCCGGCGACCCGGAGACCATCGATCTATGGAAGAAAATGAACGGCTGGGTGTATGATGGTTTTGCGCAAACCTATGAGCGCTTCGGTCTGCTGTTTGACGTCTTTTACTATGAATCCGATACCTACAAGCTCGGCAAGGACATAATCCAACAGGGTCTGGAAAAAGAGGCCCTGAAACTGGATCAAAACGGCAACACGGTCTTTTTCCTGCCGGAAGAAGAATTCGGCCGTGACAAAAACGGTGAATCAAAGCGCGTCACCGTGCTGCGCGCGGATGAGACCGCCCTTTACATCACCCAGGACATCGGCACCGCGATTCTCAAGATCACCGATCACAACCTGGATTATTCCATCTATGTCGTCGGCAGCGAGCAGGAATACCATTTTAAATGCCTGTTCGCAATGTTGGCGGCCCTGGGATATGAGTGGGCCAGAAACTGCTATCACCTGTCCTACGGCATGGTGTATTTGCCGGAAGGCAAAATGAAATCCCGCGAAGGCAAAATCGTCGATGCCGACGATCTCATCAGCGCGATGATCAAACTGGCCGAAGACGAAATCCGCCGGCGTGATCCCGACGGCAAACTTTCGCCCGCCGAAGTAAAAAGCAGGGCTCAAAAAATCGGGGTGGGTGCCGTAAAATTCTACTTGCTGCGGGTGCGCCCCAATCAGAGCATCAATTTCGATCCGGCGGAATCCATATCCTTTGACGGATTTACCGGCCCCTATTGCCAGTATGCCTACGCCCGTATCAGCGGAATTCTGGAAAAATCCAAAACCGCCGCCGCACCGCGGCCCGATCCGGATTTTTCATTGCTGGGCAACGCGGAAGAGGTTCTGCTGCTCCAGAAGTTAATCGAATTTCCGGCGGAAGTCCAAAGTGGCGTCGAAGATCTCAATCCCTCCAAAGTCGCCGGGCATATTTTTAATACGGCCAAGGCATTTAACCAGTTTTATAATAAACACCCGGTGCTTCAGGCAGACAGTGAGCAGTTGATTAGTGCCCGGCTCGAGTTGATCAAGGCAACGGCTGTGGTGTTGAAAAACGGGCTTAACATGCTGGGAGTTGAGGTACTGGAGAACATGTAGACGTCGAGCAAAATGCTCAAATTGTTGATTGTCTGCTGTCGGTTGTCGGTTGTCCGTTGTCGGTTGTCTGTTGATTATTGGTTTGCAATTCCGTCGAGTGCAACTCACCACCAAGGGTGTAAGGTTCAGCCTCCGAATAAAGTCAGCAGCTTGTGGGAGCGGCTTTCAGCCGCGATTATAAAGGATTTATCAAATCCGCCTGCGGCGGACCACCAAGACACGAAGGCACGAGGTATAACATATAAATATTTTTTCTTTGTGTCTTAGTGACTTTGTGGCCAATCTTTTCGGTTTATCCGGGTTGGGGTTTATAGAGCCTTTCTACAACGGACCACTGACAACGGACAACTCACGACTGACAACTCACAACGAACAACTCACAACGGACAACTCACAACGGACAACTCATATAAATGGCAAACCAATGTTAAACCCACGAATCCTCATTAAAATCGGCGGTCGGGCGTTTGATGGCGAGCAGGGGTATCAAGAACTGGCGGCGGCCATCAAAGCTTGTCCTGGCCTGGAGCTTATCATTGTGCATGGCGGCGGGGCCGAAATTTCCCAGGCGCTGAAACGCGCCAAACGCGAAACCAAATTTATCGACGGCATCCGGGTTACTCAGGCTGAGGACATCAAAATTGTCGAAGATGTTCTATCCGGCGTCGTCAATCTGAGGATCGCCTCCTGGTTGAGCGACAACGGCGTTGAATGCCGGCGCATGTCGGGCAAAACCGAAAACCTGCTGCTGGTCGAGCCCTTAACCCGCGGCGGCCTGAATTGGGGTTTTGTCGGGCAGGTCAAGCAGGTAAATGCCGTCGTCGTCCTGGAAAATTTGAAAGAAAACCGGGTGCCGGTCATATCCCCGATTTCAGGCGACGAAAAAGGCGATAGTTATAATGTTAACGCAGACAACGCCGCAGCGGCGCTTGCGGCGGCCGCGCAGTGCACGGACCTGGTTTTTGTAACAGATGTCCCCGGTGTCCTGGTGAATGAGCAGATCAGACCGTCCCTGTCAGTGGCAGATGCAAAATCGCTGATTGGCGACGGCGTCATCCAAGGCGGCATGGTTGCGAAAATGGAGTCGGCCTTCGAAGCCTTGCAAAAGAAGGTCTCCCGGGTTCACATCATCCAGTGGCAAGGTCCAAAAACGTTGACCAATATATTAAGCCAACCTGCGATCTCAGGAACCATCATCCATATATAGAAAAAGCCGGATCTTCTGGGCCAGGTAAGAAACAATCGGCTATGCCGTGAATCCAGCTACAAGCGGGAGCGGAATGATGGGATAGTGGAATGTTGGAATGCCGGGTTTTGAGGAATGGAATCTGTTTATTTGAGGATGGCACGGATCAACTCATAAAATCAACCTGTTATCCGCTTTCAATTCCCAATATTCCATTATTCCACCATTCCATTATTCCAGTCGGCGTCTAAGGTAAACTCCCCCCTTCTGGACTCGTATTCTTTACTTCTCACGCCCATTTTTGGTCCGCAAAAATCTGTATTTTGGCGAATCACATTCGATATAAACCGACCAACGGTCTTGGTTTTCAGATTTGAGGTTCCCTGCCGGGATTTCGAGGGCAGCGTCGTTCTTTTGAACATATCCCTGAAATTATGGTATTTAACCTAAATCTTTATAATCTCTCGCAAAGACGCCAAGACGCAAAGAAAGTCTGAAGAACCTTCGCGCCTTTGCGCCTTTGCGCGAGGTTAGCGTTTGCCGATAATTGCCGACACAAATACTTTGACGCTGCCCTGCCGGCCATCCGGCCGCTCTTGACTGCATCTGCCTTTATGTTACAATGTAACACTGAAACATGGTCGGATATTTTCGTTTCAAATCATTGCCACAATAGACATCTGCTAATATTTGCGGTGCCTTTCAGTTCATATCATAGGTAGGAATGATCAGCTCGCTTGGAATTAGCTCAGCCATTTTGAAGGGGCGGTTTAGGAGTGTTCTTAAATGGAGCGTCTGCAGATTTGAAAAATGCCGACTTTGATAGGAGAGCCTTGACCCATGCCAATTTCCACGAATCACGTACAGAATTTTGAACTCGCACTGCTGGCCATCGATCAGGTGAAAGCCAAAGGCATCATCGCTGAACTCGCCCCATCTTACACCCCATTGCAGCTTTTGGAGGGTCTGGTGGCACCCGCCCTCAATCACATCGGCGCAGCTTGGGAACAGGGCCATATCGCGCTATCCCAGGTGTATATGAGCGGACGCATCTGCGAGGATCTTGTCAATGAGCTATTACCCCAAAGTGTGTCGCCGCAAAAAAATAAGCCCAAAATGGCGATAGCAGTGCTTGAAGATTATCACCTGCTGGGAAAGCGGATTGTATATGCCCACCTTCGATCGTGTGGGTTTGAATTAATTGACTTGGGTCATGGGATCAGCGCCGAAGCACTGGCCGACCTGGTCATTAAAGACAAGATTGAAATTCTTCTGATCTCAACCCTGATGTTACGTGCCGCATTGAAGGTCAAGCAGGTAAAAGAAAAGCTCGAAGCGGCGGGATCAAAAACCAAAATCATAGTCGGCGGCGCGCCTTTTCTCTTGGATCCGCAACTCTGGCAGAACGTCCGGGCGGATGCCATGGGACGCGACGCCGCAGAAGCCGCATCGATTATTTTAAAGCTAAAGGAATATCCAACATGACGACTCCGAAATTTACTTCGCGCCAAAGGGTATTGACGGCGCTGGGGCATACCGAACCCGACCGCGTACCATTTTTTTTGCTGTTGACCGTGCACGGCGCGAAGGAGTTGAATTTGAGCATTCGAAGCTATTTTTCAAAGGCCGAAAATGTCGTCGAGGGCCAGTTAAGAATGCGTGCCAAATACGGGCATGATTGTCTATATCCTTTCTTCCATGCCGCCCTTGAGGCGGAAGCCTGGGGAGGCGAGGTGATTTATTTCGATGACGGACCGCCCAACTCCGGTGAGCCGTGTATCCAAAAACCGGACGTCATCAATCATCTGGAACCGCCTCAACTTCAGGATTCCGCAGGTTTGAAAACGGTATTATCCACGATAGAAATGCTAAAAAACAAAGCCGATGAGGATACGCCGATCATCGGGGTGGTGATGTCACCCTTTTCCCTGCCGGTGATGCAAATGGGTTTCGATAAGTACATCGAGCTCATCTACCGTTCCCCCGAGTTGTTTGATAGACTCATGCGAGTCAATGAGGTCTTCTGCGTGCGATGGGCCAATGCCCAATTGAACGCCGGGGCGACCGCCATTTGTTATTTCGATCCGGTTGCTTCCAGCTCCATCGTTCCCCGGGATATTTATCGCCGGACCGGCTTTCAGGTCGCCCAACGGACGCTGGCCAAAATCAAAGGACCCACCGCAACGCATCTGGCTTCGGCACCCTGCTTGCCGATCCTGGAAGATCTCGCTCAAACCGGTACGGCTGTTGTGGGTGTCAGCGCCCTTGAAGATTTGGCTGAATTAAAAAACCGCGCAAACGGCCGCTTTAGCATTCTGGGCAATTTAAACGGAATCGCGATGACCCATTGGAGCGACCTGGAAACCCAAACCCATGTCAAAGAAGCGATTGGCAAGGCAGCGTCCGGCGGCGGTTTCGTTTTATCAGATAATCATGGTGAAATACCCTGGCAGGTACCGGATTCAGTCCTGGCAACGATTTCGGAAACGGTGCAAGATTGGGGCCGCTATCCGATAAACCGAGAATAGCAAAATGGAAGATCAAATCTGCCTGATCGTATGCGAGAACCTGAAAAATGAGGTTGAAACTGTTGTTCAAGCCGAGAACTTAGGGGATGCAAAGATCATAACGTATCCCTCTCAATGTGGACTTCCCAGGCCCAACGCCAGCGTTATCGCGAATGCCAAACGTCGCTGCAAATGTCAGGACCAAAGCATTTTCTTGGTCGGCGGCGGCTGCATCCTGGGATTGGATAGGATGGATGAAAACCATGATTATGTGAACATACTTCAGGCGGATCCGTGCCTGAGTCTGCTGATCGGGGAAGCGTCCATCGAGAATTATATTTCGCAAGGCGCTTACCTGTTGACACCGGGCTGGCTGACGCAATGGCGACGTCACTTGCAAAATTGGGGATTTGATCGGAATATCGCCCGGTCTTTCTTCGGCGAGAATATATCGCAGCTGGTTTTACTGGATACCGGCATTGCCGCGAACGCCATCGAACATCTACAGGAATTCGGGGATTACGTAAACCTTCCCATTGAGCAGGTGCCCGTCGATTTGGAATATTTGCAGCTGCGTTTTGCGAGATTCCTCTTGGAGCGGGCGCTGAGATTGGAGCAGAAAAATTCCCGCGAATCATTGGAGGAGGTTCTCAAGCAATCTTCCGACTACGCCATGGCGTTTGATCTGATTGGCAGACTCACCGGTATGATGTCTGAGGCGCAAGTCATCGAGAAGATATTTGAACTGTTCACCAGTCTGTTTGCCCCTCGAGGGATGGTGTATCTCCCAAAAATCAACGGCCGATTCGAGCAACATATTGCTCAGCCGGCAGATCTAGCCTTGTCAGCCGATTCGCGCCTGCGGCTCATCTCGCAGAAGCAAGATCATGTATGGGCACCGGACGGCAGTAGTTTCAATCTGAAGCTTTGCCATAGTGGCAGCACACTGGGAGTCATAAAAGTCGACGATATCGCCTTTCCTCAATATAAAAGCCGCTATCTCAACATTACGCTGGCCATCAAGAAAGTATGCGCGCTGGCCGTTGCCAATGCTCGCACCTACCAGAAGCTGGAGAAAACCGTTGCCAACCTCCAAAGCGCGCTTTTGGAACGCGAAGCGGCTGAGAAAGCCCTAAAAATCTCGGAACGGAACTTAAATTCCATTATCAAAACCATTCCCGATATCGTTTATCGCCTGCATCCGCGTGGAACCATAGCCTTTATTAGTGATGGCGTCAGAAAATACGGGTATTCTCCTCACCAACTCATTGGAACCGATATTTCACAGCTTGTCCATCCGAATGACCGAAAAAAGGCGTTCTACCGAATCAACGAAAGAAGGACGGGAGAACGTAGCACCAGAAACTTGGAAATAAGGCTTTCACCTTTTGAATTCAGCCGGCTTTCGACGGATGATTCAAAAAGGTTAGCAGAATCTGCGCCTGTTTTTCTGATTTCGGCCGAAGGCTTATACACTTCCGAGATGCCCACAGCAGAATCTTTTATGGGTACCCAGGGTATTGCGCGCGATATATCAAATCAAAAACGTATCGAAGCCGAAAAGAAAGCGCTTGAAAATCAGATCCACAGAGCCCAGAAGATGGAATCCATCGGAACGCTGGCCGGAGGTATAGCTCACGATTTCAATAATTTGCTCATGGGAATCCAGGGACATGTTTCCCTGATGTCGTTCGACACGAGCCCGGAGCAACCGCATTACGCTAGTCTAAACAGCATTGAAGAGTTTGTCGAGAGTGCCGCCAACCTGACCAAGCAGCTATTGGCTTTCGCCAGAGGAGGCAAATATGAGATTAAAGCCACCGATTTAAATAAGCTAATCCGCAACACGTCTCGAATGTTCGGTCGCACCCGTAAAGAGATCGAATTTCGCCTGGAACTGCAGCCGGATCTCTGGACCGTGTCGGCAGACCACGGACAAATCGAGCAGGTGCTTTTCAATCTATTTCTAAATGCCTGGCAAGCGATGCCCGATGGTGGCCGTATAAACATAACCACTGCCAACCGGATAATTTCCGATCGATCCGCCAATCAGTTCGTGACGAAAACCGGCGAATATTCTATGCTAACGGTTAGCGATACCGGTGTGGGCATGGAGCCGGCTACCCAGGCAAGGATTTTTGAACCCTTTTACACCACCCGACAAAGGGAATTTGGAACCGGCCTTGGATTGTCCTCGGCCTATGGCATCATTAAGAACCACGGTGGATTCATTGACGTTCATAGTCAAATAGGGCAGGGGGCAACGTTTAGGATATTCCTGCCGGCTGCCAAGCAGGAGACGCCTGTTGAAGAAAAGTCGGAAAGTAAATTGCTAAAAGGCACCGAGACAGTTTTGATCGTTGACGATGAAAAACTAATCGTCGACATCGGGGTCCAAATTTTGGTTAAGCTGGGCTATCGGGTGTTAACGGCCAACAGCGGCAGGGAAGCTATTGAGATCTATCGGAAGATGTGCGATGAAATCGAATTAATCGTGCTGGATATGGTCATGCCGCAGATGAGCGGCAACGAGACCTATGATCACCTCAAGCGCATAAATCCAAATGTCAAAGTAATCTTATCAACTGGATACAGCAATGAAGGTCGAACGCGGGAAATCCTGCAAAAAGGATGCAACGGATTTATTCAAAAGCCGTTTAAAATAATTGAGTTTTCACAAAGGCTGCGGGCCGTACTCGACGCCAAAGGCTAAAAACACCCTCTAAAAAAAGAGATTTCCCATGCAATTGAAAGACAAGACGGTTGTGGTAACAGGCGGTGCGACAGGCCTCGGCCGGGCGATGTGTCTGCGCTTTGCCGGTGAAGGGGCTGCAGTGGTCATCAATTTCAGTAAATCCGGGACCCAGGCCGCAGAATTGGTCGGTGAGATCGAATGCGCCGGCGGCCGGGCTGTGGCTATGCAGGCTGATGTATCTATTGATCTGGAGGCCCGGCGGTTAATTTCAAATGCCGTGGACCAATTTGGTCGTCTTGACCTGCTCATTAATAATGCCGGCTGGACCCGATTCATTCCGCACCATGATCTGGATAGCTTGAGTGATCAGGTGCTTGACAAGACGTGGGGTGTCATCGTTAAAGGTTCGATTTACTGCATCCGCGCCGCAGTGCCGCATTTGCGGGAGGCCGGTGATGCTTCGATCATAAATACCACCTCCGTTGCGGCCTACACGGCGCGCGGGAGCTCCCTGATATATGTCGCGGCAAAATCAGCCCTGGCCGGCATTACCAAGTCTCTGGCCCGGGCGTTGGCGCCGGAAATCAGGGTCAATGCCATCGCACCGGGTTTTGTGGACACCGGGTTCGTCGACTGGACGCCGGAAGTCCTGGCCGAGTTGCAGAAACCCACCCGGCTCGGCCGCCGGATCAGCCCGGAGGATGTCGCTGACGCGGCTGTCTATCTCGCAACGGCTGCGAGATCGACTACCGGCCAGACGATCCTGGTGGATACCGGTGATGCGGCGTTGGGATGATACCGGAATCCCGTAAAAACAATTTTTGAGGAATTGAGTGAAATATCCGAGTCCACAAATAATATTTAATCTTCAATCTTCAATTTTCAATTCCGGCTTGTCCGGGTCGGGGAGACGTAAGCGCAATGTTAAATATCTGTATATTCTGCGGTTCGAGTGCGGGTAAAAATTCATCCTACAAAAACGCAGCGGTCGAGCTCGGCCGACTTCTGGCCGAAAAAAAATTAACGCTGATATACGGCGGTGGTAACATCGGCTTAATGGGTGCCATTGCCGAAAGTACCATAAACAACGGCGGGCGGGCGATCGGAGTCATTCCGCAGTTCCTGGTTGACAAGGAACTGGTCTACCGAAAGCTGACAGAGGTCCGAATCGTCGAATCAATGCACGATCGCAAGGCGGCAATGGCCGAATTGGCGGATGCGTTTATCGCCATGCCGGGTGGATTTGGAACCCTGGAGGAAACCGTTGAGGCATTGACCTGGTCTCAACTGGGTCTGCATGCTAAACCCATCGGACTGCTGAACATCGATGGCTACTATAATTCATTGGATGCATTTTTCAATCATATGGTGAAAGAGGGTTTCCTATTGCAGGAATATAAAGACATACTGCGGATCGAAAAAGACCCGGCAACCCTGCTGGCAAGCCTGGCCGCATATGAGCTGCCCCTGGTCGACAAGTGGGGTAACCCGAATTGATCCGCCCGAACCGAATCCGGACAAGCCGGAAATGAAAATTGAAGATTGAAGATTGAAGATTTGTGGTTCGCCTTCGGCGGATCTATTTTATTCTGTCTCCACCGTCGAAACAGCGAAAATCAGATTAACAGATATATAGGCGAAACAAGGTGGTATCCTAATAATAAAGAAAGCTGATTTCAATTCTAAGCTTTGTAAATGCTTGTTTGTTAGTGCATTTAAATGATGCCAACAAATAATTTGCACAATTTGTGCGAAACTGATTTGGTAACTGTCTAACGCCCAACAATGCCGAAGGCCGAATACCCCCGCTAACGCGGGATGACACATCTATTTAAAAAAATTGCGGTGTGCCTCGAAAACCCTGCCTCTTTTACCTTACACCTTATACCCTACACCCTAAACCATTCTTATCTATCGTCTACGACTTTTTTTCCTGACACCCGAAACCTGACACCCGAAACCATTTTGCCGTGTGCCGAATACCGAAAGCCGAATACCGGTCAGTTCCCCACCCCCCTTGCATGCCCGTTCAAAAGACCTTACCTTAAAATTCAAATAACCTGATTCCATCCCAAGCGGGAAACAAAAACTAAGCGGAGGAAAAAATCCGGCTCGACCGCTTTCGTCCTGAGCTTGCCGAAGGGAGCTGGTCGATGCCTGCAATTCATAGGAGAAAAATCATGCCGATATACGAATATAACTGCGATAAGTGCAATTACAAATTTGATCGCCTGGTGGCAACCCATAATACAACGGTAAATTGTCCGATCTGTCAAGGCAAGGTCAAAAAACTGATGTCGAGTTTTTCGGTGGGGGCTTCCAACGATTTTACGGGAAATATCCCGGCAGCTGCAGGAGCTCCGATGTGCACCAATTGCGGCCCGGCACCCGGTGATTACGGCAAAAATTAAACCGGTAAATTTGACGAATCCGCAAAAAACCGAATCCAAACACTCTCGCAAACAGGCCGTTTTCAACCTTTTACGAGGCTGTCAAATCTATGCCGCCGAGCTCTTAATTTCGCGTGCCTCGATGGCTTTCAGTGCTTTCTGGGCATCAACGGCGAGGGGAGATCTGCTTTTGGCGAAAGTTGTCATAAATTCGGTGGATTTGACCGATCCGATTTTGCCGAGCGTAGAGAGAGCAGCCATCAGAATTGGGGTTTGATCGGTCTCGGGATTGTTCAATTTAAGCCGCGCCATCAATTTTTTGCCCGATTCAATCGACCTTTCGGCGGCTTGCAGGATCGCATCCTCGAGCCGGCCGCGGGCCGGAAAGTTATTGACGGTCCCCAGGGTTTGGATAAGCTGGGCGATTTTGCGAATGTGGGCGGCTGCTTGCTCGTCGCCTGACGGGGGGGCCGTTGTAATGGTTGACAGAATGTAGTTGATTGAGTTTTTCGATATCTGGGGCAAACTGCCGAGCGCCGAAGCCGCGCGCCACCGCAGCTTATCGTCGGTCTGGGTCAGCGCCTTGATGATCAATGGTTCCAAATCCGGTGCCTTGAAGGTCATCAATGTATGTAGCAATTCTTCCTGCACCCGCGGGTGCTTGTAGCCGATGCATTTTTTGACGATGGCGGTATCTTTTTTGGCTTTGCCCACTTCTCGCAAAATTGCCAATGCGGTTCGAATTTCATCCGCATCCTTGCTTTCCGGCTTGAGCACTTTCAAACACCATTTGCGGGCAGTTTCTCCCATGCTCACAATGGTTTCCATGGCATCCGTCCGAACATCTGAATTATCGCTTTTCATGAGGGCCATGCACAAAATTTCCACCCCCTTGCTGCTCAGCCGGCGCACGATCTGATCGATCTTCAATCTTGCGGCTGTTGGCTCGGTCAAATAGGCGGTGGCGAGCATATGGGACGCATCTTTGAATACGAAATAAAACGGATTCGACGGAAGATTATTTTTGGGAGAATACAAATCGGTTTCATTTTTCACTTTATTTACCGCCAAAGTAATCTTGAAACAAAAATCCCAATCCATATCTTCGACGACAATCGCGATCACCCGGCGGAAGCATTTTAGCATAACGACGGCATCTTCGGGATTCAGCCGTTTGAACACCCATCCGATGTAGACACTGGTGCGAGATTGCATATCGCGCACCATTTTCATGGTATTTACCAGGTATTGCACGTCCGACGGAAGTTCTTTGAATGCCAGTACGTTGGTATGATGCAATTCTTCGAGGAATCTTTGCACCCCTTTAATTTTCATTTGTATCATGCAGCGCGATAGGGATTTGATGATACGTTTAACCCCTTCATGCCGCCGGTCAAGGGCCGCCGAAGGCTCTTGGGTCCTCAGTTCGGTGAGGGATTTAAGCTCCTCGAAGACGTGCACTGCCGTCGGCAGCACTAGATGCCGCGGGATCCCGTTGATGATGATTTCTTCGATGTCTTCGGCCTCGATATTGTCGACGTATTTGGCAATGATGTAACAATTTACCAGCAGTTCCTTTAGATATTCGCCGTAATTCAAGGGCCGGATGATATCATGAATTATTTTGACCTTTAACCTGAGGATGTCTTCGTCCGATTTTTCTTGGAACATGGGCATGATCTTCAGATCTTTGGTCAGGCGCTGAATGGCCATCTCCACCCGCCAGGGCAGATTTTTCTCCAGAACAATAACATCATCCATAAAAATGGTGGATATTTCCTTGATGCCGTTGCGCGCCAGCGCTCTGGTCAGCAGCTCTCCCATTTTGTTGTTCTCGCCGCGATCGGCCTTGGGATCACTCATGATATCGATGTAGGCTTCGAAATGGGCGGGTGGTATTTGCTTCTTGATGGCAAAACTCAGCAGACCTTTGCGGTTGAATACTTCCGTCAGTTTGGGAACGAAAAGCTCCGCCATACCGGCGCCCACCAGGGTGCGCACGCTGACCGGCTCATCCAAGAGGCCGGTAATCAGGATATCTTTCTTTTTGGGCATGTCGACATTTGTGATCATTATTTCCTGGGCCTCGCCCAGGCAATTCACAAAATTGTTATACAGTCCCTTTTTGGCTTCCTGGGTTCCCGGGTGCTCGGGCGAATAGTACCCGGAGCGCAGCATGGCTTTGGTCAGGTCCATGATAAATTCAGCCGCCGGTTTTACAATCGCCCGTTCTTCCGGGGTCAGGTTCTTTTTATCCTGGGTGGGCGGGGCCTCGATCTCCGGCGGCGGTCCATCCTCAATGAGTTCCTCTTTCTGCTCCACTGCTTCGCGCAGCCACTCAAAACTCAAATCGGTTTTGCCGTCTTCGGAGTCACCGTCGGCTGATTCACTATCTGCTGTACCATCCTTTTGATCTGGAGCATTGGGATCGTCGACTTCCGCGGCCGGGGCCTCATCGATGTCATCGCCGATAATGGTTTCAGCGTCATCGATCGTATCCATCAGGGCCAGCAGAAACTCGTATTTCTCATCGACCAGCAGCTTTTTGTTCAATTGTTCAATAAACGCCGGCATATCTTCCCGGAAATGGATGACCATACCCGGCGGCCGGTCCAACTTTTCGGCGGATTTTCGATCTCGAATCTTCAAAACAATTCCTTTGAGCTGAAAGGAATAGTCAATTCTGGGCACGGAAAAATTGACGGCCAGTTTGGTTTTGGGTGCATAAGGCTCTTCAGCCATAAGAAAGATCCGGCCGCCTTTTAGCTGAAGATAATCCTGAAAAAACCTCTCCGCTGATCGATAATTAACGTCGAATGGTTTCATAATTTCAATAACCGCTTGATATTAAAACTATATTTTTTTCTTGGGAGCTTTGACAGGGTATTTAAATCATACAATTCTAATCATTTTTCCCTGTCAATCTATGGTATCGGTAATTAGCGCCAAAACTTAATAAATGTTTTTAATGAATTCGAACGGAAATGCGGACGTACACGGGGGTGGTGCCGGGATGGTCAGTAAACAAAGGGAGCCGGACGATGATGAAAGGGGCAAAACCACTCACGCAAACTGTAAATCCGAAATCCAAAGCACGAAATGCGAAATGTGATAAAAAGTATGGGACGCAGATCTTCACAGATAATTATGGGTTCAATTTAGGGATTCAGGAATTCAGGAATTTAGGAATTTTAGGTAATCGGCCTATATAATACCTCAATATCTCAATTCCATAATTTGAATCAATCTGCGTGCATCTGCGAAAATCTGCGTCCTACTTTTACATATTTCGAATTTGCAAATGGTCGGCTGCTTCTCCACGGATCGGTAGTACCTTTTCGGGTTCAACAACGGAATTGGTTTCCTGATGCCGGGAATTAGGGCAGTGCGGCAATCGCCTCAACTTCGACCAGCCATTCCGCCCGGGCCAGCTGATCAACGACGACCAGCGTGTTTGTCGGATAACGGCCGTCGCGGTAAATTTCACTAAATATCTCGGCCCGTTTGTCGTAAAATCCGCTCAGGTCCTGGGATCTTGTCAGATAAGTTGTATATTTGACGACGCTGTCAAAAGAAGCCTCGGCGCTTTCGAGGACGTGGCCCAGGTTTTTGAACACCTGGTCCATTTGGGCATTAAAATCACCGGGACCGACAAGCTCGCTGTTCTCATCAACAGCCACCTGGCCGGCAATAAACAACAATCGGCCTGCATTGACGGAAATGGCATGGTTATAAAATCCCTGGGGCTTGGCGACTCCCTGCGTCTCTAATATTTCAGGCTTCATCTCGTCCTCCTTGGTTCTAATTTAAATTTTTAATACCCATGTTTGCGACTATTTTTCCTGACACCTGACACCCGAAACCTTTTTTGCCGAATGCCGAACGCCGAATGCCTGATTGTCTGCCCGCATCGCATCCAGCATCGAGCATTCAGCATCCAGTATCCAAGCTTCAACCTTTAATCAATATTTCCGGAACTGTATCCGGTTTCTCCGGGTCGTGCTCACAGGAATTAAAAGCAACCAGAATATTCGCCCGGTCTCCTGTGTTTTTAAAAGCGTGCGGCACATGCGGCGGGAAGGTAAATCGATACACTACATCCGCGGGCACCTCGATGTCACGCAATTTTCCGTATTCCTTGATCCGGACCAGGGAGGGGCCCATCACCGCGATGATCTCAGTTCCCTGCAGGTGATAATGGTTGCCACGCACGACGCCGGGATCGCTGACAACGACATGGGCATTGCGCTGCAGCCCGATTCTGTCGGCCTCAAGCGGCTCGAAAACCACCCCCCTGGCATCGGCATGAATCGTCAAATTATCTATTTCTACCGGCATGTTATAACATTCCCAATATTCAAATTTGGTTAGTCCGCATTCCTACTTTGCCTCGCCTGCCGTTCGACGAGTTCAGGCCCCGATCAAGTCGAGGGGAGCTTGCCCAAGGCCGCATCGATAGCCGCGGCATAGTCCTGCCCTTTAAAGACGACGCCGGGTCCGACTTTGTCTCGTCTGAGCTCGTCGAAGGCCCACTTCCGATATCTGCCCTCCGACTTCTGACCTATAGAGGCTTTTCAATCCGCAATCCGAAATCCGAAATCCGAAATCGAAACTCTGTCCACTGCGTGCCGCGGCGTAGCTCGAAGAGCGAAGACGGGTCTTCTGTCCTCTGTCATCTGACATCTGTTCTCAACGATTGACAACCCCTCAATCCCTATATAATATCCTTTCGGAAAAAGTAAGCCCTAATATTTCACCCATACATTGCTTGGAGACTACATCCATTGGAAAATCAAATTGTATCTCTATTGAGCCGGCTGGTCGGGATAAATTCTATTAATCCAACACTTTCTGGCGGTCCCGGCGAGGGTGAACTGGCGAAATTCTTGCTGAGCTATTTGCTTAAATTGAATATCGCAGCGGAAATTCAGGATATAGCTCCCGGCAGAGCCAATGTCGTCGGTGTCATAAAGGGAAGTCGGCGGCAAGACGCCCTCCTGTTGAACAGCCATCTCGATACCGTCGGTGCGGAAGGCATGGCACAGCCATTCGCCCTGAGGCAGGATGATGACAAGCTCTACGGTCGCGGCGCCTACGACATGAAAGGCAGTGTGGCTGTCATGCTGTTACTGGCTGATTTTTTTAGTAGCCACCCGCCCCCGCTGGATATCTTGCTCACTTTCGTAGCCGATGAGGAAGATCTCAGTGCAGGAATGGAATATCTGGTGAAAAATTGGCTTGATGGTGTCTCAACGCGGCCGTCCGGTGCGATTTTTTTAGAACCGACCGAAGAAGAGATCGGGGTGTGCCATAAATGTTTTAACTGGTATGAGCTCGAGATCCTCGGCCAAGCCGCCCACGGCAGCCGCCCTGGGCAGGGGGTCGATGCCATCCTGCCGTTGCGGTCTGCTTTGGACGAACTTAGCCGGATTCAGGTTGAACTGCTCGAGCGTGAACCTGATCCTCTGCTGGGTTACGGCAGCCTTCACTGCAGCACCGTCGAAGGCGGTACTGAATTGAGCGTCATTCCCAGTCGTATGCTATTCAGGTGGGAGCGGCGTACCCTGCCGGGAGAAACCCAATCGGAATTAAACCGGGAGTTGGAGCGCATGGCCGAAGCTGCCGGAAATCACCCCGGCGGACATACCGTTAATGCTCGTGAACTTTTCGTTAGAATGCCCCACAGGGTACCCGATGACGCCGAAATTTTAGAGCGTTTACAAAAGGCATCACCTCAATCCAGAAAAGTAGGGCTTTCTTTTTGGGCAGATTCCGCATTAGGTGCCCAGGCCCAGATCCCGTCGGTGCTGTTCGGCCCCATCGGCCATGGCGCGCATGCCGCGGATGAATGGGTGAGTTTGAGGAGTTTGGTCAGAGTGTACGAGGTATTGAAGTCGCTCATCGAGTCCTATTGATGCAAGGGACAGAGGTCAGAGGTCAGAAGACAGAGGACAGAAGACAGATGTCAGATGACAGAGAACAGAAGACAGAGGACAGAGGACAGAAGTCGAAGGGCAGATATCGGAAGTGGGCCTTCGACGAACTCAGACGAGGTAAAGTGGGAACAACTCGATTTCGGATTGCGGATTGCGGATTGAAAAAGCCTTAATAAAGCAGAAGGCGGATGTCGGCAATGGGAATTCGGATCCGGCATCGTCCCAATAGGGTAGGAATTCCGCTTTTGCCAGGCTTTATCACGAATAAATGCCGCGGCAAGCATGCGGTCTTGGGCAAGCTTCCCTCGACTTGCTCGGGGCCTGAGCTTGTCTAACGGTAGGCGAGGCGAAGCGGGAAAAGAGGCGAATGGTGAAAATTTATACCTATGATCTTATGCAGCAAGAGGGTTGAAGGAAAAGCGAAGATGAAAAATATGATTGTTTCAACGGCTTTATGCGGCCTGCTATTGGTGGGCCTGAGCGGGTGCACGGCGCCGCTAATTTTTCAAGGAGTCGGCAGCGGGGCGCCGGTTGTATTTAATTCAACCGGCCGAGGAACGGGAGATAGCGCTTGGCTTGCAACCTACGATGATGTTGTCGAAGCGACCATGCGAGCCGGAGAAGCACTCTCACTCAAGATCGAAAAAAAGGAGATCGGACCGGATCAAAGTGTATTTGAATTTATCGATGACAAAGAAGCTAAAATGCAAATCACGATAGAGCGCCGCACCAAAACCATGACCTATGCTCGTGTAGATATCGGTTGGTTCGGTTCGCGCAGCATGAGCCGGCTGATGGCACGCCAAATTGTCTATGAGATGATGGAGGCCGATAAATTCCTTCGAAACTGGCACCCGGAGGAAATCGATTAGAGATTGCCGCTCATTGCAGCACAAAGATCACATGCCTTTTCAACCTCTGTCTTGCTGCCTTGGAACCTTTCACCTTTTAGCCATGAGCTACTTCGTTTATGCCTTTGAGCTCTGAGTTAATTTGCTTTCAACTATTCCTGCGTTGAGCTATTCCTGCGTTGAGCTACGAGCTATGAGCTATTCCTGCCGAACGCCGAATGCCGAATACCGAAAGCCCAATACCTCATATCTTCTATCATCAACCTTCTACCATCTACCTTCTACCATCCAGCATTCTCCCTGCACCCTATACCTTACACCTTACACCCTAAACCTTATACCATTTAGTCATAGTCATTGATTGCTTTCGCCAATCGCCGCGCACCTTCCTCCAACTCCGGTGCATCGAAATACGCGAAGCTCAACCTCGCGCAGTTCTTTAACGCGTTTTTACTCGAGAAATTGATACCCGGCAGAAAACCGACCTGGTGTCGGCGGGCCGCGGCCAGCAATTGCGACGTATCGATGTGGTCTGAAAATTCCAGCCAGATAAAAAAACCGCCCTCAGGTTCGACAAAGCGCACCGTATCGGGCAGCAGATCCTGCAAAGCGTTCGATAGGGCGATCTTACGCTCATTGTAAACGGCCTTTAGTTTTGTCAGCTGCTTTTCCAACAATCCAAGCTCGATCGCGCTGCGCATCACGCCCGAGGTAAAAGCATTTAGACTACCGCCGCTGTCCACCAGGCCGCAGTCGGCAAGGCGCTGGATCAGTTCCGTTCCCGTTTGAATCCAACCCAAACGCAGCCCCGGCGCCATGATTTTAGAAAATGACCCCAACGAAATCACTCGGCCCCGGTCGATATGACTGGCCAGGGGCGGCGGCGGTTCAGCACCGAAATTCAACAGGTGGTAAACTTCATCGGCCACGATGAGCAGGTCTTGCTGATGACTCAATTGCACCAACTGCTCGCGCCGTTCGGCCGCAAGCGTGACACTGGAGGGGTTGTGAAAGGATGGAATAGTGTATAAAAAAGCCGGTGCGTGCCGGGTCAAATTCCGCTCGAGTGCTTCTATCACCAGACCCTGGTCATCCATCGGCAGGCTGACGACCTTCAATCCATGGTCGGCAAATATCCGCAGGGCCAAAAAATAACTCGGCTCTTCAACAAAAATGGTGTCCCCGGGTCGGCTGAAGAGGGTACAGACCAAATCCAGCCCCTGGGAGGCGCCCGCGGTAACGAACAGGTTTTCAAAATCGACCGGCAGTCGATAGTGCTCACCGAGATAATTTGCCAGCACATGGCGAAAATAGCCATCCCCTGCCATGGCGCCATAGGCCAGGTAGCCTGGGTCAGGCTCTCCTAGCCGGCTAGCGGCAGCTTCCCGCAACATCTCCAAGGGCAGCAAATGCAGACTGGGCTGGCCGGCCCCAAACTCAATCACATCCGGCGGAATATACAATTGTGCAGTTTGAAATTTTTCCATTTTCCTTCTCAAATATCAATAAGTTGACTTTTGTCCCGGATGATGGTTTAAAATGTTATTAGTCGTTTAGGGGTTCAACGTTCAAGGTTAAGAAGAGATCCGTCTTAGGACGTTGTATCTTGGCGCGTTGTAAACCATGATGATTGGGCGCGCCATTCCGATAGTCACCGACCTGAGCGATAACAGAGAATTTAGAGCCTATAAAGGCATGCACATAGCAACTAATGAGTGAGAGATGCCGTTATAGGATTTCGTCAAAGTTTAGCGGACTAACCAGAGTTGTCAAGGAAAAACGATGCGCTACAAAAAACCGAAGCGAATCTTTGAAGACGCCGGGCTGGTTGATCCCCGCAGTAACGGGCAAGTTTCAGCTCACCGCCTGGCTTTACCAGTTCGTGTCGGAGGGATCGGATGAATTGTATTACGAAAGCCGAACCGGTTTGGGTATCATGGATATCATGCTGGTCTATAAAAACAGCAAATATATTGTCGAAACCAAGATCAACCGTTATCCGGGAACGGCCGATGAGGCCTTGGAACAACTGACCGAAAAGTATCTAATGCCGGAAAAAGTCGATCATGGCTACATAGTGCTGTTTGATCCCAAAACCAAGGTTGGGGAACTTTGCACACCGCAAAAAAAAGTGGTTGAGGGAAAAGAAGTATTGATTTTCAACATCGCGATTGGGCGATAGACCTTAAATTAACTATTTCAAAAATGTATTTCGTCAATAATAGAGCAAACCTATTTCGAATTTGCATATCGAGCCTTAATAATCTTCCGCAGCCTTCCACTCTTTCGTGAGCATCATTGAGATTATAGTGTCCTCCAACATCTTGAAATCTATCTCATTTGAGGAAATTTCCAGAATATTGGATATGTCCTGCAAATGTTTTTCGGACTTCCCTTCACGGTAATACTCCAACTTTCGAACAATGACATATTCAATTGGTGCCAGCCAAAATGTCTCACCTTCCAAATCAAACGATTTTCGGTTGTTTAATCCCCAGCGATGCAGTTCATCTCGACCTGATGCATATATGTCGGCCTTAAAACCGGTTTCGTGATGAATCAGGTTAAAATGCCCTCGCTGATGCCGGGCAATCTCCAATTTAATTACCTCCAGCGGCGGGCAATAAAAATCTTCAATGGGAAACATGTTGCAAAAAGATGCCGCGTCGTCAGGATTCATATCAATGACCAGATCAATATCATTGGTCAGTCTGGGCTCTCCATATATGATGCTGGCGACGGCGCCCGTAATCATGTAAGGAACGGTAAGTTTATTGATGCGGCTGATGAAAATTCCAAAAAGGTTAAGTTCTAGCATACAAGAAAATTTCCCTGACTTTTTCGTTAATTTGTTCTGTGCTCCAGTCAGGATGCTGCTGCTTCAAACCGGCGGCTTTAAGTTCCTTGGCAGAATGGTAAAGATCCAAAGCAACCTGCAGCTTCTTTTCAGGGGTCATCGCCAAATATACTTTTTTTTGTTCAGGGTGCATAAATTTCTATATGCGATTATTCAGATAGCCGGTTTAGCTAAGTTATCGTTGTTTATTGTGGTTGTATAATGAATTGCCATTTTTTTCAACACTCAACCTTCTTAAGATAATTAGCAATCATATCACGAGATAAACCTTAAGAAAAAAAATAATCGCGAAAGCGCGAAAGGGTTAAAACACGAAAAGGATTTATTATAAATTTCATAGGGCGGCAATTAAGTAAGCAAAATAGAATCAAAACTCATATCTGTCTATAAGATTAGTTTGCACCAATCAAATTAGAGAAGAACCACAATTTTTTTCTTGACATTATTTGCAGGTGTTCGATAGAGTAGAACAAAAATGAGACCTAAATTCGTTTAGAAAAACTCCCTTCATGAGCCAGCGGCATGTTCAAGATAAGATTAATGGCTTATTTTCGCCCGGTAACGGCAGAAACTCTTCATTTCTCATCCCGCTGACAAGCGGGATGGCTTATGAAGGGAGTTAATTGATCAATTAATGACCGACACTTTTGGCAAAAAATTACGTGATTTCAGGCTTCAGGCTGATGTCGGGCTCAGGGAGTTGGCCCGCCTTATTGATAAGTCGCCCGGCTACATCAGTGATGTGGAGCAGGATCACGTTCCGCCACCCTCCGAGGACGTAATCATAAGAATCGCGGCAGTCTTGGATGTGGACAAAAAAGAGCTTTTAGCCGCCGCCCGGAAAATGGACCCGGAAATATCAAGCTATGTCACCGGGGAGACCGAGGCCGCCGACTTTTTGAGAATGGCCCGGGACAAGAAATTTGACAGTGAGGATTGGGAGACCCTCACCAAACTGGCGGAGGCCGCAAAATTGGGAAAGAAGGAATGACTTCAACCTGAAAAAATCGATAGCCACGAATACGCACGAATATTCACGAATTATTTTGAGTCAGTTCAGTGTAATCATCGATTACCTGGAACGGAAAGTTGAGCTTAAACTTGTATAATATTAGAGTCCCATGGTTGTCGAAAAAATCAATAGCAGCGGCTGCAGACAGCGTAATTGCAGGCTACGAAGCCAAAAAATGCTGCCGGGTTCAACCACCGATTCCGGTTGAGAATCTTATCGAGCGCGGTCTTGGCCTCAGGCTGGGATTCGCCGACTTGAGAAAATCACTGAAACTTGATGACGTGCTTGGCGCGACCTTCATCAATAAGAAAATGATCTGTGTCGACCGAAGTCTGACCGAAAATCAAAATGAAGGCAGGCTGTGCTTCACCTTTGCCCACGAAACCGGGCATTGGGTGCTGCACCGCAAACTGGTCGATCAGGCTTGCCGCACCGTCGCGAACCGCGCATTCACCCGCCTTCGCCACAATAGAACAAAATCACCTGCCCTGGCTGATTTCGAGCATGACCTTGATCAAGCCATTGGACCGAATGGCTTCGGCGCGGTTTCGCCGATCAATTCTGACCCGTACATGGGAGGCTTTACCCGCCTTCGCCACAAAAGAACAAAATCACATGCCCTGGCTGATTTCGAGCATGACCTTGATCAAGCCATTGGACCGAATGGCTTCGGCGCGGTTTCGCCGATCAATTCTGAAACGTACATGGGAGGCTTTACCCGCCTTCGCTACAATAAAACAAAATCACCTGCCCTGGCTGATTTCGAGCATGACCTTGATCAAGCCATTGGACCGGATGGCTTCGGCGCAGTTTCGCCGAACGATTTTGAGAAATTTAGGGGCGGCTTCATTTTCTGCCGGGTCAAGAATGCCAAGGAACCGATCGAGTGGCAGGCCGATTACTTCGCCTCATGCCTGCTGATGCCCGATGCTGCGGTCAGGAGTGCCTTTGGTGCATGCTTTGGATCCCGGCCGCTGATACTTTACAACGTTAAAAGCGCCTATTCCGGCCCAGTGTGTTTTGACCCCTGCGTCGAAACCTGGCCCAAGATTGCTGATGCGGTCAGAGAGGTCGGCAATTTTTCCAATGTCTCCCGCCAGGCCATGATTATCAGGCTGCAGGATCTGGGATTGGTGAAAAATGAAACCCGGGTGACGCTGTCGTGGAAAGAGTCACACACCATGGTCTAGGGACCCTGCCATATTTTTTTGACCAGAATGTTCGATCATAACGAACAATTACTTATTGTTTTTACTTTGTGAACTAAGACAAGGAGAGATTTATATAAATGACCAAAAGCCGAAATAGATCGCAAAAGGGTCCTTTGCTCAACGGACTGCCGCCTCAAAATATCGAGGCCGAGGCGGCGTTATTAAGCGCCATTTTATTGGACAACAGTACTTTAGATGATGTTGTTGAGCTACTGGCGCCATCAGATTTTTATCGAACCGCTCATCAAAAGATATTAGCCTGTATGATCGACCTTTCGGAAAGCGGTGAACCCATTGATCTTGTAACCCTCACCAATATTCTGAAAGATCGAGGGGAATTAGATAGAATTGGAGGTGCGACTCATCTATCCAAACTGATTGATGAGGTCCCAATGGCTGTGAATGCCGAGCATTATGCGAAAATTGTCCATGATAAAGCAACATTGCGCAGGCTCATCGAAAAAGGATATGCAATTATCAAAAACTGCTATGACCAACAGGAAAATGTCGCTGAAATAATTGATTTTGCCGAAAGCTGCATCTTCGAAGTATCCGAGCGAAAAGTCAAACCCTCTTTTTTCGAAGTCAGAGAGTTAATCGACAACGGCTATGATACGCTCCAGAGCAGACAAAACAGCAAGGGGGTGCCGACCGGGTTGCCAACCGGCTTCAAAGGGTTGGACTCTCTAACTTGCGGTCTGCAAAACTCGGACCTCATCATCCTGGCCGCCAGACCCAGTATGGGTAAAACCGCCTTTGCCCTGAATGTGGCCCGCAATGCGGCTGTTGAATCCGAGGTTCCGGTGGCAATATTTTCATTGGAGATGTCTAAGGAACAACTTGTATTGCGGCTGCTCAACGCCGAGTCTAACGTAAGCTCGAATCGTTTTAGGGATGGGTTCCTCAGCAGAGAAGACTGGGAAAATATAGATAGGGCGTGCAACACGTTTTATAATGCACCAATTTACATCGATGATTCAGCCGACAATTCAGCCTTGACGATCAGGGCCAAGTCTCGCCGGTTAAAAATGGAGAAAGGGTTGGGTCTCATCATCATCGATTACCTTCAGCTGATGAAAGTGGCCCGCGTATCCGAGCGCCGGGACTTAGAAATATCGGAGATATCAAAGTCATTGAAAGGCCTCGCCAAGGAGCTTGATATCCCGGTGGTGGCGCTGTCTCAACTCAACCGGCAGCTTGAAAGACGGGATGATAAACGACCGAGGCTTTCCGATTTGAGAGAATCCGGCTCCCTGGAACAGGACGCCGATGTGGTTGCATTCATTCACCGGGAAGAGGTCTACAAAAAGAAAGAAGATAAGTTACCATACGAGGGCAAAGCAGAATTAATCATCGCCAAGCAGCGCAACGGACCTACCGATTCGCTTCCTCTGGCATTTTTGAAAACGTTTTCCGGTTTGAAAATTTGGCGTTTGACAAGCAATGATAGGTGAAAGGTGTAGGGTTTAGGGTTTAGGTTAAAGGCCTGAGTCTCACAATATGAGGGAATGGGTTGATGGTAGACGGTAGAGGGTTGATGGTGGACGGCAAAACCCGATTAGCTCCGATCTGAAATGTGTTAGCTCAAAAGTTGCTTGTTCCGCCCCGCCGGATGAAGAGGAGCCCTCTGCCTTAAAACTCCGCAAACCGTATAGCTCAATCGTAACTTTACGACTTTGTCTCGTCTGAGCTCGTCGAAGGCCGCTTCTCTGCTTCCCAGCTTCCCCGCTTCCAAGCCTCCATGCTATTTATCATCTGCCCTCTGCTTGCCGCGACGACGTGTCTCAGCGTAGTTCGAAGAGCGAAGTCGGAAGACGGGTCCTCCGCCCCACGCGCTCTGCCCTCTGCCCTTTGCCCTCCGCCCCATGCCCTCCGACCTCTGACACCTGTCTTCTGTCCGCTGACATCTGTCTTCTGCCCTCTGACACCTGTCTTCTGTCCGCTGACATCTGTCCTCCGTCCTCTGACATCTATCCTCTGTGCTCTGACACCTGTCTTCTGACCTCTGACACCTGTCTTCTGTCCGCTGACACCTGTCCTCCGTCCTCTGACATCTGTCCTCTGTGCTCTGACACCTGTCTTCTGTCCTCTGACATCTGTCTTCTGTCCTCTGACATCTGTCTTCTGTCCTCTGACATCTGTCCTCTGTCCTCTGACATCTGTCCTCTGTCCTCTGACATCTGTCCTCTGACATCTGTCCTCTGACATCTGACATCTGTCCTCTGTCCTCTGACATCTGTCCTCTGTCCTCTGACATCTGTCCTCTGTCCTCTGACATCTGTCCTCTGACACCTGTCCTCTGTTATCTTTATTTATAAACAATTCATTTTATATCTTGACAGCCGGATTTATTTTTGACATACTCGCCGGAATACATAGAAAAACAGACTTTATTACTATGACTCAATTCCCGAACAACACCCGAAACCGTTACCGTCGTCGCCCCGGACGATCGAGGGCCGGGTGTATTTTGTGTTGGAAATGAATCTGATTTTACCTGTATCAACAACATAAAAAGCCCCGGCATTTGCCGGGGCTTTTTTTTTGGAAAGGAGCAAAATAATGACGGATGGTAGTGTTCAAAAAGTGGTATTGGCTTACAGCGGGGGATTGGACACCTCGGTGATCGTACCCTGGCTCAAAAACAAATACGGCGACTGCGAAGTCATCTGCTTTACGGCCGACGTGGGTCAGCAGGAAGAACTCGACGGATTGGAGAAAAAGGCCATTTCTTCGGGTGCCGCCAAGTTGATCATCGCCGATCTGCGGGAAGAATTTTTGACAGACTATGTATTTCCAACCATGCAGGCCGGGGCTGTTTATGAGCGGGACTACTTGTTGGGAACTTCCATCGCCCGCCCCCTGATGGCTAAAAAAATGGTAGAAGTCGCTGAAGCCGAAGGTGCGGATGCCATTGCCCATGGCTGCACCGGCAAGGGCAACGATCAGGTCCGTTTCGAGCTGACGGTCATGGCGCTCAATCCCAAGCTCAAGGTCATTGCGCCCTGGCGCGAGTGGGAAATCCGCAGCCGGGAAGATGCCATCCAGTATGCCAAAAAATTCGACATTCCCTTGACCCAGACCGAAAAAGATATTTACAGCCGAGACCGCAACATCATGCACATGTCCCACGAAGGCGGCATGCTGGAAGATCCCTGGAACGAGCCCGAAGATGCCATGTTTCAGCTGTCCGTCAGCCCGGAAACGGCACCGGATGAACCCGAGTATGTTGAAATCGGTTTCGAACAGGGCAACCCCATCAGCCTCAATGGCGAAAAACTATCGGCCGTGGAAATGTTCATTCGTTTGAACAAGATAGCGGGCGCCCACGGCGTCGGCCGCGTGGACATCGTCGAAAACCGGCTAGTGGGCATGAAAAGCCGGGGCGTCTATGAAACGCCGGCCGGCACCGTAATCTTTCGGGCCCATCAGGCATTGGAAAGTATCTGCCTCGACAAGTACACCATGCACTATAAGGATTCCGTGGCGGTCAAATACGCCGAACTGGTTTACAACGGCATGTGGTTTATGCAATTACGTGAGGCCATGGACGCCTTTGTCAAGGTCACCCAGCAAACGGTCAGTGGCAGTGTGCGTCTGAAGCTTTACAAAGGCAACATCATCATTGCCGGCCGCAAGAGCCCCTTCAGTCTGTACCGGGAAGACTATGCCTCGTTCGGGGAAGAAGATGTCTACAACCAGCAGGATGCCCATGGCTTCATCCAACTCTTCGGCCTGCCCCTGAAAGTCGAATCACTTCTGGCCATAGACGGCGGCGAGGAAAGCCGGTATCGCAAACCGGATTATAGTAAATTCAAGAGAGACTAAAAAGAAAGGTGAAAGAAAAAAGGTATAAGGTATAGGGTGTAAGGTGTAAGGTGTAGGGTATAGGGTGTAAGGTGTAAGGTGTAGGGTGTAGGGTGTAGGGTATAAGGTTTAAGGGATAAGGCCATAGACAAAGGAGGAGAGAGGAAAGATAGATGGTGGATGGGACGTGGTTTATTTCCGACTTCCGAATTCCGACTTTGTCTCGTCTGAGCTCGTCGAAGGCCGAATTCGATTTTCTTATGTCTGTCCTCTGCGTGCCACGGCGAAGCTCGAAGAGCGAAGACGGGTCTTCTGACACCTTGAACCTGACACCCGACACCCGACACCTGAAACCTGAAACCTAAAACCACATAAATTACGAGCAATCTGCTAACTCAATTCACTAGACAGATTTGACAATTAAACACAAACTAGGCGAGTAGAACATGAAAGCACGCTTAATACTATCGGATGGGACTATCTTCGAAGGACTATCGTTAGGAGCCATGGGCACCAGCATCGGTGAAGTGGTGTTCAACACCGCCATGATGGGCTATCAGGAAATACTGACGGATCCGTCTTATCATTTCCAGCTGGTGACCATGACTTATCCCCAGATCGGCAACTATGGTGTCAACCCGAAAGACTTCGAATCCCGGCGAATCTACGCCGCCGGCTTTATCGTGCGGGAGTACAGCCCGGTGGTCAGCCACTGGCAGGCGACCAAATCGCTGGATGAGTATCTCAAGTATTACGACGTGGTCGGCATCAGTGACATCGACACCCGGCAGCTCACCCGACATCTGCGTGACCAGGGAGCCCAGATGGGGATGATCACCACCTCGGAAGAAACGCTGGAGGTACTGCTGGAAAGGATCCGCAGCGGCAATCAGTTGGTTGGCCGCGATATTGCCAGAGAAGTCACCACCGGTGATAACTACGAATGGCCCCTGGACGAAGAAAGCAAAATCGATCAACCCCTTGACTACAAGGTCGCCGTCTACGATTTTGGCGTCAAGTTCTCGATTCTAAGGGCCTTGTACGAGCACGGTTGTGAACTACGGGTGTTTCCGGCCGCCACCCCGGCCGACGAGATCATGGCCTGGAACCCGGACGGCATTTTTCTCTCCAACGGCCCGGGAGATCCGGAGCCGGTGGAATATGCCGTCAACACGGTCAAGGGTCTGCTGGGGAAAAAGCCCATATTCGGGATCTGCCTGGGACATCAGATCCTGGGTTTGGCCTTGGGCGCCCAAACCACCAAGCTAAAATTCGGCCACCACGGCGCCAATCACCCGGTCAAGCACCTGCCCACCGGCGCCGTTGAGATTACGTCCCAAAACCATGGATTCATTGTCGATGCCGACAGCCTGCCCTCTAGCGATGTCGAAGTCACCCACGTCAACCTGAACGACGGCACCCTCGAAGGCTTTAAGCATAAAAACCTGCCGGCCTATTCCGTGCAGTACCATCCGGAGTCCGCCCCCGGCCCCCGGGACAGCCGGTATTTATTTGAAAACTTTATCAAGGAAATGAAAGACTTCAATGCCTAGACGAAAAGACATCAAAAGAATTCTGGTGATCGGCTCCGGGCCGATCGTTATCGGCCAGGCCTGTGAGTTTGACTATTCGGGCACCCAGGCCTGCAAAGCGCTGAAAGAAGAGGGATTTATCGTCATCCTCATCAACAGCAACCCGGCAACCATCATGACGGACCCCGAATTTTCCGACCGCACCTACATCGAGCCCTTGCATGCCGAGGCGGTGACCCGCATCATCGAGGCCGAGCGCCCGGATGCCCTGCTGCCCACCCTAGGCGGCCAAACCAGTTTGAACCTGGCGGTTGAACTGGCGGAAAACGGCACCCTTGAGGAATACGGCGTGGAGCTGATCGGCGCCGGCCTGGAAACGATCAAACTGGCGGAAGATCGCGAGCTTTTCCGCAACGCTATGCGGGAAATCGACTTGAATGTCCCGGCCGGCGGCTGCGCCCGCACCGTCGAAGAAGCCCAGGAGTTGGCTAAAGACATCGGATTTCCCCTGATTATTCGGCCGGCCTTTACCCTGGGCGGAATCGGCGGCAGTGTGGTCTACAACAAGGAGGAGTTCAGCAAGGCCGCCCAGTGGGGCCTGAGCGCTAGCCCCGCCAGCGAGATATTGATCGAACAGTCGGTGCTGGGCTGGAAAGAATACGAGCTCGAGGTGATGCGCGACGGGGCCGATAATTTTGTAATTGTCTGCTCAATTGAGAATTTCGATGCCATGGGGATTCACACCGGCGACAGTATCACGGTGGCGCCGGCCCAGACCTTGACCGATGTCGAGTACCAGAATATGCGGGATGCCGCCAAAAAGATCGTCGCCAAAATCGGGGTCGAAACCGGCGGCGCCAACATTCAGTTCGGTCTGAATCCGCAAACCGGTGAAATGGTGGTGATCGAGATGAACCCGCGGGTATCCCGCAGCTCGGCCCTGGCCTCGAAGGCCACCGGGTTTCCCATCGCCAAAATTGCCGCCAAGCTGGCCGTGGGCTATCGCCTGCATGAAATTCCCAACGACATTACCCGCAAGACGCCGGCTTCTTTTGAGCCGGCCATCGACTATGTGGTGGTGAAGGTTCCGCGCTGGGATTTCGAAAAGTTTCCGGACGAAGACCGGCGCCTAACCTCACAGATGAAATCCATCGGCGAAGCCATGGGCATCGGACGCACCTTCAAGGAGGCCCTGAACAAAACCCTGCGCTCGCTTGAAAACGGCTGGTCGGGATTTCACGCCAACAATGGGAACGGGGACGGATACGCCCGGTTGTCAAGGGAAGCCCTGCTGGACGATCTGCGCTGGGGCACGCCGGATCGCATACTGAAAATCTGGCAGGCGCTGAAAAACGGGATACCGCGCGATGAGATTTCGCAGGTTTCCGGCGTCGACATCTGGTTTCTGGAAAATTTATTGCAGCTTACGGAATTTGAGAGCGAAATTGCGGCCGACTACAAAAGCCGCAACACGATTACCCCGGAAAAACTGCTGCGGGCCAAACGCATGGGATTTTCCGACAGGCACCTGGCCCTGCTGACCGGGCGCAGCGAAGCGGAAATCCGCAGCTTCCGCAAATCCAGCGGCTTACAGCCCTCCTATAAAATCGTGGACACCTGCGCCGCTGAATTCGAATCCTTTACGCCGTATTACTATTCCACCTATGACCATGAAAACGAATCCGCTGCCACGGAGAATAAGAAAGTAATCATCCTCGGCGGCGGTCCCAACCGCATCGGCCAGGGCATCGAATTTGATTATTGCTGTGTGCACGGCATTTTGGCCCTGAAGTCCCTGGGCATCGAAGCCATTATGATCAACTGCAACCCGGAGACCGTCAGCACGGATTACGATGTGGCGGACAAGCTGTATTTCGAGCCTTTGACTTATGAAGATGTTTTGAACGTCGCAGAGTTGGAAAAACCTGACGGCGTCATCATCCAGTTCGGCGGCCAGACCCCGTTGAAGCTGGCTCTGGCCCTTGAAAAGGCCGGGGTCCCCATCTGGGGCACTGCGCCGGATTCCATCGATCTGGCCGAAGATCGCGACCGTTTCGGCGCTCTGCTGGATTCCCTCGACATCCCCCATCCCCAGTACGGCACGGCCACATCCATCGATGAGGCCCTGGAAGTGGGCAAGCGCATCGGTTTTCCCCTGGTGGTTCGGCCCTCTTATGTTCTCGGCGGACGGGCCATGGAGATCGTCTACGATATCGAAACGCTCCAGCATTACATGCAGCATGCCGTTTCGGCTTCCGAAGAACACCCGGTGCTGCTGGACCGCTTTTTGGAAGACGCCTATGAATTCGACGTGGATGCAATTTCAGACGGACAGGATGTAAAGATCTGCGGGATTATGCAGCATATCGAAGAAGCGGGCGTCCATTCGGGCGACAGTATGGCCGTTCTGCCGCCATTTTTATTAAGCCGCGATCAGCACGAGGACATCAAGGAATACACCGGCTTGCTGGCCAGGGCCCTGAAGGTCAAAGGCCTGCTCAACATTCAATTTGCCATCATGTTTGATACGCTGTACGTGATCGAGGTCAATCCGCGGGCCTCGCGCACCGTGCCGTTTGTCAGCAAAACCACGGGAATTCCGATTGCCAAGTTGGCCGTCGAAGTCATGGCCGGCAAAAAAATCGATCAAATCGGCTACAACTTCGAGAAGCAGCTGCCGTATGTGGCCGTCAAGGAGTCCGTCTTCCCGTTTGAGCGCTTTGACAAAACGGATATTTTCCTGCGCCCGGAAATGCGGTCCACCGGCGAGGTGATGGGGATTGCACCCAAATTCGGCGAAGCGGTGTTCAAAGCCTTTCAATCCGCCGGCATCACCATCCCGCGCACCGGCACTGTATTTATCAGTGTCAATGACAACGACAAAGCCCGGGCCTTGCCCATCGCCGAAGGCTTGAAGAAATTCGGCTACGACCTGGTGGCCACCCACGGTACGGCAGAGTATATCGCAGCCCGCGGAATCGAAGTCGAAACCGTTCTGAAAATCAGGGAAGGCCGGCCCAATATCGTCGATGATATCAAAAACGGACAGATCGATTTGATCGTCAACACACCGTTGGGGCAGCGCTCACGGGATGATGAATATACCATCGGCTGGACCGCCATTATCAATAAAGTCCCATTTATCACCACCCTGTCGGCCGCCGAAGCGATCGTCCGGGGCCTCAAAGCCAAGAACAGCAAGCCGATCCGGTATAAGTGTCTGCAGGATTATTATATGAGCTAGATGCTGGATGCTCGTTGCTGGATCCTCGATGCTGGATCCTCGATGCTCGATACTGGATGCTCGATGCTCGATACTGGATGCTCGATACTAGATGCTCGATGGTGGATGCTGGACGCTGGATACTTGATGCTGGATGCAGCCTGAGTTGCAGGTTGCGGGGTAATTCGATTGCGGATTGCAGATTGCGGATTGATCGGCACAAAGCAAAGCGGGTGTAAGGTACAAGGTTTAAGGTATGGGATCTATAGATGATTTCCGAATCAATTTGATTCCGACTTTGCCTCGCCTGAGTTTGCCGAAGGCCGCATTCCGCATTCCGACTTCTGATATCTGTCTTCTGACTTCTGTTCTCTGACTTCTTGTAGTTCGTAGCGGCTTGCGGGGTAATTGGATTTCGGATTTCGGATTAAACGGCACTATGCAACGCGCAGAATATCGAATTTCGAAGGAGCAGGCTCAGTCAATTATTTTCCGAGCCGCCTCCGATATCCCGAGTCCAATTACCATTAACCGACTTGAATGGCCTCTAAGATAATCGACAAACTTCGATTCTTAGCCGTGGCTGTAACTCTTCATGTACTTCTGAATTTGTGCCGGGATCTCGCGATCTGGTATCTCTCACTCGTACCTCCAATTTATCATGAAAAAATCGGCGACCACCGGATGGTCCCTGGAAGAGGTTTGAGCTAATAATCTCTTAACTTCAATTCAGTTTTTGGTTTAGATTCAATTCAATTTTGGTTAAATTTAAGTGTTGAAAATTGATTTTCATAAAGGGAGTCCTATCTTTAATAAATTATTCAATTTAGCTTTAAAAAACCGTTAGACGTCGGCATCTTTGTAAAACACTAACAAACAAGCATTTACAAAGATTTTAATTGAATTCACCTCTGTCACGACGGTAATTTCGTTTGGGACATTTGAAATTTGGAATTTCGGATTTGTTCCCCGCCGAGGCGGGGTTTTCGAGTTTCGTATTTCCGGTTTATCCGGGTTGGGAGCACAAATGGAGCCGTTGAAAAAAAATATAAACTTCTCAGGTCCTGAAGGACCGGTGATTTTGGCCATTATGGATGGAATCGGCATCGGCACGTATGAAGAAGGTGATATTGTGCGCCGGGCCAACACGCCGACCCTGGATTGGCTGGCCGATAACAGCCTGACATCCAGCCTCAAAGCCCACGGCACCGCCGTCGGCATGCCGTCCGATGCCGACATGGGCAACAGCGAAATCGGTCACAATGCCATTGGCTGCGGCCGGGTGTTTGCCCAGGGGGCCAGCCTGGTGAACAACGCCATTGAATCCGGCATCCTCTTTGACGGCCCGGTCTGGCGGGAATTGATCGAGAACGTCAACGACCATGTTTCCAAGCTGCATTTTATCGGTCTTTTCTCAAACGGCAATGTTCACAGCCACATCGATCACCTGGAGGCCATGCTGTCCGAAGCCAAAAAACAGGGGATCAAAACAGCCTGTGTCCATATCCTTTTGGACGGCCGGGATGTGCCGCCGATCTCGGCCCTGGAATATGTCAACCGTCTGGAAAACTTTCTGGCCGGCTTAAAAGAAGGCAGCGACATCGATTTTGCCATCGCGTCGGGCGGCGGTCGCATGCAAATTACCATGGACCGCTACCAGGCCAACTGGAGCATGGTGGAAAAGGGCTGGAAAACCCATGTCCTGGGGCAAGGCCGCACCTTTGAGAGCGCCAATGATGCCATCGGAACCCTGCGCGGGGAGAATCCCGGGGTTATCGATCAGGACCTGCCGCCCTTTGTCATATCCCGCAACGGCGATCCCCTGGGACCCATTGCTGAAAATGACAGCGTCATATTTTTTAATTTCCGGGGGGACCGGGCCATCGAAATGAGCATGGCCTTCGAAGACGATGATTTCCAAAAGTTTGATCGCGGACCCAAACCGAACGTGCTATATGCCGGAATGATGCAGTACGACGGCGATGCCCTCATTCCCAAGAAATATTTAGTCGATCCGCCGGGCATCGATCGCACCATGGGCGAGTACCTCGTCAACTCCGGCATCAAGCAACTGGCGATCAGCGAAACCCAGAAATTCGGCCATGTCACCTATTTCTACAATGGCAACCGTTCCGGCAAATTTGACGATTCCCTGGAAAATTACGTTGAGATACCCTCCGACATTATCCCCTACGAAGAGCGCCCCTGGATGAAGGCCGCCGAGATAACCGACGAAGTCGTGGAAGCCCTGAAGGGGGGGGGCTATCAATTCATCCGGTTGAACTTCGCCAACGGCGACATGGTCGGACATACCGGTGTCCCCGAAGCAGTCGAGATTGCGGTGGAAACGGTGGATTTGTGCCTGGCCCGCTTGCTGGATGCCGTTAAAAAAGTAAACGGCATTCTGATTGTGACAGCCGACCACGGCAATTCCGACGACATGTTTCAGCGCAATAAAAAGACCGGGGAAGTCGCCATAGACGAGCAGACCGGTCAACCCAAACCGAAAACCGCCCATTCCCTGAATCCCGTCCCGGTGTATATATACCATCCCACCGGCAAAGCGAAAATGCGCTTATCGGATCACCAGGATCTCGGCATCAGCAGCATCGCCGCCACCTGCTTAAAACTGCTGGGCTTCGAACCGCCGGAAGATTATTCGCCGAGCATTATAGAACTGGTTTAGGAGTTGGTTGGATGCAACTAATGTATTTCAACTGTTCGCCTGTCCTAATAAATAAGGTCTCAGGTTTCGGGTGTTGGGTGTCGGGTGTCAGGTTTCGGGTGTCAAGATACCGATCTGCTTATTTCCGAATACCGGGTCCTGGCAGCTGAAACTGAAGCTAAAAAAAATAAGCGCGACAACTGAACTCACAAATTTTGGCTGACCTATCTCTGCAGCAGATTCCAGGCGGGGATAAACCCCGCCGCTACATGTAACCGATATCATTACATAATTCACGAACAAACCCCAAATCCGCAATCTAAAATCCAAATTTCAAAATCGGATCAATCCGAACTCCACAATCCGCAATCGAATTATTCCGCATTCCTCTTCCGTTTTTTAACTTTTTGGCGAATATGCCGATACAGTTCATAGTTCAATGTAATTTCGATAGGCAGAAACCGGCAGTTCATCGCCGAGTACCGATAAAGTTAAACAAGAAAGGCCTGTTAACATGACGAATTCAAATCCAGCATCATGTGCTGATAAGAGTCCACGCATCCTGGTCGCAGAGGACACGGAGGTCAATCAGAAGATCGCCCAGCTAATCCTTCAACGAGCCAACTACAATGTTGATGTTGCTGAAAACGGCCGGCAGGCGGTGGATGCCCACCAGCAAAATCCTTATGATCTGATCCTGATGGACATTCAAATGCCGATTATGGACGGACACGAAGCAACCCAAAAAATTCGAAATTGGGAATGTGAAGTGCAAAATAGTACCGGAGTTAATTCCGATCCGAATTCCGAATTCCGCATTCCGACTTCCGACTTCAAGAAGGTGCCTATCATCGCCATGACTGGTAATGCCACCATCGGAAGTTTTGATGAAACGCTTTACCCGGAGATGAACGACTGTATCGGCAAACCCCTGCAAATGGATGTGCTGCTGTCCGTGGTGCAAAAATGGCTCAAAACTGATTCCATTGCAGTCGAAAATGAATGTCCCGCAGATCAAGCTACTGTTGAGGAATCGGTATCAGAAGAAGCCCAAAAACCCATGGATATGGATCGTGCCATAGAGGAATTCATGGGGCAAAAAGAAATATTGTTGAGTGTCGCCTAAAAATTTTTAACCAACGCCGGATCTCAAATAAACAAAATCCGCCAGTCCATCAGGGAAGCGAACTACGCAGATATAGGGTCATATGCCCACGCTATCAAAGGTGCCGCGGCCAACCTGACGGCCGACAAACTGGCCGACCTGGCCGCCGAACTGGAGCATGCCGCCGAACAGCACCAATCAAATTTGAGCACCGAATTGGTCGACAATCTCGAAGAAGAATTTGTGGCATTGAAGAAATATATTCAACAAGTTCCGATGCCTGATCCGCCAGCGGTGAATCAGCCCAATGCGACGATATCCCCCGAGCCGGATGTGATTGCTCCCGGCTAAACTGGATTCAATTTAGGAATCGGGGATTCAGGGATTTAGGAATTGAGGAATTGAGGAATTGGGGAATTGGGGAATTGAGGAATTGAGGGATTGAGGAATTGAAGTAATTCCACCCGTCGTGATGTTTTTTGGTCGAACGATCTGCTTTAATTTATTGATATTAATCTATAATATTTCAGTTCTTCATTTCTTATTAATCCGCAAACCGCATTCTACAATCCGCAATCGTCACCCTCAATACCTAAATTCCTAAATCCCTTAATTCCCCAATCCTTATTAATCCGCAATCCGCATTCTACAATCCGCAATCGTCGCACTCAATCCCTGAATCCCTAAATTCCTAAATCCCTAAATTCCCGAATCCCTAAATCCCTAAATTCCTAAATCCCTAAATCCCTGAATCCCTTAATTCCTAAATCCCTAAATCCCTAAATCCCTGAATCCCTGAATCCCTTAATTCCTAAATCCCTAAATCCCTAAATCCCTGAATCCCTAAATCCCTAAATCCTTAAATCCCTAAATTCCTGAAACCCTCCTCAACTCGGCGCAAGCAAATTGTGCCCTTTACCATCGTGGGCTTTCCTGTTATTCTCTTTTTGCTGTTTAACCACTAAGCGATTATACATCCTCAATGGGGGAGCAATTAAGTGAAGATTCGGGAAATACAGGCGGCCGGCTTGAAGGGGGCCACACCGCTGGGCGGGTGGAGCAGTGAACTGGAACAGCAGGATTGTGTTCATACCCTGGTCGTCGTTAAGACGGAGGACGGGGTGCTGGGCATCGGCAGCGTGTTTACCAATTCCGATCTCGCGCAGGCGGCGCTGGCCGTTTTGGAGCCGCTTTACCGCAATGAGAATGCATTGGAGCCGGAGCGCGTCAGTGAAAAATTGCATCAGAATACTTTCTGGCTGGGCCGGGGCGGATCGATTACCCACACAATTAGCGGAATCGACATCGCATTATGGGATATCCTGGGAAAGGTGACCGGCCAACCCGTAGGCCGGCTGCTGGGCGGGCGCTACCGGGATAAGGTCAAACCCTATGCCTCGCTGCTGGCCGCTGAGCCCGACCGGCTCGCCCGCCATCTCGAGGCGCTGATGGAGCAGGGTTTCCGGGCCTTTAAGATTGGCTGGGGACCCCTGGGGCGGGTCAACCATGCCATGGACGAGTCCATCGTCGCCCGGGCCCGGGAGACGATCGGGGCGGAATCGTTGCTGATGGTGGATGCCGGCGGCAGTGATGCCTTCTGGCAAAACGGCTACAAATGGGCCCTGCGCACGGCCCGCATGCTGCAAGACTATGAGGTCGCCTGGTTCGAAGAACCGCTCAAACCCGATGCCCTGGATGACTATATCCTCCTGCGGCGCAATGCCCCCGTTCCCATCTCAGGCGGGGAAGTGCTTACCCGCCGCCAAGCATTCGATGCCTGGTTGAAACAAGGGGCCTTTGACATCGTGCAACCGGATGTGACCAAGGTGGGGGGGCATCAGCGAGTCGCGTCGCATTGCCTGGATGGCCCAGGAAAATGGCATCCGCTATAGCCCCCACGGCTGGAATACAGCGGTGGGATTGGCGGCTGATCTGCAGCTGGCTTCGGCCGTTGCCGATACGGACCTGGTGGAATACCTCAGCGGCTCGCCCTATGTGGATGAAATTGCAGCCGAAGGCTGGCAGTTGGATGCAGACGGCATGCTGCCGATACCGGACGCACCGGGATTGGGATTGAAGCTGGACCCGGATGCGGTGGCCAGGTATACCGGCGAGAAATTGAAGTTATAGCAATCCGCAACCTAAATTCCCAAATCATAGATCGTAACGTCAAATGAAGAAAAAAGGAAATAGCCCCTACCCTTTCTAAAACAAGGCTTCCCCGGTTTGCGCGTTGAACAAATGGATTTTATCCAGGTTCGGCACCAGTTCGATTTCCTGGTGCGTTTTGGCTTCCATATCTGCGTCGAGCAACGCTGCCAGGGAGTGCTCACCCGTGCTCAAATCCAGAAACGTTTCTTTACCAAGGGTTTCAACGACATTGATTGTGGCCTTGATGACCGGCAAGTCTTGGGTTTGACCACTGCCGGCTGGTTTATCCTGAAAGTGCTCCGGCCGAATGCCGAAGACAAATTCATCACTCCGATCCGGCCCCAGTTTCGCCGCCAGAGACTCGGGCAAAGCAATCTGGTAGTCGCCGGTGTCGATGTGGCAGCGTGAGTCTTCCTCAACCAGCCGGCACGGGACAAAGTTCATGGCCGGGCTGCCGATAAAGCCGGCCACAAAACGGTTGGCCGGATGGTTGTATATCTCTAAAGGACTGCCGACCTGCTGAACGATGCCGTCTTTCATGACGACGATACGATCCCCCATGGTCATGGCTTCGACCTGATCATGGGTCACATAGATCACGGTTGCCAGCAAACGCTCGTGCAGTTTCTTGAGCTCGATACGCATCTGAACCCGCAGCTTGGCATCCAGGTTGCTCAACGGCTCGTCGAATAAAAAAACATCGGGATCCCGCACGATAGCACGCCCTAAAGCAACTCTTTGCCGCTGACCGCCGGACAGCTGTTTGGGCTTGCGGTCCAGGAGTTCTTCGATTCCCAGTATTCCGGCCGCCTTTAAAACCTGCTGTTCTCGTTCTTCTTTGGAGACTTTACGCATTTTCAGCCCGAAAGCCATGTTATCGAAGACTTTCATGTGGGGATACAGCGCATAGCTCTGAAAAACCATGGCAATATTGCGCTCCATGGGGGTCAGTTTATTGACCACCCGATCGCCGATAATGATTTCTCCGCCCGTAATTTCTTCCAGGCCGGCAACCATGCGCAGAGTGGTGGTTTTCCCGCAGCCCGAGGGACCCACCAGGACGACGAACTCACGGTCCGATATCTCTAGATTGACATCTTTGACCGCTACCACATCGCCAAATCTTTTCGATAGATTCTTCAATACGACGTTTGCCATTTACTGCTCCCCCTAGTTTGTAACGTGATTCGGTGATAAAATTTACTTGATCTATTGCGTTCAAGGCCCTTAATTAATGATTATACGCTATAAGTTATTAATTATTGGTTATTTGTTATTAGAAACTGCATATCACACCATTCAATAATCCTTTGTTAGATGAAGAACAAAATTGGACATCAATCATTTAAAGCGAATAACGAAAAACAATTAACAAATAACGACTAGCCCCCGGCTACCCTTTCACCGCCCCGGCCGTCAGCCCTTTGACAATCGCCTTCTGGGCGATGGAGAAAAATATCAGCCCCGGCAGGGCGGTAAACATGGCGGTGGCTGTGATCGAGTCCCATTGAACGAGTTCGTCTCCCACGAAATAGTGGGCGCCCACGGTCGCCGGCTGAACCGCGCGCGTGTTGGAAAAAATCATGGCAAATAAAAATTCATTCCAGGTCCAAAGGAATGTAATGATGGCCACGGCCGAGATGCCCACTGCTGAAACCGGCACAACGACCCTCAAAAACGCCCCGGTGCGCGTACAGCCATCCACGATAGCCGAATCCACCAGTTCTCCCGGAAAGGAATCGAAAAAAGATTTTATCATCCAGACCGCCAGCGGATAGCACAAAAATGTATTCAGGATGATCAGTGATATAAAGGTGTTGATCAGGCCAAGCCAGCTCATGATCATATAAAAAGGCACCAACAGCGAGATGGGCGGCATGATGCGGGTGGCGATAAACACAAATAAAAATATGGCGGATCCTTTAAAGCGGTAGCGGCTGAGGCCCCAGGCAGTAAATATACTGCCGACCATCACGATAATGGTGGTGCCGCCGGACACAATCAGCGAATTCAACAGGTGCCGTGGCATGGGGCTGTCGAATATAACCTCGCGGTAGGCCTCCAGGGTAAACGTCTCCGGGAAATAGGTTGGCGGCCAGCGAAAGGTTTCCTCCCGCGGTTTAAAGGAGGTCATGGCCGTGAAGATGATCGGAGACAACATCACCGCCAGCATCAAAATCAACAAGGCGTAGTTGACCCACGATTTGGAAAGCATTTTTGAGAGCGCTTTTCGCGGTTTCATTTTCTATTCTTCCTTGAAAATATTGTACACGTAAATAGCGGCAAAAACGGCAATCAGCATAAACATGATCACCCCGGCAGCCGAAGCCGTCCCATAGTTAACCCGGCGCCAGAGCTGATCGACGATATAAAAGCCAAGGACATAAGTCCCCCGGGCCGGGCCGCCCTCCGTCATTGAAAAGATGACATCGATGGTTCGGAAGGTAAACATACTGGTGATCAGCAGGCCGGTCAGGGCCATCCCGCGAATCAACGGCAACGTGATATGAGTGAAGGTGCTGAAGGCATCGGCTCCGTCGATTTTGGCGGCATCATAGACTTCTTCTGAAATGCTTTCGATACCCGCCAGAATGAAGATGCACATAAACGGGATTCGCACCCAGGTGTCGGCCACGATGCAGCCGATCATGGCCAGGCTGCTGTCTGAAAAAATCGGCAGCGGTGCGCTGATTAAGCCGATTTTCATAAGCAGATCGCTGAACACGCCTACATTGGGATTGAATATCCATTTCCAGATAAAGCCCGAAATCACCAGGGGCACGGCCCAGGAGAACATGGCCAGCGATCTGAAAACAGCGGCGCCGCGTTTGATCTTGGAAAGCGCCAGGGCCAGGACCATACCGCCCGCAAAGGTCAAAACCGTCACACCGATGGTATAGACAACGGTTTTTTTCAAGGCCAGCCAGAAAATGCGGTCGTTAAAAATATAGATGTAATTTTTCAGCCCGGCAAAGCTCAGCGGATGAAAACTGGTGTAGCGCAAAAAGCTGGTGACAAAAAGAGTCAGAACCGGAAAAAGAATCAGGGCCAGAATTATTACCAGCCCCGGTGTGCTCAGCAGCACACCGTACTTGCTGTCAGATAGTCGCATGATTTGCTCCGCAGCCAAATAAATTAACGAGCCTATCTACATTTTTAAGGTTAGTGTGACCGTATCTGTCACACCCATGGTGTAAGATCTCCTTAAAAGAACAAACGAAAGGAGATCTTATGAATATCGATCAATTAAGACAACAGTTTCCGGA
>Ga0209367_1000028_pt1 | contig 79894 bp, 58 predicted proteins | sample WorMetLIZISLAND2_FD_187412 | JGI IMG/M metagenome (GOLD analysis project Ga0209367, IMG submission 187412) | Marine gutless worms symbiont microbial communities from Max Planck institute for Marine Microbiology, Germany - Olavius geniculatus... ...
GATCCCCACTATCGATATGATGATTATCCTCATTATGAGGCTTTCCGGAATCCGGCTACGCAGAACCAAATCATGGGGACTCGAAGACATCGCCTTAAATTAATCCTTTAAATGGTAGATAGACCCGATTTTTATTGACCATTGGGACCATTGGGATTTTGACTTCAACGAGGTGCTGTTGACCAATCGATCGGTTCGGCTGGTTGATTGCGGTGATGTCGACAAAGAGGCCATCGGCGGGGTGCTAAACCCGCAGCGTATCACCAATGCGATTCGCTGCATCTTAGACCGCGGCGCAATACCCATTGTCTTGGGTACTGATGAGGGCGGTTTTATTCCCTTCGTGCGTGCTTACAGCGGTGGCGATGAGCTTTGCGTAGTGCACGTCGATGCCCACATCGACTGGCGCAATGAACGCCATGGGGAATCGGAAGGCTACAGCAGCGGTATGCGGCGAGCCTCAGAGATGCCTTGGGTTACAGCCATGGCCCAGGTCGGATTGCGGGGCATCGGTAGCGCGCGGCAGCAGGAAATAGACGATGCCCTAGCCTACGGCAGTGTCTTTATTCGGGCCCGCGACGTGCACCGCCGCGGAATCGATGCCTGTATCGATAAGATTCCGGCCGCCGATCGTTACCTGATCACCATCGATGCCGATGCATTGGATACCGCCATCGCACCGGGCGTGCTCTTTCCCAGTCCGGGGGGGGGGCTGACCTTCGACGAAACCACGGACTTGGTGCGAGGAATCGCTTCAAAAGGCCATATCGCGGGCATCAGCCTGTTTGAGGTTCGGCCGGAGCAGGACGTCAACGGCCTGACCGCCTCCACCGCCGCCCAGCTCATCATTAACTTCATTGGTACCCTGGTCCGCAGCGGCCAAATTGGCGGGTGATAGGCCTTACAGGTACTATAGGTCCTATACGTCCAATAGGACCAATAAGCCCCCTCAGGACATTCTTTCAAGGCGCACTATCGGAAATAGCCTAATTTTCCTATCTCAAGAATCAAATCCCTTGGCGATATCCTGCGTGAGATCTTCGGCATCGAGACAGCCTTTGCGCCGGGTTAAAAAATGGATCGGACAGGCTGTCCGAAATTTGCAGTAAATTTTCGGATCGCGACACTCAAGACAACTTTCGCACATGGAAATATTGTACTTCATGCAGATATAGTTTGTTTCCTGATCAGCGTGATTAAAGCAGGTTCCCAATATCGTCTCTCACTATCCGGACATGCCGAAATTGAAAATTGAAGATGTCGAATTTTTAATCAGATTTGAATCGAAGCTCAAGATAACCCCGATCCGGACCTTTTCAAGAGCACTCCATGAATTCGATTGACCGAATATTCATTTATTTGCGAATTAGTGCTAAAGCTTTTGAAATTGCTGACGATACAAGTAGACGGCGTACTCGAACCAGTTGGAGTAATTTGCTGAGTTTGATTGAGAACATCCTGTTTATCGGCGCCTGGGTAGGCGATTTTTCAGAAGGCTAATTCACATACAGTAAAAATTGTCCCAAAGATACCTGTAGTTATCACAACATTCGGCACTGCAAGTAAACCGAGGCCCTTCGCACTCGCACTTCGCTGAGCCCTAATTACGTCCAACAATCAAGACTAGGTTGACAAGGAAAGGAAACCTTGAATGTCGAACCCTGAACCTCCGAGCGCTTTCAAAAAATTAATTGGTGTTACCGTGCTATCCTTGCTCCTTTTGAGCTCCGTTGCGGGCTTTGCCGAAAATAGCCCGACTGAAATTGTGCTGGCCAGCGAAGAGTGGCTCAATGCGACCAACAGGGACGGCACCGGTCTATACTGGGACATATTCAGGGCCGTATATGAACCCGTTGGGATCAGAACCAAATTCGTTATCCAATCCTACAATGGGTCGGTTAAACTCGTTGAAAAAAGCCGGGTTGATGCAGCCGTCGGCATCTATTCCGACCGAGTCCGGGGCGGCCTTACATCGCAATATCCCTTTGTGAAGGACTATATATTGGCACTGTTCAAAAAAAATGAACTGAATCAGTGGAACGGCCAGGAGTCACTGCAAAACAAAAAGGTGGCCTGGATCAAGGGTTACGCCTTCGAGAAATATCTGGAAACTCCCGTGATCAAAAAAGAATTTTACAGCAGGGATTATATCCTGTACCAACTCGACAACGACCGGGTAGACTTTTTTCTGGACACCCGCAACGACATTGAATCCGTCCTGAATAAGGGTATCGTCGAAGTTTCGCACTATACGGTTGAAACGGTTTTGGAACTCGACCGGTATCTTGTATTTGCAGACAGTCGGAGGGGACGGAAATTAAAGCAAATATTTGACAGCCGGTTCCCGCAACTGGTCAAAACCGGTGAAATCGAAAGATTGTTTGTGAAGTGGAATTGGTGAGCCGATCGCGGATTGCGGACTTGCAATTTCGGATTGAATAATTGCATGGAATCCGTTTATTTTCCCTGCCTGGTTTCCCAGGCGTTGAGTCCGGCGCCTGCCAGCCGTCTGTCTCGCACTCGATGTCTTCTTGCGACGGTATCATTCTTTGTCGGCCAATCGCCGAACCGAACCCTTATGTTGTTTTTTATTAGCTGACAAAAAAATTGCATTGCTATTGCAATATAATTGAAATATCTTAAAATATCGATACCTTGTTGTCCGGAAGCCTTAAATATTAATCGATAATAAAAGCTTGGCCCCTCAGGAATTCTTAGGAAGGAAGTAACCAACCATGGCTGAAAATACGACCACATCCGACAGCCCCCCGGAGATTGAAGATAAAGTGCTTATGGTGGACGACAATACCACCAACCTACAATTGCTGCATGAAACTCTGGATGGCTTGGGATATAAACTGCTCATCGCCAGAAATGGTCCAACCGCCCTGTCAATCGCCCGCAAGGCCCGGCCTTCGCTCATCCTGTTGGATATTATGATGCCGGAAATGGACGGTTACGAGGTTTGTCGCCGGTTAAAGGCGGATAGAAAAACGTCCAACATTCCCGTGATCTTCATTACCGCCCTGGCCGATGACGAGGATGAAGCCAAGGGGCTTGGCCTGGGGGCCGTGGATTATATCACCAAACCCATCAATCCGGAGCTGGTCAGGGCCCGGGTGCACAATCATTTGGAATTAAAGCGGCATCAGGATCATCTTGAAAAACTGGTGGCCGAGCGCACCCGTCGTCTGGCCCTGACCCAGGCGGTAACTATTGAAAGCCTGGCAACGCTGGCCGAATACCGGGATCCCGAAACCGGTGGGCATATCAAGCGCACGCAAAACTATGTCAAAGCTCTGGCCGTACATTTGAAGAACCATCAAAGATTCCGCTCCCAGCTCGATGACGATGCCATCGATTTACTATACATGTCCGCCCCGTTGCATGATTTGGGGAAGGTGGGCGTACGGGACGATGTGCTGCTCAAGCCGGGTCGCCTGACCGACGATGAGTTCGAGGAAATGAAAAAGCACACGATATACGGTGAAGAGGCGCTGCGCATCACGCAACAGAAACTGGGAGAGGATTCGTTTTTGCAGTATGCCAGGGATATCGCCTATACCCATCAGGAAAAGTGGGACGGTTCCGGCTATCCCCAGGGATTGAAAGGTGATGACATCCCAATGCCCGGCCGGCTGATGGCCCTGGCGGACGTCTATGACGCATTGATCAGCAAGAGAGTATACAAACCGCCATTTAGCCATGAAAAAGCGGTGGAGATCATTGTCGACGGCAAGGGCAGGCATTTTGACCCGGATATCGTCGATGCCTTTCTCGAACTGGAAGATACCCTTCGCAACATCGCGCTGACATTTGCGGATTACGAAGAAGAACGCCGGATGCTGGCCCCTGGTGCAGATAACCGTCCGGTTAAATCCCGGTCTATCGAAACGATTTTGCTGGTGGAAGACAACGAGATTAACCTGGAGATCATGCACAGCCAATTGGCGTCATTGAATTACGAGGTAGACACTGCCGTTAATGGCAAGGATGCGCTCGCGAAATTTCGAAACGCACAATATGACGTGGTTCTGACGGACATTGAGATGCCGGAAATGAACGGGTATGAATTGGCCGCCGAAATCCGCCGCCTGGAACAGGATGACCAGCCGCCGACGCCAATTCTGGCGATCACGGCCAGTGAATTCGACCTGAATGAAGCCCGGGCTCAATCCCTGGGATTCAACGGTTATATGCTGAAACCCCTTGATCTCGAATTGTTGAAATCAAAATTTGCCGCCATTGTCAGCGAATAACTAGTCCGCCCCGCAACGCAGCGCCCTTAGGATTGTAATTAGAATTCTAACGGTTTGCGACTGTTGCTGGATAGAATATTTGGCGGATTAATTATATTCGGTCCACTTTTTTAATCCCCATGCCCGAATAAAAACAGCCAGAGCCCACACGTGCCGGGTTGCAAACAGCTTTACATTGCTTATGGTATTTCAAAAAGCGAATTTTAGATCTTGGAATGTGGATTTTGGATTTAAGGTATTCTGTCCATTTAAAATGACTGAGCGACGTGTGGGGTCGTAGCTCGAAGCGCGAAGTCCCAAGCGATCCCTTCATTCGTCAATCGTCATTCCCTGAAGTTTCACATGAGGGCTGCCTCCTGCTGAAGGACAGCCGGTCTGATCACAAAAGAAACTGATAAATTTCTCGCAAAGACGCCAAGGCGCCAAGATTATTAAAATTTTAATTCCTTTCCTTTGCGAGCTTTGCGCCTTTGCGAGAGAGAAATAAAATGTAGTTTCAAAATAGGGTGTCAATGGGAAATTCTGAATTAATTGAAGAAAAAGCCTTGAAAAGATCAATGGTCGGAGCATTTGTCCTGGCGGTTTGGGGAATTACGATGGCGGTTGTATCCGATTCCGGAGTCATTTTGCTTGACGGCATGTTCAACCTCATCTCCGGCATCATGTCGTTTTTTTCGATTGAAATCACCCGGCTGATATCAGGCAAGGAAACCCGTGAATAGCCGCTCGGCTACTTTGCTTTCGAATCCCTATTTGTCTTCGTCAAAGGGGCTTCGATCCTGATTCTGGTTTTAATGGCCCTATATGCCAACATCGACGTATTGTTGTCCGGAGGCCGCGAACCGGCTCTGGGGCTAATGACCATATATGTCGCAGTGGCCGTGCTGGGATGTACGGTACTTTATGTACTTACCCGCCTGAGCTTTAAAAAAACCGGTTCGGAAATTCTGGCGGCCGAAACGCAGGCCTGGCTGGTCAATGCCGTTATCAGCGGCGCGATCGGGGTCGCATTCGTCGTGGTCATGTTGATCCAGGGCACGGCCTGGGGCTGGGTCGACCGCTATGCCGACCAGGTGCTGGTCATTATATTGAGCATCCTGTTCATTAAAGATCCGCTGGTGCTGATGAAAAACGGCCTCAAAGAGCTTTTGCTGGCGGCCCCCCAACGCGACTATGCCGCCCGGTTTGAGGATAAGATTTTGCCCTTGAAAGAACAACTGGGCGCCGACAAACTCGCGCTGGAAATATTGAAGACAGGACGTCGAATCTGGGTCACGGTCAGGATGGAGCCCAAAGAAAAAACCATAAACGTGGATGAATTCATGCAAGTTAAGACACGGCTCAGCAAAGTTGCCAGCAGTGTCTACCCGAATTCACAAACCGAGGTCATGCTGGAACGGTGGGCTTGACCCTCCCCCTGTATTGAAAATTGTAGATTTAAGATTGAATATTTATGGATACAATTACTAAGGTAAAAGGTGACCATTTTACATCAAATCCAATAAGGAGAAGAATAATGAGAAAAACTGTCGTTTTGGTACTTGCCTGTGCAATGTTGTTGATGGGGGTGAATATTGCTGCGGCCGGCCAGGCCATGGACCGCATCCTGAAAAAAGGAGAGCTGGTGGTGGGTATCACCGGGAGCCAGCCGCCTTTAAATGCTGTCGATAAAAACGGAAATATCATCGGCTATGACGCCGACATCGCAAAGCTGATTGCCATGAACTTGGGGGTTAAAATAAAGTTCTCCGCCATGCCTTTTGCCGAGCTGCTACCTGCACTGGCCACCAATAAAGTTGATTTAATCCTGTCCAGTATGACCATGACCCTGGAACGCAACCGGAAAACAGCCTTTGTCGGCCCCTACTATATTTCAGGCAAGGGCATTCTGACCAAAACGAAAAACATCAGCATCTTGCAGCAGGCCGAGGGCCTGAATAGTCCCGCCTTCAAGGTTGCAACCCTGGGCAAATCGACCAGCCAGGCATTTGTCGAACAGGCGGCCCCCAAAGCGCAGCTGGTGGCAACCAAATCCTATGATGATGCGATTGACATGCTTTTGCAGGATAAGGTTAATGCAGTTGTGGCTGATTACCCGTTTTGTGCCTTTTCAGCCTTTCGCTACCAGGAAAAAGGCCTGGTGGCCGGTCAATCCAAGTTGACCGCTGAGCCGCTGGGTATCGCTGCACCCGAGGATACCCTGCTGCTCAACTGGTTGAGAAATTTTGTCAATATGCTGGAAGCCAGCGGGCAATTAGAAAACCTGACGGAGAAATGGTTGCAGAATGGTGCCTGGATTAAAGAATTACCCTAATTTTGGTGGATTTTTAATCTTATGTAATTTCGAACTGAATACCTAATAGTCCGATGTGCCAGTAAATAAACAAAATACCAAGCACCAAAATATAAATAACAAACAATATCCAAATTCCAATCTCCAATGACCCAAACAGGTTCTGTATTGCCGCAAGTTGGTTTCTGCGGTTACTCAGCTAATAATGTCGATTGTCGGGAACAGCTGAATTGATTATATTGCCTGACATCCGCGAATCGTTTTGAATTTGATTTTTTGAAATTTGAGATTTGTTTGGAATTTGGGATTTGATATTTGGAATTTATACGATTTATGATGAAACATCACATCAGATGAAAGGAGGCCGTTGATGAGAAAAATAAGAATGTTGGCCTTGGTACTAATCGCCGTGGCGTGCGTGAATTTTGCTGCCTGTGGCGGCGGCAAAACCGATGTTAAATCCGAATCTTCGACAGTTACGACAACCTTGGGACAGGAATTGCAGGATTTGGATAAAGCGTATAAAGACGGCATCATCACCAAAAAAGAATATGATAAAGCCAAAAAAAAGTTGATAGAACAGAGAACGAAATAAAAAATAGATCCGGCGGATCGCCAAGCAGACGGCGATCCGTCGGATTTAGGTATACGGCTGTTGAATCCAACACCAGGCGGCTTCAAGCAAAAACACTTCTAATCTGCACGAGATTTTTGTCTTCCGGCATCCGGCATCCTGCCTTAGATTGCCATGTTGACAATTTGTAAGATTAATTCTATTTTTTTCATTTCCACAACCGGCATCTATTTCAGGTTCTATCAATAGGAGGGTGTGCAATGCGTAACCGGATGCCCCGGCTTTTCTTATTGGCGCTGACGTTCAGCATCCTTTTCGGGTGCGCGTCGTCATTTGAGCCCCGTCCACCGGAGGATATCAATTTCCGGGAACGCGCCCAGACCCAGACCGACGGTAATTTTCGGGTTACCGCCACTGTGCTGAGCGCGGATGAGACCCAAAAGGTATTTGGCTTTGCCCTCTATAAAAAAGGCATTCAGCCGATTTGGCTTGAAATTGAAAATATGGATGACGAGCCGATTTGGTTTTTGCCTTTCAGTGTCGATCCGGATTACTTCCCGCCCCTGGAGGTAACCTATCCCTACCATCGGACATTCAACAGCCAATACAATGATCAGATCGATCGGTATTTTTTAAAGCAGACCATGGGATTGCACCTGCCGCCGGAATCCGTGCGGTCTGGTTTTGTTTTTACGAATCTGGATCTGGGAACCAAAAATTTTAATGTCGATCTGGTCGGCGAAGACAACCAGCCCCATACGTTCACTTTTTTCATTCCTGTGCCCGGACTGAGATCAGATCACCAGGACGTCGATTTCGATAACTTGTATTCCGCCGCTGAAATGAAATCATACACTCAGGATGGATTCAGAAAAGCTTTAAAGAACCTGCCTTGCTGCGTAACCAGTGATGACGGCACCCAGCTGGGAGCGCCGATCAATTTGGTGATTGTGGCCGACGGCCTTGACTTGCTGCGAGTCCTGATTCGCAGCGGGTGGAATGAAACGGCGGCCGCCCAAAACGACTCGTCGTCCAAAAAGACGATCTCCACCGATATTCCGCAAGACATGCGCTATAAACCCATGGCACCATTGTATTATTATGGACGACAACAGGATGCCTCCTTTCGCGAGCCGCGGATGGGGAGATTCGAACGCAACCAATTGCGGTTGTGGCTTTCGCCCTTGCGAGTTGAGGGACAGGATGTATGGGTGGGGCAGGTCAGCCGCGATTTCGGCGAGCAGTCTTCCGCAAAGGCCGGCCACAAAATTGATCTGGATGAAGTCAGGAGTTTTCTGCTTCAGAATTTGTGGTACGCCCAGGGGATAAAAAAATACGGCTTTGTCAAGGGCGCAGGTGCAGTGTCATCGATCTCTCAGCCCAAGACGACTTTTGAAGGAACGACGTACATCACGGACGGCTATCGTGTTATCATCTGGCTGTCTTCGGACGCAGTGCCGTTGACCGATGTTGAATTCGTTGATTGGGAGCATCCACCGGAAAGATGATCGAATCACGTGTTTAGGGTTCGTCTGCGGCAGATCAAGACTTTTTCATCACGAAAACACGAAATTTTGAAAGCACGAAATAGATCACCTTTTGATTTGTGTTTTCTTCCTTTCGTGCCTTCGTGATTACCCCTTCTTTTTTGATTCCGGTCTGGCCGGGGTAGACTTTGGACTATTCAATTCATCATATATAATCGTCAATTCCGGTTCGGCCGGGTCAGGGAAAAATTACGATGCCAAATGTTCTGCGATTCCAATTGAGATGTATTGCGATTGTGGGTTGGGGGTTATTGATTCTGGGTTGTACAAGCCCTTTCAATCCCAAACCGGATGAAGTCCCGTTTATGAAACGGGCGCAAACCAAGCAGGAAGGCGGCGTCAGGGTTACGGCAGCGGTGCTCACCGCCCAGGAGAGTATCGACCAATTCGCCGCCAATCTTTACCGGAGAAACATTCAGCCGGTTTGGCTGGAAATAGAAAATACCAATGATGAACCCATGTGGTTTCTGCCCATGGGCCTGGATCCGGCCTATTATACGCCGCTGGAGTCCGCCTATCTGAGCCGCTTTGCGATCCGAAAATCCGATCACGATGAATTGGACCGATACTTTTTCAATTACGGTATGAGAAATTATATTGCACCGGGAAAGGAGATTGCCGGATTTGTATTTACCAACCTCGATGAGGGAACCAAAGCTTTTAATGTCGACATTGTCGGAGAAGACCAGAACATCCGCAATTTTACCTTTTTCATTCCGGTGCCCGGCATCAGGATTGATCATCATGACATAGATTGGGAAAATCTCTACGCTGCAGCGGAAATTGTCAACCTGGACGAGGCCGGTTTGAGAACGGCCCTGGAAAAACTTCCCTGCTGCACCACCAATAAAAAGGGCACCGAGCAGGGTGATCCCCTCAATCTGGTCGTCATCGGTGATCTTGATGATGTCTACTACGCTTTTATCCGGGCCGGCTGGGATGAAACCGAAACCATTTACCGGGCATCCATACTGAAAACGATCCGATCGTTTCTTTTTGGCGGCCGCTACCGCTACTCGCCCGTCAGCGCCTTATACGTTTTTGGGCGGGGCCAGGATGTAGCGCTTCAACGGGCACGTTCGTCGATCCATGAACGCAATCATTTGCGCTTGTGGTTAACCCCGCTGCGTTTCGAAGGCAAGCTGGTGTGGATCGGTCAGATCAGCCGCGACATCGGAGTGCGGTTTACCCGCAAAACCATCACCACCCACAAAATTGATCCGGATGTGGATGAAACCCGGTCGTTTCTCATTCAGGATTTGTGGTATTCTCAGGGACTGAAAACTTTCGGCTACGTCAAGGGGGTCGGCGCCGCGCCCTACGCGGAGCCGCGGGGAAACCTGACAGGCGACCCCTATTTCACGGACGGTTTACGAGCCATTCTGTGGGTAACCAGCCAACCGGCCGCTTTTTCCGACGTCGGGTGGATTGACTGGGAAATACCGCCGGAACGGTGATTAATAAAATTGGCATTGCTTCGCTCTGTCTCTTTAATAAAATAGGTCTTATAGGTCCTATCGGACCTATGGTAAATATAGATTGAAAACATTCCTTCAGCATTCGCCATTTGTCAAGCCTCCCCGGTCCTGTAGGTCGGGCCTGGCTGCATCTTGCTCTCATCCAATACCCGCCGGATGGTTTGCGATATCTCTTTCATCACTACCGGCTTCATCACCAACTCCCGGATACCGATTTTTTCGGCTTTTTCGCTGTCGATCCGATCGCTGTAACCGGTGCAGACAATAATCGGGATATCCGGCCGGATGGCAATAAGTTCCCTGGCCAGCGCATCTCCCGTCATGTGGGGCATGGTCATGTCGCTGATGATCAGGTCGAAATCCCCTGGTGATTGATTAAACAATTCCAGTGCTTCGGCGCTGCTGGTGCAGGTTGTCAATCGATAGCCCAGGCGGCTTAACATTTGTTTGGCTATATCGGCCTGAAAGAGCTCATCGTCAACAAATAGAATTCTCTCCGTACCCGTAACCATTAACTCCGTTTGCTCATTGTCCGAAACCCATTCCGATTCAATGGCCGGAAAATACGCATCGAAGACGGATCCCTGACCCGGCGTGCTGTCAACGGTCAGCGTCCCGCCTTGGCCTTTGACAATGCCGTGCACGACGGAAAGTCCCATACCGGTGCCTTCCCCCTTTTTTTTGGTGCTATAAAACGGATCGAAAATACGTTCGATGACTTCCGGGGACATTCCATGCCCGGTATCGCTCACCGTGAGTTGGACATATTTTCCGGGTTTCAAACCAGGATGGTATTTAATGAAATCGGCGTCGATATCCACGTCCCGGAGGCTGACTTCCAGCAATCCGCCGCTTTCCTGCATGGCGTGCCCGGCATTGGTGCACAAATTCATGATGACTTGGTGAATATTCGTCGGATCCGACATGACTGCCAGATTCGATGCGACATGGTTGTTGATCTGAATCGTCGACGGCAATGAGGCGCGCATCAGCTTGAGCGCCTCGACCACGACCAGATTGACCTTGACCGGCTGCATTTCCCGCTCCCGCTGCCGGCTGTAAGTTAGAATTTGCTGCACCAGTTCTTTGGCTCGACCGCCGGCCTTTAAAACCTGTTTTAGATTTTTTCGCACGGCCGATTCCGCCGGAATGTCGATCATGGATAGCTCGGTGTAGCCCATGATGGCGGATAAGATATTGTTGAAATCATGGGCGATGCCGCCGGCCAACGTGCCGATGGCTTCCATTTTCTGGGCCTGGGCCAGCCTTTTTTCAAGCTGCCATCTTTTGGTGACATCGATACCCACGCACAGTATTTCTTTGACGCGGGATTCATCGTCATAGATGGCCTTGTTGACCCAGGCCACGCGCACCCGCTCGCCATTACGCCGGATATTCTCGTTCTCGTTTGAAATATAGCTTGTGGGATTGGTTGTAATGTCTTCGATCATCTGCGCCAGATCAAAACCGGCCTTATCTTTAGGCGGCACGATGGTACCGGTGACCTTTTGGCCCAATATTTCAGTTTCCTTGAAGCCAAAAAAATCCTGTGCGAATTTATTAAAGAAAGTCACCCGGCCGGCGGTGTCCATCCGCAATATGATGCTGTTGGCGCTTTCAACGAGTTGTCGATAGTTTTGCTCGCTTTTGCGCAACGCGGTTTCGGCCTCAATTCGTTCATCGATCATACGATTGGCCGCATCAGCCAGAGTACCGAATTCCTTGAAGTGTAATTTGTCGGCTTCGAGTTTAGCCGATTCGGTTGCGGCCCTGGAGAAAAAGGCGCTCAGCAGGTTAATATTCTTTTTGTTGCGATTGGCGACCAATTTAACGATCAGCAGGACAAATAAAAGAATGGCGCAAAGGATTGATACGATTTTGATTATATCGTTTTTGACTCGCTGCTGTAAGTCAGCTCGTTTATTGCTGATAACGGTTTCAATTTTGTCGACATTGATACCGGCACCCACATACCATTTCCATTGAGGAATGCCGGTGGTATAGCTCAGTTTTTGATAGGTCACCTCACTATCGAATTTCGGCATGACATAGCTGACATAGCCGCCCCCTGACTCGGCCGCTTTAATCAGCTCCCGGACAATTTTAACACCGTTCACATCGGTGACGTCAATCATATTTCGGCCCTTGGCCGGGGCAACCAGGCTTAACCCGTCCCACTGCCCTGCAAAAATGTAACCATCCTCGCCAAAGTGGATTTTCTCAATGCGAGCCAAAACCTCCTGCTGGATGTCGTGAACCACATCATCCAGGTATTCACCGGTTCCGATCAACCAGTCAAAAGGTTCAAAGTGCTTGATAAATGCGATCTTGGGAAAGTCTGTCCCGGATTGGTTGGGTTTGGTCCAGGTATAGCGGTAAAATCCTTCCCCGGAATCCCGGGTGATGGCGATCATGTCCCGGATGACGAACCTGCCCTGAGTGTCCTGCATATCGATTAAATTCTTGCCTTCCATTTCGGGTCGGTCGGCGAACAAAATTTCGACACCATCGAGGCGGGTGATAAAGTAATAGCCGCGCTGTTTATTATACCGAATGGGGCGCAAGGCATCCTTGATGATCTTTTTGAGTTCGGCTGGTGTTTTCGTCCCCCGGTGCTGTTTGTATAGATTGCTGGCTACGTCATGGGCTTCCTGGGTCCGATTTTGGATTGTTTGCTTTAGCCGTGCTTCCGCCTGGGATATCTTGAATTGAACATAGTCGATCACCTGGTTGGTCTCATGTTTGATAAGCGTTTTTTGAGTCTCGAAATACTCCTCTCTCAAACTGACTTCTTCTTTTTTTAATCGGTCATATTCGTTCATTATCCAAAAATAGCCGACCAGGACTACCGATACAACGGCCAGGATGATCATACTGTAAAGAAAGGTCTCGGCGATACCGTATTTTGATTTCATGATGGGAGTCGCGGCGTTGGATTGGTAAATATTAGCAATAACAGTCGTTTATTGTAATACTTGTTTGACTATTTTGCAAGCGTTCGGTTTTGCCCATCGGTTTCGAACTGGGGAATCGGGGAATGCGGTGCCGTTGATGTGCTCAGGACACCGGCGATATCAAGAGATGATTTGCTTTATCCGGAAAAGCAGAAATTGAAGATTGATTATTGAATATTTATGGTTCGCCTTCAGCGGATCTATTATATTCTTCACCGATAGTTACAAATCTTGCGCAAACATGATGTGATTTCAATAAATAGACACTAAGTTTTTTCCAAGACGACACTCGGAAAAAATGGCCCCTGCGGGCAGCAATGGCGAATTTCATTGGTTTTAGGTTTCAGGTGTCAGGTTTCGGGTGTCAGGGAAAAGAGGCGCGAAAATCTGGCACCTGAACACTGACACCTTCCATAACTTACAACATGTTGTCAGAAAAAAGCCGCTAAGGGCCTAATACCCAATACCTAATACCCAATACCCAATACCCAATACCTTATACCTTATACCCAATCCCCAATTCCTAATGCTCGATGCCTGATGTGATAGGATTAAGCATCGAGCATTAGTAGATCTGCTTAAGACAGATGGCAGGACCATCAGACAAAAGGATCAGGCGCCTACTTCAGTTGATCCAGCATGTCTTCAGCCGTTCCGATGACGTAGTGCGACAGGTCCCGGGCTTTGGGGTTGCGCGGATCACTCCAATCATAGAAGCCTTGACCACTGCTGGCACCGAAGTCGCCGTTTTTGACCATCCGCATCAGGGTCAAGGGCGGGTACAGGCGCGGATCATTGGATGCCTGATACATTTGAAGTGCCACCCGCAGCATGGTTGGTGCGGTAACAAAATCATGCAGTTTAAATGTTCCCTGGGGATGTCCAAGGCTGGTATTCAGTCCGATATCTCCATCTTCAACCTGGATTTTACCCTGCTCCAGCAGACGCACGGCATCCAGCATCTGGGGCATGAGAAGCCGATTGACCCAGAAACCGGGAATATTGGGTGCCAAAAAGGGTGCTTTTTTCATGTCGAGCAGGGTCTGGCGGGTAAACTCGACGGTTTCCGACGAGGTTTTGTCTCCCGGTACGACCTCGACCCCCGGCATCAGCGGCACCGGATTCATTCCGTGGGTAATAATTGAGCGGTCCGGCCGGCCGCCGGCTTCAGCCATCGGATTAATATCCAGACTGCTGGTATTGGACCAAAAAACAACATCCTGGGAAAGCTGAGGCAGAAAATCAGCCAGCACTTTGCATTTCAATTTCAGGTCTTCAAAGATGACTTCTAAAAAAACATCACAATCTTTGGCGACATCGATAAAAGCACCTTTGTCATCATAAGTAGTAATTTTCTGCGCGGCCTTGGATACGAAATCCGGATCGTCGATTTTAAACTTTTTGGCAACCGATGCGGCGAGTTTGTCACATCCTTTGGCCACACCGGCCAGCATTTCCGGATTTGCATCGAAACAGTGCACATCGTGTCCGGTCATCGCGCATTGCGTTACCCAGCCACGTCCCATAATTCCGGTACCGAGAATAGCAAATTTCATTCTTATCCTCCCTGTTTGTTTGAGTCTTAATGGTAAATTCTTTCTACCTTGCGATCGTTACTGATGAAAATCAACCGGCCCGGAGTATAAAGAATAGGTCTTTTATGTGTCAAACAAAAAATTACGGCATTTTGGGCTTAATGTTGCCTGCCTGAGGAGGGTGTTTAAATCGTGCTCGCCGTCGTGCTCGTTCCCATCCTCGAAATTGAGAGCGGTTTAAAGACCTCGAGGACGAGTAAGCGGACGAGCCGAATTTTAATCTTACTCAGCAATCCGCAGCTTTTTGTTCAAACCGAATCGACACAATTCTTTTCGGATTGGCCAGCCTGTTATACCAGTCAAGATGTTCATGGCCTAGAAATTGGGTGGACGGTGTTTACTTGAGAAATCAACGTGTCTATATTGACAATATGCATTTGATTTGCAAATTTAAGGTAGCTCTGCGAACCGAATCAATTTGGAGCTGTGGAACCTGAACTTTTAGTGGACTATGGAAACGGTAAATGGGATTTCTAAAGAAAAAAACATTGATGGGCATGTCGCGAACCTGTGGCTGAGCGGCAAAAATCGGTCCGACGGTTCTGTCGGAAGCGCTGAAAGACCTGGAAGTAGCGGCTGATGATAATTTGCTGGTCGGATTTGAGACCAGCGATGACGGAGCGGTGTACCGGTTGACCCCCGATCTGGCCCTCATCAGCACCGTCGACTATATCACACCTCCGGTGGACGATCCCTGGTGGTTTGGGCAGATCGCAGCCGCCAACTCTTTATCCGATGTCTATGCCATGGGGGGCAAGCCTGTAACGGCTCTGAATCTCGTCATGTTTCCGGCCAAGAAGTTGGATATGGGATTGCTTAAAGAAATTCTGCGTGGCGGGAGCGAGAAGATAATCGAGGCCCGAGCCTCCATGTCGGGAGGCCATTCGGTAGATGATAATGAACCCAAATATGGCCTGGCGGTTACCGGACAGGTTCATCCCGATCGCATTCTGACGAACCGGGATTGCCGGGTCGGCGATGCGCTTGTTCTTACCAAACCCCTGGGATCGGGCGTATTGTTCAATGCCAACCGTTCGGGAAAATTACCCTATCGGGAACTGGAAACTGTTCTACCGCAGATTGCCGCCTTGAACAAAATCGCCATCGAGACGGCTTTAAACTTCAAGGTGCATGCCTGTACGGATATTACCGGATTCGGCATTTTGGGGCACAGCCTGGAGATGGCGCGCGGTGCAGATGTCATCATCGAGATGAATTACGATCGGTTGCCCTTTTATCCCAATGCCCTGAGCATGTACCAGAAAGGGGAAACGACGGGCAGCAACAAGGCCAATCGACAACTGGCCGAGGGCGATTGGGACAAGTCCAATACCCTGGCGCCTGAAGCCGAAGAACTCCTTTTCGATCCTCAGACATCCGGAGGCCTGCTGCTGGCGGTACCGGATAACGAGGCCGATGATCTGGTAGCCGCATTGCATGCCGCCGGCATCGATGCAGCGGTTCGGATTGCCCAGGTGGTCGGCAACGGTCGCCCTCTGGTGAGAGTGGTATAGAATTGAAGATTGAAGATTGAAAATTTAATGAATTCTGTCTGATTATAAATTTTTTCGCTACCAGAGTTTTTCCAACAATCCAGTCCTCCATTATTCCGCTGTTTCAGCATTCCATCCTTTAATTAGCACGGTTTGGAAGCTTTCGACAGATTGGTGCGAAACCTCTAAATTAAACGGGCCTATCTATCAAAATAAGATAGATTCCATAATCGACTGAAATAAAGGGATCTTTTTCATGAAGCAAATTCATGATGTTTGCTGTAACTACGCCGCAGCACTGGATTCACCTTTATTTGGTAGATAGGCTCAAAATTAAATGATAGAATACCACAATTCTTCAATCTTTAATCTTCAATTTTTTTCAAGATCGCCTTGGCCGGTATCAAGCCCGTAGCGCTGGCAGATACGATGTTGCCGGCGACGCCGGGACCGTCTCCCGCCACGTACATGCCGTTCATTTTCGTTTCCAGGTTTTGATTGGTGTCCACCTGGGTGGCGAAAAACTTGATTTCCGGTGCATACAACAGGGTTTCGTCATTGGCCACGCCCGGGACCACGTAATTGAGTTTTTCCAACCCTTCGATAATATTGGTCAAAATTCTTTCGGGCAATGCCATGGCAATGTCGCCGCAAACCACATCCGTCATGGTCGGCTCGATGTAGCCTTTTTTAATACGGTGCCAGGTGCTGCGGCGACCCCGTTTGAGATCGCCGAACCGCTGCAAAATAGGCTTCCCGCCACCAATAAGCGTGGCCAGGCTGCCAATGGACTCACCATAGGCCTGGTTATCCGTGACCGGCTCGGTCAGAATCACTTTGGACAGGAAGGCGAAATTGGTGTTTTGTGACTTATTGTCCATATAAGCATGGCCGTTGACGCACACAAAATTGCTGTAGCGCTCCAAAGAGACAAATCCGCCCTTGTTGGTGCAGAAGGTTCGCGTCTGGTCGTCGTATTTACCCGTTTGAATGAAAAAAGTGGGGTCATAGATCACCTCACAGAGATCCTGCATGATGTCATTGTGAACTTCGACCCGAACGCCCACCTCGATGCCGCGTTGTTTGAGCCCGATGCCGTGCTTCTGGGCCAAAGCCCCAACCCAATCGGCACCCACCCGGCCGGGTGCCAGGATAATATTTTCGGCGGAATAGGTTTTCCGATTGGTGACCACGCCGACCACTCGATCGTTTTCCGTCTCGATCCGTTTGACTTCCTCGGAGGTGTGCATCTCTATCCCTTTGGATTTAATATGATCGGCCATACCCGAAATATGCTCGGGCAGTCGGTCGCTGCCCAAATGCTTCTGCTTGGTAATGAGCAAATCAATGCCATAGCGCTTGGCAGATTTCCGTATTTCACGGGCCTGGTGCATGTCCGTGGGATAGGAGGGGCCGTCCATGCCGAATTTATTGAAAATCAGTTCGGTCTCGTCGATCAGCTCCTCGGCCGAGCTGATTGGCATGAATTGCGATAGGTCAGTTTTGCCCAATTTATAAATATAGTTCAATTTGCCGTCCGAAAACAGTCCGGCACCGCCGATTCCACTGAGAATATTGCAGGGTCTGCATTTGATGCATTCACGATAGGTGTTTATCGGGCAATTGCGTTTGTGGGAGGATTTACCCTTATCGATGAGCAATACTTTTTTGCTGGAATGTTCGCCAAGGTAGTATGCAGCAAAAAGTCCGGCAGGTCCCCCGCCGACAATGATGACATCGTAATCCATAGTTTTTCAAACCTCATAATTAATCCACCCCGCTGAACAGATCCATGCTAGTTGAAGAAAGCTTTTTCGTAAACCGTTAAATTATCTTTGATCGATGTCCGGCGGATTAATTATATTATGTATATTATGCTTCGCATTTTGCTATAGGTTGTTCGGTCTTAATCGGCAAACCAAAATATTTTTTTAGAGGCCCGGCGAAAATCTCTGTTCGGCTTCGGGAAAAATCCTTTATGGTATTGGTTCATTTTAACACATTCCCCGTGCGGAAACAAAGCCCGCATGCTCCATTGCATAAATCTGTGCTTCGATGATCCATTCAGAGAAGGTTACTTGTGCAGGTTTCCCTGGTATTGGGGAAGGTAACCAGCATGATGAAATCTGAACTAACAGGCCGTTAAAGGGTCCAACGACTCATCTGAGCCCAGAACTCAGAATCCTTGAATCCGGAACCCTATAACCTGGAACCCCGAACCTTTGAACCCTGAACCTTGAACCTCTTAACCTTGAAGCCCTGAACCTTGAACCTCTGAACCTCTGAACCCAGAACCCCAGAACCCAGAACCCTTGAACCTCCTCAACAGATCTGATAAAACTTTTGCATGTCCGATAACTTCACCACATATCTGCTTCAACCGCTTAAAATTGGGGATAAAACCATCGATAACCCCCTTATTCTGGCACCCATGACGTTCCTCGGTCATGTGGCCTTTCGCGAGCTCCTGTCTCAATACGGCGGCTACGGCTTGCTGTATTCGGAGATGTGCAGTGCCAAGGCCATCCCAAATGAAAACCGCTATATTTCTCCCTACTTCAGGTGGCGGGATGAAGAACGCCAGCGGCTGGTCTGTCAGATATTCGGAAGCGATCCCGTTGCGATGGCCCGGGCCGCCCGGCGCATCGAAACCGAGGACCTGTTCGGGGTTGATATAAATTTCGGTTGTTGCAACGGCAGCATATGCCGCCAAAATTGTGGGGCGGCGATCCTGAAAGATCCCGATCTTGCCGTGAGGATCGTCGCTGAAGTCAGGCGTGCTGTTTCCTTGCCCCTTTCCATCAAGTTTCGCACAGGGTGGCGGGATGACTCCCAGGGCGCTGTCGAACTTGCGCGGAGATTCGAGGACGCCGGCGCGGATGCCTTGATATTCCATCCGCGGGTGGCTCCCGATCGCCGATCCCGGCCGCCCCGCTGGGAATATATCGGCCTGGTCAAGCAGGCCGTCGGCATCCCGGTTTTCGGCAACGGGGATGTGTTTGACCGCCGTGACTGCCGCAGGATAATCGCGGAGACCGGTTGTGATGGTGTCGCCTTGGGGCGAATGGCGATTGCCAGGCCCTGGATTTTTGCTCAGTGGACCCAGAATCTGAAGCCAGGGACGGAAATTTACCGGGCAGCATCACTTCAATTGGCTGGGCTGCTCGCCAAACACTATGACCCGATTCGCGCGATCAGGCGGTTTAAGCGATTTTCCTTCTATTTTGCGGCCAACTTCAAATTCGGGCACCGGCTGCATTCCCGGTTGCAGAATGCGGCGGACATGGTGGAAGTGGAAAAGATTCTGCAGCAATTTTTTGAACAGCCCCCTGAGTTGTTTGCGAGGCCGAATCTAAATTTCTTTAAATAATCCGCCCGGAATAACTATAAATTGAAGTCTGACATATGGTGGCCGATATCAGCCGAAATTGGCGCAGTTACGTCGAGGCGGATAATTTAATGTATGCTGCGCATTTTTCTTTTAGCTTCAAAACGACAACTTCTTGAGCCTTAAATGCTTCGCATTCCGACTTTGCCTCGCCTGAGCTCGTCGAAGGCCGAATTCAATAGACTGTCATCTGTTTTCCGACTTTGTCTCGCCTGAGCTCGTCGAAGGCCGCATTCCGACTTCCGACTTCAATAATCTGACTTCTGTCCTCTGTCTTCTGACCTCAGTCCTCAGTCCTCAGCCCTCTATAGAAGTCCCTCTTCTTTAAGAAAGCCAACGATAATATCAGCAGTGTCTTCGGGACGATCCATGGGGACAAAGTGCCCGATTCCGCCCAGGGCTACCATTCGTGCCGAAGGTAGTTTGTCCTTGAAGCGCCGGGCGGCAGAGGCCAGGAAGGTGTCGGATGCCGCGCCGTAAAGAACCAATGTCGGTTGTCTCAGACGGGGTATGTAGCGCCATATATCGTGCGGACACACGGCAAAACAGCGTGATTCCCAGGCCGGGGCGCAGCAAAGCTCGATTTGACCATCCCGGGTTTTTCGGGTCCCGTATTCAACATAAGCTTCGAGAAAACCGTTTTGCCAGGTGCGAAATACGGCCTTGCGACGATAAGCGTCCAGCATGGTTTGATGGTCGGGCCAGATATTTCTGCGGCGGGCGGCCGTGGCGACAATTGGGGCCTTGCGTGCCAATCCGGTCTTTTGGGCCAGATACCACCACCACATCCAGGAATAGGGCAAAATGGTCGGATCGATCAGGACCAGGGCGCGGATCAGCTCGGGCCGTCTGACGGCCAACAGCAGACTTGCCGTTGCACCCCTTGAGTGTCCCATGGCAATCATGGGTTGGTTCAGATGATCGAAAAAGTTCGCCAAATCGTCTGCAAATATATTCCAGTTCTTGAGTCGCCGCGGGTCCGCCGGCGCGCGGGTTCTGCCATGGCCGCGATCATCCATTCCGGTTAATTTCAGGTACGGTCGCAGTTTTTGTGCCAGTGGGGTATAAACGCCGGCACACAATCCGGTCGCATGGGAGAAATGAGCTTGCGGCCCGCGTCCATCCCAGTCTTGGTAGCTGAAGATGCCATCCGGCCCCTCGTACGTGCGATACTGTCCGAGCATGGTTGGTATTTTTTCGGTTCTAGAACCCAAAAGAAGGTAATCCATCGTGGGACTTTAGATTACTATTGATAGCGGAATATTGGAGTACTGGGATATTGGAGGTATTGGCTCAAGGTTTGATGTCTTCTTTTAAAACCCAGTACTCCAGCACTCCAATACTCCAACATCGAGACTTTTCAACAACTTCTTGCAATCTTAGAATTGCCTTTTTCCAGGTCGTATGTATACGAGGCACTCGGGTTGTGTCAAGCTGTCGTTCGCACTCGGCCCGACGCGGTCAAAAATCTGACACAATTGGTGAAGATGTGTCGCATAACGTCCTGATTTATGTGCAGTCCGCGACAAGCCATAAAGTAAGTAATTGTAATATCGAAAATTATGCTCAGTCGGGATTTGGCATGGTTTATGCTTTCCTCTATGACGGTATACTGTTTTCCTATGGGTCAACGGGTTACTATCGGACTTTGGCAGACGTCCGCTGAATAAATCGAAGACGTTCATTTAGCCATGAAGCATAAAAGCAAAATTTCAGCCAGCAGGAATTTCAAACTGCGCGCAAATTCCCGGACATGGGGAAAATCCCAGGAATGGGTTTTGGGTCCTGCCTCGTGTCGGGATCACGATGGCTCCACGGAACCTATTGATTTGCAGGCAGCGGGTTCAAAGTTCGGGCGGGAGAGAAAAGAACGACGACAGATTGAAGCGCATCTGAAGCAATTCCGGGGAAGATGTGATGCACTGATGGAGCTGTCTCCCCTGGGAATTGCATTGATTGACGCGGAGGGGCGCTATAAGTACATCAATCCAGTGTTTAAAAAGCTGTTCGGCTATTCCCTTCAGGAAATCGCAACCGGGCGTGATTGGTTTCGCAAAGCTTTTCCCGAACCCCAATACCGCCGGCAAGTAATCGGGGCTTGGATCAATTGTCTCGCGAATCCGGAAATCGAAATGAAACGCCCAAGACGGTACTCCGTCAGATGTCAGGACGGCACCGAAAAAATCATCCAGTTTCGGTTGGCTCCGCTGGAAAACGGTGATCATTACGTGTTTTATGAAGACTTCACCGAGCGCCGACAATTGGAAGCCCACTTGCAGCAAACCCAGAAAATGGAGGCCATCGGCACGCTGGCTGGCGGAATCGCCCACGATTTCAATAACATCCTGGCAGCTATCCTGGGCTATGGCGAGCTTCTGGCATTCGATACCCCGAAAGACACCGCCGCCTGGAACAATCTGCAAGCCATCCTTAAATCCACCCATCGCGCAAAGGACTTGGTTGGACAGATATTGGCTTTTGGTCGTCAAAACGAATTGAACTTAATGCCGGTTCAAATTAGTTCGATTGTCAAAGAAACCCTGAAAATGCTAAGAGCGTCGTTACCGACCACGATTGAAATTCGACGCGAGATTGAAACTACCGATGGCATTATCCGAGCCAATCCCACTCAAATGCACCAGGTCCTGATGAATATTTGCACCAATGCCGCCCACGCCATGCGGGAAAAAGGCGGCATGCTGAGGATTAGTCTGGTCAGGTTGCACGAGGAGCAGATTAAACAATTGCCCCATCAGGATCTGCAACCCCGCCAATATTTAAAAATCAGTGTCAGCGACACCGGCCAAGGTATTGCACCTGAAAATCTGACACGAATATTCGACCCCTACTTTACCACCAAAGAAGCCGGCGAAGGTTCCGGTTTGGGGTTGGCTGTTGTGCGCGGCATTATCCAGTCGCATGGCGGCGCCATATCCGTCGATAGTGTCCTTGGGCAGGGAACGCGGTTCGATGTCTATCTGCCGGAGATTCATAAAGACTTTTCCACCACCACGAAAGTTTCCCAGATTTATCACACCGGCAAGGAGACGGTACTATTTGTGGATGATGAGCCGGCATTGGTTAATATGAGTAAACAAATGCTCGACTTACTCGGTTATCGCGCAGTGAGCAGAACCAGCAGCCTCGACGCCCTTAAGCTATTCCAACACGATCCGTATCGTTTCGACCTGGTGATTACGGACATGACCATGCCCAACATGACCGGTGAGAAACTTGCCGGTAAGATACTAGAAATCCGACCCGATATCCCCGTGATTCTTTGCACCGGATACAGCCATAATATCTCCGAGGAAGCCGCCAAACAAATGGGAATCAGCGCCTTTGTGATGAAACCGCTGGTCATGCGGGATCTGGCCAATACGATTCGAGAGGTGCTGGACAAGTAAAATTGCATCCTGTTGAAACGCCCCGGATGACGGTAAATTCGCTCGACCGATATTGAGTCCCCTACCACTTTTTTTCTTTAACTATCGTCGCTATCGATTTTTTCTGAAGCTGCTCATGAAAAGCTTGAAAAAGAATTCACAAGAGCGTATCGTGCGAACTTCAGCGACCAAGTACATAATTAGATATTTGATTCTGGCAATATGGATCTGCCGGTTTGCTCTGAAGTAAATACCCCGATTGGCTTTTACCTCAATTGGAGTGCAATGCGAAGCACAGTTGATAAAGACGAATTAAAGAGCAGGTGGAAAGGGGGTGGCATGGCATACAATATCGCCTTAATCCCGGGTGACGGTATCGGCCGGGAAGTCGTTCCGGAAGCTGTTCGGGTGATGGATGTTCTTGCCGGGCAGCATGGGTTCGAATTGGCTTATACCGAGTTTCCATACTCCTGTGAACACTACTTAAAGACGGGCGTCATGCTGCCCCCTGACGGAATCGAAAAACTAAGCCATTTCGATGCTATTCTTCTGGGGGCCGTTGGCGACTTGCGGGTTGCCGACCATGTCTCGCTATGGGGGTTGCTGCTGCCCATCCGGCGCCAGATGCAACAGTATGTCAACGTTCGTCCAGTCCGGTTATTGCCTGGTATCGCTTCACCGCTGGCCGATCGCACGGCGGAAGATATTGATTTTATCGTGGTGCGCGAAAACAATGAGGGAGAGTATTCCGAAATCGGCGGGCGGCTGTACCGTGGTACCGATGCTGAAATGGTCGTTCAGTAAACCGTATTTACCCGCTTGGGCGTGGATCGAATATTAAGATATGCCTTTGAGCTGGCCCAAAGCCGTCCGCGCCGTAAATTGACATCCGCCACCAAATCCAACGGCATCATGCACACGATGCCGTTCTGGGATGAACGCTTCGGCGCCCTTGCAGCCGAATACCCGGATGTCGTCACCGATCAATACCACATCGATATCCTGACGGCCCATTTCGTGCAGCATCCGGACTGGTTCGATGTTGTTGTCGGCAGCAATCTGTTCGGTGACATCCTATCCGACCTGGGACCCGCCATTGCCGGCAGCATCGGCATTGCTGCATCGGCCAACCTGAACCCGGCCAAGGAGTTTCCTTCCATGTTCGAACCCGTCCACGGTTCGGCGCCCGACATCGCCGGCCAGGGCATTGCCAACCCCATCGGCACCCTGTGGTCGGCCCAGATGATGCTGGAGTTTTTAGGTGAAGAAAAAGCGGCACGGTCCCTGATGGAGGCCATTGAGAGGGTTACTGCCATGAATTGCCTGACTGCCGATTTGGGCGGAGACGCCAACACCAAGCAATTCACCGATACCGTGATCGAAAATATAACCCAACCCGGCGAAGCCGAAAATGAATATTGATTATTGATTATTGAATATTGAATATATGAGGTATTCTATCGATCTTAATTCACATCTGTCATCAGCACTGTTTGGAAATTGATTATTGATTATTGAGATTTGTTTGTATTTTGGTGTTTGAGATTTGGGATTTTTTTGACTTCATTGAGGAGTACAACCATGAAATACCGATATTTAGGCAACACCGGCATCCAGGTGTCCTCTTTATGTATGGGAACCATGACCTTTGGGCGCGAGGCGGATAAATCGGAAGCGCGGGCCATGTTCAACTGCTGCCGGGATGCCGGGGTCAATTTTTTTGATTGTGCCAACGTCTACAGCCGGGGAGCGGCCGAAACCATATTGGGCGAACTCATTACCGATTGCCGCCAGGAATTGGTTGTAACCTCCAAATTCGGCTCCCCGATGGGAAGCGGCCCAAACACCGACGGCGGCTCACGCCGGCATCTGGCGGCTTCGCTTGAGGCGAGTTTGAGACGTCTCAACACTGAGTACCTGGACATCTACTTCCTGCATCGTTTTGACGAGCTCACACCACTGGAAGAAACCCTTAGGGCGTTGGATGACGCGGTGGCCCAGGGCAAGGTCCGCTATATCGGAAACAGCAATTTTGCCGCGTGGCAGATCGCCAAAGCCCTGGGTGTCTCGGCTTTGAATGGCTGGACACCGTTTCATTGCCTGCAACCCATGTACAATCTCATCAAACGTCAGGCCGAAGTTGAAATCTTACCCATGGCTGAAGCCGAGAACCTCGGGGTGATCAGCTACAACCCCCTGGCCGGGGGCATTCTGAGCGGCAAGTACGGCACGGATCGGCAGGCTGACCAGGGACGCCTGACCACAGATACGATGTACCAGAAACGCTACCACGATCAGTGGATATATGATGTTGCCGTCAGATTTTCTCAATTAGCTGCCGACAGCGGCTACCACCCGGTATCGCTGGCGGTGGCCTGGGTAGCCCATCACCCGGCGATAACCTCGCCGATTATGGGCGCGCGCAATGTGGCTCAACTAAAAGACTCGCTTAAATCCGTCGAAATCGAATTAAGTCCCGAATTATACGACGAGATCGGCCGCTTGACCCCCGCCCCCCGCCGGCCACCGACCGCTCGGAGGATCGGGTGGCAGACCGGTTATCGTAGGATATTTAAAGCGTCATTAAGGTTTACAACCTGACTACTTTGCTATGGCTGGAGTAGTAAAATACTGGAATGGTGGAGTACTGGAGTGGTGGAGTACTGGGGTACTGTCGTATTGGAGTACTGGTCTGCAGGCCCCACTACTTCTGCGGCTAAATTAACGCATGAAAAGCCCGCCCTTAATAAATAAGAATGATCAATTCACCGTGAATGCTTGAGACGTATACTTAGGGTTTGCTTATTTTCTCAAACGCATTCGATAATCCAAGCGGTCTGTTAAGGTCGATGGATTTGAATGCCACTGGCTAACCTTAACGTTCATACGCTCTGGCAATTGCCTTTTCGGCTCGCGCAATGGCGTTGTCTGCTGACATTCCTCTGGCGCAGTAATTGGCAAACATATCAACGACCACGTACTCTGCCATGACCGCTGCCGAGGCCGGGCCGATAGGGCCGGGATAGCCGGTCCAAACCATGTTTTTGACGGAGTCACGGTACGGGGTTAGTTTGGGATCAACGGTCCAAACCGGAAGATCACGATATGCCTTGAGACCCGGTGTCACATGCCCTTGCATGGCTGACAGCCATGGTTCAGCCTGTTCCTTTTCCAACATGAACATCAGAAAATGTTTGGCCGCATTGGGCACAGAGGTGTGTCTGAAAATGAATGCCTGGTTGAACAAATGCAGCTGGGAGTGCTTTCCGACAGGACCAATAGGCATACTCGCGTGATTGGTATCCCTGGATATTTTTTCCCATTGCGGCTCATTTAAAGAAGCATTGTAGATGCTGATCCCATTGCTGGTCATTGAAATCTTTTCCGCCAGATAAGCATCGTCGTTGTCGCCCTCCAGCCAGGAGTCGCAACCTGGTATCATGGCGCTATACAACTCTTTCATGCCTTCTAACGCGTTTCTGGTTTCGGGGCTGTCAAGCGCCGGATTGCCGTCTGCATCCACGGTCGAGGCCCCAAATGACCAAAGCCAGGTACAGGCGAAATTGTTGCCGTCATCCGCCGCGTGCCCCAGGGCAAATCCCACAGGGTGACCCATGCGCTTTAGTTTTTTGCTGCACTCGATGAATTGATCGATGGTTTCGGGGAATTCGCTGTATCCTGCCTCGTTAACCCAGGATATGCGATATATGATTTGCCGGCCGGAGGCCCCCATCGGAATGGCAATCCATGTGCCGTCCCGCATGCCGTATTTGAGGCAGGTTTCTTCCCAGCCACCGTACTTGGCGCCAAGGTATTCGGCTACATCGGACACGTCCAAAAGTTTGTCAGGATAAAGGTGCGGATCGTCGTTCCAGCCGAAAGCTAGATCGGGACCAACCCCGCTAACAGCTGACATAGCGGCTTTAGGTCGAACCTCTTCCCAGGAAATATATTCATTGACCACCTTGCAGCCGGAAATAGTCTCCCACTTGCGGCAATTGGCTTCCCAGGAGTCCTTTTCGCCAGCAACGAGAAAGTTTCGCCGTAGGACCTTTAGGTTCGCTTCTTTTTCTATATCAAGCTCCGGCGGGAAAGCTGCCATTGCTTTAGCGGCGAACGGGCCCAATGGGCTAACCAAAATAGCCGCGCCTGCCAGACCTGCCCCCGAATATTTGAAAAAATCCCTGCGTGAAATATTGGTGTTTTTCCGTTTCATGGTAATTTACTCCATACCACAATTAAAATTATTCCTCTTTAACTGCTTGGGTAACAGCGAGGTTCAAAAGTTTTGATTTAGTTGAACCGATTATAACGCTTTATGTCAACAAAAAAATACAAAATTTCATCCATGTTGACAGGGGTACGAGGTGTTGATAGGGAATGCAAGGCGCGGTGCGGGTAAACTTAGGTATAGGGTATAGGGTGTAAGGTATAGGGTGCAGGCTATAGGGTATATTGGGTGCGGGAAGATGCCAGCGTTCGGCATTCGGTGCACGGCTTACGCAAAAGACGCTAATAGCTGAAAGCTCAGTTATAGCTCAAAGCTGAAAACTGAAGGGTTAAGGGTCAAACTCGTTTTAGGTCGGGGGTAGATTAGGATAGGGGATAAAGAAAGGAAAAAATATGACCTGGCGCAGTAAGAAGATACTTGAGAGGCCCGAGTGGTCCATGCACCGCGCGCTGTTTAAATCAATGGGCTACAGTGACTACGATCTGGACCGCCCCCTGATTGGTATTGCAAATTCATGGAATCGGTTGGTTCCGGGCCACTATAATTTAAACCATGTCTCGGAGTATGTTAAACAGGGCATTCATCAGGCCGGCGGCACGCCGGTTGAATTCGGCGTGATCGCCGCCTGTGACGGCATCGCCCAGGGGCATGCCGGCATGCATTTCATCCTGCCCACCCGCGATCTGATCGCCAACGATATCGAAATGATGGTGGAGGCCCACCGGCTGGACGCGGTCGTGATGTTGGGCTCCTGTGACAAAATCGTGCCGGCCATGCTGATGGCGGCCGCCAGGGTGGATTTGCCGACGATTATCGTGGTGGGTGGTCCCATGGAAGGCGGCTGCCGGTTTGACGGCCGTTCAGCAGATATTACCTCCGTGATGGAGGGTCTGGGGATGCTAAAAGCCGGTAAAATCGATGACTCGGATTACCGCAACCTGGAAAACGGTGCCGGACCCACCTGCGGTTCCTGCTCATTTCTCGGCACCGCCAACACCATGTGCTGTGTGGCCGAGGCCATGGGGATGTCGTTGCCGGGAAGTGCGACGATTCCAGCAACTCACGCCGCCCGCTTGCGGGTGGCCCAGGAATCCGGGCAACAGATCGTCGAACTGGTGAGTCAGGGGATTACGGCTCGGCAGATTCTCAATCAGAAGGGCATCGAAAACGGCATTCGGCTGAGCACGGCCATCGGCGGCTCGACCAATGTCGCGCTGCACCTTCCGGCTATCGGGTACGAGGCGGACTGTGAGGTCAACATGAATCTCTTCGAGGAATTGTGCCGCAGCACACCCCACATAGCCAAAATGAACCCGGCGGCGGCTCCCAATGTACCCGATTTTCATCTCGCCGGCGGCGTGCCAGCTGTCATGAAAGAACTGCTGCCCATCCTGCACCCGGATGCCATGACCGTTAACGGTAAAACCATCGTTGAAAACCTTTCTTCGGTCGCGGAACCTGACCGCCAGATTATCAAAACCATCGAAGATCCCTGGAACAATGAGGGCGGCCTGGCCGTGTTGCGCGGCAACCTGGCCCCCAATACGGCCGTGACCAAACCGGCTGCGATCGTCCCGGAAATGCACAGTTTCACCGGCCATGCATTATGTTTTGATTCCGAGGAAGAAGCCAATCAGGCGATCCTGGATGGCAAGGTGACCGAAGGTGCAGTAGTCGTCATTCGCTACGAGGGGCCCAAGGGGGGACCCGGAATGCGCGAAATGTATAAAGCCATGAAGCTGCTGTATGGCCGGGGCCTGACTCTGAAGACCGCGGTGGTCACTGACGGCCGCTTTTCCGGCACCAACAATGGCTGCTTTGTAGGCCATGTCTCACCCGAGGCGGCCGAAGGCGGTCCCTTGGCAGCGGTTCGCAACGGCGATGAAATTAACATCGATATACCCGACCGTAAACTGCACCTCAACCTCTCCGAAGAGCAAATTCAGAAGCGGTTGTCTGATTGGCAGCGGCCTGAACCTAAATACAAGCGTGGATATCTGGCACTGTACTCACGTATCGCGGAATCGGCCGACAAGGGGGCTGTTATTCGGCACAAATTTGAATAAAAGGGACAAAATTCGAAGCACGAAATTCGAAATTCGAAACCAATTCAAAATCCGAATATTCTAAAGCTCCAAACATCACCGGAACTTTTGAACAATAAGGAGAAGGGCTAAGGGCCAAAGGCCCAAGGTTAGTCGGTAAGGGCAAATGTGGGAAAGCGGAATTCTGAAGTAAAACTGGACAGCGATCGGAAAAATGGGTAAATTCATGGCTAAACGACGGAGGACAGAAGACGGAGGACGGAAGACAGATTATTAATTCTGAATTCGGAAACGAGCAAGGCACATGGCGTGAAGGCAGAGGTCAGATATTAAGGAAATACTATCATGGGAAAGCGCCCTATACATTATCAGACTATCACCGAACTTGCCGATAGTATTCGAAATGGTGACATGACGTCTACCCGGCTGACGGAAAAGTTGCTCGGTCGTATCAGCATGCTTGACGGCGAACTAAATGCCTTTAAGTTGTTATGCCCGGAACAGGCGCTGGAAAACGCCCGTGCGGCGGACCAGGCAACAAACCGCGGGCAAGATACGGGCCTTCTGCACGGGATTCCCTATGCTGCCAAGGACCTTTTTGATGTCAAGGGACTGCCCACGGCCGCCGGCTCAAAGCTGTTGGAGAAAAATATCGCGGCCGAAGATTCCCGGGCGATCCAGCGCCTGGCAACGGCCGGGATGATCCTGACCGGCAAAACCAACACCGTCCAATTCGCCTTCAGCGGCATCGGGATCAACAACGACCACGGCACGCCCCACAATCCCTGGCACCGGTCCCACTATATCCCCGGCGGTTCCAGCAGCGGATCGGCGGTAGCGGTGGCGGCCGGGATGGTTCCCATGGCCCTGGGGACGGATACCGGTGGATCGGTGCGTGTGCCGGCGTCGCTATGCGGGACCGTTGGGTTGAAGACAACAGTCGGTCGCATCAGCCGGGCAGGAGTCTATCCCTTAAGCTGGTCCCTGGATTCAGTGGGGGTGTTCAGCCGTTCAGTGGAAGATGCGGCACTGGTATACCAGCACTTGCAGGGCACTGACGTTAATGATGAGATCACAGTCGGCCTGGCAACTCAAGATGTAGTGAGTACACTAAAGCGTGGGGTCAGCGGGTTGCGGCTAGCATTTGCGGAGTCGGTGTTCTGGGAAGACCTATATCCCGAAGTCGCCCAGGCCGTGCGTGCCTGCGGCGACGTGTTTGAAGAATTGGGTGCCCGGGTCGGTAGTATCGATTTTATTGAAGCCCGACAGGCCCGCGAATTGAATCCGGGAGGGGTGATCATCGCCAGTGAGGGGTATATGCTGAACCAAAATTGGCTGGAAGCGCACTTTGACGAACTGGACCCGTTGGTTGCCCACCGCATGATCAAAGGCAAGGACATCAGCGCCGGTCAATATCTGCAAACCAATTATGCGGCCCGGCAACTGCGGGCCCAAGCCGGCCGGACCTTAGAAGATATTGATGCACTATTGGTGCCGACAAACCCGGTGCCTGCCAAACCAGTGGCGGAAATAGACACCACTATGGATGAATACCTGGCGCACAATATGCACTATTTGCGCAACACTTCAATTGGCAATATTCTGAATTTTTGCGGTGTGAGCGTGCCATGCGGCTTTACCGGGAGCGGTATGCCAATCGGGCTGCTGATTTATGGCAAACCATTCCGGGAAGACGTGATCCTTCGCGCCGGATACGCCTACCAGCAGGCAACCGATTGGCACCGGCAACCGCCGGATTTGACATGGGCCGAAAAAGACTGATAATTATACCCAAATATGACACCGCAACGTGTTAATCCATCGCGGGGATTTGAATTTTGGATATTTAGGACTATGGGAATACTGGAGTGTTGGAGTATGGGAGTACTGGTTGAAAGTTTTATGTCTTCTGATATTACTCCAGTACTCCTACACTCCAATACCCCAAGATCGAGACATTTCCATAATCTCTTTCAATCTGAAATTGCCTTTTTTTCGGCTTTGGTTTAAATCTTAATGCACGGATTTGTAAAGAACAGACAATGGGAATTTGATGATCATGATTCAGAAGATAGTGGAAATTACTGATTTGTCCCCCCTGGCCATTGAAACGGGTTTTCTCCTGTTTCTGATGGTTTTATTTATGACCGTCGTATTCCTGGTACTGGCGATTCTCAGAATCAAAAATGAAGTGATCAAGATATCCTACACGATGAATTATATCGCTCGGCTATTGGAGCGGGGATATAAGTCTCGAAAGCTTTATAAAGTAAATTACGACCCGGAAACCGAGGACATCGTACTAGAGATGCTGCAGCAAGGGACATCCCACAGCGAAATCCGCAAAACCATTCCCGTGAGCAAAGAATATATCGAGATGATTGAAAGTGTGGCCACCGCCAAAGGTTTGCTGACCCCAAAACCGGATGTGTTAAAACCTGAATAGTGGGGAGGGTTTGATTAAAAAATCAACCCTTGCCGGGTGCAGCAGCTGTCAATTCAAAAATCTCCGCCCTAATTTTCCAACCGTTTTTTAGTCATATCCTGGTTGACATTGCGATCTTAATTCTAACTTTGGGGATTGTTGGGTTTAACCGGTTGGGATTTGGTAATCATCGGCAAGAGCTCCAGCCGGTCGCCAAGCAGCGATGATCCCGTCGCCGGTTTTATCGAGAAGCTCAAATTCTTCAATATCTTGGAATTGAAGATTATCGGATCGTTGTCAATTTAAAGACGGTTTAACGACCTGCGGCGCCACCACCGGCGCTGCGCGAGTATTATCATCTTGTTTAGAACGCACATTTCTACTGTAGCAGGAAGCCATGTCGGGTCTAAAAAAGAATGCCGCCAATGACATGTCTGCCTCGGAGATGGAGCGCCTTAGGGCCCGTGTCGACGAGTTGGAAGCGAAGGTCCGCCGATATCGTGACCGCACGCAGGATCGACGCACTCCAGATCTTGCCGCGCGTCTCAGGCAGGGCCTGATGACAATCCGCAAACTCAGCCGGCTTATCGCCGCCGAAACCGACCCGCAGCAGTTGATCGAACGTGCCTGTGCGACTCTGACCGAAATGCTGGGTTATCAAAGCGCCTGGATAGCCCTGATAGACGCGCAAGGCAGCTCCATTACGAAGACGGCCAGTTCAGGATGCGACGACGCCTTGGAAGCGGCACCGGATCGCCTGGAACGCGGCGAATTTCCCGATTTCATGAGGAAGACCTTGGCTCAAAGCGAAGCCCTCGTATTTGAGGACCCGCCGGCCGTATACCCTGACTGCCCGTGGGCGCGCCATTATGCCGGCCACACGATTCTGGCCCAACGCTTGGGTTACGGCGAAACGATCTACGGAATCGTTGCGGTGTCGGTGCTCAACGCCTTTAACCTGGATGTTGATGAGCAAAGGTTATTCCAGGAGGTCATAGACAATCTCGGATTTGCCTTTTTCAAGATCAACGCTCAAGCCCAGATGGGGAATGCCCTGCGAGAATCGGATACCCGTTTTCACAGTCTGGTTGAACAATTTCCTTACAGTATCGCTCTTTTTTCACCGGATGGCCGGCTGACATACGGCAATCCGGCTAGCGTAAAGCTACACGATGCAACTCCGGAAATCCTGCAGCGTCTGTATCAGACCTACAATATTTTCAAGGACAAACAACTGATAAATAGGGGATTATTGCCTTACATCAAAAAAGGCTTTGCCGGTGAAATCGTAGAATTGCCGCTGGTTCGGTACGACCTGAGTCAATTGCGGCCCGGTTCTCTTGATCAGGAGCGCTGGTTGAGGGGGTTTATCTATCCGGTAAAGGATGAAGGGGGCGAGATAAAAGAGGTGGTGTTAATTCACGAGGACATCACCAAGCGCAAACAGGCCGAAGCGGCGCTGCGCGAAAGTGAGGACCGGTTCCGCATCCTGGTCGAAGCTGCGCCCATGTCGATTTTGCTTATGCGCGACGGCAAATTTGTATACGGTAATTCCGAAAGCGCGCGCTTGCTGGGGCTCGACAGCCCCGAGCATATCGTGGGCATGGATGCGCTCACACATATCGCACCCGAGTTTCGTGACATCGTCCGTGCCCGGATGGATCGCTTCGAAAACGGTGAAGCCAATTCCCCGATCGAAGTTCAACTGATCACGTCAAGCGGAGCGAGGGTGTGGATTGTTTCCGCCTCCGTTCCTATTCTGCTGGAAGGCAAACCAACGGCGGTTATCGTCGGCCAGAACATCACTGCCCAAAAACGGTCTGAAGCGGATAGAATGCAATTGGAACAGCAACTCCATCAAGCCCAGAAGCTCGAGTCCGTCGGTCGGTTGGCGGGCGGCGTGGCCCACGATCTGAACAACCTGCTTTCTCCGATTCTCGGCTACAGCGAAATGCTCTTGGATGATCCCGGCAGTAAAAATAGGCCTCAAGACGCACTGGAATCAATTTTCAATGCCGGTATGCGGGCCCGGGATCTTGTTCATCAGCTTTTAGCTTTTAGCCGCAAGCAGGCTCTCGAATTCAAACTCATCGAACTGAACACGCTGCTTAAAAATTTTAAGAAATTGCTCCGGCGTACGATCCGGGAGGACATTTTCATTCATATGGCCCTGACCCCGTCTTTGCCGCAAATCAATGGGGATGTCGGGCAATTGGAGCAGGTGGTGATGAACCTGGCGGTCAATGCCCAGGACGCCATGCCAGATGGCGGGCAATTAACCATTGGAACTGCACCGATCGAATTGGACGACCGCAGTGCCGCGCAGCATGAGGGCGTATCAGCTGGAAAATATGTCATGCTGGTCGTGAGTGACGACGGATGCGGCATGAATAGCGAAACACGCGCGCAAATCTTCGAGCCGTTTTTCACAACCAAAGGCAAAGACCAAGGCACCGGCTTGGGATTGGCCACCGTCTATGGCATTGTTCGACAGCATGGCGGAATTATTTGGGTATCCAGCAAACCCGGTAGCGGGGCGACTTTCAGGATCTATCTGCCTGTATCGACGGAAACATCCGAGCGCCCGGACCGGGCTTCGAAAGCGCCAAGTAACTCAAGCGGCTCGGAAACTGTTTTGCTCGTGGAGGACAATGAAGAAGTCAGAGGCTTGGCTCTCACCATTCTAAAACGTGAAGGCTACACGGTTCTGACCGCGGCGAACGGGACGGAGGCGCTCGCCTTATCGGATCAATATGCCGGATCGGTGCAACTGCTTCTCACCGATGTGATCATGCCTGAAATGAACGGCAAACAATTATATGACCGGATATCCGGTGCATATCCGAAAATTAAAGTGCTCTATATGTCCGGCTATACCGAAAATGTGATCTTCCATCACGGGGTGATGACTCCCGGTGTCCAATTCCTTCAGAAACCATTCTCCGTCAAGGCCCTGACGGCCAAAGTCCGGCAGGTATTGGATCAATGAAATGCCTAAAATGCCTAAATTGCCTAAAATGCCTAAAATTAAGGTATGCTGCCTGTCGAGAGTCTTTTGTCGAACGGTCTATTTAAACGTATAGAATTCCACAATTTTAGGTCAATTTAGTCATTTTTCATTTTAGATCATTTGTCCCTTTTGAAATACAATGACTCGGTTAACATCGACGACCAATTGTCGATATGGTGCCGCTAGGCGCCTATATCGACTTTATTGGGACCGTTAAATTACATGATATGAAAATTCATCATCTGCAACATGTTCCTTTTGAAGGGCTGGGAACCATCGAACCTTATCTACTGAGCAGGGGCCATCAACTCAGTTCAACGCATTTTTACCTTGGTCGTGAACTGCCCGCCATGGCCGAATTCGATTGGCTGATCGTGATGGGCGGCCCCATGGGGGTTTACGATGAGATAGCATTTCCCTGGTTAACTGCCGAAAGAGCGTTTATTCGAAGAGCCATAGATTCCGGCAAGATCGTTTTGGGAATCTGCCTCGGCGCGCAACTGATGGCGGATGCTTTGGGCGCTGAAGTATTTAAAAACGAGCACCGGGAAATTGGCTGGTTTCCGGTTGAGCGCAAGCTCAATGCGGCTGATTCCACGTTAGCCGGTGTTTTGCCGGATAGATTCGAAGTATTTCATTGGCACGCGGATACCTTTGAGATCCCGCAAAACGCCAAACTGCTGGCCTCGAGTACAGCCTGCCGCAATCAGGGCTTTATTTGGGATGATCGTGTCGTCGGGCTGCAGTTCCACCTCGAAACGACCCCCGGCTCCGCAACAGCCTTAATACAAAATTGCGGTGCGGAGTTGGATGGATCGAAATTTGTTCAGTCCGAAGCTGAAATATTATCTGATGAAACCCGGTTTTTGAAAATAAACCGGCTTATGGATGGCTTACTGGCAGATCTTGAAAGTCAGAACTCCCATTTATGATTGACTAACCCCTAAATCCTCAGGTATAAATATAGGTCAAGCTATCGTCGCTTGCTTATTCCCTCGGCCTGATGCGATTCTCCTCTTCCGGAAGTGATACCGATCTCTCAGCTGATTTCTGCGTTCCCATCAATAATCCGCCCCAACTATTAGCACGAACGGGGTACAGATTAATCTTTGAAAGGAGGTAGAAATGGCCATCAAGGTTTTTATTAAAAGAAAGTGTCCCAAAGACAAAGAAAGAGAGCTGTTTCGCTGCATCAAAGAAATCAGGCGCAAGGTTCCCCAGCAAGTCGGCTACATTTCAGGCGAATATTTAAAATCCATCGACGAAACCAATGAAATTGCCACAATCAGCTCCTGGTTTTCATTGGAAGACTGGCAGTTCTGGTTTGAAAGTGAGGAAAGAAAGGAGATCCAGGCGAGAATCGACGCTATCCCGGGTGTGAGCACGGAATACTCCATTTATAGGTATATCAAAACCCGCTAGTTGCTTCGCCCTGAATACTCGCAATCCCAGATAGGAATATAGCGATTAGCCTGATTAGAATCAAGTTTTATTCGAGCGCGGCCTCTGGCCAAATAAACGGCCAGTCTGATCGATGAAAAGAAACTAAAGAACGTCCAACATCGAACGTCCAACATCGAACATCGAATAAGGTATTCTGTCTATTTTAAAAAGACCGGAGAGCTATATTAAAATCGATAGAATACCTCAAATATTCAATATTCAATAATCAATATTCATTTCCGGCTACGCCGGGTTGGGATTAAAGTTTACCCAATATCTCCCTCGAAATGACAATCTTTTCGACTTCCTTGGTTCCTTCGTAAATTTCCAGCACTTTGGCCGCGCGATAGAACCGTTCGATGTCGTAGTCGTTAAAATAGCCGTAGCCGCCGTGCAGCTGCAAGGATTCATCCACGACCTCCACGGCCACGTGGCAGGCATAGAGCTTGGCCATGGCGGTCAGCTTGGTGTCGGGCGTGCCCTGGTCCAGCAGCCAGGCCGATTTGTAGACCATAGCCCGGGCCGTCTCGACCTTGGTGGCCATCTCGGCGATTTTAAACTGGGTGGCCTGGAACGCGCCGAGGGGCCGGCCAAACTGTTTGCGGCCCTTGACGTGCTTGATCGCCATGTCCAGCGCCCCCTGGGCCAGGCCCACACCGTGGCCGGCGACGTAGGCACGGGAGTGATCAAAAAACTTCATCAATTGGATAAACCCGTTGCCCTCGGCGCCCAGCAGATTTTCCTTGGGAACTCGGACATTGTTGAAATAGACCGCCGACGTGTCGGAGGCGCGCAGCCCCATTTTGCCGTGCATGGGTTCGGCTTTGTAGCCGTCGCGGTCAGTTTCGACGATCAGGATGCTGTGCCGGGCGGTCTTTCTTGGCTCATCGGGATTGGTCAGGCAATAGACCAGCATGAAGGTTCCCACCGTGCCATTGCCGATCATGACCTTGCTGCCGTTGATGACATAGTCGTCGCCGTCCCTGACCGCCGTGGTGGTCGCGGCCGCCGTGTCGCTGCCGGCATCCGGCTCGGTAATGGCAAAGCCCATCACCGCGTCGCCCTCGAACAAAGGCGGCAACCATTTCTTTTTCTGCTCCTCGGTGCCGAATAAAATCAATTCTTCGGCACCGAAGGTAATGGAGCTTAGCTGCTGGCCGATGCCCGGATCGATTTTCCAGAATTCCTCCAGCACCATGGCCTGCTCCAGGTATCCCAATCCCGGCCCGCCGTACGCCTCGGGGATGAAAAGCCCCATTAGATCGAGTTCGCGGGCTTTCTTGACGATTTCCGTGGGATAGTCTTCGTTAATATCCAGGTCCCGGGCCACTGCCGTAAATTCGCCTTTGGCAAATTCCCGGGCGGCCTTTTGAATAATTTGCTGCTCCTTGCTCAAGTTGAAATCCATTGTTTGTCCTTTCGAAAAGTGATTGCCGATAAGGTAAATCGAGAAACGATTGAATGATTATACTTCAAACGATCAGTCAGTTGTCAGTTGTCCGTTGCAACCGATTTGCATAGGCCGCGCCACTGACAACAAACAACTGACAACTAGCCATACCGTCATTCTGCATGGCAACGGGATTGCTAATAAGCTCGAATTTAATGCGCTGTTTTTAAAATCACCTACAAAGGAATATTCCCATGTCTTTTATTGGATTCCGGCCGCTCTTTATTTTTGAGCATCTTAAGCGCCTTGATCAGCTGGGGTCGGGTTTCCCGCGGATTGATGACCGAATCCACTAGCATGTTGGAGGCCGCGTGATAGGGATTGGAATACTTGTAGTCGTATTCCTCGATTTTTTGCTGTCGGAATCCAGTTGGGTCCTCGGCGGCCTTGATATCTTTGCGAAATATCAGGTTGACCGCGGCCGTGGTATCCAGCACCACCAGCCTGGCAATGGGCCAGGCCAGCATCAGGTCCACGCCCATGCCCACACAGCACATCCCCATGACCGCGCCGCCGTATTCCTTGCGCAGGGCCAGAGTGATTTTCGGCACCGTGGCTTCCGAGTAGGCATACAACATTTTAGCGCCGTGCCGGATGATGCCCGCGTGCTCCTGAGTCACGCCCGGAAAGTAGCCGGGAACGTCCACGAAATTAATCAACGGGATATTGAAGGCGTCGCAAAACCGGATGAACCGGGCGGCTTTATCGGATGCGTTGACATCCAGGCAACCGGCCTTGACCCTGGGTTGATTGGCCACGATACCGACCGGGTTGCCGTCCAGCCGGGCAAAGCCGATAATGATGTTGGTGGCATAGCGGGGTTGAATTTCATAAAAATCCTCCCCGTCCACCACTCGCAGGAGCACCCGGCGCATATCATAGGACTTTTTAAAATCGGCCGGCACGATTTCTTCCAGGGTGTCGTCAATGCGATCGGGATCATCGGTGCTTGCCACGACCGGCGGCGGCTCTGCGTTGTTGGACGGCAGATAGCTGAGCAGTTTTTTGATGATTTCGATGCACTCTTGATCGTTTTCGGCCACCAGGTGCGCCTGGCCGGTGATTTCACTGTGAACCTTGGCGCCGCCCAGTTCTTCGAGACTGATGTCTTCCCCGGTAACCTCCCTGATAATGGCCGGTCCGGTAATGACCATGTGGCTTTGCCCTTTGACCATGACAATAAAATCAGTCAGGGCCGGGGAGTAGACCGCAACGCCAGCACTGGATCCCATCATGCCGGTAATCTGGGGTATCAGGCCCGAAGCCGCGGTATTGCGGTAAAACATACCGGCCACGCCCCGGGAAGCAAAAAAACCTTCATGCAGCCGGCCGCCGCCGGAGTCGTTCAATGCTACCAGGGGCGCCTTGACTTTGATGGCTTCATCCATGATACGGCAGATCTTTTGGCCGTGAATCGTGCCCACCGAGCCCCCAAGCACGGTGACATCCTGGGCATAGGCAAAAACCAGACGACCCTCGATGTTGCCGTAGCCGGTGACCACGCCGTCGCCGGGAACCTTTTTCTCCTGCATGCCGAAATCAACGGATTGGCTTTCGGCCAGTTTGTTGACTTCGACAAAACTGCCGTCGTCGAACAGCAGCGCCAGGCGCTCGCGGGCGGTTAATTTGCCTCTCTGGTGATGACGCTCGATGGCCTTCGGACCACCACCCTGTTCGGCGCGATTCTCAAGGGCATCGAGTCGTTCCTTAGCACTTTGATGAGTTGTGTTTTCGGCCATGCCAATTTCCTTTGCGGCTAGAGTAAAGAATCCGAGCGCAGCTTTGATTCCACCCTGGAGAGCTGTGTAGTTTACCTTAGACTCGGTATGGATTAATGGAATGGTGGAATCATGGAATACTGGGAAATAAAAGCGGATGATGCTCTAATTTTATAAACTGATCCGTGCCATCTTTATGGAAATTATCCCATTTCACTAAACCCAGCAATCCAACTTTTCTGAATTTCGAATTCATTTGGATACTGTATACTGTACACAAAAATCGCTGTCAAACCATAATTAATTCGCCCTGGCAATTCGCATATCGAACGGGTAAAATTTTCGTTTGTTTGATGAGAGGGCTGCAAGGATGCGCACCGGCGAATTAATTATATCAGGCTGCGCCTGGGCTCGTTTGGTTTGTTTAATGGTCCATGCTCTCGCATAGCGGTAATAGCCTGAGTGCAAGTAGGAAAAATTGATATATGCAGATCAATTTTCGCAAAAGCTGATCAGGCTGTTTAATCTGATATTGAATACTGCATTTTGGTGTTTTATAGTATGCCAGTTTTGAAACCGATTGAAAGAAAAAGAGGCATGGATTCTTATCTAATAAATTTTAATTGGACAGGATCAACAGGATAGTTAGGATAATGCGGCCTTCGGCCGAAAGGCCCCACGCCGAAGGCGAAAAAATTTTTTGATCATCCTGTTGATCCTGTCTAAATAAAAATAATAAAATTCGAATCCATTCCGCCTTAGTCGGATCAATCGATCCGCCGGAGGCGGACCATTCGTCATTCATTTCACACGAGGAGGTGCGGGTGTCGCAAGAACCCCTGCTGATCGATAGAAAAGATTATGTCGTTACCCTGATTTTGAATCGACCGGCAAAGAGAAATTCGCTGTCCCTTGAATTGGTCGGTATATTGTTGAAGACTCTGGAGGATTTGGCGGCCGATGAGGCGGTGCGGACTCTCGTCATCCGAGGCTCCGGTAATCAAGCCTTCTGTGCGGGCTTCGATATCGGCGCATTGCCCACCCAACACAGCGCTGATGTCGAATACCGGCTGAAGGCCTTGGAGCAGGTGGAGGCGTTATTCAGGGTTGTTGTCAATTTTCCTTATCCGGTGATTGCAATGATTAACGGAGTGGCTTTCGGAGCCGGATGCGAGCTGGCGATATGCTGCGATATCCGCATTGGCGTTGAAAAGGCACGGATGGGAATGCCGCCCGCCAAATTGGGGATCGTCTATCCCTGGACGGGGCTGCAGCGGTTCATCCAGACCATTGGCCTGCAAAGCACCCGGGAATTATTTTTTACCGGCCGAACATATAATGGGAAACAGCTCCGTGATTTGGGGTTGTTGGACTATTTGATGGCTGGTGACGATGTCGCGCCGTTCACCTATCGCTTGGCCGAAGAAATCGCGGCCAACGCACCCCTGGCCTTAAAGGGCACCAAACGGGTCATCAATCTTCTCTTGCAGACCGGTCCACTTGATGAAGACAGCCAGTCCGAGGCTGAGTCATTGGCCAAAGCCGCATTTCTCAGTGAGGATCTGCAAGAAGGCCGATCGGCCTTTTTCGAAAAACGAAGCGCAAAGTTCACTGGAAAGTGATCGTGATTTTGGACTTTAGATTTGGGATTTTGGATTTTTTATCAGAAAATTCCGTAACTATTTAGTTGTTTCCGGCTCCGAAAAATAACCAAAAGAAAAATCAATTCAGATAAACAAAGGAGGAATATTATGGAGCTGCAATCTTACCGGGCAGAAGAGCTGTTTGATTGGGTAATCCAGGAAGGCCGGGACTTCACGTTGCTGGATGTGCGCAATAACGAGGAGTTCGGGCGGTTTAAAGTGGAAGGGCCTCAATTGTCGAAGATGATCAATGTACCCTACATTGAATTTATCGAGATGGAAGATGAATCGGTGGCTAAGGTCGAGGTTCCCAAGGATGAAAGCATCCGGATTGTCTGTGCCAAAGAAGGCTCCGCGAAATTCGTGGGAGAGATCCTGGCCGCCAACGGGTGGACGGATGTTCGCTTTTTGGAGGGCGGTATTAAAACCTGGGGCAACATGCTGGCGCCGAAACTAATCTCATCCCAAAACGACTATAAGCTCTACCAGTTTATACGGCCAGGTAAGGCGTCCTGCAGCTACGGATTGATTTACGAAGATGAATTGGTGGTCTTTGATCCATCCCGCAACACGGATTTCTACCAAGGCTTTGCGGCCGAAAACGGCTGCAAACTCGTCAAGACATTCGAAACCCACCTGCAGGCGGATTACATTTCCGGCAGCCAGCAGTTGTCTTCAGAAACCGGTGCGATGATTATCGGTAATGAAAATGATTTTCAAGGGGCAGCCTTTGACTACAAAGCCGTCAGCGATGAAGAAGTATTCAGCTTCTCCAGCGGGGGGCCGGTAATAAAAGCCATTCATATGCCCGGGCATACACCCGGCAGCACTTCTTGCCTGATCGACAACCAATACTTGGTTACCGGTGACACGATTTTTATCTTGTCCATCGGCCGGCCGGATCTCGGGGGTAAAGCCGAAGAATGGGCGAGTCTGCTTTACAACACCCTGAAAACCAAAATTGCCGACCTGAACGATGACCTAATGATTCTGCCGGGCCATTACATCGAGTGGAGCGAAGCCAACTCAGACCAGATGTTTATTGATACGCTGGGAAGCATCAAACAGAAAAACGCCGATATTTACGGCATCCAGGAGGAAGCCGAATTCGTGAAGTTTATTAAGGACAATATTCGCAAACAGCCCGATGAATATGCCCAAATCCGCAAGGTCAACGCCGGCTTGCTGGAGGTGGATGATGAGGACCAGGAAATTATGGATCTGGGCAAAAATGAATGTGCGGCCAGCATGTATGCGGCGCAATAGGATAACACGGCGTTCGGTATTCGGCATTCGGCGTTCGGTATTCGGCGTTCGGTATTCGGTTTTCGGTATTCGGTTTTCGGCCCACGGTGTTAGACATAGGGGTCGGACGCAGGATAGCTATAGGTGGATGGCGGAGGCTATGGCGAATTCGGAAGTGTGAATGCGGAAGGGGGAAGGGCATGCCGACTATAAATTCTTGGCGGATCGGACCGATTATCTACGCTCTTTGATTGCCGGCCGCTAATTTATGACGATTAGGTGGCGATACCAGAATATTTTGAAAACTCGTAAATCCTGTGATTGATTGAGTGGTCTATATGCAATCTATTCGGGTATCCCAGCCTTGCGAAGCGGTTCGATCCAGCGCTCCATATCGTCGGGATTTTTATATGGATTGGTGCTTCGCAAAGTCTTCAGCGAATAGCTTGGATTCGTCCTAAGCACTTCGGCCGCGTGAAATCGGGCCTTACGGAAAGTCTACGTTTAAAAGCTTCTGGCACCATATGGGATTGTCCCCCTCTCATTTATGGTTCTAAAAATCTCAATATACTTGGTACCAACATTTTGGTCATCCGGGCAACCCGGCCTTTCGAAATAAGTCGACAAGACTTTCCACATATGCCTTGTCCCCATAGGAAGACATGGATTTGCGAAATAGTTCCAACGTATAATCAGGTTTAATCTTCAGTATTTCTGAGGTATGAGCTCGGGCTTCCTCCATTCTGTCGAGTTTCGCATAAATTATTGCCAGGCGTTCATGAGCAAAAATGGGAGGGATCTCACCCTTTAGCGCACGCTCGAGAAGTTTTCGCCAGATTTCAATTGCTTCTTCATGGCGTCCCAGCATTTCGTATGAGCCAGCTAAGCAATACATAAACCAGGCCGGATAATAGGGTTCCAGACGCATGGCCTTTTTGGCGTGAATTATTGCTCTTTGGGGACTTTCACCATAGGGGTTTCCGCCAAAGTGCAGGCTGTCCGCCAAAAAAAATATGAGCCCTGGAGGAATTAGGGGCGCGGGATACGGCTTTTTCCGATTCGGCAATGGCTTCATCATGCTTGCCTTGCAGTTGATAAATCCTGCTCTTCAGGGTGTGGATCCCCGCTTGATTTTCACCGAGCCGCGCAGCTTTATCAACAAGCTCAATCGCCCGTTTGATCGAATCACTAGGAGATTTACCCCAACCCTGCCGCGCCTCCAGGGTATAAGTCCACGCCAACCAGGCCCAACCGAACGCATATTCGGGATCCAGATTTACGGCCTGCTCAAAATGCTTACGGGCCTTGCGGAGAGCATCCTCTGTAAACAGATTAATAGTGCTGAACCCCTTGGTCGCATGGCTCCAGGCCTCAATGCTATCGGTTTTGAACCAGTTTACCAACCAGCTATCCAATTGCTCACCCCGGGCCAGGTTCACTTCCATGGCAGCCACGATCTTCATTGTGATTTCATCCTGGACTTTAAACAGGTCTTTCAGTTCGCGGTCATAGCGTTCGGCCCATAGGTGGTGTCCCTTTAACGCATCAGTCAACTGTGCGTTTACCCGCAATCGATCTCCTGCTATTTGGACGCTTCCCTCTAAAACATATTTCACTCCCAATTCTTCACTCACCTGCTTTATCTTCACGGGTTTTCCTTTATATGTGAAGACCGAGTTGCTGGCGATCACAAACATTTCGGGAATCTGCGAGAGAACGGTGATGATGTTTTCGGTCATGCCATCAGCGATGTAATCCTGTTCGGGATCTCCACTCATGTTGTCAAAGGGCAGCACTGCAATGGAAGGCTGCTCGGGTAACTGGAAGGCCATCCGGTCAATAGAAGCGGGTTCAACTGCAGGAGGAGCGGGGCGCAGTAAGAAACTCCATATTGCCACGGCTCCGATAACCAACAATGCCGTCATGACCAAAACCGCTTTGTACCATTTCCTCTGAACAGCCATTTTGGCTTGGATAACTCTGTGAGCGGCAGCGCCCGGATAAGACAGCACCCGATAAACGCGAATTGGGACACTGATATTTTTAGCCTGATGCTCTCCGAGGTTTTCATATTCTAAACCAAGTTTATTGGCTACCTGATCATAGGTTCTTCCGGATATGCAAATACCTCCCGCCTCGGCTAAGGATTCCATTCTGGCTGCTATATTAACACCTTCTCCGTAGATTCGTCCTTCCTCTTCAATGACATCCCCAAGATTGACTCCGATACGGAACTGCATGTGACGGTTATCAGGTAGCTCGCTATTCCGTTCTGCAAGGTCGCGTTGGATTTCAACCGCGCAATTTACGGCATCCACAACACTGGGAAAATCTGCCAGGATATTGTCCCCTGGAGCGTCAACTATTCGGCCTCGGAACTGTTGAACCAGGTCAGTGATTGCGGAGCGGTAAGAGGTGAGTGTACGGACCGTTGCCTCTTCATCATCGTCCATGAGTCGGCTATATCCTTCCACATCGGCACTGAGGATAGCAGTAAGTTTTCGTTTAAAACCCTCTTGTACCATGGAAATATCCCACTAATTTAAGATTTAATAATGGTCTATACTAAATTATGGCCAGGATTTAGGAAGTGAGATGTCGGCGCAGACTCGATTCCGAAATAGAACAGGCATCTGATCAGATGGTGAAAGAAGTTATAGATTTAATATAAACAGATGCCACATAGTGTCAATTTGGATCGAGTCAAATTCCAGATAGGCGTAGGGCTGAAATGTTTGGGTGTAATTAGATTTCTGCAGCTATAGGAATTAAAGATATATTGAATATCGAGAATCCGGCAGAATTGATGATATGCGCTAATTTTGACCTAATTTTGACAGACTCCCGTCGATAGCTTGCCAAAATATGTAACTCGACAATTATCGAAATATGTAAAGATATGTTTGGAATATCAGATGTTTTCCAAGCCTCTCAAATATTCGGTATTTTGTGAGAGTGGTGAAAGAGCATCTGCCAAATCAATGGTTGGAGCGGAAAACAATTCTTGACATTTGTACTTTGTATACCGTATACAGTATGCGTTGCTGTGAGATAAGTACCTGCCCATCTAAAATCCGATACATTTCGAGCCCATCAAATTACGGAGAATATATATGGAACTATTCGAAAATCTCACCGTTTTGTCCCTCGAACAGGCTACTGTTCTACCATATTTAACCTATAGATTGGCCCAGGACGGCATGAATATCATCCGTTTGGAACACCCGGTTTATGGCGATCCCAACCGCATGATCGGGGAGAAGGTGCTCGCGGAAGAGCGCATGAACGCCTACTATTTGTGCATCAATGCCGGGAAAAAGGATTTGACCCTGAATCTGGCGGAGGAAGCGGGGCAAAAGATCTTTCATGCTCTGGTGCGGGAATTAAAGGTGGATATATTTGCCACCAACCAACTGCCCCGGAATTACCAAAAACTGGGCATCGACTACGATACGCTAAAATCATTGCGCCCGGATATCATCTGGCTTGGCATCACCGGTTTCGGGCCGGACAGCAATGAGGCCGCCTACGATCCGATCCTGCAGGCCCGGTCGGGTCTAATGGAATTGACCGGTGACGACGACGGCGACCCCCAGGTCCTGGGCATACCACTGCCGGATATGGGGACCAGCGAACATGCCTACGGTCTGTTGATGAAAGCGCTCTTCAAACGAGCAGCCACCGGTGAAGGCAGCCGGATCGATATGGCCATGTTCGAATCGACCGTTTCCTGGCTGACGGTGCCCATTACCTTGACGGACAGTTTCGGGAAAACCATTACCCGACGCGGTAACACCCATGAATTTTTCTGTCCGGTTTCCGTGTATCAGACCAGCAATGGTTACGTCTACCTGGCGGTCGGCAACGATCGCCAGTGGAAAACCATGGTTTCCCAAGATATGTTTAAGTCGCTGGACAAGCCAGCGTATGAGAAAAACGCCGGCCGGATCGGGGATGTGGCAAATCTGAACGACGCCATTAATGCCATCACCCGCAATTACACTTCTGAAGAGCTCATCGAATTGTTTACGTCCATCACGGTGCCAATCAGTAAAATTAACACAGTAACCGAAGTGATCTCGGATCCGCTGGTTGAAAAAAGGCTGCTGCATGCCCGGGATGAAGCCTCCGGGACTCGCATTACGCTGGCACCGCCGCCGAATATGACCCCATTTTTAGAAGAATCGGAGCGACAGCTTTCGTTTCCACCCCGTTTCGGCGAGAACAATGGGCAAATCTATGGCGAAATGCTCGGGTATTCGGATGAGGAACTGGCCCGGCTCAAGGAGCAAGGTATTATATAGAAGTCGGAATTCGGAATGCGGAAGTCGGAAATGAAACGAAAAGAAGTTGAGAAGGTGGGAAGGTGAGAAGATGAGATGAATGCTGCGTTAATTGATGAGGATCATCGCAGCGGAAGCGAGTATTCGGAAATTAGAATGCAGGGAGCAGAGGGCAGAGAGCAAAGCGCAAGGGTTTCGGGGCAGAGCTTATTGAGTATATGGAACAGAGCAGATAGAGCGCATTTTATCGGGTGGAACACCCGGTAATGTATGGCCATTTCTGTAATCTGTCTTCTGACTTCATTCTTCAATCTTAGATGCTCCGCCGCCGGCGGAGCTGGCTTGGGGACAGGCAATGAGAAAAAAGGCTGAGTTAAAAGGGTTTGATCCCGGACCGCTGCAGGCTTTGCATGAGCGCAAACCTCTCGGGCAACATGTTTTCGACAACCTGAAGCAGGCCATTGTCAGGGGCAAAATTGCCCCGGGCGAATGGCTGGTTGAAAGCCATATTGCCGAAATGCTGGGAATCAGCCGCACGCCGGTCAGAGAGGCAATCCACAAACTGGAGCGTGAACGACTCATCGAACGTCAGCCCCGGGGGGGATTCACCGTTTTGGGCTTGGAGCCCGATGATATCGAGGAAACTTTCGGCATCCGCAGCGTTCTGGAAGGCTATGCTGCCAGATTGGCCACACTCAAGCATGAACCCCAGGAACTGAAAGCCCTTGAAGCCAAAATTGAAGATTACCGGCATTGCCTGAAAATAAAACAGATGGACACCTTGCCTGAGATCAATACGGAGTTTCACGAAATGCTGTATGATCTCAGTAAAAGTCCCCGGCTCATCCATATGATCAATGGGCTCAGAGACCAGATTTTTCGCTTTCGGCAGATGATATTGCGCAATGAAAAATTCGCCGTTATCAGCAATGAGGACCACATGCAGATGCTCAAATATATGCGCCAACGTAATCCCGAAAAAGTCGAAAGCCTGGTCCGGGAGCACATTTTGCGAGGGCGGGATGCGGTTTTGAAGGAGTTCGGTAGTTAACCACGAAATACACGAAACACACGAAATGCACAAAAACACTGAATTCAAACCTCGTCATATCGTTTGAAATAATGGCTGTGAACCTTTGCACGTCCCGGAATTGAATGAAATTCGGACATGGGTTTAATTCAGGGATTTAGGAATTTAGGAATTGAAGGCATTCTATCTTTTTTAGCTTATAGATTTTATTTTTTAATCCCTCAATTCCCCAATTCCTCAATCCCTCAATTTGTCACCAATGAGCATCGATAGTGTCCAATAAAGTTGACTCATTTTAATAATAAGTTACCATATCCGCAATTTAGTTTGTTTAGTGTGGTTCGTGGTTTGAATAAGATTGAGGAGATTTGAATCAACCACAAGTTTTGCAATTGGAGATATAAAAAACATATGGCAGCAAAGAAAATCAAAATTCTTATCGGGAAGCCGGGCCTGGATGGGCATGACCGGGGAGCCAAGGTAATCGCCTTGGCTATGCGTGACGCCGGGATGGAGGTTTTGTACACCGGACTCCATCAAACCATTGAAGAAATCGTCAGGATGGCTGTCCAGGAAGCCGTCGACGTGATCGGTCTGAGCATCATGTCCGGAGCGCATCTGCCGATTAGTAAAAGCCTGTTGAAATTGATGACAGAACAGGGGATTGAAGATATCCCGGTAACCGTCGGTGGCGTCATTCCCAAACAGGATATTGCCAAATTAAAAGAGATCGGCATTCAGGGGGTGTTTCCCGGCGGCACCAAATTTGACGACATTGTCGCCGGTGTCCAGAAATTAGTTGAATAGTTGATTAGTTGAAAGTTCGTAGGCTCTTGAGTTCGTGAGCCAACAAGCAGTTCAGCTGATGGGCTCATGAGTTCGTGAGTTCGAAAGCCGGGATGATTGCGGTTTTCCAGACCATTGTTATATGATTAGCGTTTATCTCCTTATTTGACAATTAAGAGCTTACCAACTTAACAGCTTACGAGTTCTGAATCCTTAAACCACAACCAGATAATTCGAGGTACGCCATGGGTGTTGCAAAATATATTAAAAACGAAAAAGACGCCATCGATGAGGTGATTTATCAGTCCGGTATCCGCGTTAAGCCCGCTTACACGCCCCAGGACTTGGAGGATGTCGGGTTCGACTACGAAAAGGATCTGGGCGATCCCGGTCAATATCCCTTTACCCGCAGTCTGCATCCCCAGGGCTACCGTTCGAGGGCCTGGACCACGCGCCAGTACACCGGGTTCGGCACACCCCAGGAAAGCAACAAGCGCTTCAAACTGATGATATCCCACGGGCAAACCGGATTGAATGTGGCGTTTGATCTGCCCACCCAGATGGGCTATGATTCCGATGACCCCAAAGTGTTGGGAGAGGTGGGCCGGGTCGGCATGGCCATCGACTCGCTGCGTGATTTCGAGACCGCTTTTGAAGGCATTCCGTTGGATCGTATCGGGGCCGGTCTGACCATCAACGCGGTGGCCTCTATCATGCTGGCCATGTATCAGGCCATGGCGGAGAAGTTTGGCTATGCGAAAGAAAAAATCAGTGCGACACCTCAAAATGATATTCTCAAGGAAATGATCGGACGCGGGGCCTGGATTTATCCCGTGGAAGATGCCGTGCGCCTGGTGGGCGACAGCATCGAGTATTCCGTCCGTCAGCTGCCGCGCTGCAACCCGGTCAGTATCTGTGGGTATCACATCCGGGAATCGGGGGCGACGCCGGCCCAGGAAATTGCATGTGCCTTTGAAATTGCCAAGGCTTACATGGACAACGTGATTGCGCGGGGCATGCCGGCCGAAGAATTTGTCGGACGCTTCTCATTCAACCTGAACGTTTTCGGTAACCTGTGGGAGCAAATCGCCAAATTCAGAGCTGCCCGTAAGCTTTGGGCCAGGATGCTGCGTGAAGAATACGGCGTTCAGGACAAGAAGAAATTATTCCTGCGCGGTCTGTTCGGCGGCGGCGGCAGCGGCCTGACCAAGGAACAGCCGGAAAACAATATCATGCGCGGTGCCTTTTATGCCCTGGGGGCCGCCTTGAGCGGAGCCCAGACCACGGCCCTGTGCTCTTTTGACGAGGCCTATACCATCCCGACCCCCCGTGCGGCACTGCTGTCGCTGCGCACCCTCGAGATACTGATGGACGAAGTCGGTTTGCGCGACACGGTGGATCCGCTGGCCGGCTCTTACTTCATCGAAACATTGACCAAGCAAATGGAAGAGAAGATCCTGGAAGAGATGCAGGAAATCCAGGAGATCGGGGGCATGGTGCACGCGGTGTCCACGGGCTTTATCCAGCGCAAAGTCGCGCGGCAGGCCTATGAGTATGAAAAAGGGCTTCAGAGCGGAGAGTACGTCAAGGTCGGCGTCAACAAATACGTCGATGAAGCCGAAGACCAGACCGACGTGGATTTACACGAATACGATGAGTCCTGGGTGGACCAGCAAATCGACACCCTTAAGGAACTGCGGCGGACCCGTGACAATCGCGAGGTCAGCCGAACCCTGCAGGAATTGGAGCAGGGCACCCGGGCCGGCAAAAATGTCATGCCCCTGCTGGTTGATTGCTGCAAAGCCTATGCGACCGTGGGTGAGATGGCCGGTGTGCTGCGGGATCTTTTTGGAGAGTGGGAAGAACCGAGTATATTTTGAAGTCGGAAATCGGAAGTGGGAAGTTGGAATGCGGAAGTCGGAATGAAAAAGAAGTCGGAAGTCGGAATGCGGAAGTGGGAAATTGGAAGTGGGAAATTGGAAGTGGGAAATTGGAAGTGGGAAGTGGGAATGCGGAAGTCGGAAAAATGATGAAGTTGGAAATTGGAGAATTTGGAAGTTTAAGTGGCTATGGATAGAGATCTTAAAGAGAGGACTAAACAATTTGCTCTTAAGATAATCAAACTGGTGGCTTCTCTTCCTCGTACGAGGGAAGCCGATATTATCGGCAGACAGTTGCTGAAAGCCGGAACATCGGTCGGTGCCAACTATAGAGAATCTAACCGATCAAGATCAAAAGCGGAATTTAGATCAAAAATCGGTATCGTCGAGCAAGAGGCGGATGAATCGCTTTACTGGTTAGAACTACTAAAGGATTCAGGAATATCTAAGGGCGCATTATTGGATGAGTTGCTTGCAGAAGCGGATGAGTTGGTAGCAATTTTTACTACAATCGGAAAAAAGTCAAAATAAAATTATGATTTCAACCATTTTCCGACTTCCGCATTCCGACTTCCGACTTCCAAAGTTTCCGACTTCCGCATTCCCACTTCCGACTTCTGTATGAGGATTGACTTCGAATCGAAGGGCTGGGATTTAACAAAAGGAGATGTCCGTGAGGGAAGGTACCTACAGATTGGGTTGTGATATCGGCGGGACGTTTACGGATTTTGTGCTGGTAAACGACGATACCGGGGAGTTCCAGATCAACAAATGTCTGACCACCCCGGGCGACCCGTCGGATGCAGTGGAGGCGGGCATTCGCGAGATGCTGGAGACGACCCCCGATTTTATGCCCCAAATCGAGGAGATCATTCACGGCACAACCCTGGTGATTAACGCCATTATCGAAAGAAAAGGCGCCCGGACCGGTTTGATCACCACCCGGGGATTTCGGGATGTGCTGGAATTGGGCCGAGAGCTGCGCTACGATGCCTATGACATTTTTGCCGAATATCCGCTGCCCCTGGTGCCCCGATCCCGGCGCCTGGAAGTATCCGAGCGGGTTGCCAGCGATGGGCGCGTGATCACGGAGCTGGACGGGACCGAGGTGCATAAAGTATTGTCCGAATTGACGGAAAAGGGAATCGAATCACTGGCCGTCTGCCTGATCAACGCCTATGAAAATCCGGTCCACGAGAAGATGATCAATGATATTGTTCGGCGAGAGACACCCGAGCTTTCCTTATCCACCTCTTTTGAAGTTCTGCCCCAGATACGCGAATACGAGAGAACCTGCACCACCGCAACCAATGCCTACGTCAAACCTATTACGGCCAAGTACCTGGCCAAGCTCTCGGCGCGCCTGGAATCGCTCGGGTTCGAAGGCAAGTTGTTTATCATGCTTTCCAGCGGCGGCATTACCTCGGTTGACACGGCCCGCCGGTTTCCGGTCAGAATTATCGAATCCGGACCGACCGCCGCCGTGATTGCATCTCAGCACTATGGCCGGATGTTCGACATCAAGGACATGTTTTGTTTCGATATGGGCGGAACCACCGCCAAGTCCTGCCTGATTCAGAAAGGCCAGGCCGGATTGGTTTCGACCTTTGAAGTGGGGCGCGTGCAGCGCTTTAAGAAGGGCAGCGGCCTGCCGATCCAGGTTCCGGTGGTCGATTTAATGGAAATTGGGGCCGGTGGCGGCAGCATCGCCAAGATCAGCAAAATGGGACTGCTGCAGGTCGGCCCGGAAAGCGCCGGCGCCGATCCCGGGCCGGCCTGCTATGGCAGCGGCGGCGAAAACCCGTCGGTAACCGATGCGGATCTCGTGCTCGGCTACCTGGATCCCGACTATTTTCTAGGCGGCACCATGCAGCTGAATAAATCGGCGGCAGAAAAAGCCATCGAAGCCAAAATCGCCAAGCCCCTCGGCACCGCGGGGGTGGAGGCCGCCTTCGGCATACACGATCTGATCAATGAAACCATGGCGGCCGCTGCGAAAACTCATATCGCCGAAAAAGGCGGCAATCCGAATATTGTAACCATATCCGCTTTCGGCGGCGCGGGGCCGGTGCATGCTTACGGCCTGGCCAAAAAAATAGGAGCACCTCGTATCCTGGTGCCGCCCCTGGCCGGTGTCGGTTCCGCTCTTGGTTTTTTTACGGCTCCGGTGGCCTTTGACTTGACCCGCAGCCACCGGGTTCCCCTGGATGGTGCTGACTTCGATGAAATCGAGCGGCTGTTTAACGAGTTGGAGGATGAAGGGACCGCCATCCTGCAGCAGGCCGGGCAGGATGCTCAGATTCTATTCGAGCGAACCCTGATGATGCGATTCGTCGGCCAGGGGGCGGAAACCGATCTAATGATCGCAAACAAGCCTTTCGTTGAATGGGATAAGTCACAAATCCGAGAATTATTCGATGACGCTTACCAAAAATTGTATGGGCGCACCTATCCGGACACACCGGTGGAATTCGTAACCTTTAAAGTCCGCGCAAGTTTACCCCAGCGTGAGTTTCGCATTCCGCCCCTGCCGCAGACCAAGGGGCAGTTGGCTGACTGCGTCAAAGGTCAGCGTCAGGCGTTTTCATTGATACGCAAGGAATTTATTCCCTTTACGGTTTATGACCGGTTCAGCCTTTTCCCGGGAGCTGCAATAGCGGGACCCGCTATCATTGAGGAAAAGGAATCCACCATTGTTATCGGGGAAGATGCCAGGGCCGGTGTGGATGAGTACGGGTTTGTCTGGATTGATTTGAAGACAGATGACAGATGACAGAGGACAGATGACAGAGGACAAAGGACAGATGACAGAAAACAGGTGACAGATGACGGAAAACATATGATAGATGACAGAGGAATTCTGATTGAGGATTGCAGATTTCGGATTGCGGATTGAATGACTTGGTCATCGCACACAATTGGTGAGGCAGTTGGATCTGATGCTGGATTGAATAAGCAATCATTGGTTAACAATTAGGAGGAACCATCGAAATGACAGATAAAAGCGGGACACGGAACGGAGGCATGGAAGTCAAGTTAAATCCGCAATCCGCAATCCGCAATCCGCAATCCAAATTTGATCCGCAATCCAATTTCGATCCGATAACACTGGAGATCTTGTGGCGGCGGTTGGTTTCGATTGTTGACGAGGCGGATGCATCCGTGGCCCGGACGGCGTTTTCCAGCTTGTTGCGCGACGCCCACGATTACACCTGCATGTTTACCGACAGCCGCGGTCAGGAACTGGTTCAGGGAACGTTCTGCACGCCGGGGCAGGCCGGCGCCATGGCCCTGGGGGTCAAAAAATTGATCAACTCGATACCGCTGCAAGACTATCGCGCCGGCGATGTGTTTATCGTCAACGATCCGTGGCTGCTGGCTGGCCATTTGAACGATGTCTGTGTTATGAGTCCGATCTTTTACAAAGACCGGCCGGTGGCCTTTACCGCCTGTGTGTTTCACCACTCCGACATCGGCGGCCGGGTTGCGTCGGACAACCGGCAGGTCTACGAGGAGGGGATTTTTATTCCGCCGCTGAAATTATACGATGCCGGTGTTCTCAATGAAAGCGTGCTGGAGCTGATCCGCTGGAATGTAAGAACGCCGGAAGAAGTCACCGGAGATATCCGCTCTCAGGTCGCTGCCAATCACGTCTGTGCCAGCAAGGTCATAGAAATGCTTGAAGATGAAGGCCTGGATACCCTGGATGACCTGGCCGATGAAATCATTGATCGCACCGAGAAGAGTATGCGACAGGCAATCAGCAAGATTCCGGACGGCGTCTATCCCTATGAGGGGATCATCGAAGGCGCCGGCCGGCGCCAGGATATCCATATTAAACTGAGCGTGGCAGTCGATGGCAGCGACATTCACATTGATTTTGACGGCAGTTCGCCCCAGGTGGATTGGGGGGGGAACGTGGTCTACAATTTTACTTTCGCCTATGTCTTTATGGCCGTTAAAAGCGCCTTCGATCCGGATATTCCAATTAATGAAGGCGCCATCCGACCGGTCAGGATGACGGCTCCCGAAGGGACGGTGGTCAACTGCAAGTTTCCGGCCGCTGTGGCGGCCCGCATGCAGATCGGCCATTTCATGACCGAAATGGTATTCAAAGCCCTGGCCGATGCGACCCCGGACAACATTATCGCCGAAAGCGGCGGCACCCCGGCTCAAACCAATATATTTTACGGCAAACGACACAACGGAACCCCCTGGTTGACCATGATCATCCGAGGCGGCGGGTTGGGCGCCGGCAGCCGGATGGACGGCCACCACTGTGCTATTTTTCCAGCCAACGGGGCCAATACGCCGGTGGAGATCTTTGAAAGCGACACTCCGCTGCTCGTAGAGGAACGCAGTTTGATCTGCGATTCCGGTGGGCCCGGGCAAATGCGGGGCGGCCTGGGACGCAAAATGGTGATTCGCGTCCCGGACGACGAATTGGCCCCGGATGGACCGACCTCGATTGCCGTTCAGGCGGGGCGTTTCAAATATGCCCCCCGGGGATTGTTCGGCGCCGATCCGGGCGCGATTGCCCGGTTTCTAATCAACGGACAATCCGGGGATCCCAGCGGCTTGACGCTGTGTCGCAACGGAGACCTGATTGAGTTTCAAAGTGCCGGCGGAGGCGGATACGGAGATCCGCTGCAGCGGGAGCCGGAAGCGGTCGAGGCGGATGTGCGCAACGGATATGTGAGCGTTGAGCAGGCAGCTGAAGGCTACGGCGTGGTGATCGATCCCGTGAGCCTGAAAGTAGATCCGGTGGAAACTGAGAAAGCTCGTGGGAGGATGAGATGATCGGGGGGTGTGTTGCGGGTTGCGGGGTGCGAGTTACGTGTTGCGAGTTGCGGGTGCGAGGTGCGGGGAAGGGGACGGCGTTCGGTATTCGGCATTCGGCATTCGGTAACAAGAAATTGGTGGAAGGGATATGGTATAGGGTATAAGGTGTAAGGTTCAAGGCTCACGGCTTTCGGTGTTCGGCATTCGGTATTCGGCAAACGGCAAGGGATAACGAGCGAAAGGGATACGATATAAGGTTCAGGGATCAAGGTGCAGGGAAGAGGATAAAAAGAGGCAAGTCCAAGGAAGTGAAATCGCAGAAAATAGAGTCTAAAAATTAAAAGTTAGAAGATCTGTCATCTGTCATCTGTTTTCTGTCTTCTGACATCTGACATCTGTCATCTGACTTCTGTCATCTGTTATCGCGGGAGATATTAATATGCCAAAAACCTTCATGCCCTCGTTCAGGAGTCCCGATGAATTACATGGACATCAGCTGCGGGGACTGCAATGGACGGTCAAGCACGCTTTCGGGGGGTCTGAATTTTATCGCCGGCGCCTTTCGGAAAGCGGGGTTGCGCCGGAAGACATTCGGAGCCTGGATGATATCCGCAAACTGCCGTTTACCACGGCCGACGACCTGCGGGACGGGTACCCTTTTCCCCTTTTGTCGGTGCCCGAATCCGAGGTGGTGCGGATTCATGCGTCGTCGGGCACGACCGGCAAGCGCAAAATTTTGAGCTATACCCAGAAAGACATTGACGATTGGACCCATTTTTTTGCCCGGTGTTACGAAATGGCGGGACTCAGCACGGCCGACAAGGTGCAAATCGCGGTGGGATACGGTGTCTGGACGGCCGGCGTGGGATTCCAGCTGGGCTGTGAGAAATTCGGGGCCATGGCCCTGCCGGTGGGACCTGGCAACGTCGATCTGCAATGCCAATTCCTGGAGGATTTGCAATCGACCGTAATGTGCTGTACAGCCTCCATGGGCCTTCTGATGGCGGAAGAGATTAATCGCCGGAATCTCAAGGACCGGATCAATTTAAGAAAGATGATATTCGGGTCCGAAAGAAGCAGTGATGCCATGCGCCAGCGAATTCAGGAACTCTTAGGATTGGAAGATATGTTCGACATCCCCGGCATGACGGAGCTCTATGGGCCGGGTACCGGTCTGGATTGTGCCCAACACGAAGGAATTCACTACTGGGCGGACTATTATATCCTGGAAATCCTGGACCCGGAGACCCTCGAACCGGTTTCGGCCGGCGAAGTGGGCGAAATGGTTATCACCACCCTATGCAAGGAAGCCGCGCCGTTGATCCGCTACCGTACCAGGGATTTGACGCGCACCATTGAACGGCCGTGCTCCTGCGGCAGCATTCTGCCCCTGCACGACCGGTTGCTGGGACGCTCGGATGATATGATCATTTTTAGAGCGGTCAATATCTATCCGGGGCAAATCGACGAAGTATTGTCGACCATACCGGACGCGGGTTGTGAATACCAGGTGCATTTGGTTAGAGAAGATGACGGCAAGGATTATATGACGATCCGGCTGGAATGCTGTGAAAATTTTGACCCGGCCGGCAAGCCGGCGCTGGCCGCCGCTGTAAAAACCGAAATTAAAAAGAAGATCATGGTCAGCTGCGAGGTCGAGATTCTGGACTACTGCACCTTGCCGCGGTCCGAACGGAAATCGAAGCGGTTTTTCGATAGCAGACGCTAGTCGAAGTCGGAAGTCGGAATGTTTTGATTGCGGATTTTAGATTGCGGATTGCGGATTGATAAGAAGGATATGATCTTGTTTTAAATCAAATGCAGGAATGAACACAGAAGGCGGAGGGTTTCGATTGCAGATTGTCTCGATTGCGGATTTCAGATTGCGGATTGCGGATTGATAAGAAGGAAATGGTCCTGTTTAATTCAAATGCAGGAATGAACACGGAAGGCGGAAGGGGGACCCGTCGTCCTCCGATAAAACGGGACCATGCCACAGCTAAAGATGCGGAATTCGGAAACTTGAAGCATGGGGCCACGGGCTGAGAGCAGAGCGCATAGGGCTTGGGGCGGGGACACAGAGCGGGGAGCAGGGTGTATTGAGCAGAGGGCCTGATGTTAATGAATGTGCTAAAATTAAAAATGACTGAAGTGAGCTAAAATTGTGGAATCCTGCCAATTTAAATTAGATAGAATACATTCATTTTAGTCATTTTAGGCAAAATTAGATCAATTTAGATCATTAAACGAATAACCATTTTAAACTGATTCCGGTGCAACTGGAATCGACTGGGAGGGTATTGGTAATGTTGAATAAAGCGTATATTCCGTACAAGGGTTACTACAGTTCACCGTTTTCCCGCTGGCAGGGTACTATGGCCAATGAGAACTCCATCGTTCTGGCCGCTGAAACCGCCAAAAGATGGTTGGAGGAGAAAAGCTGGGACCCCAAGGTCTTTGATTATCTTTTTCTGGGAATTACGGTTCATCAGCATCGCGGCTTTTATGGCGGACCCTGGGCGGCGGCCATGATGGGCGCTACCGGCATTCCCGGGCTGCTGGTCAGCCAGGCCTGTTCGACTTCAACCATTGCTGTTGGTCAGGCCAGCATCGGGGTGGAAACCGGATTGTACGAGACGCCCATCTGTCTATTGACCGACCGGTGCTCCAACGGTCCGCACGCGATTTGGCCGAATCCCCAGGGCCCCGGCGCCCAGGTCATTTCCGAAGACTGGTTGATGGATAACTTCAGCATGGATCCCTGGGCCGGTTCAGCCATGATTAAAACCGCCGAAAATGTTTCCGAAGAAGCCGGCATCACCCGTGAGCAGTGCGACGCGGTAACCCTGCGGCGCTACGAGCAATACACGGATGCCCTGGCCAATGATCGTGAATTCCAAAAGCGTTACATGTATCCGGCAATGGTCAAGGTCTCCAAGAAAAAGACGATTATGGTTGAAGCCGATGAGGGGGTAATGGAAACCACGGCCGAGGGCTTGGCCAACCTCAAACCGGTGCTGCCCAACGGCGTCCACACTTTTGGCGCCCAAACCCATCCGGCCGACGGCCATTGCGCCATTACCGTCACCACCCGTGAGAAAGCCAAAGAGCTGTCCGCCGATCCGGATGTCGAAATTCAGGTGGTGTCCTATGGCTATGCCCGCACCAAGCCGGCCTTCATGGCCGCAGCCGTGTACCCGGCGGCCCAAATGGCCCTGGACCGGGCCGGCATCGCGGCCGGAGATGTTAAAGCCATTAAAACCCACAACCCGTTTGCCGCCAACGATGTTTATCTGGCCGACAAACTGGGCATCGACGTCAATAGCATGAATAACTACGGTTGCTCTTTGATTTTCGGCCACCCCCAAGGCCCGACTGGTGGTCGCCTGATCATCGAAGGCATCGAAGAAGTCGTCATGGCAGGCGGCGGCTATATGCTGTTTGCCGGATGTGCGGCCGGCGATACGGCGGCGGCGGTGGTGGTAAAAGTTAACTGATGAAAATGACAAATGAATAATGACAAATGACTAATTAAGGAATTCTATCATTTTAAATTCCTTAGTAATTGCGACGGAGCGCAACGACCACCATCATTATTCAATAGTCATTAGTCATTATTCATTCCAATAGAGGGGTGCCATGAGAAAATTCACTTATCTCGTTCCCAAAACGCTGGATGAAGCCGTGTCACTGCATCTTTCTTATGGTGACCGGGCCAAATATGTGGCCGGCGGCACCGATGTGCTGGTGAAAATCAAAGAAGGCAAAATGGTGCCGGATTACCTGGTTTCGCTGAAGCATATTATTGCCCAGGATCGGCCGTTTTTGGATCCCGCCAGCGGTGAACTGTTTATCGGGGCCTTTTTAACCCATCGCAGCATCGAAACCTCATCCATGATCCGGCTGAACTATCCGATACTCCACGACGCGGTCAGCAACATTGGATCGGTCCAGATTCGCAATGTCGCCACCATCGGCGGCAATTTGGTCAATGCCGTACCATCGGCGGATGGCGCCATCCCCTTGATTGCGCTGGATGCCAAAGCTCAGATTTACGGGACCAAGGGTAAGCGCTCTGCCGAACTGCGACGGTTTTTTCTGGGACCCGGTCAGTGTGACCTGGATGAGGGCGAAATCCTTACCGAGCTTGTAATTCCGCCGCTCGACCCCCATACCGGGGGGGCTTATGTCAAACACGGGCGGCGGTCGGCCATGGAACTGCCGATGCTGGGAGCCGCGGTCTTGCTGAGTATGGAGGATGACCTGGTCACCTGCGCCAAGGCGCGCATTTGCCTGGGAGTTGCCGCACCCACGCCCCTCAGATGCCTCGAGGCCGAAAAGCATCTCGTCGGCCGGATTGTCGATGAACACTCCCTGGCTAAAGCCGGCGCCATTGCGGCTGAAGAATCCAAGGTCAGGGACAGCATCCGGGGGGTGGCCTGGTACCGGCGCGAAATGGTCGGGGTCCTGGTCAAGCGCATGGGATTGAAGGCCCTTGAGAGAGCCGCATAGAAGTGGGAATTCGGAGGTGGGAAGTCGGAATGCGGAATTCGGAAGTGGGAATCTTTGAATTGGGAAGTCGGAATTCGGAATGCGGAAACTGAAAAAATTACACGGCATTCGGCTCGCGGCCACCGGTAAAACAGAGCATATATAAAGTTTGAGGCGCAGGGTAAATTGGATTCAGAAGTCGGAATAGAAAACAATCACGAACGGAAATCAGTCTGCGGGGAGCTAGGCCAAATCGAAAATAGAAAGTGGGATTCGGATTCTGAGATACGGAATTGTTATGACCGGAATCGGAAGTAGTATAATTCCCACTTCCGCATTCCGACTTCAAATATTGGAGGATTTCAGGGATGGCTAAGGATATATCATTTACGTTTAACGGCAACAAACTGGCGGTATCCATTGAGGATCATTGGACCTTACTGCACCTGATACGTGAGGAACTGGGGTACTTTGGTACCAAGGAAGGCTGCGGCGGCGGGGAGTGCGGCGCCTGTACGGTTATCGTCGACGGCACAGCTGTCAATTCATGCCTTTACCTGGCGGCTGAAATCGACGGCAAGGACCTGGTGACCATTGAAGGCCTGGCAGACGACGATGGCAGACTGCACCCGATTCAGCAGGCCTTTGTCGAAAAAGGCGGCATCCAATGCGGCTTCTGTTCGCCGGGCATGATCATGTCCGCCAAAGCATTGCTGGATGAAAAGCCGGATGCCGATGAAGATGAAATCAAGCACGGCATCGCCGGCAATATCTGCCGGTGTACCGGCTATGTACAGATTGTGGACTCAATCAAGTCCGTCAGCAACTATTACCGGGAAGAAGATGAAAAGCCCGTGGGCGCCTGGGAGGGTCATGGCGGGCCGTTGGATGATTGAAGATTAATAAGGGTTCACAGGTTCAAGGTTCACCGTTCAAGGTTGTTTTTATTCAACGGCAGCAGTAAAACCATGCGATTCTGCTTTTCCTTTCAGCGTGGTGATTGCCAAAGAAAGTGCTGAAACCTTGAGATGTTGAAATAAATTTACAGAATTCTAGATTTTGACTTTAGGCTGCGTGATCAATGCCAAAGGAGATATCACAATGCAAAACTTGTGTTCAGTGGGAAAAAGCGTTCCAAAATTAGATGCGGTCGACAAGGCCACCGGCCGTGCGCAGTATATTCAGGATATGAAACTGCCGGGCATGCTATACGGTAAAATACTATACAGCAAGTTTCCCCATGCCCGGATATCGAAGATCGACACCTCGAGGGCCCGGGCGCTGCCCGGTGTGCGGACGGTGATCACCGGCGAGGATTGCCCGGAAATAAAAATGGGCTTTTACAAGGACAACCGTCCGCTGAAGGCCGGCAAGGTTCGTTCCTACCGGGATGAAGTCGCTGCTGTCGCGGCCACCGATCCGGATATCGCCGAGGAAGCCTTAAGCCTGATCGAGGTGCTCTATGAGCCGCTACCCGGTGTCTTCGACCCGGAGGAAGCCATGCAAAAAAATGCGCCCCTGGTGCACGAAGCGCACAAGACCAACGTGCTCCGAATGCCGTGGAAACTGCACTATGGAGATGTGGATGCGGCCAGACAAGCGGCGGCCTACACGGTGGAAGATCGCTTCAGCACAACCTGGGTCACACACTGCTGTATGGGGGCCAGCGGGGCAATTGCCGAGTTTGATCCGACCAACAATCTGACGATTTATTCCAACACCCAGATCCCGTCCCTGGCCCAGAAAGATTTCCTGGAAGCCCTCAAAGCCATGGGGCTGAAGGACAAACGGGTGCGGGTTATCAAACCCTGTATCGGCGGAGGCTTCGGCAGTAAGCTGGACACTTATGCCTATGAATATATCGCCATCCTGCTGGCTTTTCATACCCGCCGGCCGGTAAAAATAGAATTTGATCGCCAAGAAGAATTCATTGCCACCTCGACCCGGCAGCCCACGATTACTTACATCTCCCAGGGCTGTGATGAGAACGGCAAACTGCTTTTCAGATATTTGTCCATGATTCTGGACAACGGTGCCTATACTTCATGGGGAGCCACCACGCCATCGGTGATGATGATGCCGATTACGAGCCTCTACCGGGTGGAGAATGTTCGCTACGAAGCCAAGTGTGTCTACACCAACAATACCTATGCCCAGGCCATGCGGGGTTACGGCAATCCTCAGGCCACCTTTGCCATCGAATGCACCATGGATATGCTGGCGGAAAAAGCGGGCATCGACCCGACCGAATTTCGCCGGATCAACGCCAATCAATCCGGTGACGTGTCTCCCGCCGATTTGCGTATCACGACCTGTGGCCTCGAGCAATGCATGGATTCAGTTAAAGAAACCCTCACATGGGATGCAGAAAAAAAGGATGGCGAAGGCGTCGGTATGGCGTCGCTGATTCATGTCGGCGGCGGCGCCCGGGTCTACAAGTCGGACGGATGCGGAACCATTATCAAAATGGATGACTTCGGCAAGGTCGACGTTTTTACCGGTGCCACTGATATGGGGCAGGGGGCCGACACGGTCATTGCCCAGATCGTGGCCGAAGAACTCGGTCTGCTGGTGGACGATATTCATGTTGTGCACTCGGATACGGATATCTGCCCCTGGGATGTGGGGGCTCATGCCAGCCGAACCACATTTATTGCGGGCAACGCCGCCCTGGGGGCCGCCAAAAAAGTAAAGGCCCGCCTGCTTGAAATGGGCGCCAAACAATTGGATGTGCCCCGGGAAAGACTGGTCTTAAATGAGCAGTGCATCATCGATCAGGAGGATCCCGCCAACCGCATCGGCATCGCCAAACTCCTGCGCAAAGCCCATTTCAGCCATGGCGGCCAAATGCTGATGGCCGAACATTTCTACGATCCGGCCAACGAAAATATGGGCAAGGACTTCAAAGGAAACATGTCCATGACCTATACCTTTGGTTCTCACGGGGTGCGGGTCAAGGTAGATCAGGACACCGGCAAAGTGCAGATTCTGAAATACGTGGCGGCCCATGATGTGGGCAAAGCCATCAATCCCATGTTGCTCGAGGGGCAGGTGTACGGCGGCGTCATGATGGGGCTCGGGTACGCCCTGACCGAACAGGTGATTTCGGAAAAAGGGGAGAACATGAACCCGAATTTTCGAGACTACAAAATTTTAACCGCCAAGGACGTGGTGCCGATCGAGGCCCCCGTGCTGGAAACCTATGACGAAGACGGTCCGTTCGGCGCCAAAGGCATCGGGGAGCCGGGATGTGTTCCGACAGCGCCGGCGGTTGCCAATGCCATATACAACGCCATCGGGGTACGCATCAAAGATCTGCCCATTACGCCCGAAAGGATTCTGGCGGCGATCCGGGAAAAGCAGGGTCTGGATGTCTGCGGACAGGAACCTGGCGGGGAAGATGCAACGGAGTGTATTATAGAAGAATAAGAAAAAATTCCAAGCACCAATATACAAATAACAAACAACATCCAAATTCCAAATCTCAATGACCCAAACTGGGTTTGACTTTACGCTATTATTACTTGTTTTGAATTTGAGATTTGGCGATTGAGATTTATTTGTGATTTGAGATTTGTATTTTGGGATTTATTAGTGATTTTCTTTAAATGGCCCGCGAATGGAAATTCTGCAGCAATGACTCCAAAAGGGGGATCATGAAGTACAAAATCGGCATTGACGTCGGCGGGACATTTACCGATTTTCTTCTGGCATTTGAAGATAACTCTTCGAAGATTTACAAAGTCCTTTCCACTCCCCGGGATCCTTCCGACGCGACCCTTGCCGGCTTGACCGAAATGGCCGCTGACTGTGATTTGAGCCTGCCGGAGTTTTTGCAGGATGTCAGCGTAATTGTGCATGGCACCACGGTAACCACCAATGCGGTGCTGACATACAGCGGTGCCAAAACCGCCCTGCTGACGACCGAAGGGTTGCGCGACAGCCTGGAGATGCGCCGGGGTATCCGGGAACAGCAATACAACAATCGCTTTCAGAATGCCCGGCCCCTGATTGAACGGTATTTAAGGCTGCCCATCGCCGAGCGCCTGGAAAACGATGGGAAGGTGGCAAGGGCTTTAAACCGGCAGGATGTGGCGGATGCGGTGGCTTTCATGACCCGACAAGGCGTGGAGGCCGTTTCCGTTTGCTTTATGAATTCGTTCGTGGACAACCGCCATGAGGAAGCAGCGGCGGCGATCGTCAGCGACCAAATGCCCGGCGCTTACCTGACGGTTTCCAGCCGGCTTTTGCCGTCCATCCGATTTTATGACCGGCTGAGCACCACCGTACTGAACGCCTACGTCGGACCCACCTTAAGTAAATACCTGCAGTCTCTGACATCCAAACTCCAGGCTGCCCAATACCGGGGCGTATTGCTGATTATGCAGTCAAATGGCGGCGTCACGTCCCCGGATCTGGCCATTGAACGAGCGGCCACAACCCTGCTTTCAGGCCCTGCGGCGGGGCCGGTGGCCGGGGTTGAGTACGCCGCCGTTCAGGGCTACGAAGATTGTATTACGGTGGACATGGGCGGCACCAGCTTTGATGCAGCCCTGGTCAAGGATCGCACACCCGTGGTAACCACCACCGGTGAGATTAACCGTTTGAAGCTGGCACTGCCCATGCTCAACGTGGTGACCATCGGTGCCGGCGGAGGCAGTATCGGCTGGATCGATGACGGCGGTTTGCTCAAAATGGGACCGCAAAGTGCCGGAGCGACACCCGGACCGGCCTGCTATGACCGGGGCGGGGAGCATCCTACCTGCACCGACGCCGATTTGCTGCTGGGATATTTGGACCCGGGCTTTTTTGCCGGGGGGCGTATTCCGTTAAATCCGGACAAAGCCCGCAGGGCCGTTGAAAACTATATTGCCAAACCGCTGAAGCTGGATGTTTACGAGGCGGCAGCCGGCATGTATAACCTGATCAATGTCAATATGGCGGCGGCAATCCGGGAGGTGTCGATCAAGCAGGGTTACGATCCGCGGGATTTCCCGCTGGTGGTGGCCGGCGGGGCCGGGCCGAACCATGCCGGCATGTTTGCACGCGAACTCGACATTCCGCTCATGATCATTCCCCGGGAATCCTCCATATTCTGCGCCGCCGGGATGTTAAGATCCGATCTTAAGCATAATTTCGTGCGCACTTTTGTCGGGTTACTCGAGGACACCGAGCCGGGGTTGGTCAGAAAGTTGTTCGATGAAATGCAGGCTAAAGGCGACAGGTTGCTTTTGGCGGAAGGAATAGCCCGGGACAGTATCAATTACCAATTTTCCGTTGATTTGCGCTATGTCAAACAATATCATGAAGTAAACTTGGCAATCTCGGCGGAAGAACTGAGGCGGGAGACTCTCGCGCCAATTGCCGGCCGATTTCATCATCAGCACCGCAAACATTATGGCTATTCATTGGAAGAAGAAAAGACGGCAGTAGAGTTGATCAACCTCCGATTGGTGTGTATCGGCATCACCCGAAAGCCTGCATTCCGCCAAGAGGACTACGATGGCGCGGATCCGTCCCGGGCGGCTAAAAAAAGTCGAAAAATATTTCTGCCAATGCAAAATCAGGTAGAAAAAGTCGACGTGTTTGACGGACTGCACTTGAAATACGGCAACAAGATCTGTGGTCCTGCGATTATCGAGCAGGTGAATACGACCACCTTGGTGACGCCGGAATATAGCCTGATGGTTGACAAGTACGGGTCGTATACGATGTATTTGAAAGAAATCGAGGAAGAAGTAGAGAAACGGATATTGGGGGACTGAGGGATTGGGGGATTGAGGATTTAGGAATTAAGGGATTTAGGGATTGAGGAATTTTGACGGCGGCGGTCGAATAAATTGATCCGCCGAAGGCGAACCACAAATCTTCAATCTTCAATTTTCAATAAATGTTTGGCTTGAACTTACGGACTCTTTATGAAAAAAAGCTACCCTATTTTTCAAATCGAAGAACTCTCGATCAGTTTCGGCGGATTGCAGGCCGTCAATGACTGTTCGTTTGAGATCCGCAAGGATGAAATTTTTTCGCTGATCGGACCCAATGGCGCCGGCAAAACTACCATATTTAACATTATCAACGCCCTGTACCGGCCGGACCGGGGCCGGATTCTGCTGGAGGGCGAAGATCTGGTTCCCCTGAAGCCGCATCAAATTGCCAAACGCGGCATCGCCCGCACTTTTCAGAATATCGAGCTTTTCAATGATATGACCGTACTGGAAAATATTTTGATCGGACGCCATTTCTTTTTTAAAACCGGGGTGCTGACAAATTTCTTGAACCTCGGACGGGCTGTACGGGAGGAAAGGCAAAATCAGGCTCAGGCGGATGAGATTATCGAATTTCTGGAGCTTGAATCCTACCGGGATCTCAAGGTGGCGGATCTGGCTTTTGGGATTCAAAAACGGGTGGAATTGGCCCGTGCCCTGGCTCTGGGTCCCAAATTATTGCTGCTCGATGAACCGGCCGGCGGATTGAACCCTCAGGAAACAGCCCATCTTATGCAAATCATAAAATCCATCAGAGACAAGCGGGGTATTGCAATTTTGCTGGTGGAACATGACATGCGGCTGGTTATGGGCCTTTCGGACCGGATTTGTGTGCTGCAGTTCGGTGTCAAAATAGCCGAAGGCAATCCCCGGCAGATCCAGCAGGATCCGAAAGTGATTGAGGCCTACCTCGGAACATGACGGTATTCGGCATTCGGTATTCGGCGCATGGTCCCACGCAAAGCAAACAACTGGTTGCTGGGACGGAATGGGATAAGGTGTAGGGTGTAAGGTATAAGGTGTAAGGTTTAGGGTATAAGGTGTAAGGTTATGGGCATGCGGTCCTCGGTCTTCGGTGTTCGGCATGCGGTTATCGGCATGCGGTTATCGGCATGCGGTGCTTGGTTTGAGGCTGTTGATACTGGATACCGGGTTTGGGGATGGTGGATGCTTGAAACGGAGTACATGGCCCGCCCGAAAAGGTCGTTTTTTTTATAAAACAATATATTTTTTTGGGAACCAAAAAAATGTTGGAATTAGAAGCAGTAGAATCGTTTTATGGCAACATTCAGGCGTTGAAAGGCATCACCCTGGAGGTCGCGGCTGGATCGATTGTGGCCATATTGGGTGCCAACGGGGCCGGCAAAAGCACCACGTTAAGAACCATTTCAGGGTTGATTCAACCGGCCGCCGGCCGGATTCTGTTCAGGAACGATGCAATTCACCACGCACCACCCCACCGGATCGTGCGCCTGGGGATTTGCCAGGTACCGGAAGGCCGGGATATTTTCATGGGATTGACGGTGCAGGAGAATTTGAAAATGGGAGCGTTCACCCGCAAAGACGGCCAGGAGGTGGAGCAGAACCTGCAGCGTATCTACGGCTCTTTTCCGATCTTGAAAGACCGCACCCGGCAGCAGGCCGGGACCCTCAGCGGCGGAGAGCAGCAAATGCTGGCAATCGCAAGAGGGCTGATGTCCAACCCCAGGCTGATGCTGCTCGATGAACCGTCCCTGGGATTGGCGCCTTTGATGGTAGAGGAGATTTTTAAAATCATCAAGGAGATCAACCAGGAGGGCGTCACCATCCTGCTGGTGGAACAAAATGCCAAGATGGCACTGCAAACCGCCCAGTATGGCTACGTCATGGAAACCGGCAACATCGCCCTGCACGATCAAGCGGACAATCTCATTCAAAATGACTACGTCAGACGGGTTTACCTGGGAGTCGAAACGGATTGAAATTCCAAATAACAAATCACAAAATTCAAATAAATCCCAATGACCTAACCCGGCGTAGCCGGAAATGAATATTGAATATTGAATATTGAATATTTATGGTTTCGCTTCGCTCTGTCTTATTAATGTAAAACGATAGAACTGATTATTTGCTCAATTTGGATATGACCTAAATCCTGCGCAAACATGATAAGATTTCGAAAAAGAGACCCTAAATTCGAATCGGCTTGAGTAATGGAGGAGTGATGGTTATAGGTGGAAAGTGGGAGTTTTTCAATACTCCAATACTCCAACACTCCAGTACTCCATCACTCCAATCCCCCTTAACTCTCAAGCGGTTTTCACTCGATTCAGAAATTAGTGGTCCAGCGGTGTTAATACGCCGTCTTTCAGCGTTATCCAGCTGGAGATGGGCCTGAATACACCCTTTTGGACTTCCACCATAAAGCCCGAATTCTGGGCTAAATGATCGGTCTCCGAAAAACTTACCGGAGGCGTAATTCCGTTTTTCCAACCCTTGATTCCTTCCAAAGCCGCGATGTAGCTTTCCCGGGTTAAATCCCGGCCCGCTCTCTGCAGCCCCGCCACGAAAAGCTTGGCATAATAATAGCCGTAAAGGCTGTAGCGATTGGGGGTTTTGTCCCGGTCCTTGCCGTATTTTTCTACGACTTCCCGGTATTCGACCACCGCCGGGTCAGTGGAATTGACCGGGTCCGGCCACAACGACAGACCCCAGATTCCTTCGCCGACACCACCGGACAAATTAATATACTTTTCATCCGTCAGTGGGCCGGAAGAAATGATTTTGGTATCTTTCCATCCCTGTTTATGGGCCTCTCGCAAAAAGGCCGCACCCGGCGGTGGCGTGGCCACCAGCAGGCAGGCATCCAGGTTGGCCTGGCGCAGCTTGGCAACCTGGGCGCTCAGGTCTTTGGCCCCCCGTTTATATGATTCGGCAGCCACCAGCTTCAAGCCGAACTTGGCGAGAGTTTTTTTGGCCGGATCCCGGAAGGTGTAGCCGTATTTGTCATCCTGATATAAAATTCCGATTCTTTTAAAGCCCTTGACCTTCACCAGCCAGGTTACCACCAACTCCGATTGATTCGTGTAAGGCGTAAACGAGGTGAAGATTGTCTTTTGACCCGTTATCGGAACGCCCTGAAATGGAAATATCAACGGCACCTTATTTTGGGTCAGATACTTGACTGTTGCCATGACGGGCGGGGTTCCCTGGGAAGAAACAATCGCAAAGACCTTGTCCTGTTCAACCAGGCGCTTGGTGTTGGCCACGGCATTTTGCGGTTTATAGCCGTCGTCGTAGTATTGGGTCATGATTTTGCGGCCGTGCACCCCGCCGCGGTCGTTGACGTAGGCAAAATAAGCTTCCAGACCATTGTTTACCAGTTGGGTTCCGGGATAAACCAAAGGGCCTGAAAAACTGTTTGAGCATCCCACCAGGATTGTGTCGTCGGTTACCCCGACTTCTGCATACGCACAGGGCCCTGCAGCAATTAAGAAAATCAGGATAAATATTCCCGCCACTGAAAATTTTGCGGTACGATTCATTGTAAAGCCCTCCTTTCATGATATGGTTAAATGTAACCGTTCAGGGTTCAAGGTTCAAAAGGTTCAGGATTAGGGTTCAATCGGAACCGTTGCGCCTTTTGACCTCATTTTATCTATCGACGTGTTTTGCCGGAATTATGTTTCGCCTTATTTCGCGCTGACCAATTTTTCCTTGAGATCATAGAGCATGCCGGTAATGCCCCTAGGCATAAACAGCATGAATACGATCAGCGAGATGCCGAAAATCAGGATTTGCAAATCAAGCAGGCCGGCCAGCACCTGCTGCATTCCGGTCAGGATGACGGCCCCGATGATGGAGCCGAGGATCGAGCCCATGCCACCAATGACGATCATGGCGATGAAGTCGACGGAAAGCTCGATGGTAAACGCATCCGGCGACAAATACGTGATCAAATAGGCAAACAGACCGCCGGCAACACCGGTGTAAAAGGCACTGATGGCAAACGCAATCGTCTTGTACCGGGCCAGGTCGATGCCGATGGTTTGGGCGGCGACCTCGCTTTCGCGCAGCGCAATAAACGCCCGGCCGATATAGCCGTTTACCAGGTTTTTGGCCAGGATGGTCATCATCAGCGTGATCGGGACGATCAGATAATACAGTTTATAATCCGAATCAAAGTTGAATCCCCCTATATGAGCCGTCGGGACACTAAAGCCGTCATCGCCGCCGGTCAGCGAACTCCATTGAAGGATAATTTCACTGACGACAACACCAAAGGCCAAGGTGGCCATCGCGATATAAAACCCTTTCAACCGCAGGATCGGTATTCCCAGCAGAAATCCGATGGCACCGGTAAACATTCCGGCCAACAGCAAAGTTACCGGGCAAGGAAGCCATTGCAGGTTAACGCCGATAATGGCTGTAAAATAAGCTCCCAGGGCCAGAAACCCGGCGTGTCCGGCAGCAATTTGCCCGGTATAGCCCATCAACAGATTCAAGCCCAGCGCCACCAGGGCATAAATAGCAAGCAGACTGAGGAGAAATATCGTGTATTTTCCCAAAAAAAGGGGAGGCAGCAATAAGACGATCACTGCTAAGATCCACCACAGGATTTTCCACTTCGCCGGTTGTTGCATTAATAATCCTTATTCAATCCATATTCAGGAATTCAGGGATTTAGGGATTTAGGAATTGAAGGAATTCTATCATTATACATTTATTGATTTTGTCCTTTAATCCCTCAATTCCCCCAATTCCTAAATCCCTCAATTTGGCACAAACAACTGTCGATAATTTCCAAAAAGTTCACTCGTTTTTAGCGTCAGTTACGAGGTCTGCAGGCGTGCCCACTAGACTTTCGTAAAACGCTCCACGCCCATAATTCCCCTGGGGCGGATGACCAGGACGATGAAAATCGTCATAAACGGGACGACATTCTTAATCTGGGAGGGAAGATATAAAGGCGCCACATTGTCGATGACGCCCAGCAGGAATCCGCCGATTATGGCCCCCGGGATGCTGCCCCAGCCCCCCAGAATGGCGGCGGCAAAACCGTTGATAACTACCATACCCATATGCGTACTCAAAAATATGACGGGCGCCATGAGAATTCCCGCCACGGCCGCCACCAAAAAACTGATGGCCCAGGTGACGGCGAAAGATTGATGAACATTAACCCCCATTAACAAGGCGGCGTTTTGGCTCTCGCTAACCGCGCGCATGGCTGTGCCGTAGCGGGTATATTTAAAAAAAGCGAACAGCAACAACATCAGAACCACCGTTGTGCCGATATTGCCGAGACCGATCATATCAATGGTGGCCGACCCGATAGATAAGGTTTTATCGGGAAAAATACTGGGATAGGGATAGTCATTATGGCTCCAGATAAAGCCCGCCAGACTTTTCATGACAATTGAAAGGCCCAGCGTGATAATGAAAATATTGAAATGGGGCGCCCGAATTGCCCGGCGAATGATGAGTCGTTCGACGATGATTCCCAGCAGGGCCGACAGGACCAGCGTCAGCAGGATGGCCAGGGGCAGGGATAGACCCAGATAATTAAAGAAAGTAAATCCAATGAATGCCGAGACCATGGACATCTCGCCCTGGGCGAAATTGACATGCTCGGTGGTGTTGTAAATCAGAGCCAGACCCAGGGCAACCAGGGCATATATACTTCCGGTGGCAAGTCCGCTGAATATGACCTGAAGCAGCATCCAGACTCCTTAGCATTTGCGCCATGAATGGTAACTCAGCAGCGATCTGAGATATTAAAAAAGGAATGCAGCCCAACGTTGACAACAATTTTCGTATACAGTATACAATCGCTTAGCATAAGGGGTTTTCACTGTCAACCACTGTTTGAGAATACCCAAGACGCATCATCAATAAAATCCCAATCCGGCAATGAAAATTGAAGATTGAAGATTGAAGATTTGCAGTATCGCTTCTCTCTGTCTATTTTATTCACTATAGTTGCTTTATACAGCATGCTGCCTGAAAAAAATGGCCATGCGGAATAACCCTATGTCGATTTTTAAAAAATTTGATCACATCGGTCTGGTGGTGTCTGACTTAGCAAAGGCCATAGATGAGCTTTACTATTTCTTCGGATTAGAATGCCGGGAGCGGATGGAAATCAAGGAAGCCGGCATCCGGATTGCCTTTTATCCTCTGGGAACCGGGCAAATGGAATTGATCGAGTTTCAAAAGCCCATGGCGGAAGTCGATTCCATCGTTCTTGAGCCCAGATCCGGGGTGCAGCACGTCGCTTTTCAGGTGGATAACTTCGAAGATACCCTGCAGGAGTTAACCGCCAAGGGGTTAAAGGTCGTCCGGGGCTTCCCTCGGCAGGGTGCCCACGGCAAGGTGGCCTTTTTTTATCCAACTGAAGGCTTGGATTTGATGATCGAGATTTGTGAGGCGCAGGGGCATGGATCGTAATTGCAGCCGAATGATACTGGTTGCCAGCTGAATTCAGCTATTTTGCAAACATAGAAGCTTTACACAATAGGGCGGGGATGGATCTCGCCGCTACACCTTCTGTGTGGCTCAAATGCGGAGGGTTGGCGGGGATAAACCCCGCCGCTAGACCTTCGGTGCGACGGGGATGTCGAGATTAAATCCACCACAACATCTGCAATGAGATATAAAAGTAGTGGAGGGGTTTATCCCCTCCTTTCACTTCACTGTTTCATGGACTGGCTTTTCAAGGAAACCAATGAGCCGATTTCCTCCAAGAAAAAAGATTCGCCTGCCCCTTTCGGTATATAACCAGGGTCATGCATTTTTTATTACGATTTCAACCCATCAAAAACATCCCTGGTTCAAACGCCACCACCGGTTGTGCGAGTCAGCGATCGCCTTGATGCAAAATGTAGCGAGTGCAAATAGGATAAAAAATTATGCTTGGTGCATAATGCCCGATCATATCCATTTTTTGATCCAGGGAAATGAAATCATTGGTTTTGTGCGGCTGTTTAAGGGAAAATTGACTCCTGTTGCACGTTCCATTAATCCTCGACGTTCCTTGTGGCAGCGCAGCTTTTTTGACCATGCTTTGAGAAAAGAGGAATCCATATCCGATATTGCCTGCTATATATGGGAAAACCCGGTTCGGGCAGGCATAGCAGACAAACCTATCGATTATTTGTGGTCCGGATCTGAAGTTTGGCCGAATTGGAGGAGATTTTATCGATAGCGCTGTTGTTAGGCGGGGATAAGCGCCATCAGTAGAATAGGCGGGATAAACCCCGACGCTTCTCATGTGGTGCGACATGGATGCGGTCGGTTGGCGGGGATAAACCCCGCCACTACACCTGCGGTGCGACATGGATGCGGCCGGTTAGCGGGAATGAACCCCGCCACGAAACCCACTCGATGACCGGGATGCAGCGGATAGGCAGTGGCAAATCCAGCACCAAAGCCTGTAATGAGGTGGTAATGTAGCGGCGGGGTTTATCCCCGCCTGGAATGCCTTAGAGGCTGAGAAGCAAAGCCCGGCTGCGCCAGTATCTCGGTTGAGAAGTCAGCCTAAAAAATAAATATTTTTTTCGTAACGTTAACCAATATTGATGTTTCTCCGGATCAAAAAAGGGGAGTGACTTGAATTCCGTCGATAATGAAAAAAAATTTTGGAACCCGTCAATCGAGACGCTTCCGGCTGATGAAATGCGGGCGCTGCAATGGAAGCGACTGAAAAGACAGCTGCACTATAACTACCAAAACTCTGAGTATTACCGGGAAGAGAAATTTAAGAAGGCCGGTATCTTGCCGGAAGACATCAGCACCTTCCAAGATTTTCAGAAAATTCCCCTGATGACCAAAGATGAACATCGCTGGACCCAGCAGGAATCTTTGCGGCGCTTCGGTCACCCCTACGGCATGCTGGCCTGTGCCCCAATCGATAAGATAATCCGCATCAATTCCACCAGCGGCACCACCGGCCAACCCACCCTGTACACCCTGACGAAAAATGATGTTGATGTGCTCAACGAGACGCACGCCCGAAAATATTGGCGCACCGGGCTTCGGCCGGGTAACATTGTGTTGCAAGCCCTGTCATTGAGCATGTTTACCGGCGGGCTGCCCCTATCGGACGGTTTGCAGGCCATGGGGCTGTGCGTCGTGCCGGTCGGTATCGAAGGCGGCACCAAGCGAGTTCTTGATTTCACCTTATTGACCCGACCCGATGTGCTAATCGCGACCCCGTCCTTTGGTGAATATCTCATCGATCAAACGCCCAGGCTGATCGGCCGCGAGGCCCGGGAACTCGGGATTCGCTGGTTTTATTGCGCCGGAGAGCCGGGGGCGGGCATCCCGTCGCTGAGAAAAAAATTGCAGGAGGGCTTTGGCGCCAAAGTTTTCGACCACACCGGGGGCGGCCATGCGTTTCATGGGATATCCTGTGACAGCGAGCCGTACCCGGGGATGCATTTTATATCCCCCGATCATTGCGTACTGGAACTGGTGGATCCGGAGACCAAAGAACCCGTGGCAATCAGCGACGGCGCCATCGGGGAGATGGTATTTACCTTTGTGGGCTGGGAAGGCGGGCCGTTTATGCGCTACGCCCTCGGTGACCTGATTCAAGTGTTTACCGAACCGTGCGCCTGCGGCTGGCCTGAAATGCGCTTCAAGATCCTGGGGCGGGCCGATGACATGCTGATCGTCAAAGGGGTTAACATCTACCCGGCGGCCATAAAAAGCGTGGTGGGGGAATTCGTGCCGGCGACCACAGGCGCACTCAGGATTATCCTGGACGGTCCGGGGCCCCTGGTAACCCCGCCGTTGAAGCTGCGAATCGAGTACGGCCAGGAGGATATGACCGCCGGACAGAAACATGATCTGGTGCGGAAAATAGCTGAGAGTCTGCGCAATCGGCTGCGCTTCAACCCGCAGATCGAGCTGGTCCCGCCCCAATCTCTGCCGCGTGAGGCCGGGAAGACATCCTTAATCGAAATTTGCAAAAAAGTCTAACGAAACTAATTTTTTGGGGACGCAGATGAACTCTGATTTAGCGGGTATTTTGGGGATTGAGGTATATTCAAAAATTAAGGAATTTGAAATCGGATATCTCCTTTTATCAATTCCGCAATCCGCAATCCGCAATCCGCAATCCGCATTCCGCATTCCGAAATCGCGATTATCTGTGTTCCCAAAAACCGAGGCTGCTAAATGCCAGTAAAAACTCATAAAGACCGCGTCTTCACCTCTATTCTTCAATGCCGCTTCAAGGCCGTCACCCAGGAGATGGGATACACCCTTTTGAGAACCACCCGTTCGCCGATTCTCAATGAAGCGCGGGATTTCGTTACCGGACTATATGACGCCCGGGGCCGGATGCTGGAGCAGGCCGAATACATTCCCGTGCTGGCTTTTGCGCTGCAGCCGGTTTGCCGGAAAATCGTGGAGTATTTCGGCGACGACATTCACCCCGGTGATGTGATTTTGCACAACGACGTATTTACCGGAGGCAATCAGAATGCCGATGTCGCCACTTTTCAGCCCGTATTTCATGAAGGTGAGCTTTTTGGCTGGACTGCCGTCAAAGGCCATCAGGCGGATATCGGCGGCGCAGTTGCCGGCGGCTACAACCCGGATGCCCGGGAGATCTGGCAGGAGGCCCTGCGCATTACGCCAGTAAAAATAATTGAAAAAGGCAAAATCAGGCAGGATGTCTGGGATCTCATCTTTGCCAATATCCGCTATCCCATAGTTGCAGAGGACATCAAAGCCCAGATCGGCGGCTGTGGGGTCGGGGAACGGCTTATCCGGTCCCTGCTCCAGCGCTATGGAATCGAAAAGCTTCGCGAGCATATCGAACTTCTTTTTGATTCGACTGAGCAAATGGTGCGCGCTGAAATCAAGCGCATCCCTGACGGCAGCTATCAAGGCCAAAGCTGGATGTACTATGACGGCATTCACAAGGGCTCCCGATTTAAGATCAAGGTGACCATAACCGTCAAAGACGATGAAATTTTTTTTGATTACAGCGGCACGGCCAACCAGACCCAGGGATTTGCCAATGCGCCCCTTGGAGCCAGTGTTTCGGCCATTATTTTAACCTTCCTGATGCTGATCGATCCCGACATCCCGCATAATGACGGTCTTACCCGGCCCCTGCACATCCACATTCCCCAAGGCACTTTTTTAAATGCCAGCTTCCCGGCGGCAACGACCTTCGGCAACAGTATCACTGGCCCCAATGCGGATGCCATTTTGAAGGCCCTCTCCCAGGCCTTGCCGAATCGTGTGACGGCTGGCTGGAACCGGATGCTGGCCCTGGCCGTCTCCGGCAGCGACCCCCGTTTCAAGCGGCCCTACGTCGATATCCTATTCAACGCCCTCAAGGGCGGCTCCGGCGCTACCCGGGGCTATGACGGCTACGACCATATCGGCTTGATTAATTGCGCCGGCGGTATTCTGGCCCAGGATCCGGAGATGTTCGAGCTTCAAACGCCTAATATCCTGACCCGACACGAATATGCAACGGATTCCGCCGGTGCCGGACGGTGGCGTGGCGGGCTGGGGGTTGAGACCCTTATCCGGTTCGAAGGTGAAGATTCCAAAGGGGTTGTCTTTGGCGATGGGATCGATGATGAAGCCCGGGCATTCGGTCTTTTTGGCGGCAAAGCGGGCAGCCTCAACGAGATGGAATTTGTTTTCCCGGACGGCAAGCGCCACCGGCCACTATCCAAGGAACTGGTACCGGAGATTCCCCAAGGCACTGTCTTCCGCCAGGTTGCCGGCGGCGGCGGCGGATATGGTGATCCCTATGAAAGACCGGCCGGGCTGGTTGCCAGGGAAGTGCGCAATGGCATACTATCTGCGGACAAAGCCCGCCAGGATTATGGCGTCGTGCTGGATTGCGAAAATTTCGAGGTCGATGCCGTAGAAACCGAAAAACTGCGCAACAATCGAAATGGGTAGAATGCGTTTCCGGGAAATGGCAGGCACCGAGATACACCGGAGGATTGGAACGGCAGGTTTAGGATCTATAAATCGGCAGGGTTTGTTCTAGCCAATTTGAACGAAATTATGATCAATCAGGTGTGATCGGTTACTTGTAGATCGTGGTTTCACTCGGCGGATGGGTAAACAGAAGCGGCTGGAAATCGAATTTTGTAATTCTAACATCCGTGACATCTAAAAATCGATCTGATTTAATTTCAAGCGGCATTCATGCACTTTTTCAAAATCAGCCGATTTTTGCCTTTTACTCTCTGATAGTCGATGTCATCCATCATCTTTTTTACCAGATGGATTCCCAGACCGCCGATATTTATCGAATCTATATCCTGCGCGACCTCGGGGCCTTTGGCTTCGAGCGGGTTGAAGGGGATGCCGTCGTCTTCAACCTGGACAACCAGCGTCTCCTTATCTTTTGCCAGGGAAAATTTAATCTGGTGTTCTATTTCATCTTCGAATCCATACGAGATGATGTTGGTGAACAATTCGTCCAGGCCTAAATTGATTTCGAAGAGGCACTTTTGAGGCAAGTTCATGGCATTGCCGCAGTCTTCAAGGTGCCTGCACAATGTATTCAGTTCAGATAATTTGCTTTTAAGTTCAAAACAATAATCGCGTTTCGACATGTGTTTGCTCCTTTTGGGAACCTAGTTCATTCCGGAATGGTATTTTTTTACAAAGGCGATCAGCTCCCAAAGATACTCGACTATCACTTGTACCTGCAAAAATTTAGATCCACACCTGATATATCTTCCTAATATTTTACAATATATACGCGTAGATTCACAAGTATTATTTTGTTGCAACAGTTACATATATAATTCAAAAATGTTTGGTTGTCAATAAGTCACGAATAAAAACATTTCGATTTTCGAAGAGTTTGTTTCTAAATATTGTCAGGTAGAATTGACGAGTTCCCGCTCCAGCGTGCTTTGGAATTCAGGCGTGACGCTGCCCCAACCCGCAAAGCCGGAATTGAAGATTGAAAATTGATGAATTCGTAAAAGTTGAATTCATCATGTGTTTGGTCCGCAAATTGATTTATGCGCGCCTAAGCAGCTATTCCTGTTTATTTTGGTTTTCTTTTTTTTCCTTGTTGCCGCCGATAATTCCGCCGGCGACTGCCCCGGCTGCACCGCCGACAGCAGCTCCGACGGCGGCATTGCCGCCGGCAATTGCCGTGATGGCGGCACCTCCCGCCGCACCAATTCCGGCTCCGGTCAATGCACCTTTTTCTCCTCCGGACATGTTGGCGCAGGATATTGCTGCCAGCAGCATAAGCACCAAAGTAATGGAGATTGTTTTATTCATAACGATTCCTCCGATGGGCGGGTTCGCAAGGGTCGAGTCGTATAATCAGCGAATTGAAGAAGGAGCCGCCGCAGGCGACCCGCTTGTCGCACTGCTCCGGCTTTTGCAAAGCGCAAGCGTCCAAAAATTAACGCAATGGCTTGCCGGCGATCCCGGTTTTAAGATTAGGTCTGATCATGGTGTCCCAGATAACCCTGATCACTGACAGATCTGTCTTTTCCGGATGCTCCTTGTAGAATGCATCGACGTTGGAGACGATGTCATTGATCTTGACATCGCCAATGCCTTCAACCGCTTTGCTGACAAAGCTCTCCCGTTTTAATTCAGGATATATTTCCATGATTTCCTGTTCAAGATCGACAATGTCACCGGCGCCCCATATATAGGCCGCTTTCTGATCCTGAGACATTTTAATCCACGTCTCGCCTGCCAGGAGCGGGGCTTTAATCTCCTGCTCGGCGACGGCCTCGCTGAGCCATCCGCCGAGTGTCAGACAAAATAAAAGTACAGGCATCAGCCATAATCCACGGTTTTTTCGCATGGTTTTTTCTCTCCCGTTCTTTAAACCACTCTATTATATGGGCCTGCATATCCTGAATGTCAATAACGACGGGCATTACAACTTTGTCATTAACATGATAATTCGATATTACCAACTAAAAATTATATGCCCGGCCGAAATTTTTTCAGATCTTAAAACTGTCTAACTGCCTTTTCTCAATGGCTCCGGCAGCCGGCCGATGTAAATCAGCAACCCCGTGGCGGTTGGAAAGGAAAAATAGTTGCTTAAAAACCGTTGCGGCAGGTCGAGAACCAATCGAATCCTGTCCGGGTATGGTGTATAGAGAATCCGGTTCACCCATTGCGAGTCAACTGCAATCGTCTGACCGTTGGTATCCGGGGTTTGAATTTGGAAGATATCAAATACGATCCGGGCCGGATTTTCTATGGCAAACGATTTATAGTCCTCTATTGTCCGCTCAGCCTTCAGATTTACGATTAGGCTGTCTCTCATTGGGGTTGCTGATACGGTTTTCAGCAAGTTCACCGGTGTCGGCACGAGACTGCCGGTTCCGGCAACACTCACTTTATCCGGGTATGAAGCGATTTGCCCGTTCTCCGACTCTGCCAGTGTTTTTGGAAATGAAATTTTTACCCCGTTTGCAACCGGCGATAGGGCATAGGGTCGATTTATTTTTAAATGGATTGAAATTCGCGAGTTTTTGATGGCGCCGTCAATGAATTCTTCAGCCTGGATGGATTGGATGAGCTCATTATCCGGCGCAACGGCGACCGATGCCGGGGCAACGAGGCTGGTATCCGGAAAATATAATATGACGCCGTTGGGCGAAAGGTGATTGACGGCCGAAAATACAAGCGGGTTACTGCCGATTACAATGCAATTCCAAGCACCATCTTCCTCGACGATCTGGATTTCGGTAATGCTTTTAGAGTCCGTCGATTTTCGGGTCGACTCATTGTTGGCCTTACAATTAATCAAAAGGGCCGCCGCGATTGCAAGCAGGATTAACGACAGGCGCTTTGTGCCTGCCCGGGGCAAAAAGGGTGTCATCTTCATCTTTCTCAATGGTTTAATTACAACGTGTTTTGAGTTACTGAAGCTTTCAGGTTACGGGTTTCGGGGTACGGGTTTCGGGTTACGGGTGTTGGATTTCGGGTGTCAGGTTTCGGGTGTCGGGTTTCGGGTGTCAGGTTTCGGGTTTCAGGTGTCAGGTGTCAGGAAAATGAGTTGCGAAGTCCTCGTGTGAAACTACAAAAAATGACGAATGAAAAATGAATAATGACGAATGATGGAATCGCTTCGCTCTGTCTTTTAAAAATAGACAGAATACATTATTCGATGTTCGATGTTGGACGTTCGATGTTCGGCGTTCATTAGTTTCTTTTCTTTAATCAGACTGGCGTTTTTTGGGCCAGAGGCCGCCGCTCTTATGAAACCTCAATGAATGACCAATGACGAATGTCGATTGACGAATGTTGGAATCGCTCCGTTCAACATTTTAAATAGACAGAATTTCCATATTCGATGTTCGATGTTGGACGTTCGATGTTCGACGTTCATTATTTTCTAACATTGCATAAATGCATTATCGTAGGATAGGCTGCGCCCACCAAAACCCGGTGAATTCATCGGTCAACACCCGCCAGAGCCCACCTGACGCTGATGGCTGAATACCACAGGTTGACCGGCAATGCCACCTTTAAGATTTATAACTTATCAGAATCAAATCAAATCAGCAAAGTTTTCCTTGATTGGTGTCGAAAAAATAACCTGGATATTTACGGGCTGTTGCCCAAATCGAATTTTATTTGCTGACGCCGCCTCACCTTGTGCGCCAAATTTTTGGTTTTTTTCTTAAATATTTTTACAAACGTACAAACAGTAATTGATTACGTCGACTACTTATG
>Ga0209367_1000029_pt1 | contig 79883 bp, 52 predicted proteins | sample WorMetLIZISLAND2_FD_187412 | JGI IMG/M metagenome (GOLD analysis project Ga0209367, IMG submission 187412) | Marine gutless worms symbiont microbial communities from Max Planck institute for Marine Microbiology, Germany - Olavius geniculatus... ...
TGGCTGGAGATAGACCAAGACAACCTGCGTATGAAATTTTCAGCATGGAATGTAGATTTTAGCAGTCCAAGTCCGGACGCTCTAGATTCAAGCAGGCCTGCGCACGTGGGCGTCAACGAGAGGTACCCCTGTAAAAAGTGGTTATTTATACCCTGTGCTTCTCTAGCGTGTAAATGGTTGCAGATAGGCACAACCATGCTTCTTATCATAACAAGCACTGATGAGGAGCTTTTTACGAATGTCAACATCGATAACCTTGAATGACCTTGAACCCTAAAAATATTGATTTTTTGGCGATTTTTGGCTGCAAAAAGTGAATTACGACGAAATGGATTGAGATAGACTAAGATAACCTGCGAACAGGAACTGCTATAGGCTTTCGCGCGTTTCGTGAGCTTTGCTCAAATTTTTTGTTTTACAGTAGTGATGGAACGAAAACTACAGTTTAGTTACTCGAATTCATTTGATTGTCAAATAACCGCAGTTTAACGGAATATTTCAACTTTTGCTTCACAAAATTTAGTAAATTAACATAAATTTACGTATGTGCGTTAATTTTTTAAAGCGCATTAATTTTTTTAACGCACGTTAATTTATTAAGGCGTTAATTAACGCGTCAATTGTGACAGCTCTACTTGAAACGTGAAATCTAGTAGAAACTTGGAAATAGATCAGTTACAGCTAGGGATGGTAGGTCGTATTTTTTGCTAGATCTAGCGATTTTGTTGGTCAAATGGTGAAAAGGTAAAGTTGTTTCTAGGTACATGTCGCTAACATTTCGCCAGTGGCGTTATGGGCCCAACATTGTGGGGAAGTAGGTAGGAAAACAGTTAAGCACTGGCATAGCCAGGATCTGGATGTTAGGGGACACTTGAAGAATGGGGTGTCTCTCTCCCCACTAGAGAAAGAGTTTGTTAAGGAGGCTGCTCCCCCTCTCCAGAATTGTTAAAATCATTTGTACTAAAATAAAGTTTTTAGTGCATTTTTGGCACTATTTTGATGATTTTGAGTAACTGATTATGCTTTTTAGACGGGGACGTGCCCTTAGTTTTTTCTTATGGTTACGCTAATGCAGCTAAATCTAAAAAAATTGGAACTTGCAGATGTTTGATAGTGGGCACGCTGCCGTTTAACCCACAGACACACGACCGAAACCATGTTTTGTTACTTATTTACTGGCGGTCAGGTGTTTTCTAGCAGGAAGTGCGATGTTTATGTTGTTTTTGCGTTCAACATGAAATTGTCGGCGCTTTAATTTTCCTTGTAATGACAGGTAATCGTTTGTGAACACTCCCGTTTATACAAGTGTTTACAAACTGCGCGCGGCCAGATGCAACTTTTTTTGTGTGCTTAGAAAGATATCGTCAAGTTTTACGTGGGACCACGCCCACTTTTTCTGTGACTCTGATGGGTTAGTTCGCTTCTGTTTGAATACGCTGCAGGAACAATACTGGTGTTGACGCAGCGGGAAGGTGCGGGAAGGTGAATAGAATCGTCATTAAGGACAGAATAGAAGTGATAAGTTTATATCACTCATTACGTTCAGTCGATTTTGTTTTAACATTAAGTTCAAATCATTGCACTGGTCACTTGTGTCCTTTCACCTTGAATAAAGAGAGTGGTGTGATCGCAAAAGTTCTCAACCAGCAAGTTTGAAATAGTGATCTAAGCTAATGTTAGAGTTACGGTTAGGAATATAGTTGGCCTTAGGTTCAGGGTTAGGGTTAAGGTTAGAGATACGGCTAGGGTTAAGGGAAGTTGGTAATTACCAAAAGCAGGTCGGCGGATGTGCGGATCTGTGGATGTCGCAACAGGATTGGGGCTAGGGTTAGGGATGAAGTTAAAAGATGGTTAAACTAATAAATTACAGCTTAATTATTCCATAATGACAGGGGCGGTGGTGGGTGGAGAGGTCAAGGGGTTCAGACCGCTCAGCCACCGACAGAATGACCAGTGAGATTTGCACAAATCTAAGCGTTTTGGATGGGCAACCACACCTGAAACTTATGCTTCCACAGTTTTGTGTTCCCATACAGCACACAACATCAATTGTCTCGAATAAGTGCAACATCGTGCAGCACAATCTGTAATGAATGACTGGAGCAGACCTCATTCTCAGAGTACTCCATCATCTTGTACTAGGGGAAGTCCAACCATAATGATGCAGCAGCTGGGAGGAACGCAGGACTCAGGTGGGCCAGAGCCATTATGATGTACAGGGTAGTTCATGGTCAAGTTGCGATACCAGCATCAGTCTACCTCACTCCAAACACGCAGAGCATGAGAGGACATAGCAGCAGATTCTGCATTCCAGTTGGGTCTGTTGATGCCTTTAGACACAGCTTCTTTCCTGCTACCATTTGGATATGGAATAACCTGCCTTCTGTTGTCATCATGTTTCCTTTCATCTAGGTGTTCAAGTCCCGATTGGCAGGCGTCACATTGACGTGGAGGACAGATTAGACCCATCCTGTTTTTATCAGCACTTTTGCACGTTTTTATTTGTTTTGTTATTGGAGTTCAACCGTTGTTTTCGTCACTTCATGCACATCTGCCGTGTATGACATTACGCACAAGAGGATCTGTACATTACGGAAAGAAGAAGAAGGAAAAGAAGGGGGTAAGGGGTAGCAGTGGTAAATCAACAATTACTCAACCTGGACCCCCCAGCTCTGAAAAACTGGTGGTGCCCCTGCATTATGGTACTATTTGTATGTGCATTATTTTGTAAAGAATTTTTAACACAGCTATTTTATATGTGCGATATAGTACATTGAGCATTATTCGATTGTATTAATATAATGATTGTGAAATATTGGTATCTTTTGTCATGCACAACTTTGGTGACATACACTAGTACAGTAGCAAAAGTCATGAGATCTCTACTTTGGTATGGTAGGCTAATAATAAACTATATTAACCAGTAGATCAGAGCGATAAATAGTATGGCTACCACTTTGGCAAACTACTAGTTGACAGTTTGCTGTGATGAAATGACAGATCATTGTAAAAAAACTCATAAAGAAACACAATGAATTACTGTTGTAACACACTCTCGGGAAAGCATAAGGTTTACTTTTGCATATTTTATGTTGTTAATATAATTAACTCAGTACTTTTTTGGTATGTGGCTACTGCTGAAAAAGTGGTAATTGATGATTTGTAGCATAGTGCTTTCAAAGCTGTTGTACTGATGACTGATTCTCCGACGCTTTTCCTCCATTATGGAGACATTGTTTCACTGTATGCAGAAGGGAAAATCAGTGGATTTATGTCCACACTCGGGTCAGTTGGCAAATTTGTGAACTTTGTCTTGCTACAAGTTATTTAATGCGTCTGTGTTCTTCAGTAAAAATTTACATGTTTTTAGTACCTGGTAATTTTTAATCGATGTGGCTGATTCTTTCTTTTATTGATTTGATGTATATTGCATAATGTCTTGTGCATCATGACACGTGATTCAGTAGTTATTATTTCTTAATATTCCAGCAGAATTTGCATTATTAGTTAAGTGTTGCATGGGCATGTAGTTTTTATACACTGCAAATTTTTATAATCACAGTTATGGATATGGTGAACCATTTACTTGTATCATTTATATTTAATTCACATTTTTATATAAGTAAGTGAGTATGTAAGCAGTTTATTAAACACCTGTCACCAAGCTTATACTATGAAACTGCTAAGACGTTGTTCTTTATAGTAACTTTGATAACTGTTGTACTGATATTGGTGTTTAAAGGTTGGTCGATGATCGGTGTGTGGTTCAGCGAGATGGTAGTGACTTGAGCAATCCACCAAAGAAATTTAGAGGTACCATAATATTATACTCTGCTTATGCTGTGAAATGTTATGAAATTTGATGAGTAATGAGTGAGTGATTAAAGAGTTTTATGTTTAGTTTGAAATTTGTTTGTTGATTAGCATATAGGTTTTTTCAGGCAGTTGGTTGCATGGTGCATTGTGTGGTATTCAGTACAAGTTGTCTTGATTGTGTCATGTCTGCGACGTGCTGATGATTTTGTTAGTGTGTTTAGTACTTAAATATTTTTATAACCAGTGCTTATTAATGCAAACTTTTAAAAGTTTTTTTTTATAGTGGACATTTAATGCGTGAATTTATGGTAAAACAGTTACTAATTGTTTTAAAGAGAAAGTTAGCATTTTAGCTCCAGTCCAGATGTAGCCTATTGCATTTAGGCATGTCACAGGATGTTGTCTGGTTATGCAGACTGCTTGTTCAAAATATGTCCAATGAGCCGGTACTCAGCCCAGAAGCAGTTCTGGAAGTCTGTACGACAGAGTGCCAGCTCGATATCCACTGCTGTACTTCTCAAGAAATTGAGTGTATGCATTCTGCTTGGATTATAATAAATATTATCAGCTGGTATTTCATAAATATGTGCTGCTGTTCAGTCAGTGTACAATTTAAAAGTATCATTAGGCCTAATATAATAGGGTGGTACTGGTTATGATTAGCATTTTTGATAGTTAAAGGTCTATGGCCACGGTCAAACTCACTCATGCAATTTCTGTAGATTTAAATTAGACATTTAACCTTGCATATATAATATGTCGATTTGAGCTTCATAAATATATGAAATTAATGTGTGATTTCAAACGAAATGCGGCATTACATTACATTACATTATGCAAAATATTCTAATCTATCTGTGCCCCCGATGACGTCATGACCCTAGCCCATATAGATCATGAATATTAATGGCCTAGCCGACGACGTCATTATTCTAGGCTAGGCCATTAATATTCATGATGCCTAAAGGCTAAACTCATGACGTCATCGTGGGTCATCATGGCGGCACGTTTTCTACGTTGTTTTCGTAGATCGTCGACTTCAAAGGTAAATTTTTCCGTGTTGACAAAATGCTGTGCTCCGATATTACTGTCAAAGTTATCAGAAAATTCTGCACTTTCAGGAAAAGGGATAAAATGTATATGCTAATTTTGGTGTCCACAGACTTTTAACTTTGAAGGAACACAACCTTGCAAGCTAGAAGCTACTTGACACTGAACCAAGTAGTGAAGGATAAAAACAGTAGTTACCTTGCTATTTATTAGCATAAGAACTTGGGTCAGCTGTCTAATGTTATCACTTACAGACGAGTATTATGAACTGGTCAGTAGCTGTGTGGACTGAGCAGTGAGCATGTCCAGTGAGTAGGATAGGCTTGATTTCTTTTGTGGACAGGTGATGTAAGAGATGCATAGACCAGGTTTTTAGTTTTTTTACTGATAGTTAGATTGTATGTGTGTGAATCTTTTGTTCATTAGTATTGTGTTTTAGACTTTTGTGTGTCGATGTTCAGATAGTTTATTTTTGTTAGTTATTTTGATGTCATTATGTTTTTTTATTTTGTTGCTGCTTTTTATTGTCAATGCCATACCAGTGCAAGTGACTGCCTGCAAAAACTCATTCCCGAAATGAGCTGTAAGTAAGTAATTAAATAAATAAATTTATATAGCGCACAATAAGGTTGGCAAGAAACTAGCTAAATATGAGGGCTCGGTGAGGTGTGGCACTAGAGATGGCAAGAGATTGAAAAAAAGGAACATTTTGAGTTGGCGTCAGAAAGAAAGCTATTGAACAACTGTTGAGAATGTCAAAGGGAGGGAAATGCGTCACGTCGCATTGTGTCAAGATGAGCATTGCGTACTGGTTCGGCAGCTGCAAGTGTCTTTGTTGCGTCCAGCATGCTTCTGAGCTCGAGAAGAAACAAAATGAGGCCGAGTACAAGAAGTTGCTAGGCACGTGCATCCAGTACGGCAGCATCGTGCAGCTGCTGCATCTCAAGAGCAACAAGTTTCTCACGGTCAACAAGCGGCTTCCTGCGCTGCTGGAGAAGAATGCTATGAGGGTCACTCTGGACCTGACTGGCAACGAAGGCTCATGGCTCTACGTCCAGCCATTCTATAAACTCCGCTCTACTGGTGACAGTGTAAGCATTGCTGTGCATTTATACCCAGCACTCATACACACATCTTGAATTGCGCTGGTTTCTGTATTTTTCTTTGCTCGTTTCAAATCAAAGTTTGATGCTCATTTGTGCGGACTCATTTTATTTCTGTCCAACTTTTTTTACACATTTTGTTTCTATTTTAGCCAGGTTGATGTAGCAAGTCTTATATACTGTACAGGCATTGGGGTGAAGTTCACTCCAGTCTGTAAACAGTTAGCCTGTAACCTGCCTGCAGGTGTTTTGCACAGGCTTGCAGTTATCCGACCGCTGCAGAGTGTCAGCTCCATTTTGGCACATAATATACTGCACATGTGTGAACTAAAAACATGCTTTGAGTTGATTTTCTAAGAAAATTTTTTCAGCATGATAATCAGAAGTCAAGCATCCGATTTTATGTTTTTGGAACTAAGATCTACAGCTTAAGGTCAGTTGTTCCATGCTTAGAGGTTAACTCATGGGTTTGCTAACTGGAAGTTAACTTTAAATTTCGGCTTAACTTCATGCACATTGTTTCATGCCAAACTTTGGCATGGAACAACGCGCTGTGAGTCAAATCAGGTAATTCCCTGAGTTAACTTCCTGGTTAACCGTAACTCGCACATGGAAAAATTTGCCCTTAGAGATTTATTGATATGTTTACTGAGCAGTGGAAAAGTTTTCGCCATTCAGATCAGTGTGGTTATCTTATATTGAGTTTATCATTATCACATATAACAACATTGCTTACATAAAGCTTGCAAAAACTTGAGAGCAGCAACAGCATTATGTGGTGAGAACACTTCATATTTCTTTGATTTTGATCAGTAAATAGCAGTATTTAGTATTGTTTTTGTAGGTGATGGTCGGCGATAAGGTTGTTTTGAATCCTGTGAATTCTGGGCAGCCGTTGCATGCCAGCGGTTCAGTTCTCACTGACCACTGCAACTGCCAAGAGGTAACATTCCTGTTCCATTTTCATGTCTGTTGAATTGATAATAATTGTATCTTTTTCTTCTGATTATAGGATTACATGGCATGATTCATTTCTTACATACTAAATTACAGTTAAGTGACTGCTTGCTTTGATTTCATACTACACTAATAAATTTGCTGTGAGTAATTAATTGTTCATTACTAGCTTTAATTTGCTGAGCTGTGTCGTTGCTGATTTTAGGTGAATTCCATCAACTGTGACACAAGTTGGAAGATCAGTCTCTTCATGGATTACCGTGACAATGAAGAATTTGTTCTGAAAGGGGTAGTTATCTCTTATTGTCATATTTTCATGTGATTTTATGTTGTCTGATCTCAGATATATTGTATCAAGAGGACAACTTTTGTTTTTAATAAATGCAATGCAGAGATGATAATCAGTCGTTTTTAACATGTATAATTGACAACATTTTTAAGCAGTCAGTCAACCGGTTACTTAGGGCACGTTGCACCAATGTCGTTCAACTTCGAACCCGGGTCAAATCTGAATTTGAACCTGGTCAGCCGTAAATTGTGTTGCATTAAAGCGGTTCAAGCGTTGATCTCTGTTCAATTCTGAACTGCCATTTGCCCACCAATCAAATTCTGATCTTGGTTCAACTCACGGTTACGCATGCGCACTAGGCAATAAATATTCTCCGGGATACCATTGCTGCAAAAAATTGTCCGAATCGAATCTTATCCTGTCCAGAAAACTTCCTCATATCGAATTATAAGACTTTTAATGCAATTATACTGATGATCTGAATATGTGAGATTTCTACTATATTCGTTTTGTTTTCTTTGTGCTCGATAAATTAACAGATAGATGAATAAATCACATTTTTTGTTTCGATGTCTCGTTGCTACATTAACCAAACGATCGAACCCTTTACCCTAACCACAGCAACAAAAACTTGTTTGTATCGATTTATAAGGCATTAAATTCAATTATACTTGTGATCTAGATATGTCATCTTTTCTGTGGTCTTTTTGCTGGATAAATTAATTGATAAACTATAGCATTCTAGTGTGCCGATGCGTCGTCGCTATGCTGTAGCTGCGGTAAACATGTATCTTGACAACGGACATAGAATAATTAATGAATGTCTATTGGAACACAAAATGCGTATCTTTGGAACTTTATCAATGCAGCTGTTAATGCGAAAATTGTGTAGTAACTTCAGGGAAACTTAAAATTCGAACAAGTTACGGTCAATCTTTACTGGATATAACAAATCAAATCAGAGACAAATTATGGCAAAGACTTGACTGGGTGTTCACATTTGCTAGTTCCAGACTGAAGTGGTAGATAGTCTTGAACATTTTTAATTTAAAGACCGAAAGTTTATCAGGAAGTGATGAAGTGATGTATCGGCAAACCAGATCCTTCGAATCTGCATTAAAGCGAAGGATGGTGAATGGCCTTCACGTGCCAGCGGTCGACCGTTTACCACCTGGATCCACCGGATCAGCTGCGACACGGGTGTCACAGCAACTGAGATCCTGCAGCTAGCAGAGGACAGACCGTTTTGGCAAACGATCGCAACAGCGGGAGGCTTCGGCTAAACGCTTAGCTTCACATGATGATGATGATGATGATGATAAACTTGGCAGTTTCTGTTCTTGTGTCATTTCAGGGTGATGTCATTCGGCTGTTTCACGCCGAGCAGGAGAAGTTCCTAACATGTGATGAGTACAAGAAGCAAGAATACGTCTTCCTCAGGACAACACTTCGGGCCACTGCAACCTCCGCCACCAGCTCCAAGGCTCTCTGGGAAGTTGAGGTACCAGTGCTTGTGATAATAAACATATTCATTACTCATAGGACTTTGTTAGGGTAGCATGACCAACCTCAGTAATGTCAGTTTGTAGTAGGATAGCATCTGATAGACCATAACACTGTGCAGTGGGCATTCACGTGTATGTAATTCTGTGTATTATGTAATCATGCTAAACTGACTGGATTTACAGTTACGTCAGCATTAGGCATCATTAGTGTATAGCTGTACTGATTGGTTAAATGTATTCGTGGTTTTTTTTGATATTTCATTTGAAGGTTGTGCTTGCTAATGTAATATTGTTTTTTTTTGTCCAGCTACATATGTATCTGGAGTGATATGTGCTGTTTATTAAGTTAAACATATTCACAGTTTTATTTTTTGACATTTGAAGGTGATTTTAATGCAGCTTTTGTTCTTAATCTATCTATCCAGAGTGATGTATGTCGGTTTGTCGATATGTGTCTAAGGTGGTTCATCAGGATCCGTGTCGTGGTGGTGCTGGCATGTGGAACAGTCTCTTCCGCTTCAAGCACTTGGCAACTGGTCATTACCTTGGCGCTGAGGTTTGTGAATGACTCTGGTGTTCAGTAAGTGAATAAGCGTACAACAAACACAAATAATGGTCTTGTCAGCGTGTGACGACTTACAGCAGAATTGAGCAAGCCAGCAACGAAATACATTAAAATGACTAAGCATACAATGCTGCAGTGTTAAATGAACAGAAAAGTTTTTGTTGATCGTTTGAAATTTTCATATGATGTGTGCCGCAGTTGAAGTTTAACTGTGGTCCAGCTGCCATCAATCTCCTGTAATTGATCTGTGACTGTTTCTGCAAACCTGCACACGTGTAGAGTGTAGACGTCTGCTGCCCTGAGGTGATTGCTTACATCACTGGAGTCCCCAAAATAATGCTGACGTTTGGCGGCCCATTTTGGAAATGTTGGAAAATTTGTAAATGTTTAGCTGTCTTTGTTTTATTATCACAGCGCATTTTTTCTCTGTGAGCTAACATCATTAAGTCACCAAACGCACATGGTGCAGCTGTAGAATTGTATCCATTGTAGAGACACATTGTGATTAGTCGTTTAAATATTGCTGGTAAACGTAAAGGTCCGGTACTTGCAATAGCGCTTCTTGCACGAGTCAGACTAATGACCAGAAGTGCTTTACAACCTTGGAAGTGTCAGCTGATTGGCATGAGCTAATGATACCGCGGCACACTATGTGGCCATCCGTTGCCCGCATCACAGTTTGCAGCTAGCAGACTTACTACCATCTCAGTCAGCCACACTAGTCCGTAAGCTACTACTCATTTCCCATCCCGCCGAGGGTCAGAGGCTGAGTTGAGCTGAGCGCACAGTAAGTGAGCAAGGTTGCTCAAAGTTGCTTGCAAATGACTCGTGGTGGAAATTGTAAAAGAGCAGCTGAAAGAGTTTGTCTGTGTACACGTTGTAGGTGGACAGTGACATTGCAAATGATCAGATGAGAAGCAAACTTCGAGGACATCCGAATGCTGCCGTCTACACTCTTGTTTCTATCCCTCACGGCTATGACATCGCCACCATCTTCGAACTCGATCCGACTACGATGACAAAAGAACCAACCGTACCAAGGTACACACTTGATTATTTTTATCGTTACCATTAAGTAACATATCGCAGGTGTGTGAAGCAGCTCCATGACTACTTGAATGAGAGCAACTTGGCAAAAGCAAGTATTGAGATTTTTTTGTATGTCGGGAGAGGTTGCGGATCTCATTTCTGCTTATTCTACTGCCAATTAACAACTCTGGGCAAGTTATTGTCGCTTTGGGCTTTTGTCACCAAGCAATAAGACATTGTACTGACCAAAGGATAGTTATGCTCTGTTGCTGAAAAAGCCTTGCAAAAAGTAATGGCACCTATTTAACTAGATACATATAAAACAGTATCAGATCTTGACCCAACGCTGGTGTCTAGAGTGGGACTTCGCTTTCTTCATTTTTTCTCCCTTTTGCTAAGATGAATTGTCATTCATTTTCATCTTGGTAATGTGAGACATTGTCTGTAAGTTGGAGTTGAATTTTTAGTTTCCAGTGTTTTACCTTGCGCCAATTAATTAGCTGTATTTATGTCTACTTCTAGAGTGAACTTATCTAGAGTTTTGTGCCATTAGCAACATCTTAACTTGTGTTTAATTGTCACTTGTTTTACACAAACAGTAACTTTCAATCATGAGTATTTTATTTTTTTTATGTTGTTAATCATTTGTTCTTTTAATGCAGTTCTTTTGGTAGAAAAATTGTCTGATGCTCTCTTTCAGGAATATTTTGGAATGAATATGGTATTAAAGGTATTTTATTCAAAATGCTTTTGTGTCTCTGTTGTTTGTGATTGCTAAGTGTTGATGTAGTTTCGTTCTTTTTTTTAATTTTTAAAAATATTTTATTGAAGTTTTGTTTGGTTTTGCTAACCGTTTTTATTTTGCATACATTAGCTAGTTGTTGTCTCCGTGGTGCTTATATATTTTTGCGTGTCTGCTCTGGGATAGACCATGTTTTATACTTTTTTTACTTTATACTTGATAAATGTATCTCTTAGAATTTTGACACCAGTCCAGCTACTAGTAGTAAGTCACAGCTTATAGAGGGCACCATCAAACTATTTTGTTTATGCAAGAAATTAATTTTAAGCTGCATGCTAAAAGTCTTGGCACACATTATTTGGCTTATATGGGGGTTGAACTCAGGCTTTTCCGTTAACCACGAAGACGGAGTGTGTAATTTAGGTGTTATGTCACAACAGAGAAAGGGTTAATATTTTTGTATGTTTTTATTTGTCATGCACAGTTTTGATGACATATTTGCAGTGTAGTGTTGGTCTGCTTATTTTTGGGAGTAGTGGTGATCCAGTTTGTTTGAGAATGTTCTGTTTGGGATTCTGTTTCTTATGATTTTAATGCGTTGTGTTTTTTGTTTGCTTTTGTCTAGTAGCATCATGAATTAAAAAGTTTCAGGGAGGGTAGGAAGTTGAAACTTTATTGATGCACAGTTGCGAATTTCTAACAGTTGCACAAAATTTCAGTTTTTGCCCGTAAATTTTTCTATGATAAGGCATTTCCACTAGTGTAAATTTTGTATTTTTGAAACAGAATTTTCTGGCGTGAAGAAAATTTTCCAGCACAGTAAAAATTAATTCCTTTCTATGCCCTTGCTTCGACACCACTGCTTCTGTTTGTTTGTGGTGCATGTTAGATGTGTGGATTACTTCTTACTTCTACAATACATACAGGGTGGGCCAAAGAAACCATGGCACTTTACATTTGTTTATATCTTCACTAATTATTAGAGCTGTCACAGTTGACGCGTTAATTAACGCGTTAATGCGTTAATAAATTAACGCGCGTTAAACAAATTAACGCACATGCGTAAATTTACAGCAGTAATGCCCCGCTAAAGTGTGGCTACACGTGACGATTTCCTTGGACGAGGTTTATAAACCTCGGAAGGCCCGGTCACGTCGGACAACATTTCGGACGAGGAAATTGGTGCGTGTAGCCACAGCGTAACACGTTTAAACTGAAACGTTTGTGCAACATCTTCGTTTATGTCTAATAGGGCGTTTACACGATCCAGCAAACATCCAGTAAACTTCCAGCAAATGTATTCAAAATACACGTGCTAATGCTGGACGTTTGCTGGATGGTGTAAACATCCCATAAGTTACCTGCGGACGTAAAAAATTCTGAACACTATGCTCAACAGTCAACAGTCTACACACGTTTCGCATCAAGGCATAATGGCAACAAGTACATGTATTAGAAGTCAGAGAAATAAAAAGGTAAGCAAAAGAATAGGCGACGGGAAAGGAGAAATTCTTCGTTCAAGCAATTAACCGTTAAAATAAAATACTGTAATAGTTAAATAGTAAATAGTCTAAATACATTTAAAAATAAAAATTATAGGCCTATGTGTTTTTAAAACTTTTTTTTATTTTTCTAACTTTTATATTCTACAGGCGAGTCCCATAAACGTCTCGGGCTCGAGGTAATTTACCTTCTACTCTCCATCTCGACAGGACTGGGTGCGTTAATTTACGCGTTAATTAATGCATTAAAAAAATTAACGCAATGCGTTAATGCGTTAAAAAAATTAACGCCTTGACAGCTCTACTAATATATTCTACAGGCGAGTCCCATAAACGTCTGGGGCCTGGGGTAATTTACCTTCTACTCTCCATCTCGACGGGACTGGGTGCATCAATTTACACGTTAATTAATGCATTAAAAAAATTAATGCAGTGCGTTAATGCATTAAAAAAATTAACGCCTTCACAGCTCTACTAATTATTGATCGATTTTCAGAATTCTTTCACTGGCACGCTCTGCTGACAATTTGCAATAACCTGATTATACATATCCAACTTTACTGTAAATGCATCTCTACACTACCTTGTGAAATATCAATTAAATATGCATATATAACGATAATAACAGACAATTTGGCAAAAATGTAAAAAAAACACTTCAGACCAACATTGCAGTTAATAGTCTGTATGACTCTAAACTGTGTGGGTCTAACACAGTCTAGTGTTATGCAGTTCATTCATCGCAATGTTGGTCTGAAGTGTTTTTTTATTTACCTAGATTTTTATTATTTCGTTAGTTTTTGCTTACATTTGTACTTCACAAGGTAGTGTAGAGTCACATTTATTGCTTGATGGGATGCATAATAATCACATTATTGCAAATTGTCTGCAGAGTGTGCCAGTAAAAAAATTTTGAAAATCGGTCAATAATTGGAGAAGATATAGACAAAAGTAAAGTGCCAAATTTTTATGGCCCATGGTGTAGATAAACATCCATCATCTTTATTTGGAGTGTTTTTTAATTCTGCATGAAACAACAAACTAATTTTCAGTTTGCATACTTGTATCATGTTGGCATTTTATTCACTCTGCTGATATTAAGAACTGACAGAGTTTGTTTAATCTGCATACGTCTGTATTGATTGTATGGTAACAGTGTAGCATTAAACCCTGTCATTGTTTAGTATTTAAAACAAAAAAATTGTTACTTGTCACAGACCACTTTTGAGGAAAACTTTTATGACATAAGGCTTTCATTATAATGTAAAACTGTAAAATGCAGGAATGATTTCTGAACTGATTGCTAATGACGTGCCATTTCATTATCAAATGTGTAGTCTCTAAGCTCACATTTGGTGTATATTTGTCTTTTACCTTGTTCATCTGTAACATATTAAGTTTTTCTATGAGCACATTCACACAATAGAAATAACACATCTGCCAAATAGCGCTGTTGAACCAGTGAACTTGATCAGTGCACAAAACAGCAGTATATTTCTTAGTTGTCCATTATGTGGCTATCCTAATAAGCTACATTAATATCTCGACCATTTGTCTGTCTGTCTGTCTGTCTGTCTGTTTAACTCTTGGGCTTCTAACTTTAGACCAAAAAGGCTTGAAAAAAAACAAAAATTGGCATGCACTGTATGTTTCCCAGGGCAGTTATAACTGGTGTGACAGTTTTAGCAGTGCTAAAGGGTCGGGCTGGAGTTAAGATCAGGATTGCATATCTCTTAATGGATGGCTGCGTAATATGTTGGCACTGGACTAAAATATGTTTCTAGTGCATTTCATGATAAATGCATTTTGAGTTGTTTGTTGACATGTGTTGCACACAGCACTGCCTATGTGAGGCTGCGTCATCTCTGCACAAACACTTGGGTCCACAGTACGTCTATCCCAATCGACGTTGGTGAGCCTTTGCCAATAATGCACAAGGTATTGCATTAATGTTTAGTGCATATGACTTTGTCACATGAAACGTCAACTTGAAGCATTTTTATTCTCTGATGTTTTTAACATTGTTTCTGTTTTTTACTCAGCTGTCACCGTGTACTTGGTATGAATGCTGTAAAGCACCCATGGTCCTTTATCATGTAATGGGGGTACTATAAATTTTAAATATGATGTGATATGATGTAAAGGTTAAAAGGTTAAAGGTGGTGATAAAGCTCTTTATGGGAAGCCCATCTTAGAACTACGGAGCGTCACCTGCCGTATGGAATCACACAGTGTTACCTGCCGTTCAACACAGGTGAACGCACCCTGCCTCGACCCCAGCATGATAGGCCAGTATTCAATTTACCTACCCTGGTGGCATGGAAGGCTGAGTTGACCTAGGCAGCTGGTTACATACCGAGATGGTTTACCTGCCACACCCATCCCAGTACTAACCCCCCAGCCCTGTGTAGAGTAAGTTTGTTGATCGAATGAAACGTGTTACTGCTATGCCACACCACCAACTCAATATTATAAATAATGTTCATTGATGTAATGCCATCTTATGTTTTACGGCTTGAATACTTAAATTAACCGAGCAAAACAACTTTGTATATAGCACTGTGTGTCACAAACAAGCCAGAGGCAAAGACCAGGCTTTGTATTCATGTTTACTATTGTCCATGACAATTAGTTTCTTCGTTAAATTACAATTGACATTTAGAAGTTGGTCAGTCGTTGATAGGATGTGTGTTGGTGTAGGTTGGAAGCGCCATGATCAAGGAAGACAAGGAAGCGTTTGCCATTGTTCCCGTGCCGCCCCAGGAGGTGCGTGATCTTGACTTTGCCAGCGATGCCAGCAAAGTAATGAGCTGCATTGCCTCCAAGCTCGAGAAAGGACCAATCTCACTCAATGAACGACGGTCTGTTACTGTCGTCTAGTTATATTTTTTCTGTGGTTCATTGCGTTATACTTGTCTAATATTAGTTTTTATGTTATTTTGTTTGTTATTTTTTAGCAATGCTTTAATCAGCTGGTTTTACTGTGTTCACAACGTGGACAAATTTTACATTTTTTTATATGCAACTATAAATACATAGGAAACTGTTGCAAAAATTGGCCTAGTATTGTGCAATAGCTACCTTGGGCAAAGTAGTAAGGCTACTTGTATATAAGACAGTAGGTTAAACACAATTGGTAGTTGATGTGGATCTACTCTGTACGTGTGATGACGTTAGATGACAAACTTTTCAGTTTATTATAACAAACTTTAACAAATTTTTCTACACAAATGCTAACTGTAACCCTATCTCTATTACTAATCTGTAATCTCTAACCCCAATTGTTAACCCTAACCCATACTCTATTCTTAGCCTCATTTCCTAAACCTAAGCCTATATCACTGTGTCCAGGTTTTGTCATTCCCGGTTTTGTCAGGACACTGGCTTGTATATTGTGTGTTGTTAGACCTGAAATTTCACGAGCAGAGCGAGTGAAAAGAATGGACCACAGATGTTTAAAAAAATTCCAGACTTTTTAATTTAGTTTAGGTTATGACAATAGCTCTTCCCTAAGGCAGTGAAACTTAGTTAGACTGATTGATCAATTTGTCCATTGTGGTGATTGCTGATGTAGCGCTTTTGGGGGCACAGGGCCCTTGGCACAGTGCCATGGTGCCACCCCCCCCTAAAGACGGGTCTGTTCAAATGGTATGTGTCGGTGATATAATATCTCTGATAATGGTGTGGCTTGCAGGCAGGTGACGCAGCTGCTGACTGACATCATGTATTTTGTGGCATATCAAGAGAATGACGGCCGAGACCCGTTCACCGTGCAGCTAACTCACTCCGATCGTGAACGACCGAAGCTGCTTCGAGAACAGAACGTCCTCAAACAGGTGAACTTTGCGCTGTCTGTCAGCTGTAGCTTGATCTGTGTGTCATGTGTCACTCATTAATGATGTGCTACAAAGTTAGAATTAAACTGTTCTAAGGCATGTTGATGCTGTTTTTTGATTGGGCAATGGGAAAGACATTTGCTAGTTAAGAAAATGCTGAAGGCACTAGCAAAAAAGAACAGCAAAGTAACATAAAAATTCATACATAAATAAATAACATTAGTACCAGTGTGACACACTTTGTTATAGTAGCTTTGTGGATAATTCTGACGGTGTCATTTTCTCGGGGAACTGTATTTTCAGAAAAATTGTATTCTGTGGTAATTCACAATGTTTTATTGCATGTTTCTGTTTTTAATAATCATTTTGCTCAATATATTGATTATCTAAAATGCAGTTAATATGAAATTGTGGTAGTTGGGTTAAGTATTGTGTATTGGAAAAAAGTTTTACTTAGTTCATTGAAAATTTGGATGTAGTATGTGCAGCTAATTTAGCATAGTTTGGTGTTTTTGCAGATTTTCAAGCTGCTGCAAGCTCCGTTCGCTGAGAGTAGTGGACCACTGCTGCGGTTGGATGACTTGGCAGACCCAAAGAATGCTCACTTCAAAGTCATCTGCCGATTGTGTTACCGCATTCTCAAACTGTCGCAGCATGACTATCGCAAGAATCAGGTCCATTTTTTGGCTACAATACTGTTATAACACTATGCTAATTTTCTCATCTGTTAATAATCTGTTGCCGAGACAAAGACACATGCATGTGTAGTGAAGCTTATGCATTCTATGGCATGTTGTAGTTATTTAAATGATCACATTTGGCGCACGTGTGTACCTCAAAATGTCAAACATGGTATAGTCAGTAAAAACAAGACAATACTTATTTTATAATTAGCAAACAGCCAACTTGTCTTTTTTGCAGGAACAGGCCACACTGAGAGTGTGCACTATGATTTTTGTTATACAGTGCATAATATACTTACTATTCATACCCAGACATTAACCATTAACCAGGCATTAAGTACTGTTTGTTGTAGGGTTCAAGGGCAACAAAACTACAGGGTGCAGCAAAAAAGCAGCCCCCTAAAGTTTTTAGCTGTTTTCTCAGCAACTGTTTGGAATTTTTATTCGAAATTTTGCAGCTTTATTTAGTAAAACCTTTTACATCAAGTAAAATGTGATTCTGTTAAAGAAGCAACAAAGTTATATAGACTTTTTAACATGACCGCATACCGATTTTTTAGCTACTTTTTTGCCGCACCCTGTAGATGCAGCCAATAAGAATTCGTGTTTCAACAACTGAATTGAGATGTGACTTCTGGAGAATGTTGCCTTATCTGGAATACCTTCATGATTGGTTGTTTAGGCAGAATGTGGAAGCATAAGATGTTGATTTCTGTTCAGCCATCAACAGGTCATGAGTGTGTCGGCACCTATGAATGTTTTGTGTTATGTTCATAGGAATGGATAGCGAAACACTTTCCATTCATGCAGAAGCAGATTGGTTACGACGTCCTGGCCGAGGACACAGTCACAGCGCTGCTGCATAACAATCGCTCATTGCTGGAGAAGCATATTACTTCATCAGAGATTGACACCTTCGTCGGTCTTGTCCGCACCAAGAGAGAACCACGGTAGTTATGCTAATGATTTGTGTAACGTACTGTAACTTTGGTTTTTTTTATTTTGCCTAATGTGCCGATTTAATAACTGGGCTGACCAGTTAACAATAAAATGCAGTACAATAAAATAAAATAAAATATAAATAAATAAAATAAAATGCAGTACAATAAAATATCTAGGCCTGAATAAAATTGCTCAGGTAAGCTAAGTCATAAAATTTACTGAACAGGTATGTTTCAAATAATATTAGTTAGTGACATGTTTAAATATAGTGAAACTAAATGTGTTTAGCTTAAGTGTTATTGTAACAAGTTGGGAATCAGGTGAGTCAGTACCTCGACTTTGGACCTCCTTTATGCATGTATTAATATGTACGGTATGAGAGGTGATTAATAGATGAAGCGAACTTGTCCGGGGAAGCTTGACTGCTTGAGAGTTTCCATTGAGAAGTGGATGAATGATGAATCTGTTGACATGCATGCTGTTTAGTGAAAATTAGACATTGCTTTATGGCTAAATCAACACAACACTAATATTGGTGACAAAGTAAAATTCTGGAACTTTTTTCATTTACGTGATTCATTGTCGCAATAGTGTTCATTAGCGCATTAGAGACTTGCGTTGATGCGCTATACATATTAGATTAGATTAGATTAGATTAGATTAGCTTGTTGGCATTGGGACCGGGAAGGGCTAAAAATGTTTGTATAAACAGTTCATGTGAACAATGATTTCTGTTTTTTTTTGTAATGGCAGGTTCCTGGACTATCTGTCCGACCTCTGCGTGTCCAACAAAGAGGCCATTCCTGTGACACAAGAGCTGATCTGCAAATGCGTTCTTGCGCCACAGAACCAGGACATTCTCATTGAAACAAGAGTCATCAATGTCACCGTATGCTAACTGCTTTATCTTTGCTGCTGTTTTTGCCCTTTATTGCTATATCATTGCTTACAGGAAATCAGCTCGTGTCATTTTTTACGAACATCTTGTTTGAGCGCAGTGCGTGATGTTGTATGAATTAACTAGTGGCATTAATAAGCATTGAATATGTGAACTGCTGTGCCATAATATAATACTGTCTTTGACTAGACTTATAGGTTGAAACATAACTTAATAAGTTACACAAATTCATCGAGATACAACCTTATATTGATGTAAGATTGTTGACGTTTCGGTAACTTCTGCTACCTTTTTCAGAACGACTGTCTGCTAGGTGTTGCTGCGGTAGAGAGTAAGTAATCTTAGATGTGTAGAAGTTGATTGAATCCCTCGTCTCGGTTCATCGACTTGTCTTATTCTTTCACTTCTGGTCCATCAGTCCATCATTTTGCTTTGTCTGTCGAGCACCTTGGCACGGTCTTAGTTTTATGACGTGGTTGTGAGAAATGGCATGGTCTGTGACTGCAGACTTGTTTTCCTTGTTTTGCTCTGTTGCAGCCTATTTACTGGCTGTGTATATGTGCTTAGGTTCCAAACCGTCATCGCAGCATGGAGGATGAGGAAGTAGAGCAGGTGACGCTGTACTGGAATGATGGGAAGAAGCAGAAATCCATCCAGGACTTGGTGTTTGACCGACAGCCAGAGGATGAGGAAATCCTCACTTACTACAGGTCGACTATGCGAGTTATATCCAGCTTCACGCTTGTTGTTAGTTTGAGTTGTATTTGCATCATTTGCCATTGTATGTTACCGATATTCGGTTGTGTACTGCAGAACCACAGTTTAGTATGTCGCTGGTGTTTAAACATTCAGTAGAATATCGACTGCTACTGGTACTTTTCGTGTTTCTTTAATGAGTGAATCTTTTCCAGGGATGTTTTAAATTAGCTCTGGTTCCACAGAAATGGACTTTCGCTGTTGCTGGGATTAGAAAAAGATTGTTCGTATTGTGTGGATTATAGGTGTCATTAAATGTTAGCTGATTGCTTGCAAGAATGTGTATGAATGTGGAATGCAGACACCAGTTGGATCTGTTTTCACACATGTGTCTCAACAGACAGTACCTTGCCATTAACAGACTTTTCGTTCAGCTGGAGGCAAATCTCATTCTTCGGTATGCTTCTTTGCATTCATCATAAACGCTGAGATAAACTGTGAATACTCTAAACTTTCAATCTTTTCCATCTGGAGCTAGTGGCTGGAATATCTGAGAGATCCGATTTTTTTCTATGGACTTTGTTAAATGCTATTTTAAAATTTATTGTTTGCTGTTTGCTAACCTTGACTGTCAACACTACGATGCATTATAATTTTTTATTTTATATGTTGTATTTTGTTATATACAGCTTAATTTGGCAAGTGAATTTCGCTCATTTTGCCAGTTTATCTGGTATTTTTTTGCTAACTGTCTGTTTGGTTTTTGCAGTAGAGTAAAGCCCAAATTCCATTACGCCAACTTTCATTGAAACTTTCCCGCGGGGACACAAATCATGAAAGTCGCGGACACAAACGGTGACAAATCATGAAACCATGAAGTTTTGGTGAAAATCGCCGACACATTATCATTATCACTAGTGAGTAGAAATGTTACAATAAAGAAATATTTTATTAGAGAACATACGCGTCCACAAAAACATCTTAAATTGCATCTGCGACCAGAATTTTGCAGATGCGTGTTTCATTCACAGATACGTTTGTGTCCACATCCACACATCTCTGCTACCTGTCACCACTTCAGTATACTTGGTGCATTGAGTGTTATGTTATGTAATATGCTGTATAGATGTGTGGCTGATGATATGTTGCCATTTGATCTGCGTGCTTCATTTTGTCGCCTGATGTTACACATGCATGTTGACCGTGACCCACAGGAAACTGTTACACCCGTCCAGTACGCTCGACTCTGGTCCGACATTCCATCCGAAGTCTCGATTTCTGAGTAAGTCATTTTTAGTTACAAATTGTGAAGTATATCGAACTTTTGTTACCCATATACTGACAGTTGCATCATATTCTACAAACTGATAAAACTGCAGAAAGCTGCAGTATTTTATGCAAGTTGCATTATAATAACTCAGCGGTTTCGGTAATTGTGAATTTATTATATATGCCGATAAGGTGAATACTCATGTGGACAGTTTTGTAATATTGATGGAGTGATTACAAGGTATAGGAAGTGCATTGCCAATTAATTTTTCATGAATTTTGTGTCATTTTCTCTGCTGTTTTCTGAAAATTTCAATTTAGAAATAACATATTGCCATGGTTATTGTCATGTGTATTTTTACTCTGCTTTAACTAACTGAGATGTGTGCATATACTCTGTACTTTTTTACTGGATATGGCTTGTTGATTAACTTAAGTAGTAAAATTGCTGATATTAAGTATTTACCTGTTTAGATACGAGTCGGCCCAGCAGGCTGGTCATGAAGAAGCCAAGGAACTTGTGAAAGAAAAGTTTGTTCCAACCATTCGTTTTGTCGAGCAGTACCTGTGTTCAGTTCGCCTGCTCTGGGCTACAAATGATAACGAACAGTCAAAGTTGACCTGTGAGGTTTGTACATTTACTGAATCTGTTTACTACTTCTGCTGGTGTTATACTTCCAGTTTCTGTTCAAGTGCTTATTTTTCACACTCCGAGTCCAAAAAGCCCACCAATTATTGTGTAACTGTGTAATACTTAGACTTAATATTGTTTATTATTGGACAGATTGAAAATTTTTCTCTGCTGTACATGCCAGCAAATTTTTAATTTAGTGGTTACTTCAGTTAAAATGCATTAATACTGTAGTAGCTTGTTAAACATTTACTCAGACTGTCAGCATTGTGCACTAATGCAGTCTTGCTGGTATGATTCATACATTGGCACTCCTAACTTGAAAGTAAAAAGGCATAGTGTGACCAAAGAACGTTTGCTGGGCGTGAGTAACTGCTATGCCAATTTTTTTACTTCAAACAACAGCTGTCAAATTAATCAATTCAGTTCAGTTTAGTTTGTACACTCTTTGAAAAAATTTTTTACAGGTTTATTGCATAAGCCTGGCTGACAGATGAGTTTTCAGTCGAGCTTCGAATTATCCATGGCTGATGGTCATAGAGCACAGATTCCCAGGCAGACTGTTCCAGATGAGTGGCGCTGCAACTCGAAAACTCCGTTAAAGAACTAATACGCATTAAAAAAATTAACATGCGTTAAAAAAATTAAGACACATAATTTTAGGAAATTTTGTAAAGCAGGAGTTTTAGTATTTCATTAAACTGTGGTTATTTGATGACTAAATAAGATTCATGTTATTAAAAATTGTTTTGTTGCCATTTGATTACTACTGTCACGGTTCTGCAATGCAGCCACGAGTATGTCATTCATCATTCCAGTCGCCCTTTCGATGCAGTTCAGCTGCAATATCAGCAATATATAATGATGCATTGTTAGTGCATTAACATAAAATTAACACAGCGCATTAACATGTTTAAAAATTAATGCTTTGACATCTCTAGTTCAAACAGTCGAAACTCAGTTAGGATTAGGTTTGGGCTGCACAACTCCTGATGGATGGTGACAGCTTTGGGTCAACATATTTTCAGTCTCCTTCTTGCTGATAGAGTGCAGAGTATTGGGTGTGGTTAAAAGCCAGGTTGCACAAAAAAACGATATTGGCTAAATATGTGTAGAATGTAACACTTATTAATAATACGCTGATCCAATGAAATAAAAACATTGCTTTCTAGTGATTTTCAGAGAAATATGTTGTGCCAGCCGAGCGCACCAAACGTGTCAGAATAACTGATGACGTCACTTTCAGGACGCTTTGTTGTCAAACTGACATTCGCATTGAAGACATTGTTAATTCGTCGGTTTTGCCCAGAACAATGTCGGATTTATCGTACAAATATTGATGCATAGGTGTCATCGGAAATTACGTCATTCTTTATTTGTTCACTACTAGAGGTGTGCGGTTAGTAAAATTAACGAAGTGCTGGAATATTGTGGTTTTTTAGCGGGTTAACTACTGATAAAAAATTTGATCTTTTTGAGGACTATTTTGCCATAAATTAGGCTGCATTTGATTTCAAGGCAATAAAGCTAGTTAGCAACCCTCCTGCAGATGACGTCACAGTTCAGAACATGGCCAAAGTCGTGAAAAGAAAAAAATGAGTACTTTAAACATTATTTTTAGGGTATTAAGATGCATTAGCTACCAGAAGATTAATGAATATATACAAATTAGCATTTGATTAAGCCAATTGGCATTTTATAGCAGTTACGTAAAATGATGCGACTTGGACTTTAAGCGTACTGCTGGGTCTGCAGGTGGTGAAGCTTGCTCGGCATCTGATCTACTTCGGCTTTTACAGTTTCAGTGATCTGCTGCGTTTGACCATCACTCTACTGGACATTCTTGACTGTCAGCCCGAGTCAGCATCGCTGCAGCGTAGCTTGGTCGCCAACACGTCGGCGGCTTCTGACGCTGGCGGTCTGTGGATCTTCTCAGGTTTTTCTGGATATAGCCACTAGTGCTACTCGTTTGTTCCGTTTGATAGTTTTTTTTCTGTGGATCCATGAAAGTGACCTTTTGGGTTTGTTGCACCAGGAAATTTTTTTGTGCCAGATACCTTTTCTGTCGTCAAACCAATCTTTTATTATCCGTTTATAAATGGAACAGATGCATATGACATTGTGCTAAGCGGATGGAGCCGTCTAGTGTCATGCAAAGACCAGTTATTCTTTGTATCGACGTGTGAATTTTGTTTGTTTCATGCAGTGAACGGCTTGGATCTGGATGACGTCATCAAGCCGTCAGCTTCTGTAACTGATGTTGAGGATCAACTCGTCATGGAAACTAAGCTGACCATCATTGAAATACTCAAGGTTTTGTCATTTTTTTGTTTTGTGCATTTGTTATCATCATTTATTTGCACAGAATAGAACAACGTATAACAGTACAAGCAGGCAGTTGGACAACGTGAAATTGCTTCAGAAACTGACTACCCATAAGCCTAAATAAATGATTTAAAGCATAGCTAACAATAGACCAAAATTTGCTAAACTTTCGAATGCATCGAATACTTAGCATCTGAGTGAACTGAGTCGGTCGTTGATGCCCATTGGTGGATTGTTTCATACACTGATACACTTTGGTAAGGACTCAATAAATCGATACGAATGTCATCCATGTAGCTTATAGGTATGACCACAAGTAGATTTTTTTTGGATATTATTTCAGCAAAAGCAGATGTACAGATATTGTTGCCATATGGAGGAAACTTTTTTTGCTGGCTGCATAGTGCATACAGCTTGCAGCTTTTTAATTGTGATTATTTTTTTTCAAACCCTCAGTACTCAGTTCCCGAGAGTAAAAAAACTAAACTAAACTAAGCAAGGTAAATGACTGCAGCGGCGGACTAGTCGGACGGAAAAGTGCCCAAGAATGAGACCGCGTTACCTCTTTGCAGAGCCAAGGACAGCCCTTGGAACAGAAATGTAGTTTCCCTGCTGTCCTCGGTGATATCAGTGATGCGTCTCCTGATCTTTTGCACCAGCTCTATGGCTTGATGACCCCGCGAGCCTGCTGTCTCGATCGCAACTGGGAAAAGGATGTGTGTGGTCTCCAGCTCCTGATACTTTGTGGTCTTGTTGTCTGCTGCCTGCTTATTATTATTATTATTACATACGACAAATTTATCCTGCCGTAAGCAGAGCTTCAAGGACAGGTTACAGAAATTACTGTTGATATGCAAACAGGGCTACGATAAGCAAATGCAGCTACAATTTATATGATATTTTGAACAAATGGGCTTTTAGATGTTTCTTAAAAACCAGCAGTGTCCTAGCTGAGGTGACATTTGTCGGCAGACTGTTATGTTGTGGGCAGGTTTTTTAGATGTGTTTTGTAGTTGTTAGCAGTTTTTTGGTACTTGTGCAATGTTACTGTTTGTTTCAGTTTATACTCAACGTCCGACTGGACTACCGCATTTCCAGCCTGCTGTCAATCTTCAAACAGGAGTTGGACAAGAACTCTGTTGAGAAAGTGGAAGATGGTAGATGTCATAATATTTAGAATTTGTTGATATTGACAAAAATTGCCAGATGAGTTACAGCTAAATTTGTTTTTGGCTTTTTTTAAATTTGAAGACAGTTAATACTTTGTGTGGAAATATTTTTTGCTAATTATAGCGCAATGCCACGTACGGTTTCACTGAATGCACTTTTGTCATTATTTGCCATAGGAATCATTTTATTATGTGTACATTGTTATTATTTCATATTTATTTGCTTTTTAAAATCATGCCGATTTAATAGTTTGTGAGCAATTAGAGACATGTTATGTTTTCAGGTCTGGATCTTGATGTGATTGGTAGTAGGGCAGAGGAAATATTTGGCGGAAGGTGATTAGTCTGCTGTTTTACTTATTTAAATGCATCATTAACATTTATTTACTGGTGTTAAATTTAAACAGCTCAGCAAAACAAACTACAGTTTCATTACAGCTGAAGCTTGTTGTCTGCTTTTCATATTTAACATTTACAATTTCAAAACTGCCAAATGTCCACTTTAGTTTTCCGCTTCAAGAAACAAGCAAAAGCTACGGTAAAAGGAGCTAAGAAACAAAGTGCATGAGCTAGAAAAACTTGATATCTAGATCAGCAATTATTGAAGGCAATTATAGATTTTAACCATTGAATTTCGTTCTTTGTTTGCTTATTGTTCTGGCAAGGACCTACTGATAGGTTGTTTGAAATGCTAATTCTGCAGTCTGTGTCATGAGTCTGTTTATGTTCACGCACGAGTAAAATAAAATCACCAAAGTCGAACAAGCCACGAACACGAGACACTGGTTCTCAGTTGATACTTCATATTTCGAATCTATCAGATAAAGTGGTAAAACTTACAGCTAGGAACAATCGTGGCAGCCAGACACCGTGAGTGTGTGTGAGTTACCTATGGCGAATGTCAAAAGCTGCTGCTGGTGGTATTTAATGTATGGCATGTGTATATGTTAGCTTGGATCTGAGTCAGTTGGATTTGGATGGTGAGGGTGGGTGTAAGTTCCTGCGAGTGATGCTGTCACTCATCATGCACGACTACCCGCAGCTGGTCTGCGGTGCCCTCGAGCTGCTGTTCCGACATTTCAGCCAGCGCCAGGAAGTTCTGCAGGCATTTAAACAGGTCAGCTGTGTGTACCAGATTCCGGACTGTTGTCCCACGTCACTGGCTGTAATTTATCACACTCCGTTGTTTTATCAGAATTACTGACCATGTTGTTTGTGCATCTTGTGTTCCTTTTTGAACTTACTCATTCGTTTGTTAGTTTGTTCGTTCATTTGCTATTTATTGACTAATTTATTAATTTATGTATCTACTCCATGCCCGTCCCTGAAATGACCTGTGCTGTTTCGGGTAGAATGTTAAATCTTACTCGCTCACTCACTATCTATTTCATTTATTTCGCTCATATATTTACTTTGCCAGTTTATCACTCAGATTGACTTTACCCTAGATATATATTATTCAGAGAACTACAGCAGCTTTCACTAGTCACCTCAGTTGACTAAATTGTTAAAAAGAGCAGTCTATCTGACGGCAGTAGATCTCTCAGTCTATAGAGTGCTTAGTACATGTTTTAGGTGAGAGATTTGATTTGATGATGGCCACTTGTTTACGACAAACTACGCCATGCTGCAGTAACTTATGAACAGGGTGGCCACACACCTGGAATACTTGATCATCTCTCTGAGCCTGGAAAACTGGGGGAATTATCAGGGAATTCCATGCAAACTTAGAGAAAAGTTGTAACAAACAAAATAACATCACTAGATGTGGTTTCCGGGGTGCAAAATGGTCTGAAATATGTTTGCTGCTGCGGCTCTGCCTTGATCCCTGTTGGGGGATCTTTGGTGCTCCCCAAAATTACCATGATTCAACGTTGTCTGTTTTGAGTGCAGGTGCAGCTGCTGGTGTCAGACAGTGATGTCGAGAGCTACAAGCAGATCAAGCTGGACCTCGACGAACTGCGACTGCTTGTTGAGAAGTCCGAGTTGTGGGTCTACAAGTCGAAGACTGAAGGCAAAGTGGAAAAGAAAGCAGGAGATGCACAGGAATCAACTGAGGTAATGTTGATAGTTGTTGAGGCTTGAGTTCACAGCTCCATTTCTATTGAACTTTGCTTTTGCTACTGATTTTCTAGTCAGTGGCTTCTATCCCCCCAAATCTGGAATCAAAATCAGGTGCAACTTCCCCCCAGTTTTGGGCTGAGGTTCCCCACAATTTCTGACTCAAGTTTTTCCCTTCATTTTGGGCTTCTTTTCCGTCTAGGGAGAAAGTTTTGTTAAGGGTGTAGTTTGCCCAGTCAAAAGTAAAGTGAAGGTAAAAAATAGGGGGGGGGAGTTTTGATTTACAACCTTAACAAAATTTTTCCCTATTTTTCACTGGGTGCAAGCTGTGCCCATCAGGTATAGGGATAGCTGCCACTGTTTCTAGTTGAAGTTTTCTGACTATTCCGAGTGGTCAGTCTCCAGAGTTAAACTGCTGGAAGTTGTTGAAGCATGCCGGTGACGTATTATTTCACGCCGATGGTAGATATCAAAAAGGTAGACTGTCGGACTGTTGCAAATGCACATGCAGATTATGGTGATGCATTAAGCATTGTGTTGCCAGCATAAGTAGACGGAACAAGAGAAGACTTGGTTTTGGTGACCCAGTGTCGTGTAGAATATGAACAGTTATAGCATACATGTACATGTTGAGGAAACGTTGGTTGGAATCAAATGGAGAAAGAATATTAGGGACAGCTGGCTAACCCACGTTTACCCAGAAATGAAATTAAAACAGAGTATGTTTATACGAGTTTATGCATAAGTTATATTTAGCAGTGTAATGCTGTTGTAGAGTGATGATAAGAAAGCAGGCAAGGACTCTGTTAACCGAATGAGAATTTTTTCACACGTATGTACAGTTTGTCATATATGAGTTGTTTACTTTGTTTCTAGCTCTTTTGTAGTTTAAATCATTTCCATTGTTGAATGCTAATATCATATCTGAATGTACGAGGGTTGTTGCACAAATAAGTTCACATTAAATCATTTCCATTGTTGAATGCTAATATCATATCTGAATGTACGAGGGTTGTTGCACAAATAAGTTCACAAAATGGCACCATTCCTTCAATTCTTAAAATAGGAAAAACCCAAAATATATCTTTTGTAGAAAACTTAATTTTGAGTACCTGCTGTGAGCTATCTCTTGCTGGAGATAGACTAACAGTTTGCGAACAGAAACTGCTATAGGCTTTCGCGTGTCTCTTGAGCATTAGCTAAAATTTTTTGTTGTTCTACATTGACAGAATGTTACTACTATTACCAGTTTATGTTTGACCATAGTTTTTCAATGATCTCTGAAGACTTTTTAGAGTTTAAAGGTACGTGGACACCAAAATTAACATATACATTTTATCCGTTTTCCTGAAAGTGCAGAATTTTCTGATAACTTTGACAGTAATATCGGCGCCCAGCGTTTTGTCAACATGGACAAATTTACCTTTGAAGTCGACCGTCTACGAAAACAACGTAGAAAACGCGCCGCCATGATGGCCCACGGTGACGTCATGAGTTTAGCCTATAGACGTCATGAATATTAATGGCCTAGCCTAGAATGTTGACGTCGTTGGCTAGGCCATTAATATTCATGATCTACAGGGTGGGCCAAAAAAACCGGACCTGTTTGATTGTTGCTAACTCAGCGATGGTAAGTGGTAGAAAGACGTGTGATACGTCAAAAGTTTCAGAATATTGTAAAGAATAAACGACAAATTTGCATAGTGGAGCATTTAAATATTCTTTGCCTAATTTTCGTAAATCTTCATTACCCCTGAATTTAGGCATTTGCCTGCACTCCCATGTGCTCGAGTTCATTGAACTCAACAACTCACTGCCAAAAAGTCCAGATTTAAATTCTGTGAATTATTCAGTGTGGGGGCATTCCAACAAATGGCATGATCACAACATTTTTGTAACTGACCAGCTAAAATGTGTGCTAATCGAATGCTGGGCTCAGCTGATCCTGAACACAATGACTCCAGCGATCGATCAGCTGCCTAAAAGAACAGTACTGATAACGGTTATGAATGCAAAAGCTAGGCAACTGCCTACATCGAATTTCATCTAAACTCAACATATGTGTTAATGATTGTGGATATTTTGCTGTATGCTGAATGAAAGTCAACTTGAATTTATGCGTTACTGCCAATTTAACATGATTTAGGGGTGGGAAAGATTTGTGTAAATCAGGCAAAGAATATTTAAATGCTGAGACATGCAAGTTGTACACTTCTTTTGTACACAATTTTGAAACGTTTAACATATTACACGCCTTTCCATCAACAAACATCGCTAAGTTATAAAAGCTCAAATGTCCATGTTAAATCCATGTGTTACAGTCAAATTTGGCAGAATTTTGGGGGTGACGAATATTTATGCAAATTAGGCAAAGAATATTTAAATGTTTCATTATGCAAATTTGTCATTTATTTTTTACAGCATTCTGAAACTTTTGACGTATCACAGGTTTTTCTACCTCTAACCATCGTTGAGTTATCAACGCTCAAACAGGTCCGGTTTTTTTTGGCCCACCCTGTATATGGGCTAGTGTCATGACGTCACCGCGGGCACTGATAGATTAGAATATTTTGCATAACTTAACGTAATGCCACATTTCGTTTGAAATCACACATTAATTTCATATATTTATGAAGCTCAAATCGACATATTATATATGCGAGGTTGAATGTCTAATTTAAATCTACAGAAATTGCGCGAGTGAGTTTGACCGTGGCCATGGACCTTTAATTGAGTGTGATTTTTACTGACCAGAACCTCTCAGCCAGTCAGCAACTTTAGACTGTTGACAACTTATTGTTAAATGATTGCAGGTAAATCAGAAGAAACTTTTTGCCACTTCTGGACTGCAGTGATAAAAGCAGTAATAGTCATAGTCACAGCAATGTGTATGGTGCAGTCGTCATGGCATTCCCATTACGAGAGTTCTCTCGGTTCATCTGGTGCATGTAGCATGAGTGCTGGGCAGCCACACCCTTTGGACGAAGCCAGTTGGCTTAAGCCACAAATGCGCCTAAACTGGCATCGTCATTTATTATTACTCAGCCTGAAAACAGATACTCATTTTACCACCCTATTGAGGGTAGAAGGCTGAGTCGACCTTGTAGCTAGTTACATAAAGAGAATGGTTTACCATTCTGCTGATGTTTATTTATTTTGGTGTACGGTAACTTCAAACAAACACATTAGTAGTACTGTGCAGTGCCACCGCTATTGACGTTGTATTCTGTCACTGGTTTCAGTCTGTACAGAGCTTAAGCGAACAGTCAGCTATAGACAACAACCTCGGTCCAGCGATCGATTCAAAGGCGGCCGAGAACTACCGCACGATGAAGGACATCTTGCTGCGACTGATGAGACTCTGCGTGGCCGACACAAACACTGGACGTAAGCCACGCAAGCACGAGCAGCGACTGCTGCGGAACATGGGAGCACATTCGGCTGTTCTTGAACTCCTCGAAATTCCATATGAAAAGGTGACTGCAAGTCTTCTCAATTCTTGCTCAACTTAGCCAGTTAACTAACGTAGCAATGTTTAAGAGCCCACTGTGAATTATGTGGTTAATTTGTATACTCAGTGTGGAACGTGTGGTTTTTGTACCTTTTCCTATGGAGTGCCGATGATTGGAAAATTTGCAATATATAATGTGCAAGTGAAAGTTTTATATAATGAATCTAATGTTTTATAACATAATCGTGTCCGCTGGAAAATCACATTTTATAGTGTGCTAGCTACCATTGACCAGTGACCATCACAGGAGAAAAAAATTAGATTGTTTTTTCATCATTATCAGCATCATGATTGCAGTGATCGTACAGAGGTTTAGCCTCTGGCATAAGTGGTAAATATTCGTCTATAGGACCACATTAGTAAAGTAAAGTGTTCATAAAAGTAAAGTGTTCATAACACATCTGTTGCTTAATGCTGTTTTTTACACACAAAGGCAGCTACTGCTGTAGCGTGTCTTAGCTTTCACAATTTTGTCCATTCGTCTGTCCATCTAACAGGCGGATCAGTCAAAAACGTTGCAAGCTAGGATCACCAAATCTTCACCGTCGGCTGCCTGGATGACTCTAGTTTCAGGAACTGTAAAGCTTTTCCATAAACTCGAAGGGGGTCACCCAAACAAGGGCACTGAATGAGAGTGCGTGGGAAAAATTTGCGATTTTTAGCCAATAAGTCGCTGTATCTCAATAACGGTGCTAGATAGGGCCTAGGTTACTATTAATCACTAATAGGAAGTCGTACACTGGCTCTCGATTGCTGCCAAATTCAGTGACCTTGGATGACCTTGAATGCCAAAATAGGGGTTTTCGTGGATTTTTTGGAGATTTTGGGCTGCAAGACACATTTCAAAAGCGAATTGCACCAAAATCAATTAAGATAAACATGGAGAAGCTGCATATTGAAGGTAGATTTCAACGGTCTAAGTCTCAATTTTCTAGGTTCAAGGAAACCTGCACATGGGCCATCAAAGAGCGGTACCACATAAAAGTTGTTATTTTACCATTGTTGGCCAGTCTTTCGTGAAAATTGTTGCAGATAGGCATGGGCATGCTGTCTATCAAAACAAGCACTAGTGACAAGCTTTTCAGTCGTATCAACGTCAATGACTTTGAAAGACCCTGAGCTTCCAAAATAAGGGGTTTTTATTGATTTTTTCGATCTTTGGCTGCAGCGCACGCCCTATGAATGAACTGCAACAAAATGGCTGGAGATAGACTGACAGTTTGCTAACAGGAACTGCTATAGGCTTTCTCGTGTCTCGTGAGCATTAGCTCAAATTTCTTGTTTACATAGCAGCGATCTTTTTTCACATTTCTGATTTTAGTTTCTTTTTAACAGGTTTAGTTTTTGCAGCTTCTTGCCAGTTTTCCAGTGCATATAAATAGATTCGGGTGTAATTGACAGAACAGCAATATATTGAGATGCTGATAAGTTTTAGTTTTTGTGTGGCATGTCATGATAAGTTGAAGTTGTGTCATATAATCTGCAGGAGACTGATGTAAGAATGCACGAAGTGATTCGTCTAGCGCACGAGTTTTTGCAGTGCTTTTGCCTTGGAAACCAAATCAACCAGAATCTTCTGCACCAGAACCTCAACATGTTTCTCACGACTGGCGTATGTGTTGCTTGTTCTTACAAAAGTTATATTAAGTTGGTGATGGAGGAGGATGGTTAGGACAAGTGGTATATGAACATGATGCAGATTGGCACAGCAGTATATGATGACATATGCATTGAACTAAACAGAGCAGTGCATGGATATTTGCTGAGTTCTTTTAGATACTGCACAGTGTCTTTGCATTTTTGTCGTCTTAGATTTTTGATGGGTTATTTATTTTTTTTGTAGCATTATGTATTCACCTTTTTGTAGCATTATGTATTGCATTATTTTTTATTGTATTTTTATGTATTGATAAGCATTTATGAACTTTACTTTTTGCTGTCCACCTGGATCAGAAATTGGCTGATTAAACATAAACCAAAAGCATAAATGATAGTAGCAATGGTTTTGTTTTGCAGCAAAACAACTACAGTGAGAGATTATTTGCAGTTAACACACTGCATAAGTTGCTTACTTTTTTTACCTTACTTTCTTTCTTGTTTACTTATTGACTTATTTACCTACTTATTTTGTGACTACTGCAGAACAAAACTATTTATGTGTGTGTTTACTAGCTTCTTGAGGCGGAGACGGTGCGAGCGATCTTCCAGGACAACGAACCGCTATGCAGTGAAGTTAGTGAGCACGTGATTCAGCATTACGTGCGTGCCACGGCCAGGCGTCGACGTGCGCAGTACCTCAAGGTACTGCAAACCATCATGAAACCGAAGGGCTCACTCATGCGCAAGTGCCAGGATATGGTCATGTCGGAGGTAACTACTGGTTGATCACATTTTAGCTTTTTAACTAACAAGCCATATAAATGTGTCATACTAATCATAGAAGGTTGTGATGCATTTATTAATGGTTTTTGTGAATTTACATGTGTCATGTTCTGTTTCTCTGTGGCGGTCTGCATCATGTTCAAGCATCATAGAGTTTGTAGAGTTTTTCTGGGTGCATAACTTTCTACTATGTCTTTTTTTTGTTACTTTTTTTGGCTGTTATTAATATAAGTATTCGAAGTATCTGGGCAGCTTGTGCGAATCATGAAAGGACAAAGTGAGCCCTACAGAGCTCGTCAGGACTGACTGTTCTGGCAGCACCTGGTCGCGAAATGTGCTGTTGTTTTCTAAATGTTTTCATTATTTTATTTCGTTTATTGTGACAAATGATATCATCTTACTTTCTTTAATTACTTCACACACTTTGATATTTTCATACATTGCTTATTGAGCTGTCTTTTTCATTTTTTTAATCAATTACGCTTTTTGAACAAAGTTCTCAGAGGCGTCTGTTACGAGTAGGCACAGTTGAAAAGCCATGACGTCTGACAGCTTACGTCACTGTCTACCAAGCCCGTCTTTAGGGGTGTGGCACCTTGGCACTGTGCCAAGGGCTTCTCGCTCCAAAGGGGCCCCACGCTATGGCGGTGATTCCTGCAGCAGATGATGGATCGATGATCAGTCTAGCCAATTTTCATCATTTTAGAGATGAATTATTGTCACAACTTAAACTCAATTGCGCAAATGCAAACGCAAATCTATCATCCAAATTTTTTCGCAAGATTGAAGGCCTAAAAACACACAAGATATATACAGGCCTATCTAGACAGAGGCCTATCCTATAGTTTGGGAGTAGTGTGGTCACAGGTATTAGGGGTAATAGGTAATGTGGTACTAGGAGCCCCGCAGGTATGTTAGTGCCAAGGGCCCCGCGCTGGCAAAAGACGGCCCTGCTGTCTATTAATATTGCTGTGTTCACTGTTGCTTTTATTGTGACAATGTGCTTTTAACCCTTTAACGTCCATTCCGTGGCAAGATGTTATGATAGTGGATTTATTGCGTGTACAGTGTTAGTGCATACAAGTGCTGGCTGGTTTGCTTCTGCAGCTGCTGACGGTGGGAGATGAGGTTTTGGTGTTCTTCAATGACTCGGCTCCATTCCAGAACTTTGTTGAGATCATGCGCTCAGAGCGAGATCATCTGGATCCTGACAGCCTGCTGCTGTACCACACCAACCTTGTCCAGCTGCTTGCCCTGTGCACCGAGGGCAAGAATGTCTACACGGAGATCAAGTGTCACAGCTTGCTGCCGTTGGATGATATCGTCAAAGTCGTCACTCATCCAGACTGCATACCAGAGGTACGTGTCGCGTGATCCAAGTTGCTCTGAATCCACACGTAGAGGTTGTGATATTGTGCTGATGTTTTGGTTTGTCTGCCATTGTCCAGGTCCATATTTTTCCAATGCTGCAATTGTTGTTCCTTATTTTTGGGTTTCACATTTACTAGCTCTGTGATTTGGTCCGTCATTTTTCACATTCGTCATTTTACAGCCGTGCAATGTTTGTCTTTTATTTTTCAGGTTTTTGCATTTCCTAACCCCATGAGTCCATCATATTCAACTTTTTGCATTTTCCAGCTGTTGTTATTTTGTAGTCTATCATGTTTTGTGTCGTACAAATTCGGCACTTCTGTGGGACACATATGACTGAGTATGTGATTATTTGATGCTAAACGTTGAGGACATTTTTTTCTTCTGCTCTTGTTGATTGTTCTTTCACGTGTATTTGTATTACATGGCATAAGACTGCATATCTTCAGACAATGATTCTTGCATTCATGCTTGTGTGATTTTTACATGCAACAGCAGGTACTGCTATAGTCCGTCTTAGCCATTGCAATTTTGTCTGTCTGTCCATCCGTCTGTCACACAGGTGGATCAGTCAAAAACAGTGCAAGCTAGGATCACCAAATCTTCACCTTCGACTGCCCGGAAGACTCTAGTTTCAGGATCAGTAAAGTTTTTCATAAATTAGAAAGTGGTCCCCCAAGCAAGGGTGCTAAATGAGAGGGGGTAGGAAAAAATTTGCGATTTTTAGCCAATAAGTTGCTGTATCTCAACAATGGAGGGAGATAAGGCTTAGGTTACTATTAATCACCAATAGGAAATCGTACATGGGCTTTCAATTGGCATTGAGAGCAATGACCTTGGATGACCTTGAACACTAAAATTGGGGTTTTTATGGATTTTTTGGCAATTTTGGGTTGCGAGGCACATTTCAAGAGTGAATTGTGCCGAAATCACTGCAGATAGACTAAGACAACCTGCGCATAAATTTTTCAGCATTAAACGTCGACCTGAACTGTCCAAATCTCAACCCCCTGCGTTCAAGGAAGCCTGCACATGAAAGCATCAAAGAAGGGTGCCCCTTTAAAATAGGCATTTTCAGCTGCTCGAGCAACAGCAGCCACGCGAGATCAGTAGCGCCATCTGGCGTATGCAAGTGAATGAATGAAAAATGTTGTGTCCAATGTCAGTTAAGCTTAGATTTTGTTTGCAGTGGGTCTTCAAACATGCAACACTATCGCACATTCCCCTTTGCATTAGCTGAGCTTTCTTGTTGTTTCAGGTGAAGACAGTGTATGTGAATTTTCTGAGTCACTGTAACATCGACACCGAGGTTGAAGTCAAGGAGATCTACACGAGTCCCAACATGTGGAATTTGTTCGAAAACTTCCTTGTCGACATGGGTGTTGTGAGTATCGGCGTTCTGACTTTTTTATGTTGCTGCCATTTGTCTCTGTTTGCCTTTCACTGATTTTGTCATTGTGCCAACAGATTGTTTGGCCGCTTGTTCGGCCATCTGTTTAGCCATGCACATACCGCATTTATTTTTTTTAAATATCAGCTGAAAATCTACTTTTACTCTGCCACTGTGCAAGTCAAGTTTGTGCGAGATATGCATCATTTTGTGGAGTTTTTCACTGTTTCGTAAGCTTGACTGTTGACCTTTTGAACTGAAAATTGGTTGTCTTACTTATTTTATTTTTGCCGAGGGGAATGTTCGTCAGCGCATTTCTGGTTTTTCAACGACTTTTCATTTGTGAGCTAGGAGCCTAGACGGATGGACAGGCCTGTCTAGGCAGGACCCATATTGTGGTTTATTCACTCAATTGTGACATTCACACAGTAATTTTTTTGATGTCTGTGTTAGTCGTGACCCTTCCGTGAGGAGCCAGAGACATATCTCTTGTTTTAATTAGCTTTAGGTTCTGCACCTGGACATTTTTGTTTGTTTGTTTGTTTTGCACTGAGCACTGCCGGCATGTCTAAATCACTACTGGTCTTGAGTCTTCCACTTGTTGAAGTTTGATCATGCGCCGAAGCCGAAGAAGAAGTAGAAGAAGAAGAAAAAATGATAGATAAGTAATAATGATGTGATTGCTTGCAGGTAGCCAATGCACCTCATGATCGCCAGCATGCCGATAAGATGCTTCAGGAGTATGTAACCACGACAATAACCACTGTCATGTCGGCGTTTTTTGGATCACCATTCTCTGAGCAGAGCACTGCTGTCAAGGTAACCACTGCCTCTGCTGTGTTTCTCTAAGCTGCTGTATAAAATCATTGGTGTGGAAAGAGTAGCAAGGTTTCTGCAGACAATTCTAGCTGCTGCTTGTCCTAGTTTATGTTTTGTTGCTGCCACATTACATTTAATGTGTGTATAAAAGATTTTGGTGACATTCTGATAGTGAAAATTACGAGTTCTTTCTTACAACAGATGCATTTAGTAAATTTTTTTATCTGTTTTTATCTTGTTTTATGTAAGTAAGTAAGTAAGTAAGTGAAATGTAGATTTATATAGTGCATCAATCCCGAAAAAGCCCCTAATGCACTGCATGCATTAGTACTCTGAAAGGATAAATGTCTCAAGTAATCATCCAAAAACAGAGATAGTGTGAATAGGATTAGAGTGTTTGTCTGGCTTCTGTAACCAGCATGTCATGTTAATTGTATATCAGCATATTGTGTTTATTGCATGCTGAGTTAAATTAAATGATAAGTTAAATTATATGCATTAAAATTGATAGTTTTTGTCTTATGATGCATCATGTTGTTGCTATGTGCAGTCTCATCAGCCAGTTTTTGTCCGGCTGCTGCAGTCTGCATATCGTCTGACTCAGTGTGCCTGGTTGACCGGCCAACAGAAGTACAATCTGGAGAACTGCATTAGAACACTCTCAGACATTGGTGGGTTTATATGTTTTGTCTGTGTACTGATATTTTCCAGGCCACATAAGTAAGCGAGTAATTAAGTATGCCAGTAGGATAACTTGGAAGGCTTAATGTGAGAGTTAGTGACAGTGTGCTGCATTCTAAAACCCTTTTACGTCTGCCGATACTGTTCAAAGTTAATGTCAGCCAAATAGCATTTATTTGTTACTTGTAGCATGTAGAAATGTAAAAGTTTGTGTTATTTTCTGTTGGCGGAAGAAATGTCTCAGTTCGTATGCATTATTGAACTGAGTTAAAAGCAATGGATCGAAACTAGGTTTAATTTTTGTTTTACTGAATTATGTGTATTTCCATATTGCTTTTGAGCATAGGAGTAATTTGGCTACAGTGGGCATTTAGCGGTTGTATTTTGCTGTAGCTAAGAGCCGCAACATTGGCGTTCCGGGCGACCTTGAAGCACAAATCGATGCGCTGTTCGCTAAATCTCAGATGGTTCAGAAGCACACCAAGCTCTGGCTGTCATCGGCCAATCGTGGCCGAGTGGACACCATACATAGTCGGGACTATCGCAACATTGTCGAAGGACTTCAGGTTGCCGCATTTACTGTACTTGTATTCAGTGTTCACTCATGGCCGAGTCTGATAATAAACGTTTCTCTTCGTTTTTTTATTGCTCAATTAAATCTATTATAACTTCTGTATTATAGTGTTTAAAGAAAATTGTAGAATTTGATTGACTTGGGTTTGAAAAGCACATGACATTATTATTATAAGTCCTGCCACTGCTGTTTTGTACCATTTGTGGTAGTTTTTCTTGTATTTTACTATGTTATATAATGCGTAGCTTATTACTGTTATATTTTTAATTATTATTATTATTATTAATGTCATTTATAAGGTACGAATTTATGCATGCAATATGTTATATTCGCCATTACAGTTTATGTCATGAGAACCATTTTCAGTTGTTATTTGAATGTGACATGTGAAATTTTTGTAGATTATCTATTAAACTACAGAGGGCATTCATGAAGTTTTGCAACTTGATGCATTGCACTTAAAAATGTTTAGAAAATCTACACCAGTAAACACATATTTCCCCTGTACTCATGTGAGTTAACAGCGGATGTGACGCTGTTGTAATTAAAGAGGAACGTTTTGGGAGTGTAGCACAAACGGCATAAAATTAGACTCGGTGTTTTTTAGCAATTCTCTTCTCATCTACAGCCGGATTTACTAATGTGAAGCCCTGGGACATGTGTCTTTATGGGAGCCCTGACAAATAAGTCCCATGTGTTGTGGTTTATCTGGTGCTTTGTCCGGTTGGCAGGAGATCGTAGTGATGCTTGAAGAACAAATGAGTGCATTGGTTCAAGCAGAGATGTCCGTTTTGGTTGATATTCTCTACCATCCCGAGGTCTTGTTTCACTCCGGCTTGTCTGCTGATCACAGCGGCTTCAGCAGCGGTGGATTCATGACAAAGTATCTACACGTCTATTCACTATCTGCTCTGCATTTTATGTAAAAATATTATCATGTGTTTTAATTGACTGGCTGACTGACCAACCAAATAACTTATGCAGGTTTGGGTATTTTTGTCTTTTGTGTTCTGTGGTTTTCTGCTTTTTGCCCAGTGATTGCAGGTGGTAAGCTTTAAGCTTTTTAGTTCTAGCCTACTTTCTCATAAAATATACACAGAAAATATATCTCTGTTGTTTCTGTTGTACCTCATTGTCATAAATTTGTGCATACAGTAAGTGCTGAAAATTGAATGCCCAAACATTGTGTTTATACTGTTTAGTGTTTTAGCTACAATCTGTTAGCAGATTTCTGTTAAAATATTTAAAATATAGAACCATGTCACTCAGATGTTATTACCGTTATAACTAATTTGCTTCATTTCTGATTTATGTATTGTTTGTTCTAGTTATTACCGTTTATTTTTGATCTGATAGTACTGTGTTATGTAGGTGGATACATGTTGTGTTTTTTCAGCAGTACATGCTTTGCTTGTGATGGGGTTGTTTAGGTTGATTTTACACACCAAGGACATGATGGCCACAAACAGACAGCATGAGAAACTATGCATTACTGTTCTACAGACACTGAAGGAAATGGTTTCTGTGGATGTGGAATTTGGCCTTAAAGTACGTGTTGCTGCATGTTGTTTTAAATGTGCTCTCAGTGTTGTATAAGATGCATTTAGCTTTGTGGAATTTCTGTGAATGGATTGTATTCTTGTATTGAGAATAATTTGCTTACTAGAAGCCGTTTGACAACTAAACGACTGCTGCAGTCTATAGTTCACAAACCGAACTTCCGAAGCAAACAGATCAGCAGCAGCCATGATTTTAGCACTGCATCTAAGCTGCTTATACAGCTTTCTCAGAACAAGACTTCAGGTTGGCCAGGAGTTTGACTTGTGCTGTTTGCCACGTATCTATGATAGGTGGCAAATGATAGTTGACCATTATGCAAATGCTGAAAGCTTTATTTAGTTTATGTTAAAGTTTTCTATTCACACATCTGGTGCTCTGTGATGTCAAATATAGCTAGTTGGAAATGCATCTTTTTTCTTTTTTTGCTTTTTTCATCGTTGAAGCTATGCATGTAGGTAGAGTGTTGGGAGTTTGATACCCATGCTTTACTTCAGGGTTGCACTGAGGATCCCAGTGGCAAAGGAACGTTGCTTCATGGATAAAACTGAATTTTATGAAAATGAACTGCATTGATTGTATTCTGTGAAGGGTGAGGCATTGCGTCAGCGGCTGCTGCTGCGCTACTGTGGCAGCTGTTTTGAGTCCATGTCCAGTGAGTCGAGGAACAAGATGCTAGCACGCCAGGGCATCGTTCTAACTCCACTGGATTCTGATCGTGGCTCATTGCAGTTGAAACGAGCCGGCATGACTCTGCACGATGTCCAGGTCTGCTGCTAATTTTTTTCTTAGAATTCTGTTTTTTATTAAAACTGCCGTTACTGTTACATATGCACGGTCATAACGGTCAGTTCTTTAAATTTTACTCTCAGGATTGATTTTTTTGTGTTTTGTGTGTTCCATGTTGGGTTTTTTTGTAAAGGTTAAACTTCTGTTCTATTGTTATGTGTATGTGCAGTGTGTCTGGAAAGGTCGTCCCTGAAATGACCTATACTGTGTTGGGTGTCACATTAAACCCTACTCACTCACTCACTCACCTTGGATATATTTGTGTATGTATGTACGTTCTGTTGAGTTAGCAGGTTAGTGGAGTGGTTGACTTTGACAAAATTAGTCGATGTTAGTACTTGAATGGATGACAGTCAGAAGCTGGGTGAGTCATTAAAGTATGTAACCGGCCGACAAGATATACTCAGCCTGGTCATCCCTTTGTGTGTAAGTGCAATGAGCTCTTAACTATTTTTCCATCTTACAACACGTTGTTTTAGTGAGAAATTTGCTGATATAATCAGGCTGTATTGTGGTGTAGTGTCTGCTGGACAAAGAAGGCGCTACTGATCTTGTTGTTGATCTGATCATTGGAAATTTCTCGAACAGAATTTTTCGCGAAACAGTTGAACTCGGAATTGCACTACTTGATGGCGGAAACTGTGCCATACAGGTTTTTCATTTGTTTTCCTTTGACTGTGCAATGCATTGCATTTGTTATCTACAAATCTGGGATGTGGTGAAGGAACTTCTGGAAGTGAAATTTTATTACTGTAATGTCTATGCTTCAGTTGCTTCTCCTAAATGAGAAGGTCACATTCAACTCTGATACATATAGAATTACGTCTTGTATGGATTCATGAAACTTTGCTAATTTATACTCAGAATTTATCATGTTAATTTTAAGCAGTTGTTGTCTGTGCAGTGACTGTTAAGGATAACGTATGTGAGTTTTGATTATACAGAATATCATCACTATCAGATGAATGTTGGGAAATTTTATCATACTACATGCTCCAGACCTATCAGATTACATATTTCAGCAAGTATGCTACTTGCGCATTAGAGGTTAATTTAACAATATTTGCTATATAAATTTACATTTTACTTACTTACTTACTTACTTGTTGCTGTACACCAATTGATTTACCGCCAGCTTCAACTTTGTTGGCAGAAATCATTTTACCGGCGACTGACGAATGAGAAGCAGTCGGACACGTTTTTCCGCGTGTTCAACGATCGCATACAAGATGCCCAGCAGTCAATCAAAGCAAGCGTCGCTGCTAATGCCGACGAGTCGTTGGCCAATACAGAGAATATTGACAACAAGGACAGCGCTAAGGAAGAAGCAAAGCGCAAAGGTGCAGTTGCTGTGATTGTGAATTGCTTAGTATTTGTGTTTTTATGTACTCTGATGTTTTTCATTTGCCAAAATAAATGTGCTGCATATATTCGGAGAGAAAGTCTGTCATTCTTTTATGTTATTTGCCTGACCGGAAGAACGTTTGGCCTGTAAACAAAAACTGAATGTATATTTAGGCCAGCTAGCTACCAAGTATTTGTTTATGAAGGTCTTGCGTGTGACTTCTGTATTATATCTTTTATTTGTTTCTGTCATGTTGCTGTACATTTTCTTTGCTATTTCAATTTGTAGGTTTACTATAGTTGACATTTTATGTCTTAATTAATCGCAGTTTCTGGCTGTGGTCTAACAAGTATGGAGATTGAAGAGGGCAGATGTTATTTGCAGCAATGGCCAACTTCAAGGCAACCAACTTTATGCCGGAGCTTCGTGATGAGATAGAAGACGCCGGCTTCACAACGCAGAAGGCATTTGCCAACCTCCGACGTATTGTCTACATGGAGACGGGCGAGGGGCCGCCAGCCGTAGCTCTGCCATCAGCTGACGAAGTGTTCAGTGACAAGGCGAAGGACAAGGACAAGGCACTGTCCTCGGAGGTCATCATCATGCAGCCGATATTCAGATTCTTTCAGCTGCTGTGCGAGAACCACAATCTCGAACTGCAGGTGAGCAGCTTGTTGCGTGACTCATTAATGACGAGTGTTGTTTTGCTGCGGGCAAGTGCGAAGGCGTTTCTGCTGATTCCCGTAGCTGAAATCAACTGGCTTGTTCATCTTTTGCTCTGTTTAAAGCAACCTGAGTTATAGGCCCAGCTTGGTTCACTGATTTTTAGCCCAGCTTCAGCTTGGCCTGTTTCCATGACTACAGTTCTCCTTAGTTCATTGCTTTTTTTCTGCCCATCCCAGCTTAGTTTGCTTGACTGCGTCGAATTTCTGGGCCTGACCGCATGCCACTTCGAAGGTCCATAAAGGTTAAGCGGTAAACAGTTGTCTATAGCTCGTAATGGTAATCTATATCAGAGGTTTGTATCATTTTCTGCTATATGGGATCAACTGCCGCTTGACACAAATGAACGTGCCACCCAACACCAGTGAATGCACCCTGCCTTAAGCTCAGCCAGGCAGGCTAGGTACTCAATTTATCTACCCATGAGGGATGGAAGGCTGAGTTGTGGTGGGTGTTGGTTATGCATCGTTTGGATATCATTTACTGGTTTGCATACAGTCACGCATCCTAGTAATAACATATGTCTGTTCCAGTAGATTATATGACCCTTTGATATATGCCAGTCGTTTAAGCTTACAAATTTAGTATGCAAGAATGACTATTGACTACACCCGTTTAAGAAACAACGGCAACGCCACACTATTGTCCATATGTATCTCTAACAGGTTCAAAACTTTATTTACTGGTGCAGAAGTGATACCTACCAGCAGTTTTTTTTTTCACACAGGGATCCAAATGTGTGATGTGGTTGAGTGTAACAAATTTTTTCCGAACAATCATTATTGCTAAGTAATTAAGCCTTAGTCTTTCCACTTTTCCATATCTTTTCTGTGAAGAATTTTTTGGCATGTGTTTTATACTGTTAAATAGGAAATTGCCCAAAAATCTATTAAAATGCGTTCTGTGGCTGTGCTTTGCCTAGTGCTTGTGAGGGCGCCCAGCACTGTCAGAGCTCAGTAGGACAATGGATGACTTTACTTTTTGACTTAGGCTTTCGCTGAGCCTTTTCGCTGAGCGAAAGCTAAAGCTGAACGCTAAAGTCTGTACTAACTACTTAGACCAAAGTTCAACTAAACGATTAAAAATGGCGGAAAACCGGTAAACCTAACAGGAAATAAATCAACCAGTTACGCTTAGACTTGCTTATTTAATTGCACAAATGACGTAATTACGTAACGTCTTACATCATTATGTAGCCATTATGGCATTTATTTTTGGTACCAGACTGTTTTAATTTACTAAGCTATCCATGTTAGTCGTCATGTTTTCGCTCAGCGAAATCACTTCACTTTTTAACTTAAGTAGGTACTTAGACCAAAGTTTAGGCTCAGCAAAAGTCTCAGCGAAAGTCTTAAGTCAAAAAGTGAAGTCGCTCAATGAACGATAGAAGGGGAAGAGAGGGAGTGAAAAGGAAAAGCCAAAGAGAGTGGGGAGGAGAGGGAAGAGGAAAGAAAGTGAAATCACAAAATCCTGCATAATGTTAATGAATGATACTGATGCCAGTGCTGTTCAGCCAATAATGTATATTTTAGCCTTTTAAGTAATGTTATGTTTGATATTTCACAGAACTACTTGAGATCACAACAAATATCACAAACCCCTTTTACCAGTCGACGCACGGTGCGCTCTACGGATATTGTGGGCGGCTACAGTTTAGATATTGTTTTGAAATGTTAACTTAACATCTGTGGGAGGTATTAAAATTGACATTATGGTGTTCAGAACCAGCCAGAAATTAGATTAACTGTAAACACATGAGAGGTCGATATATTTGTTATTTGCATAATGTAGGTATTTTTGATGCATGTTTATGTGGCTTAACACTGTTGATTGCATGATTCAGGAATTGCATTCTGCATGGAAGAAATACTGTTGCAGCCCCCATTAGGTTTTCTTAGAGATTCCTTGCTCATATTGACTATCCCATGTAAACCAGAAAAGAGACCATGTTGTTTTTGAGTGACTTACTGTATAGTTTCACAGAATCTAGTTGTTTTGAAAGTCTAAAATGGTTGTAGCCGCCCAGGCATTTTGGCAGTTTGCATGCTAGTTAGCAGTTGTGCTTGAGTATGCTGTGCATTGGCTGACATGGGGTCATTCTGGCGCTGGGTACGGTTTAACCACATCATTGGCTCGTTCTGTTACTGGGTTAGTGGTTGATAATGGTAGCCTTTTATTTGTTTCTTTATGGTAATAGTTTAGTTTATGATATAGAATAATTCTAGATTAGTGTCAGTTAGATGTTACATAATGCACTTGCAAACGTGCACTGCATCGATGTTACCAGTAGTTGGTTTTTGGTTAAAAGGTCAGCTGTTTCAGTGGTAGAGTTGAATGAATATTGTTTTTCTTAAATTTCTAGCTAAAACGCTATTTTGATGTACGTTTCATTTGTGCTGATGTGTCTTACTTGTGCATTGCCGTCTTCATGCATGACAAATGCATGACAAAGTGTTGTGATTGTTTATCTTACTTTCTGATGAGTTTGCTTGCATCTCGTGTAATTATCAACTTTCTTTTCCCGCAACATGACATGATGTGGAATGCGTATGTATGTTCAGAATATTTCTAAGGATAATTTGTGAACGTTGTCTGCTGCTGATTATGCCGTCATATTATTTTGAAGTTCATATCGTCCTAGCAGTACATTTTCAAGTCGTGAGATCTGTCGGTAGGTACTGAGAAAGTGCAATGCGGATGACATGCTTTTGCATTAGCAGTATTGTATTATTGACTTTTTGCAGGAATAACCCAGTATTTAATAATTTATGCAAATTCAGTTCTGCTGAAAAGGAATTCATGCAAGTTAAATTAAATACCTGGTTCTTTAGTTCGCTTTTTTCGTGTCTGTAATACTGTATTTTACTGCCAACTGTGGGCTGGATGATTGGCGCAATTGCTTAATGTTCTTATTTATAGTCTTGTACTGCATTGATGTTACCAGTAGTTAGTTTTTGGTTATGACGTTTCTATGATTCACATGTGCTTCAAGTATTAGGTCTCTGTATCACCATATGTTTTGTATTAGCAGCCATTCCTATAATGACCATTCTGCAATGTGTATTTGAAGTTTGGCTGCTGTTTGGTGATATACGTACATACTAGAGGTGTCGAAGCATTAATTTTTTTAATGCATTAATTAACACATTATTAATGCACCCAAGCCCATTGAGAAGGAGAGTAGCGGGGTAGGTTACTCCAGGCCCTGCGACGTTTGTAGAATATAGAAAGTTAGAAACACATTTTTAAACGTATAATTTTTTACAGATCTATACATTAAATATTTAATTAATTATTTATTTACAGTAGTGATGGAACGGCAACTGCAGTTTAGTTGCTTAAATTCATTCTATTGTTAAATAACCACAGTATAACAGAATATTGGAACTTTTGCTTCATGGAATTTAGTAAATTTACATAAATTTATATATGTGCGTTAATTTTTTAACGTGTGTTAATTTTTTTAACAGTAATTTTTTTAACACATGCTAATTTATTAACGCATTAATTAATGCATTAATTTGACAGCTCTAGTACATCCACATATTTATAATGCAACAAGGATGTCGTGGGCAGGGACTAAAAAGCAGCAGCAAAGCAAAACGTTAGGCATTTTCGTTTGTATGTCGGCCTACATATCTGCTTCGTGTGGTTGTAGAATTTCTTGCGGACACAGAGTAACAAGGCGAACTACAACATCGTGGGTGAGACGCTGCAGTTCCTTGACTGCATCTGTGGCAGCACGACCGGTGGTCTCGGTCTGCTTGGACTCTACATCAACGAGTCAAACGCGTTTCTCGTTGACCAGACGCTGGCGTCATTGATAGAATATTGCCAAGGACCATGTCACGAGAATCAGGCATGATATACAACGTGTCCAAGATGAATTCGGGCCACTGCTATCTTTGTGATAACTTTGGCAGATAAATGTACCATCTTAAATAATTTTTTACCATTACATTCGTTTTATAGGTGAACTGGAGAACAAGATTTTAGATGGAATAAATCCGTCCACTTCGCCTTGATTCTGTTACTGCATTACTCTGTGAAATCTGAAAAAGTGGCCCTGATTTTTTTGCTGCTGAACATGCATTGTGATTCACTTCTTAGCCACGTAGTTTTGGTCTTGATATTTCAAGATTGAGTTTACCTGCTGACTTTTGTGTTATTTATAACAACTGGTGTGCCACTCGCTTCCCTGTGAGATTTGTTTTGTCTTCACAGCATGCTGACGTGCTGTGTAATAATTATAATAACCCTAGTTCTTATTGCAAGAATCGTGCAGCATCTGCTAAAGCAGAGGGGAAATACATTAGACCAGTGATTTTCAGCTGAGGTTTCGCGGAACCCCAGGGTTCTGCGAGCATCTGCCAAGGGTTCCGCAGCTGGCCAGTAAAAAATAACTTACCCAGCGAAGTCACGCCAGACGGTCGTAGAAATCAGCAAATTGCGCTTCTGCACGTCTATTTTTGCATAGATTACCGTGTTTAATCATTTTTGTTGTTAGTAATTTTGGCATATTTGCATTGTAGGTTTATATTATAATGTCGGCCTCTATGCACGGCATTACTCAACTCTGAGGATTAATGCATCATTGGAAATGAAAAAGAAAAAAGAACGTATTGATTAGGGTTTTGGCTACGAAATCGTTTGACCATTTACTTAGTTAATTCAATTTTTGTACACTCTGTTAAGAAAAATAAAAAAGGCGCATAGGCCCTATATGTCCGAGGGCGTACACGTGGTAAATTTTCTGGTTTGGTGGCTGGGGCTAAGCGGCCGTTGACGACCTCTTTGCCCGTCGTGTTTGGTTAAATACAGTAACTTATTGTTGCCTACTAATGGTTAAATGATATAGCTCTTCATGTAAAGCCCATCTCAAAGCTACGGAGTGGTCACATTTCATATTATAATTGCTCATTTCTGCCTGCTGTGTTGTTCCCATGGGGGCTTTGCCCTGATATAGAGAAATGAGTCTAGCTTCTACCTCGGGCACGTCGCTGGACGTATGGATCAATGCATGGGGTTCCGTGAGTGACCTTCAAGTTTGTTTAGGGTTCCGCTGCAGCAAAAAGGTTGAAAAACACTGCATTAGACCAAAGGTCAACATGAGTCATTGTTATCTTGACAAGACGGGCAAAGGCAAATGGTTATATGGTAAGGCAAATATGAATTCCACCAGATCAAGTAGGCTTGAAACCGAGATTTCATTGAATTTATCGAAATGGTGCTGTCGTGCTGTTTTGGGCACTTCACGTTTTGTGCATGATGGATGTAAATATTCAGCCATCTCCTTTCACTGCCACAGTGTGGCAAGTGGGGAATGATATTTAGCGGGTGAAAGGCTGGTAGAAAGCCATGGAGGTTACTGTTGTACAGAACGTGATAGCAAGTCATGAAAGCAACGGCCTGGACATAATCATCGCCCTGCTTCTGAGTGATATCAACCCACTTCGCAAGCAACGCATCGACCTCGTCTTACAGCTCAAGGTGGTTTGCACTTTCTGCGCACTCTGCTTGTCTTATCTGTTTCATTATTTCTTTGTCGTTCGAATGGGATTTGAACAATTGAGAATTGACTTCAGTTCATTTTGTTCAATTTTCTTCAAGAGCAGCAGATGTGCGACGCTTGGTTTTCGATTGCACCATAGCAGTATTTTACTTCTGCAGTTTGGCTTAGTTGATGGTGTCACTGGTCGGACCAACGAAGTTAATTAATGGTTAGTACTTGGATAGATTATTTTTAGCAGGAGGCTTAACCATCTTGGTATGTAACCAGCCACCCAGCTCAACTCAGCCAGGCCGTCCCTCTGTGAGTAGGTGCAATGAGTACCAGCAAAAGCTGGGATGTACACAGAGTGCCATATTCGTGGTTTTGCAGTATAAATTGGTGTTTGGCTGAGGGCTTAGGAAATGAAGATAGTGCCACCCTATGGGTCTCATGTCTTGGGAAGGACTTTACTGTACTCTAGTTTACTTCCTTACAGGTATATACATATTTGGTTCTGAGACATTTTTTGAGATGTACTGAGCTATGTCTGGGTTTTTTGGGAGAACTTTTGGGAATTCTTTTAGCAGCTATTTTTAAAGGCCACATGCACTTTTTTACCAAGTGAAAGGCATCAAAACTTGCCGACGTGTTTGCAGTCATTACGGTGTGACTAAGACTAATATGCTAATAGTGTTTACAGTCCGTTTCCATTCCGAACTGTTGTTGACAGAACAGTGCCTCGAAGCTTCTGCTGGCAATCATGGAGAGTCGACAGGACAGCGAGAATGCTGAGCGTATTCTGCTTAGCATTCAGAAGTTTCAGCTCCTGGTTCGTCTCATTTCACTTACACTTACTGTTTGTGTGTCGTGCCGAAACTCTAATTGTCTTTGATTATATGTGCAAAGGGGGAAAATAATTCCATAATCATTGTGAGCAGTGGAGCTGATCAAGGTCTCTCAGCAGTCAGCCTGCAGGCAGCTTTGATAGAAGATAGATAGAAGAACACTAAATGCGACTTGCCCACAGTTTTCACTGGAGCACTTGTTTGTAGAAACATATTCAGCAGAATGGAATGGAATTCCAGTTCACTGTAGAGATTGAATGAGAGATATCACACTTCAATAACAATACTTTGTTCTGTTTTTAACTAGCGATGTGTTATATGCACGGTGTTTTATAAAAAAAGACCCCTTTTATTTTTTTCATAATTCACTCAAATGTCGATCAATTTACACAGAGTTTGTACCAGTTGAAGCTGAAGAAATACCACTTCAAACTATTGCAACAAAATATGGCAGTTAATTAAATGTTCTTTGCTAGTCGTGATGCAATGCTGACGTCATAATGTGTCCCTGCCCTGATGGTAAAAAAATCTGCTTCGCTGATGACAAATTTTTGAAGTTTTACAGTTACAGCCACAAAAACGTGCAAAGCGATCATATTTATGTGTCTTTGGGGATAGTTGGACTTTTACATGTTCGAGCAAGACAGTGCACTAGCACACCAAGCTTGCAAAATGGTTGCGTTTTTGGATCGCAAGATGCCTGATTTCATGTCCCCATGTTGCTTAATGCTGACACGATAAACATTTTTCATTAGCGAACCAGATTAAGTTCACCTTCGAAGCAGGATAGCAACTGACAGCACCAGTTGGGACTATCAAGCTTGTATGTGTGACACATTATGACGTCAGCGTTGCGTCACGACTAGCAAAGAATATTTAATTAACTGCCATATTTTGTTGCAATATTTTGAATTAGTATTTCTTTAGATACAACTGGTACACATTTTGTGTAAATTGATCAACATTTGAGTGAACTATGAAAAAAAACAAAAAGGGGTCCTTTTTATGAAACACCATGTATAATTTAATAATTTTATGTTAGGCTCGTCACCTGTGTTGTTCTGTTTTTCGGATTTTGTTTAATGGAATTAGAGTTTTACTCAGTTGAAAAAGAAGTTTAAAATTGAATAGGTCCTGTACAGTATGGTATTCTGTGTATGGTATATATGGTTACTGCTGATGTAGGTGGATGAGGCAAAGAGAGCTTATCATGAAGTGGAAGCTCTGGAAGATGAGACTGCGGATGCTGGTACAGCAGCAGGTGATGCTGGACTCACAGACAGTGATTGTAACATGACGAACTGCCGGGAAGTTGGACATAACATTTACATTCTAGCACATCAGGTCTTTATTCCAAACAAATGAAAAAACATCTCAATTATATGTTGCAGCTTGTGGCTGGATTAGGAGCATAAAAATACTGGGCTATAAGTTAAAAAGTCTGCATTACAATTATGTAAACTTCGTGAAAAAATACAGTTACAAAATTTGTCATTCTGCGCTTTTATGTCTGCTTGTTTTTAGATATGTTTTGCATACATATATATCTTAAACAGAATAAAGTACTATTAGCAGTTGGCACAAATGTTTTGTTTTGGTTTTGCACATAGCTACTGGTTATTTTATGTTAGACAAGAAATAGCAAAATGTATGTCTGTAAATTTATATAGTGCATACTCAGAGAAATGTCTAATGCTTGTTGTGGATAGCTTGCACGTCACAACAAGGAGTTGTCGGACCAGCTGCGTCCAACGCAACCAGACGACATGCACGGCGAGCTGCACACCGACCCGGCGCTCGACTACTACTCGCAGCACACCGGACAGATCGAGGTCGTACGCAGCGACCGCACCATGGAACAGATTGTTTTTCCCATTCCGGAGATCTGCGAATACCTCACGCCGGAGACGATGCACCGCGTCTTTGTGACGGCCGAACGTGACGACCAGAACAGCAAAGTGACGGACTTTTTCCACCAGCACGAGAAACTGTTCACAGAGATGCTGTGGCAGAAGAAACTGAGAGGTTTTTGCTTTACTTTGTGATTTGCGTTTTTTGCCCAGATTGCTAATGATTGCAGTAGTGGCCAGGAAACACACAAAACCTCCACTGACGACTATAAATTTAATTCTGGCTGTATGTAGGAACTGCCACAATGTATTAAGAACCCTGGTCATGACTCTGCTTTGAGTCACCACCAAAATATATTTCCTGTTTCCTGACCATGCCTCATCTTTTCACCAATTTTATTATTATGATTCTCTCGTAATTTTTCAGGAATCCTGTGAACAAAAGGACACTTGATTTAAGGAGGAGCGTTGTAAACTTTATCACTGGGTTTGGGCAGAGTTTGTTTGCCAAGTGCATCTTTGTGCACATTCAGCTTAAAAATAACATAAAAGCAAAACAGAATGATGGCAGTAACTGTGTAACGGTACTAATTATAGTACTAATGTTTATTCTGATTTTTAATCCTCACTGGGTGGTTTGAACATGCACACTTCTCATTTCTGTACACGTCAGACCAGTAACAGTAGCAGCATTATTAGCAGTCAAACATTGTTGTTGTTGTTGTCTTGTTGTCGTTAGCAAAGTCGAAGCTGTTCTGGTTGAGTCGTCACATGTCATTTTGGAGCTGCGTCTCGTTCAACTTTGCAATTCTCATCAATCTTCTCGTTGCTTTCTTCTATCCGTTCGGCTCTAATACTTTTGGCACGTTTTGCATTAACAATGTTATTGGTTTAACTTTGTACTGCTGGTACAGTGAAACGTAATGGTACTATAAGGTGAAGCTTTGTTACTTGCTGAAACACTATTTATATGAGTCAGACTCGTGGACTAGAATTGCTTTACAATCTCGGAAGTGGCAGCTGATTGGTGACATTGAATCTATTGGTACATATTATTGACGTTGTATGAAGTGATGTTAGCAAGATTTCTCTGTCAAAAGCCAGACAAGGACCAGAACTTTTTTCGAGACAAAAAAACGGGAATTGTTGTTGTCAAGACTATTTGGTCTTTTTGAGGTGTTTTGAGATGAAAACCTTGGTCTCGGGGATTCCGGAATGGCAACTAATTTTTGTCCATATCTTTGCCAATTATTGACTGATTCAGAGATGCACCATTAGATGTGTGAGTTGCAGGCAAATGTCCTAGACCACCAAAAAATATCCAGGCGTATATACTGTGTGTGTGTTTGTGTGTTTTTCAGAGCTCGGTGGTCGTGTGTCTGGCATGGTGTGGACGACAATATTCATATCCCTGGCCATGATGATCACAATGCCACGCCGATCCACCGTAATGACATTCGTCATCTCAGCCATCATCAGGTGCATCTCTTCAGTCGGAGTTGAGCCAACTCTCATGCTGCTTGGCGTGCTTAATGTGAGCAGTCGGATTCTAGCATGTCTAGCATGTGTTTCTTCTGCATTATTTACTGTTTATTTAGTACATTTATACATATGTAGATGTATACAACATTTATAATGCTCAAAAATGTCTGTAAAATTGGCAGAATCAGGGATGTAGTTGTTATGAACACTGTGCTTTTTTGATCCGGTGATCTGTTTAATTTTGATGTTTCCTCGGTCATTTTTAATATTGTAATGATGTGTGAACCGTTAAAATAAGCTAGTTCGTGGATAAGCTAGTCAATTTAGAGCATTATTTCTGTTGGTTTTGCACAAAAGAAAAGCCGATGTCTTGTTAAATGTTACATTCCAGTATTTTTTTAAAGTTTGCTGGTCACTGCGGCGAAGTTGTCTATGTGTTTCATTACATACTGGCTGGCTGGTGTTATTCCAGGTGTTAAACAGTATCTTGCTGACAGTCAGCGTGATGGGTAATTTTGGGACGTTCACAAAGCGTTGGCATGACGTTCTCATTGACTTTGATTTCGTCTACCATGCTGGCTACGTCAGCGTTAGCATCCTGGGTCTCTGCGTTCACGAGTTTTTCTACAGTCTTTTGGTCAGTTTAGTAGCAATGTTTTCATATTGTTGCTTTTTTGTTTGTGCAGAGATGTATTTAGAGGGTTTTGCACCTGCCCTCCAATAGGCAGCATTGTCACATTCATGTCTGTTTGGAAGATAACAGGAAAGATTATTAGAACTGTTATTATGTTAATTACATATGCACGAGTTTTTTTGTTTTTTTTTGTATTTTGTGTTTTATGTTTCTGTGAAGGTTAAACTTACCATTCTATTATTGTGTTTGTGTGCATTCTGCCTGAAAAGGCCACCTTCAAAATGACTTATACTCTGTCGGGTGGGATGTTAAACACTACTCACATACTCACTCTTTTTTGTGATGTATTGTTAGGAAATTTTGCCTAAAATTTGTTGAATGCAAGCTTGAAATGCAGCTGAATTATTTGAATATTATTTTGAGAAATATGGCGTTTTTGCTATTTTTTGTAGGTAATTTAGATCCTGAATTATACTAACTCTTATATAGAATGACTGGAAATAATTTGCTTTTACTTTTGTGATGGAGCACTTACTCCGATATTTATATGGTGAAGGCGCCCTTATGTGTTAAATGGTAAAGTTGTAACTAGTGATTGCAATGCCGGGATTAAATGTTCAATAAAAATTGTGATAGCAGGATCCCGTTTTCTGGACAAGGCTTACAAATGGGTCGTTATTTTTGTATCCCTATTAGACTTATTTCAAGCATGTGCTAGTTTCCTATGGAGGGTATGTCCGAACTGTAGGGAGTGACTGCAACTGTCAAAATGCAAATTACAGTGCACTGCAAGGAGTATGGCTCTAGCACACATGGAATACTTTATTCATTCACGGCTTGAATTGTTATCTGTATCACTTAACGCTTGAAAAATAACAGTGTTAATGAGTTTTTGTAATCCCGAAATTTTGGGATTGGGATGCCATATGCCAGTATCCCAGGATTCAGGGTCCCAGGATTGAAATTATTAGTTGTAACTATCTGATTCTACACTGTAGCTTCTGGACATAATCTACCGCGAGGAGACACTGTTAAATGTGATCCGATCGGTCACAAAGAACGGTCGATCCATTCTGCTCACTGCAGTCCTTGGAGTGATCCTTGTCTATCTTTTCTCAATTGTTGGTTTTATCTTCTTCCGCGATGACTTCATGATTGAAGTTGATGCTCTTGATGCTGTTGGCATTAACAAAGGTTTCTAGCATGCATCTGCTATTTGTTTATTGGTGTAATTTTTATAACGTGGATGTAGAGTAGGAAGTGTGATGTTGAGCAAGATGTTGTTAATCACATTTAGTATTGTCATCGTAGATGTTTTTTTACAAGTACGTGCTAAATAAATTCACGTTTTATGTGCAAAAGCAGCTACTGCCTTAGCGCATTTTAGCCATCGCAATTCTGTCTGTCTGTCTGTCCGTCTCTCTGTCTGTCTCTGTCTGTACGGGTGGATCAGTCAAAAATGGTGCAAGCTAAGATAACCAAATATTCACCATTAGCTGCCTGGAAGAGTCTAGTTTTAGAATCCGTAAAGCTTTTCTATAAATTCGAAAGGGATCACCCGAGCAGGGGCGCTAAATGAGAGGGGGTGGGGAAAATTTGTGATTTTTAGCCAATAAGTCATCATATCTCAGAAATGGTGTGAGATAGGGCCTAGTTACTGTTAATCACTAATAGGAAGTCGTACACTGGCTCTTGATTGGCACGGAAATCAATGACCTGGGATAACCTTGAACGCCAAAATATTGGGTTTTATGGATTTTTTGGTGATTTCGGGTTGCGAGACACATTACAATAGCGAATTGCTCCAAAATCAATTGAGATAGACAAGAACAAGCTGCATATGAAATTTTCAGCATTGAACATAGATTTCGATGGTCCAAGTCTTGATTTTCTAGGTTCGAGGAAACCTGCGCACGAGGCCATCAAAGAGCGGTACTCCCGTAAAAGTCGTTATTTTACCATTGTTGGCCAGTCTTTCGTGAAAATGGTTGCAGATCACCGCGGGCGTTCTGCCTGTATAGTGACGAGCTTTTTAGTCGTGTCAACATCGATGACTTTGAAAGACCTTGAACTTCCAAAGTAAGGGTTTTTATTGATTTTTGCCTTTTTCAGCTGCAGCGCACAATTCAGGAATGAATTGCGATGAAATGGCTGAAGACAGACTGACAGTTTGCGAACAGGAACTGCTATAGGCTTTCGCATGTCTCGTGAGCTCAAATTTCTTGTTGTATTTGGCATATAGCAGGAAAGCGTCAGAATTGCTTTTGGAACTTACGTTATTTCATATGTCTGTATTGTCTTAGAGATTCTGCTGACATTTATTATAGGCACAGTAGGCGCGAGAAATTTTCCTAAAATTTGGTGCAGTTAAATGTCAAAAATATTCCAAACGTTCAACCGTTGCACAGTTCTGTATGATACTACATAAAAACCGGCCCAGCCCTGTATTCGTGCATTTTATGTATATTCATTAATAATAATTGGATGGTTTGTCTAAAACGCAGCTTGTCTCGAGAATACTTGGCCCTTTTTCTTTGTAGGCCAGACTTGCTGTGACTTAGAAGAACTTGCTTGGCATGAACTTCTTGAAATGGTCATAATACTGATGTTATAAATTCTTTTGGCCAAGTAAAAATTTTAAGCCAAGCAATGCTTTCGTTAATTGTCTTTTTAAATTATAATGAGTGGACGGATTGATTGTGCACATGCTGTGTTGGTTGTTTCTGACAGAGTTGGTGACAGCGGCTGCCGACAAGTTGAGTGCTCAGTTTGGACAATGCAGTTCTGTCAATGATTCTTGCCCAACTGATACGTCTGGTAACACTGCTGTGTTCAATGTGGTGCTGTTGTGAAACAACAAGCAGTGTGTTCAGAACAGTAGAGTTTTTGAGAAAAAAAATCAGAAGTGCAATGATTTTCATCGAGCAGATTCATATGATGCCACAGTCACATTATGACTTCTGGTTTGCTCTGATAGTATCATTTTGTCCATTTATGTGATATGTCCAGTGCACTCCACAAGAAAAGATAAAACTTCATGTAATATTGTTGTCAGTAGTTACGTAAAACTCCATTAATGATTTGAACAGATGAGCGTGACTTTTTTCACTTTAGCTGCCATTGTATAATATTGTGTTCACTGTGTATTATTTCTCAAAAAGTATAAAACTGAGCGATGAAAAAAATTGGCTGATAAAAACAGAAATAGCAATTCATACTGCAGTGTGCCATTGAAAACGTGGCGTAATCGCAGACACTGTATTTTATTGAATTATATCTGTAGCTTCTTCATCTTATCATCAACTCTTTTTGTGGATGCTGCACCTGTTAAAACCATGGGCGTCAGTCCATTAAGGAATGGGGGGGGACATGTCACACTTAAAAGTGACTTTGCTTCCCTCTCAAAAAGTGGAGGAATGGTGACTTGGAAAAATTGAGAGCTGCCCCTTTTAGCATCAGAAAAAGTTTTAAGAGCAACAGTACACTAAGATGCTCGTCTGGGGAGTGGGTCCAGACCTTATCCCCATCGCCGCCCCCCTTTCCCCCCCGTCAGTGTTGGCACGTATCAATGCTGCTGAAGCTGACTGGCATGCTACATGAATGATACTTGCAGTGGCTGCAGTAGACACTGATGGTGATGCCGATGAAGCTAATAAAGAGCGTCACTGTGACTCACTAATCATGTGCATCATCACAACACTCAATGAAGGTCTTCGTAATGGCGGCGGTATTGGAGACGTACTACGCAAACCAAGCAGCACGGTGCACTCATTTTAGCTAAATATTCAAGCTACAGAAATGTTCATTTCATTGCTTTTGCTTTTGTTATCATTTTTATGCGCGAAAGCAGCTACTGCTATCAGTGCGTCTTAGCCATTGCAATTCTGTCCGTCTGTCTGTCTGTCTGTCCGTCTGTCTGTCTGTCACACGGGTGGATCAGTCAGAAGCAGTGCAAGCTAGAATCATCAAATCTTCACCGTCGGCTGCCTGGAAGACTCTAGTTTCAGGAACCATAAAGCTTTTCCATAAATTCGAAAGGGGTCACCCTGAATGATGGCGCTAAATGAGAGGGGGTGGGCAAAATTTGCAATTTTTGGCCAATAAATCGTTGTCTCTCAGTAACAGTGCGAGATAGGGCCTAGGTTACTATTAATCACTAATAAGAAGTCATACACTAGCTCTCAATTGGCGCCGAATTCAGCGACCTTGAATGACTTTGAACGCCAAAATAGGGGGCTTTATGGATTTTTTTGGCGATTTCGGGCTGCGACACAAGTCCATCATTCACAAGGTGGTGCCACGCAACTGTCATTATGCGATCCAGATAGAGAATTTGGTATTTGTATATTAACTTAGCGTGAACACATCGATTTTCAGCTAAACTACTGAACAGGAACTGCTCTAGGCTTTCGCATGTCTCATGAGCATTAGCTCAAATTTCTTGTTAATTATAAGCTACCATACTTTATGTCTGAGCACAGTAAAGCAAATGAATGTACATATGAAATTTTTACTGTATGTAGTTAGTTAGTTAAGTTCGAATACTTATAGCCCCCACGGACTAAACAAAAAGTCACCATGCGCTGCAACATAACTAAACAGAAAGACCTTCGGTAATTGTCTTAAAATGTTTGAATGTGTTGTTTATCTACTGAAGTTCGTGTGTTTAGTATTTTTAGTTCTTTATTATTTTGTTTTAGCAGTGTTTACTAGTAGCTAGTCTTATTGTCTTATTATTGTCTTGTCTGCATTTCTTTGTAATGGATCGACTAAGTTTGACATGCTGCAGGAGAGGCTGTTCTTTGCACGAGTCATCTACGACCTGATCTTCTTCTTCATTGTCATAATCATCGTGCTGAACCTCATCTTTGGTGTCATTATCGACACGTTTGCAGACCTGCGCAGCGAGAAGCAGCACAAGGATGAAGTCCTGCGCAATTCCTGCTTCATCTGCGGTCTGTTCATTCCACAATGATGATCTCGGTTTATTTCTCTTTCTCTTGTAGTCTCTTGTGGTTGGCGGCATGGCGTAGTGGTAACACGTTGAGTCAAATCAACGAAGTTACTCTATGGCGGGCCCAGTTAGTACTTGGATGGGTGACCATCCACGGTATGAAGCCAAGCCATCTAGATCGACTCAGCCTTCTACCCTATGTGGGATGGTAAAATGAGTACTAGCGATGGTTACGACCATCAGTAGGGGAAGAGCATTATTAGTAGGATGAATGAATAAATAATTGAATGAATTTGTAGGTTTATTCAGAATCTTTGCTGGGTGATGGCATTGGTGGTAGTACAAGTAATAGCTAGAGATAGACCAGGACAGCCTGTGTATGTATGAAACTTTCAGCATTAAACGTAGTTTTCACTTGTTAAAATTTTGCCCCTCTCCCGCGTTCAAGGAATTCTCCGTATGGGGGCGTCAAACTTGGGTACCCTCTTCAAAATACTCACATGAACAGCTGAAGTCACAAAAGTCACACTCATCTGTTCAAATCATTAATGGAGTTTTATGTAACTATCAACAAGTACATTACATGAAGTTTTACTTTTCTTGTGGATTGCATTGGACATATCATGTCAATAGACAAAATGATACTATTCATTTCTTATCTTTGTTTTTCATGAACTCTACCGTTCTGAACTCACTGCTTGTTGATTCGCAGCAATAGAGAATCAAGCCTCATTAAACACAGCAGTGTTACCGGATGTATCCGTTGGGCAGGAATCATTGACAGAACTGCACTGTCCAAACTGAACGCTCAACTTGTCGGCAGCCGCTGTCAGCAACTCTGTCAAAAGCAACCAAACACGTCATGTGCCCAATCAAATAAACATTTTTCGTGTCCATTCATTGTAATTTATAAACACAATTAACAAAAGCATTGCTTACCTTAAAGTTTTTTCTGCGACAAGAGAAATTATGTCAGTATTATGGCCATTTCAAGAAGTTTATGCCAGTCAAGTTCTTCTGAGCCGCAGCAGTTTTGACCTACAAAGAAAAAGGGCCAAGTATTCTCAAGACAAGCTGTGTTTTAGACAAAACACCCAATTATCATCAGCAGCAGCAGCGATGTTATTCAGTAAAGTCGTAAAGTCTTGCGTGCTGGTTCAGGTCTTGATCGTTCGGCATTTGACAACAAGTCAGTGTCATTCGAAGAGCACTGCAAAGTGGAGCACAACATGTGGCACTATCTGTTCTTCATCATTCTCGTCAAGGTTAAAGATCCGACCGAGTTCACTGGGCCTGAGAGCTACGTCCACTCTATGATTCAGGTTGCTTTTAACACACCTTGGCGTTGTTTCTTTCTATTTTTTCATGTCTAACTCTACTGCAGCATTCCCTGAGGGTTTACTTTTAGAACCTTACCTAACCGATTGTAACTGTTTAGAGCAGGCCAGTTAAACAAAGAAATCCAAAATTACAAGTAATTGTACTAGGAACAGTTTTGTGGCATCAGCTTAACACTATATTTAACCTTGGCCCAGTAGTGTAACTTCAAATTTTGGGCCCCCTGCAAAAAATTCTTTAGGGCCACCCCGTCTCCTTCCTTTTCTATCCCTTCACGCTGCTTTCCTTTTTGCCTGCACCTCCTATCCTTTTCCCCTTTAATCCTTCTGTCCTTTTCTTTTCCCTTACAATTAGGCTCTCAGTGCACCTGGTAGGTATTGTGGGAGCGCTGTGAGCTACGCCGGCGGGGTCCGGGACAGAGCCCTGGCCGAAAACGCATTTCAGAGCATTTTGGCGCTCCAGAAATTGCATCTGGTGACATGAAATATCAGCTTTTTGCTGTGCAAAAAAATAAGAATCAATTTTTTGCCCCCTAGACCCGCCCCCCCGCATTGCAGGGTGTGCAGGGTCAGTAGTTACACCACTGCCTTGGCCATAACAGCACAGCAGCAGTTATGTAGTTTGTACTCATAGTCTGTATGGTTTGGTGGTAGAAGACAGTGGACTAGAACCTTGCTGATCTGGATTCGATTATCACTTTCACCTATGCAGTCAAATACAGTACCCTAACGGGTCATCTGAGCCTTAAATCCCTCCAGGATAGTTAAATCAAGTACCAACATGTCTGGCTGGGGTTAAGGCGAGCCACATTCACTGGGGGTCAAGTAACACTGTGTTATCCCATATGGCAGGTGACGCTTCATAGCTCTGAGACGGATTTCGTGTGAAGAGCTCTGTGCACCTAAAGTTTTAACCCTTTAGTGCCCATTCGTACAAGTTAGGTATCTGATAATTGTGTATTACGTTGTGGAAGTTGTTTAAGCAGAGAGTGGCGTTCACATTGCAGGAGAAGAACTTGGACTGGTTTCCACGAATGCAGGCGATGTCACTGTCAGACAGCGAGGGCGACAGCGAGCAGAACGAACTGCGTACTCTGCACACTCAGCTACAGAACACAAACCAGCTCATAGCCACGCTGTCTAGCCAACTCAATGAACTACGAGAACAGGTCTTTTCGTCCATCAACTACTGTAATTCATTAAATTCATCATTCATCATTCGTCATATCAAAAAGTCGTAACCTTCTGTTTACACATTTGTTGACATTTTGGCGCAAAATTGCTAACAAGAAAGCCTAGAATGTGCAACAGCGGTGCATGTTTGAAGGCGAACTGCGAACAAAAATAAGCTCACCCATCCCAGCAACTGACATTAGGTACGATGTATTTACATACGCTAGATGGTGCCACCGTCTCGCGTGGATGCTGCCGTTTGAGTGGCCAAATGTGAGTATTTTGAAGAGGGTACCCAACTTTGATGCCCCCATACAGAGAATTCCTTGAACGCAGGGGGGGCAAAATTTTAACAAGTGAAAACTACATTTAATGCTGAAAGTTTTATATGCAGGCTGTCCTGATCTATCTCTAGTGATTTCGACGCATTTCGCTCTTGAAATGTGTCGCAGCCCAAAATCGCCAAAAAATCCATTAAAAACCTATTTTAATGTTCATGGTCATACACAGTCATTGCTGTCGGTGGCAATTGAAAGCCTGTGTACGACTTCCTATTAATGATTAATAGTAATCTAGGCCCTATCTCACACTATTTCTGAGATACAGTGACTTATTGGCCAAAAATCACAAATTTTCCCTACCCTCCTCTCATTTAGCACCCTTGCTCGGGGTGACCCCTTTCAAATTTATGGAAAAGCTTTACGGTTCCTGAAACTAGAGTCTTCCAGTTAGCTGACTGTGAAGATTAGGTGATCCTAGCTTGCACTGTTTTTGACTGATCCACTTGTGTGACAGACAGACAGACAGACAGACAGACGGAATTGCAATGGCCAAGACACGCTACAGCAGTAGCTGCTGTCGCATGTAAATAACAGTCATAGTTTGATGATTTCTTGTAGTTTATTAGTTACTTTTTCAACATGAGCATGTTGGAATATTACTTCATTATTACTGTCATTGTCATGACTAAGTCTGAAGTATTGCCACAATTTTTTTCGGTTGGCTGTGTGTTTTGTAGCTTTTAGAAATTTTCACTCCAACAGCTTTCACGAAGATTTTGGGATGCTAAGCTTAAGGCATGATTAGGACAGAAAATTAAACCAGTTCAACTAAGGCGTTCATTTAAAGCATTTAATGGAAGGCGATGTTATACTGAGTAGCTACATATTTTTTAATCGCTTTTCATTTCTGGGCATAGTAACTAATGGAAAAGACTCGTTTCATGTTTATCATCCTCATATCACAACAACCAGTGATTTATTTAACAGGGAGGAGAGCAACCTGCCAGGGCGCCCATGGCAAACCTGGCCATGGCACTGAAATCTTGCATACTTTTGCTTGCTGAAACATCAAAATTTAAATCTATCAGTTTACAAAAAAGCTCGAACTGTAGCTGTTTTCTGTGTTAGATGACGGAGCAGAGGAAGCAGAAACAAAGAATCGGTTTTCTGCATTCGAAATCTTTGCCGGCTCAGAGACTTTCCCCGGAACTGGCGTCTTAAGACAGCTGTAGGCAGGCCCCTCATTCAGCTTTAAGAGCACTGCCACTTGAATGACTGCTGACTGCTGCTTTTCCATTGCATTGCAAGCAGTTTATGGTCAACACCATTGTGGTAACGTACATCTGCCAAAGTATAGCTTGTTGGTACGACTTCTTGCAGCTGTTGCATCGGACAATTCTGACGATATTCATTTGCAGTTGTTTCTCTGTCCACTTATCATTGAGATTGTTTTCTTTGTTTTATCATCATTTTTAATGTTAGTCGAGTAGCAATTGTTGATTTTTATTATGAACAATCAGTGAATTCTTATATAATATATTTGCATTTATCATAATTTGTTTCATGGCATCAATTTGTTTATAGATATTGCCATTTTTCTTATAGGCCTAGTGGTCACTGAATACCTTTTACTGGAATGGTTGTCTCTCATGTTAATACTGAAATATTTTATGAATGATGGATGACATTGCTGAATTAGGCCTGTAGACTGTCTGTAAATGCTTAGTTGTATATTAATAGCCCATTATGCTTGCTATAAAAAAATCCTACTCTGTGTGTTCCTATCTATCACACTCCGTTTATTTTCCCACTTTTAGGTCCGGCAAATACATGCATTGTTGCTTGGTAGCTGAACGCTAACGTGCCGAACTTGTAACCCGGAGGTTGCAGGTTCGAATCAGAGTTGGAGCACTGTCATGTAACGACCTTAGGCAAGTTGTTCACACACGTGCCTCTGTTCACCAAGCAGTACAAATTGGTACCGGCTTCACTGGCCCTCATCCCATATATAAGGCAGGGACGGGTTCACCTGTTTCAGGTGGTGAGTAATACTGTGTGATCCCATATGGCAGGCGAGGCGCCGGCTCGGAGCCATGGAAACAGAGATGAGCACCGCTCGCATCGGTCAGAGCTGTGGAGGGCCTGTTGACTATCAGCGATTTAACCTTAACCTTTTAAATCCATACATAATAGTTGAAAGATTGCACCAATAAGAATAGTGTCATCTGCGTGCGCTCATGTAGAATCGTGATGCGCTTATGCTTTTATGTGTATCGCATTCTATGTAGTTTATCCATTAATTACTAGCTAAGGTCCAGCAATAGATGTTGGCTGCAGAGTGAGGTACGGTTGCAGTTATTGTTGTACTGTTAATATTCATATCGTGTGCATTTAAACGGATGAAATCACGATGCACTTATCTATGCACTCCAGTCCTTGGTAGATGATGATAATTAATTCAATAGTCAGGTGGCAGCATACATAGAATGATGTAGCCAATGTTATTTTTACGCGCTGCTTTCAGTGCGTCTTAGCCATCGCAATTCCGTCTGTCTTATTGGGGGGTTTGGCACCGAATACAAACGTTCAGGGTTTAGCTTACTGGGGGGGGAGTTGGGCACCAACCGCCCAATAAACTACACCCTGAACGTTTGTATTCGGTGCCCAACCCCCCAGTAAGCTAAACCCTGAACGTTTGTCTGTCCGTCACACGAGTGGATCAGTCAAAAGCGGTGCAAGCTAGAATCACGAAATCTTTACCCTCGGCTGCCTGTAAGACTCTAGTTTCAGGAACCGTAAAGCTTTTCTATAAATTTGAAGGGGTCACCCCAAACGAGGGTGCTAAATGAGAGGGGGTAGGTAAAATTTGTGATTTTTGGCCAATAAGTCGCTGTATCTCAGTAACGGTGCGAGATAGGGCCTAGATTACTATTAATCACTAATAGGAAGTCATACACTGGCTCTCAATTGGCGCCGAATTCAATGACCTTGAACACCAAAATAAGGGGTTTGGCGATTTCGGGCTGCGACACAAGTCTGTATCATTCATAGGGTGTTACCAGTATGCGATCCAGATAAAGAATTTGGTATTTTTATATTAACTTAGCGTGAACACCCCAACTTTCAGCTAAACTACTGAACCGGAACTGCTATAGGCTTTCGCGCATCTCGTGAGCATTAGCTCAAATTTCTTGTTATCAGCTGTTGCATAGTTTTTGTCATGCTGTGCCATAGTGTACTGACGGCTTAAAACTGTGATACCTATTCTGTGCCGTTTCCACTTTTCTTTTTGCATAATCATTGATCACATGATTGCATTGTAGATTTCGTCACTTTCTAAAATTTTGTAAGAGTTTACGCTGCAATGTACTGACTATGTGACCTTGACCTCATTTCGACCGTTGTTCAACCATACATTCACCTGTTATGGCATGTTTTGTGCTATAATTTTATAACGCTCGGTGAACTGGTACCGTCGATACCGCATATTGTACCTGTGTCCATATACATACACTGCAATACAAAACTTAAGAGCTTGTGACCTTTGATCTGCTTTTTCTTGCACGCAGCACCGCACTAATTATAATCAGCTGTGACAAAATGAAGTAAGACACAATCAATGAGTGTTAATTCAGCTTTGTGGGCAGACTAGAATAAATGTTCACAGTCTCTGGAGATGTGGAAAACAGGTGAGCATCTCTTACATGGTAGAGATGTTGCAGGGATGCAAAATTGTTTCCTAGTGATGAGACTTTTCAAAATTGCGACTGACCACTCACAAAAACAGCCTAACAAACAAACAAACAAACTAGCCAACTACCAAGAACAAATTCGCTTACTGATTACCACCTTTAGCCAGGATATAGGACACCACACAAATGTATACAAGAAATCTGAGCTAATGCTCACGAGATGCGCGAAAGCCTATAGCAGTTCCTGTTCACAAACTGTCTGCCTATCTCCAGCCATTTTGTCGCAGTTCATTCTTGGAGTCTGCGCTGCAGCCGAAGATTGCAAAAATCAATAAAACCCCTTATTTTTGGAGTTCAGGGTTTTTCAAAGTAATCAATGGTGATACGACTGAAAAGCCGTCACTAGTGCTTGTTTTGATAGGTAGCATGCCCATGCCAATCTGCAACCGTTTTCGCAAAAGACTGGCCAACAACGGTAAAATAACGACTTTTATGGCGGTACCGCTCTTTGATGCCCTCATGTGCAGGTTTCCTTGAACCTAGAAAATCGAGACTTGAACCGTCGAAATCTACGTTCAATGCTGAAAATTTCGTATGCAGCTTGTCCGTGTCAATCTCAATTGCTTTCGGCACAATTCGCTCCTGAAGTGTGTGTCGCAACCCAAAATCGCCAAAAAATCCATTAAAACCCCTATTTTGGCGTTCAAGGTCATCCAAGGTCATTGAATTCGGTGCCAATCAAGAGCCAGTGTACGACTTCCTATTAGTGATTAATAGTAACCTAGGCCCTATCTCGCACCGTTACTGAGATACAGCAACTTATTGGCTAAAAATCACATTTTTCCTACAGCCTCTTATTTGGTGCCCTCGTTTGGGGAGACCCCCTTCAAATTTATAGAAAAGCTTTACAGTTTCTGAAACTACTTGCAGGCAGCCGACAGTGAAGATTTGGCGATTCTAGCTTGCACCGTTTTTGACTGATCCACTTGTGTGACAGACGGACAGACAGAACTGCGATGGCTAAGACGTGCTAAAGCAGTAGCTGCTTTTGTGCGTAAAAACTAGTTGGTCGGTCTCCGTATACAACAGCAATGCCTATTAACTGTCAATGCAATAACCTCATAATAAAAAAAGATGCTGAAAGGTTCAGCTGGCAAACAAAACAACAATAAACTAAAGCTAACAAACAGCCTTGGCTGAGGCGCATATTAATACATTTGGCCGGAGTACTCGCTGGATCTGCTCCATTCTAAAACAACATTTATAAACCATACAGATGGTGATCCCAATACAGGATGTCATGTTTACTCACTGTAATATCAGCACAAGTACACTGCACAATAACTACACATTTATCACGCCTAACAAAGACATTAACAGATTGCTGACAAGTATGGTTGTCAAACTCTCAAATATACAAATTGCAGTTTCGATCTAATTATCGTAGTCACATCAGCTGACTGTCAACTAGTACCGAAAGACAACAAGTAAACGTCCGCTAGTACGAAGCAGTACAACCTTATGTCAGTAACAGGGCTCCCAGGAGCAAGAAGTGAAATTTCAGGACCTAATGTTCACAACATTTCAGGACATTTTGTCGGTTTAACGAGGCTCAAGACACAGAAAATGCACATTTTTCTGTCCTCACAAATGTTATTCATTGAAGCAGATCAGTATTGGAGTCCTAAAAATGTTAATAGTGCACTGCTACACATAAAACAATAAAATGTCACAAGAGAAAACATTGCGTGACACTAAACGTCAGCAACATAAGCATAGTCATGACTTGTAAACCAGTGTACAAAATGAATGCAATGCCATAACGACAGCATAACAAAGGTCTATATAGGACATTCTGACCAAATGAGTAAAATTTCAGGACAACTGCTGATTTCAAGACAATTTCAGGACATCTGTGACATTTCAAGAATTTCAGGACAACTGGGAGCCCTGCAGTAATAATGTGAAATATAGACAGCCCTTGGTCGAGCACATACTCCAAAGGACACTCGATATGGACCAAAGCTCGATAAAATCTTAAGCTGAATCATTTTTTCCTTGGCCATACTATCACCTACAAAGAAATTTCCACCAAAATCCGTTCACAGCTTGCCATGATACACTGCAATGTACCGGGTGGGCCAAAAAATGAACCTGTTTGAACGATGATAACTTTGTGAAAGTTACCTGTAGAAAGGCATGTGATATGAGAATAGTTTCAGAATGCTGTAGAGAAAAAAAGCCGAACTTGCAGATCAAACAGGTGTAATTTTTTTGGCCCATCCTGTAAAACTGCGCCCTGGTTCTTACTGGCTAAGAATCACAAATAATGATCCACAATCCACAAAATAGACCAGATTACCAAGAAAATGTGAAAATGTTATCAGCTGGTCCCTGAGACATATTACCACATATCACAAAAAAATTCACCAGAACGTGTAATAAGTAAAACATAGAATGGCACGAAAATGCTTGGGTCTGTTGCCGTAGTGTCTTAACAGGCTGGATGCCCTGCTTGTTGCCCAAAGCAGAGCCAAATATTAATACAAACTTTCATAAGAATAATGTAATAGCAGCACAAGTACTCAATAACTACAAAGACCTGTCTCAAAAATATTATGTGGTACTTTCAAGGCTTATCACTCTATGGGAACACCAATATTTTATGCTATAAAATAGTCACTGTGGTCACGCATGTGATCCTTTGAAAGTAATGTTTGAACAGTATTTAAACACTCGATATTTTTGAACTAACAGAACATTTTAAGCATAATGCAGATACCGGAAGACCAACAGCACAATAACTCATGAGCCATAAATAAACACCAAACACATCAGTCATTACTTAACAAACTGACTTAGCCAACTACGCTAACTGTACGCACACTAAATTCACGCTAACCAGGAAACAAAAATAAACAAATGAAACCATTCAGACAACAAAAATGCTATAATTTAATACCACACTGCAAACTGATTAAATAATACTATTCAAACACTTAGATACTATTTGAATACTGGTATTCAACTTAGTTTTGTGCTTGATATACATTATTTGGAGCATTTAAACGATGCTGAAATGATTAAGTATGCAACAGCACAGTTCATAAAATTTATATTTTACTGTTAGCACAAATGCTACCAAAAACAAATAATTCACTTTCACCCATGTCATGAAATTAGCTAGGATTAAGGAAAGTTTACAATTTTACACCTAGCAAAACTAACAGTTTCAGAGATCACACGCTTTCAGCAAGATGTCTGTTTTATTTCACAGTGTTAAACTGTGACATCATGTAGACACAAATTCTGGCTTGCCGCAAAATTCGGATTTATCATGCTGCCATCCAGCAACTAATTCTAAATTATGTTTGTTAAACTGTAAAAAGGCATGGCAGCAGTGAAAAATTGGGCAAACAGGGCAAGGGGTCATCAGATTTTGACTCCCAAACTTGTTCTTGCTCTTCAGAAACTGAAGCAGCAGTGATGAAAAATTTCATCAAAAACAATTCATAACTGTTTTCAGTAATTGCAAAGCAGACAGAAAATGGTAAAATACCTCAGTGGTTTGGCAGAGTGAATGAGCGAGTGCGTAGGGTTTAATTTCCCGCCCGACACAGTATGGGTCATTTTGAAAAGGGCCTTTCCAGGCAGAATGCACACAAACACAATAATACAACAAAGGTTAACCTTTACAGTAAAGAAACAAAAAGTTTAACTTTTACAGAGACACAAAACACAAAAAAACGAGCTAAACTGAAAATTGTAAGAACTGCATTATACGCATGCATATGTAATTAACATAATGGTAGTTCTATAATCTTCCGTTATCCTCCAGGCAGACATTAAAGGACCATGGCCACGGTCAAACTCACTCGCACAATTTCTGTAGATTTAAATTAGACATTTAACCTCGCATATATAATATGTCGATTTGAGCTTCATAAATAAATGAAATTAATGTGTGATTTCAAACGAAATGCGGCACTACATTACGTTATGTGAAATATTCTAATCTATCAGTGCCCGCCGTGACGTCATATAGATCATATATGATCATATCATAGCCCATATAGATCATGAATATTAATGGCCTAGCCGACGACGTCATTGTTCTAGGCTAGGTCATTAATATTCATGACGTCTATAGGCTAAACTCATGACGTCACCGCGGGTCATCATGGCAGCGCATTTTCTACGTCGTTTTCGTAGATCGTCGACTTCAAGGGTAAATTTTTCCATGTTGACAAAACGCTGGGCGCCAATATTACTGTCAAAGTTATCAGAAAATTCTGCACTTTCAGGAAAATGGATAAAATGTATATGTTAATTTTGGTGATCACGGACCTTTAATTTCAGAACGCTGTCTATTGGAGGACAGGGGAAAGGTTTGGCAAAAATAATAAGCATGTGAAACATACAATGATGAAGCACTGATTATTTAGACACTGTTAGTATTGGTCACAGAATTGGTCTTTTTGGTCACATACATGAGATCACATTATCTTAACCGAATCACAAGAGCACAGTAATGATTACATATTACCTGCTAACTAATATTACACATAACCAACAGCTGAGTACTGCAGTGTCTGCAAGAGTATTACATACATCTAATGCATGGGAAATTTCAGCAGAACAATAATAAATTATCCAGTAACTAGCACGATGAAACTGATGCATTAGACAATTACCAAACAAAGCATTATCATTGCTTCAGAATATTGAGGAATGACTTTCCTAGAACACAAACTGTACAATTACGACATATAACATCAGTATAAATAACAGGCAAGTATTCAGGTTAACAATGCTATAACCAAAATTCCTAGCGAAAATGCATGAACATACTTACACATAAGGCCTACCAATATACAATGCTCACCAAGATCGCAAATTCAACAGCTCGAGTAGAACTCTGAAAATGTTTAGTGCAACCTCATCCCATGTATGATTACAGCAGGGAGGCACACATTTTTTTTCAACTGAGGCCCACATAAATGGTGCATTAAACAATGAATTACTGGTTGATTGATGTTCATTGATACTGTAATGTAATTATAAATTAGATGAAAAAATGGTAACAATCAGCTTCAGCCAGTGGTTTAAAATGGAAGGTTGCTCTAGAATAAAGCATCAAAGGTGCAAAGAATGAGATGCAATGTGTAACAATAGTCTCCGGGTGGTAACGGTGACAGTATCCTCTTCTCAGCCCGGGTGGGGAGTCTAGAGAGTGTCACGAGCTCCTCAAAACTCTCTGGAGCAGATAGCCCCAGTCAAACCGCATTTGGCACAAAGTAGTTTGTCGCAGAACACTGCCGATAGAAGGACAGCCAACATTTTCACGAATAATCGAATATGTCACTAATGAGTACGATTCCATAAAATCTACTAAACCAACTGTTAAACTCAACATCAGGTACTAAAAATAAATCCCTGCCTATGGCACAGAACTCTACTGGAACCTACTACTCACTATGCCCGACATGCAGCCAAATGGGACACACCCAACATTGGGAATGGTGTCGGCTGATTCTAGCAGCGAATGAAATACTAGGCAGGGCTCAGCGCCTAGCTCTCTCACTTTAACCAATGACCAAGACCCTATTGCAGTCAGTGATGAATGGCTATGGCTGCACAGTCATCGAAAAGATGAAAAGCGTTTGGATACTGTGCTCAGTGTTGATTGTCAACTGATGCAAAACTCATTAATGGTTCTAGTTATTACCATTTGTTTCAACTGTATGTAACTGCGAGCTACAATAACAACAGACAGACTTTTTCTCCTCGTATTTATAACGATTGAGTAAAGTTCTGTTCTGAGTACAACTGCGCTAAATCCGTAATCTCATTCTGCACAGGAAGGCCAACATAAACAACTTTATCATCTCACACAGACACTTTTGCAATTGTCACAGACTTGGATTTCTACGAACCTGGTGCCACCTGAAACCCAACCACAGTTGCAAAGCACTGACAACTCATTAACCATTATAAAATCACAAACGCATCACACAGAAAACCTCCTATGCATAACAAAGGCAATAACAACAGCATGTATACTGGCACAGAATCAGGCCTCCCACTCTATAAAATGTTTTCAGGACAGCAAAAACCATCAAAATTAGGAGACTTATCAGGGCTTTTTCCAATTAGTTGATCCAGTAAGTACTACAAAAGTGGAAATTTGCAAGCAAATGCAACAAGAAACAGTTCTGCTATTCAAACATGTTCTAAATGACAATCGAGTTTCCTTTTTATCCAGTTTGTCTCGACATGAACCGACATCAATGCACATTTAGTTCCAGCATAGTCATCATTTTCTCAGTTCTCACCTAGTTTTTTTCAATTAATCAAAAGATTCTCAGCACAAATCTGCTTTCTGTCAGAACGCACTGAAAAAACAAGCTTCAAACTGCTGGAATTTCAGAGCCAATGGGAGACCTGGAAAACCCATGCAATGGACAACAGTCAGCATACAGGTGGGACTGTAAGAGAGCTCTATATTTCCAGTATCTCGTGGTCTGAGATGGTAAATCTGTTTGGGGGCAGGTACCGCAGCCGTCGCTCGTAGTCTCGGGCTTTGTTGTAGAGCAGCACTCCCAGCACTACGATGATGCTGCCCAGTGTCCCGAGCAGAGTCACCGGGTTGTGAAAAAGCGGGATTGACAACCACATTGCCAGAGCACACTTGACTGTGTTACATACACTGCACATACAAACAATGGGCGACTTCACTTTTTGACTTAGACTTTTGCTGAGCTAAAGCTAAAGCTGAACATTAAAGTCTGTACTTAGACCAAAGTTCAACTAAACTAACTAAATAAATCAACCAGTTACGCTTGGACTATTTAATTGTGCCACGCATGCAACGTCTTACGTCACTGTGTAGTGATTACGGCATTTATTTTTGGTACCAGACTGCTTTAATTTACTAGACTATCTGTACGTATAGGACCGTAAATAGTCGTCATGTTTTCTCTCACCTAAAGTCAAAAGTTGAAGTGGATTCCAGCTCAGCAAAAGTTTAGCCCTAAAAGCTAAAGCTATCTCTTCCATGCAAATTGAACCGACTTTAGCCAGAGTGGCGTTTTTCAACAGCTAACAGGGCATGTCTGTTCTGCCAGACTCTGCCCCTATTGCCTTATTTGGACGCTCATTATTCAACTAGGTCAACCACTAATGCGATCTGCCTACCGAGATAAACTGTGGTCTAGTCATTCTATGGTAGTCTCGTGACTCTGTGGTGGGCGCATCTGTTGTTGTTTTGTTTTTTTATCATTGAACTAGGCCTAAATATTATACAATAATTATATATAATATTTAGTTCAATGGTTTTTATCATCTGTAACGTTGAACTGGATTAAAATATTCAATTATTTCTATGCATAAGACTACGTTCGTTTTATATCGTTTGGCATGAATATGTAAATGAACATGACGTAATCGGTGAACAGCCCCGCCCTGTTAGCTGTTGAAAAATGCAGCTCAGGTTAGTTCGGCTAAACTTTGGTCTAAGTGGGTACTTTTTGACACAAGACTTTCGCTGAGCCTAAACTTCGATCTAATTACGTACTTAAGTCAAAAAGTGAAGTCGCCCAATGTACATACATATATAGCCAGACAGACAGACAAACAGAATGCAAGAACACACTCGACTGTGTTACAAACACTGCACAAACAGACAAACATGTTGCAGACAACACAGCAGATTATGGTGAAAGACAGTACTCATATAAATGGTAAATTAGTTCTATCTATCTCTCTTACAATATTGGGGTCACAATCTTGACCTTTCTGGGTCACATGACATCATTAGTGATATGACAAACTGAATTCACAATAACGTCGTTTCCAACCGATTGTCAATTTAAACCAACCATTATGATGGAAAATCACTAAAAACAATATTTGTTATAATTAGCTTACCACAAATAACTATGAAGTGATGTAATGTACAGCTACATGGTGAATTACAGCATCCAGGGGTCAATTTTTGCTCTGACACAACAAGCAAGTCCACTCCTGTCAGATATCTTCTACATAATACCTGTGAGTAAGCGGTGATAAAAACTGCATCAGTATGAATGCCATCATGGTCTGACAATGATAGAGCAGGCCGTTGATGAACATGAGCACGGCCGTGGTCGATGATATCTGGGCAGCTTGCTGTTCATCAAGCAGGAACAGGCTTGCCGGCAAATGGAACAGAAATGCAGCGGAGCACGTGTAGAACTGAAATTCTGCAGGACTACACAGCACATCACCACACAGGCACCCATTGTCTTAATTACAATGCTCCATTATATCAGTATTTCACATGTTTCTCTTCGCTTCGAGATGCCAGCTGACACGTTTTACTTATCATTCAACTAGCACACCGAACACATTAAAAGTTATTTAATAATACGAATTACGGTACGAGATATTACGACACCACCGGTATGGTGCTCATTGTTACGGCAGTAAGACGATTTGCACTAGGACAATAGGACGTTACGATGTGTGCCTTAGAATGCCAGTGTCGTACTAATGTCCTAGCACCAAATTGTCCCAGTGCTGTAATGGTCCCTGCCATATCAGTGGCGTCATACCGGCTGTGCTGAAACGGCGGCACCGTAATGTCCTGCTCTGTACAATTGCCTTCTCACTTACTTACTTAACTGTACTCTCTGAATACCTGTCACCTTTACATTTCTGCATTAGCAAGCTACTGCACCGAATTTGTGATGAGTTAGGTTGCAACACTCACTATCCTCTCATGACCTTGTGGTCTACTTCTTTATTATTTGTTTCACATTAGCAAAAGTATTAGGCAGCACTTATTATTGCAGTACGATTGGTGCTTATTCTGTATCAACGTCTCAAGATATTGCACAATATTTACACAAACACTACAAAAATTATTCAACCTTCTAATGGCAACTTGCGAAAATGCCAATCTGGTACTGATGTGAGGTACATTTCACCTTTTTTGGATACTCATACTCGGTGAGGATGCGAATGTGGGATTCCACTGCATTAACCATTGAGCCATCGACAAATATAAATAACTGACAGCACAAAGTGCAAAAATTCCACGGTAAATTGTACAACAATAGCAAAGAACAGCAAACTAACAGTCAGTACTATATGAAACAGAAATCTCTTGCAATACAGACAGTCACTTTGCTAGCAAAATGCCAAATTAGATCAGTGAAAAAATGAAAACACAACAAAGCAAAAAATAACATTAACACAGCACAGACCTAGCTCGGTGTTGTTCACTGCCACCAAGAGAAATTTTCGATAACACAAACTGTAAACTACAACCAAACATGCATTTAATCATGTACTGTGTTAATTCATACATTTTTGCAAGCTAAGCTGGTGTTGCATGCTATGCATCATTTAAGCAAAGTAAATGCTTAGAAATCAATCTAACAACACTTTAACTGGGTGGATGCTCTTCCTGTCAAATCAACAGCATCAAAGCAGCAAAAATTCAGTATTCCAGAAATATGCTACAATAGGTACTCCAAGGCTTGGTAAAAATCATCTTAACCCATTACAGCAAGAGAGCAATACAAACAAGAAACTATCCTGAGTGTTCTAACTCATTATCATAGTGACAAACTCAGTACACATCATGTCAGGCTCCCGCAACTCACACGAATTGAAGACAGTTATTATATTTTCATTCAAGCAGAAACATTAGCAGCAGAAACATCCAAACAATTCATCGTTAATCCAGTCAAGGCATCCGTTCAGCTACGCAGCCAGTCACCATCTACCTGGCCAAGTGTATCCAAGCTACCGTTGGTGTTGTTGTAATTGCCCAACAACTCCTCTTTTCTCGTCATGCATCGTCACGGTTGAGGAAGTGACGCTTGACGATGCTGGAGACGATGCGAAAAGAGTGAGGGAGGGGGATACAGAGTCGTTTGCAGCCGTTGCAGACGGACTGTCGTCGGGTACAGACGTCGACGTGCCATGCCAAGGCATGCCGTTCTTTCGACGGCAGCCGAACTGGCCGGCTGTTGGTTCTACCACAAAAAGGCAACTCCACCAGAACCCAGCTACCGTCAATACCATCACGTGACCCCCCACCAGCCATCAGGACAGCCCAGGTTTCTGAATTCTGACAGTCAGCTGAATCTGTCAGCACTGTCCTTTAACCTTCTGACCAAAAACAGAGTCAGTTCATCTATCTTCGGAAATACACTAAGTGATAAGTTGGTGAAATCTATAAATGCACATCTTATGTATTGAGGAAATGTCACCAGATGGACAGATAAACAGACAAGACAGAAAGCACTGCCAAATGTGTCTCAGTCACAAAAGTGATACAGAAAGGCGAATAACAGTACGTAAAGTCAGTGACATACCACTCTGCAATGTTTGTGCCGATGGCAGCAGCAAAGCCGACCATCGTGAAGCTCAACTCGTACGCAGTGCACAGCACGAGGCCGAGCATGATAGGAATGAGAGACAACTGTACAAAGAAACCGTTCTTCTCATTGAGAACGATGTACGATATCAAGGCAGTGAACAGAGGCGCCGAACTCTTGATTGTTTCAACAAATGAAACGGCAACGTACTTGAACGATACAAGACCAAGCAGGATAACGAAAAACCTGCAGCAAAATTCACAGCACAGACGATCAGCCATAGAGATGTAAAAATATCTACAACATTCAGCTGCTCGTTTCCTTGTAATAATGATGAGTAACTGTCTAACATACTGTATCAATAATCTTGTAAAGTTATAATTAACACACTCTACCATTACAATGACTTAAGAGAACCAAAATCTTTTCCAGTATCTACACTGAAAATGCAACGTTGTAAAACCAGCTTTTGACACTTGACTTATTGCCACTTATACTCCTGGGGCCTAATTCACAAACAATGTCGTAAGACGTCATATAATTGCCATAACTCAACAGTTAAGATGTCATAAGATTATCTTACAACAGGTTGTAAATGAATTCACAGAATTTATTTTCAATAATCGTAACTTTTTTCACGAAGGTGTATTGTTGTCATGGTAACTACGGTCATCTGCATATGATAAGCAGTTTCGTATCTATGGCAATCAATCACTGATCAGTCAGTAAGTAAAAGTGGTAGTTCAAAGTTAAGTTTGCGATGCTAAATTCAGAAATTTTAATATTCTGACTACACTATTCCGAGTACATGGCATTAATATGCTTTTTATTTAATTCTATTTTTTATTTATTACATTTTTAAGATATAATTTTTAAAAATTTTTATTCTTTATTAATATCTGCTAGCGGAATTTATAGGTCCAAGCATCTTTAGAGACAGTGTTGAAAGCTGTGAACGAGTGGGAGAGAGGAGTATATTTGAAGCATTTTTGGGCATGGCATGCTTTGCAGCACTGCATGGACTGCACATGGTAGCGAATAGTATAAGTAGTGACAAATGCATTTCTATAATACGCATTAGCTATTTACCTACTAAAGTAAATAGTTCTATAGTGACTACAACGATAAACAGCCTTCACTAATCACCGACGAACAGCGGTGGATTATGCAGTTTTATTTTGGTATTGTAGTACTATCGAGTATCATGATACCCGAGTCGTTATCATTGATTTCATTTATCGCACTGCACAGCAATATGCTGTACGGTATTATTTTTTATTCTATGTCTATTGTCAAGATATATGTTTACGTGGCTATGGCGTAGCAACGGTCCATCGCCAGTGCGAAGTGCTGTTTAAATCCATTACTTAATTTATCCAACACAAAGACCTCACAAAACAGATATAGTACAATTCTAACATTACTAGGTTACAAGTATAATTGAATTGGAAGTCTTATAGATCAATATGAAGAAGTTTTTCTTGTTGGATAGGATTGGTATCGAATCACTTCAATTGTCATAAGACATCTAAAAAGTGATCATAAGATTTTTGTCATAAAATTGTCCTAAGACGTTTTGTGAATTTGGCCCCTGATTTTTGTACAGTTAAGAAATGTACCAATGTCCATAATTTAAAGCAGAAAATATTATTATGAACTAAATATTGCTAAACACTATAAGAGTAACTTACCTCATTAAGCCGACCAACGTCATGCTTTTGAAAAAGCCCGCAGATCGATTGAACAAATCTTTCTGTGCAGCATAAATGATATGTGGATGGCTAGCAGCACTGTGCGGCGTTAATGGGTCACACGACCAGTACATGTTCACCAAACCCAGGATCGAGCCACACAGAAAATGTATACTAGCTGAAATGTTAAAACAACACAGCACAATAACAATGCTGAACGATTACAAACTTACGATACAGTCGGAATTTTGTAAGTTTTGACTACACAGTCTGTGCACTATGGTACATTGTCATTTTTCAATTTTACTCAAGCTTGTGAAAGATAACAAAAATCAGTAATTGCACTCTGCAGTCTTCGTGGTCATTCTGACTGACTAGAAAAATGAATCGATTATTTTTTGGAGATTACTCGATTTAGCAATTTAATCAGTGCCAGCCCTAGACTAATTTGGCAACAAACTACATCTAGAATAACAATATAACATACAAAAACACTGTTAAGATATGACTGCCATAGCCAGCATAATGGGGATAATCTCCATGACTAACAAAATGTTCTAAGTCTTTCCAGCCAAGCAACAGCAGAAAAAATAATGCGAATACCTACAAAAGATTATTATTTCTGCATCGAGCATATCGACGACGTATTTGTTGAGAAATATGGCACCAAAGCTGAAGATATACCACAGAACCAGAGCTAGCAATGCTCGGACACCAACGAGTGAAAGAGCTTCCATTGTCTTCTCCAGAACCGGAGTACTGGCAGATGACGGATTTGACGATGTGGAGCCATTGCACTCATGGGTGCTTAGCAGCATTTGCTTGCAGCCACCATCCGCTCCCATTACTACTTCATCCGATTTGCCGCTGGATGAATCAGTCATCATGAGAGACACATAGTATCGTCTTTCCTCTAGCTCTTTCTTGCATTTGTTTTCCTAAGCAAATAAACAATAAGCAATTTTACACAACTGCTGCAGACTAAAATACTACAGTATAGTGATGACTCAATATATCAAAAATATCGATATATCGTTTTCGATATCGATATATCGTATCGTATCGCCAAAAAATATAGAATTTTTCGATATATCGCGATACTTTTTAAATATCGCGATATTTTTTGTATATCACAATATTTTACGCCTAACGTTTATATTTTTTTCAATATCTGTAGCCTAATGTCAGGAATTTCGTAAAGTTTACAGCGGAACATCGAATCATAATTAATTGCTGACAATTGTTCAGTACACTGCAGTGTCTCTAGAGTCCACGACGTAGGCTATTGTTAATGTTTACAACTATAATCGTCAGTTTTTGAGTTTTGACATGCTACAGCTATGTTGTAGAGCATCTGTGGCACGGGTTGTCGACGTTGTTGTGTGTCTGTCCATCTGTGGGTCACGGATATATGTGGCTAAACAGTGCGAGATAGGTTGCTATTGATCACTAACATGAAATCGCATTTATAAGCCTTTCAGATGAGATAAAAATCATCGACATTGAATGATTTAGAAGGTCAGTACTGCAACTGTAAGCCTAACTGTATAAGCTGTATCGCATCTTCCCTAGTTACAGCTTGGCTTCTTGTTAGTTGCTGCATTACCAAAATAATGACAATATGCAAAAAAGCGACAATTCAAACAAAGCAAATTAGCGATATAATGTCGTAATTCAACAAAATTTACTACAGTTTTTGGTTAATTATGTTTACTGACACATTTTACATGATTTTAGTACTACGTAAAGCATATTACCTTGCTCACTGTTCACGTTGCGATCCTTTGCTTGTATAAGATTTACTTACTTATTATTTTTTAAAATATCGATACCGCGATATTTTCAAAATATCGTATTGATATCATATCGAAATTGAAATCCTGATATCGAATCATCACTACTACAGTAACATTAAACTAATCACTCATATAAGTTTTAGCTATTACAATGCATAAAAAGTTGAGAAAACTTCATATCATGCAAAACCTGCAGCACCGAAAACAGCATTTGTGTTGTTTATAAGTAAGTATTGCAAATGCTGAAAAAACAAGCTCGTCTGTGTGCTTAAATGAGATAGGTTGAAAGTCAAACTACCAGCAAATAAGGACACCTAAACCTACTAACTTCACTGCAAATAGTCCAACAACAACAGCAATTAACATTCAATCATCTTGTCTCTTCCAACATACAACAGCAAGAAAAGCAGTCAACTGGTGAGAGGAACAACATGACATCAGGTGAACTACTTCGGATTATATTAAACAACAAATGGTTAAATAAAGTTTGATGAATCCAATTTTAAGATAGTTGTGCATCTTTTACATGCAGTATGCAGCCAAGAGTGTAGTTAATAAAAGCAACTATAATGTAATTCAAGTTCAACTACAAAGATGGTACTGATAAATAACAGACAATACTGGTTTCATTTTCATTATTTTGTCATTTTCATTTTGTTATTTAAAACTTCTTTAGTTCTTATAAAACTAATGACCTTGTTACACTTAACCCAGCACCTAACATTTGGAAATTCTTTAACCAAAAGTACCTAAGCATTCACCTAGAACAACAAGCAGCACCAATCTACTTATATCAATACACTGTTAAAGCTTAAATGCATATACATTTAAAGCAATTAAAACAAAACTTGCACAAGATAAGAATGCAAATACTATAGCAACCATTTGTACCTCAAAGAAAAACTTTTTTGAAACATAAGGTACGATAAATGTATAATGAAACTGATCAAACAGAGAATACAGAAACATCTGCAAAAGCATAAGCAAGTAAAACCAAATTACAAGTTCACCATAATCAGTGACAGCTGACTGAGACATGTCAAAATGCAAAAGACATCAAAGATATAAACATTCATCTAAAACATTTATCATCAAGTTTAACATAAAATAACACATTTATAAGAATGCAACTGTGACTAGTTGATGTGCCTACAGCATATATAACAATCACTGAGTGAAAGTGTGGTATGAAAATGTAACAAAGTACGGTAGATCCCATATCACTCAGCTGATGCAGGTGGGGAAATGTAAAGAAAAGGTAGACAGACAATTTCAAGACCAAGCAGAAATATGGGGCACTGCTGCAAGAATTCACCATCCCAATATTTGAAACAATGATCTAGGATTCTAGTGTTGCAGTAAGGTGTTAGAATTGGCTTACAAACCAAACAGGACTAAAAAGGGGCAAGGTCGTGATAAGCATACTAATTAGTGGGCGCTAACACAATATGTTCCCCACCAGCAAATTTGAAATGGCGATCTAGGATTCTAGGCTAATGGTTACGGTTAGGACTAGCCTAAAGACTCAGATGGGGAAGTGCTGTGATAACACCAGTTAGTGTGATGTCTCTGATCTACACGACATATTAGTAGGCTAGGGCTGTGGTAGACAAAATAAGGTTGCGGTTTGAATTTGAATTTGTTTACTTAGTCGGCACTTGCCAAGGCTGCCTAACTGTGGCACTGCACCAACGGGCTGTGGGGTGTGAACCACTTGCCCAGAGTTGTTCCATGACAGTGGAGTGGCCATCGTGTAGGTCAACAGGCATTGATTTAAGTGATGCAGCGAATTGATAGCTGAAAGCGTTTAATTTTTTCCTGTGCTAAAACTATTAACATTATTCATGCGGCAACTGCATGGATGACAGTGATCAATTTTTGTGTGTATTTTGATGAGATGGTGAAGTTTTCATCATCATCATCATCATCATCAGTTTATTTTGGAAACATAAAACATGACAATGTCAGAAAATACAGAACAGAACAATAAAACATGTGTTCCAAGGGTCAGAAAGGCCGCAACGGCACTTACAACTGCCCATATAACAAAAAGTAGCACGGTATAATAAGACAGAGC